>ERZ1023630.1-NODE-1-length-333202-cov-122.079349_pt1 | contig 333202 bp, 274 predicted proteins | sample MGYA00380332_ERZ1023630 | MGnify/ENA primary metagenome ERZ1023630 (study PRJEB33179, sample SAMN07448973) | human gut metagenome | biome: Human-gut; feature: Human associated habitat; material: Faeces | host: Homo sapiens | place: India: Bhopal | collected...
CCTGGGTTCGCAAGAGCTGTCCTTGCTTCGATGTCAAGGAATGGCTGAAGGAAATCGACTTCCATCTCTAGAAAATGCTCCTCATCTGAAAACAGATGGGGAGTTTTTTCTTTGTTTATTCACATCATTTTTCTCCCCCAATACACTCCCACACATACCATTACGCATGCCAACGGAGCAGTGAGATAGCAAAAAGTCTGCATATACCAGGCATCGCCCATCGGTGCCACCTTATTAATAATTCAAAAAATTGATTTACCGAAATGCCTGCTGGTACAGCCTCCGCATTACAGCGTTGCCACAGGCTCTCAAGATCTTTTAAAGGAACGATACGATGGTACCGATTGCAGCGATAGCATGGTACCGATACCACCGCTACCCTTTATTTCAGCCACTTCCTGTCGTTATCCTCGAACCAGTCAGCAAGAGCTTCCTCGAAACTCCACTTTAACTGATAACCGCAGTTCTTCAACTTCTCACCACAGATATTAGTAGAAATCTGGAGTTTCTTTACTCTCGCAGGACAGATACCCATTGGCGAGCCAAGAAGCATGGCAGCTCTTGCCATAGGCATGATAACCCAGTTAGGTATATCAGGCACAAACTGAGTCAAGCCTGTAACCTTCTTCATAGCCTCTACGATATGCTGAATGGTATAAGCAGGCTCAAAGCAACAGTTATACAACTCAACACCATGTTCATGATGTTCCAAGCGATACAGCATGAAGCGAACCAATTCCTTTACATAGATACAAGCCTTGATGGTATCCTTTCTGCCAGGGTAAGCAAACTTATGACCACGGATAGCCCAATACAATCTGGTGAAATTACCATTCTCACCCTTTCCGAATACCACACCAGGACGAACAATAGTGAGTTGACGATGAGTAGCATCGCCATTCTGCCACTTCTCATGAATCTTCTCAGCCACCAACTTAGAAATACCGTATGCAGTATTAGGAGTAGGCAAAGTAGTCTCCTTCTTCAATTCCTCAGCAGCTCCGTATGGTGCGATACTTGAAGTAAACACAATCTTCTTGATATTCCACATTTCGGCGAAAGCCACCACATTCTCAGCACCACGGATATTAGTCTCGAAATACTCATGATCCTCATGACCAGGAGTACGATGAACTGCAGCAAAGTTGAAGATGACATCATCCTCTGTAGGAGTAAATGGCAAGTTCTCAATAGGCTTGCGGATATAGAATTAGTCATTCCATTACTTAGTTTGCAAACCAACCATATCTATGCGATAAGGAATTGTTTGTTTCGTTTTTAGGACCTCTTTAATGAATTGCTTTTCTATCACTACAAGTTTTACCATTCTTTTAGTTGCAAAATCATCAATTTTTCCTTTCTGATAGAGGTTAAGCATTTCGTTATCTAAAGCAAAGGGTTGTAATTCTTCATCAGAACATTCTTTATTACCTAAGAATAAACTCTTTAAAAGTTTTAACTGGCTTTTATTTACACACCAAATAGTATTAAACAACCGTTTCTTTCCAGTTTTGGGGATAGCATAAGGTATCAAACTCATATTGCGACTAATCTTTCTCAAACTCAATTGACTCAAAACAAAACAGCAAGTATTTACGGCTCCCAAAGATACTGGAGTATTCCAAGCTCTCTCAATTTGAACTTCACCATAATTTATAGGTTCTTCATTTAAGCCACTTGAAAATCTTTCAAATTCATATATATCATATCTTATTCTTGCCAAAGATGTATTAGTAAAGTAGTTTGTATAAGATGTATAATAAAACCACTTTCGTAATTCATCACCCCTATAACCGACCGTTTTATTCTCTTTGAAAAACAGAGCTAGCATTATCAATTGGTAAGTATATGGAAGCAATTTTACATCCACAACACGACATTCTTCATAAAGAAATTTTACCGCACTGACTACCGAACGTTTAACTTCATTCATAACATCAGGAAGATTATCCAAAAGAATTATATCTTCGGTTCTTGCATCAATAAAAGCTTTTTGCGTATAATTTCCAACGCACTTTAAGATAACATCTCTTTTGAGTGAAGAAAAATTATATGGATCGAGTTCTTCTTGAATATCCTTTATTGCATCACCAAATTTAAAATGAGTTTTAGAATTAAAGGTCAAAGCTTGAATCATAAAATCTGGGCTAATGCTAGTACCTTGTGAATTTAATCGAGAAAATATTTCTACAGCATCATCAATACCACCACCATTGACAACAATATAACCTATTTGATAAGAAATTAAAATACGATTCAATCGTTTGGCTTTTTCTGCATATTCTTTTACTTCCGATTCATCTAAGCCTAAATTTTTAATTCGCTCAATATAATCAACGATTGCATATGAGTCAAAAGCATCACTCAAACGCAACAATATTGGATTATTTTTTCCTCGCCCTAAAATTGTAAAATCTTTCAAATCTACATATATGAAGTCTTTATTCTCTCCTTTTTCAGAAAGGACACTAATTAAAGTCGTTAATCTCTGCCTTCCATCAAGTATATAATAATGTGGTAAAGAACTCTTTTTTATTTTGACGCCACCTATCACATCAAAAGAATCAAAATTATCCTTCTGTGGAGACCATAGGATAATTGATCCTATAGGGAACCCCTTGACAATACTATCAAAAAGATCAATCATCTGGCGCTTATCCCAAATAAAATCCCTTTGAAACTCTGGAATTAAATACTTACCATCGGCAACTTTATCAAGGATGGTCGTCATATAGTCACGATCAGCTTTTATATACATATTTTCCATTGTCAAATCACTTTTGCAAACATTAATATTATAGTTTGGACCTCATATTCTCCTCCAAAATTTCCTTGATTATTTTGAAGTCGTTTTACTAATCTTTTGGGATTCATAAAAGCAGCCATATCTGCCATGTCTTGCTTTTGTAAGTTTATATTTTCACATTTAGCAATATCTAAATAATCATAGACATCATTATCATCAGTCGGTGGGGTTGGTGTAGATGTTTTATGTGCCAAAGTATAAGTTTCCCAAGAATAGTAATTTTCTAATTCTCGTTTTATCAATTCATGCCCAAATATTCCATGCTCTTCTAAATATCGAAATAAAGACTTATGTTTGTCAACGTCATTTTTTTCTGTTTTATCACTATCAAATACTGTTGTAAGTTTATACCTATCAATATCAGCATAATTTTCATCAGCAAGACTTTCCAAACGTCGTGCTATTGTGCCACCTCCTCCCCCTGCATGTTCTTGAACTAACCATTTATTTAAGATTGCTTTATAAACTATAGAGTTTACTGTCTTATACTTCGTCCTAATTTTAGTATTAAAGAGCTCTACCCATTTTTTAATTGTCGGCCAATCATTTGAAGAGTTTTCCAATACCACCCTACTTTTATTATTCAATATCCGCATCGCAACATCTAAACGCATCATTTCTGGGGAAAGTCCGACAATTACAGAGGTAAATGCGGTCTGATAAGCAGTACTAATGTCCCACAAAGATTCATTGCTACGAATAAGTTCTATATCTTGCTTACCTATAAAATCAACCTTTAAAACTCGTGTTTCAAGAAAATCAAACATATTAGCAGAGCACTTAACTTTTTGTTCTTTTTCACAAGCTAAAAGAAGAAATTTTGCCAGTTCATTCAAACAATCTTGATTCTCCATCAACGTATCATCCAAAATAAATATCATAAGCCATCAATTGTTTTAATTAGCATTCCTTCGTATTTTCTTTATCAACTCAAATGATTCATTAAAGATTTCTTCAGGCCAATCACTCATATTGCCATTTTCATCAATGTCTATCCTATCCAAAATAGCATTACATTCTTCATCTTCATGGATATAATATACTACGACATCATCCTTTGTTAATGAATAATTTTTATTTGCCACTATACTACGTATTTCTAACAGCAAATTTTTTGAATGCGTTTCGATGACATATCTATGATTATTAACCTTAGCCGTATCTGCCAAAAGATCAGCAATCGCTTCATGAGCAGCAGGATGCAAATGCAATTCCGGCTGTTCTACAACAATCAATGTATCCTTATCATCTGGCATACAACATCTTGTAACAATAGGTAACACTTGACTCATTCCTTGTCCCTCATCAGCTATATTTATTTCATGAGTAGAATCTGTTTTTCTAATATTGACAGAAAACACCCCGTTCGTTAATTGTTTCAAAACCAAGTTACAATTAAAAGTTCTTTCATACCAATCAGAGACGCAGGAAAGCAATTCATTAGAAATATTCAAATTGTCATAAGCCCAAGTTCCATCAACGCCAATTTTATTTAACAAACAAGAAGAACGTTGACTATAAGCACGTTTTGGAAAAGCACGGAAAGGCCCAATATAATCAGTATGGAGGAAATAAGAATCTACAGAACCTACATTCTTGTCTTCGAATAATTTAAAGTTTATGAATCCTCTGAAGTCTTGTGAAACATATTCTTTAAAAGAATCCTTATCAATATATGAACCTTGAGCATTTTCTTTTTCTAAAACGGTTTGTGTTCCATTATACTTTAATACATACTTTTTTATCCAATAATCTTGGTTACCGACTTTCGAAATAAAGTCGATATTAATGTCTAAACCATTTTCATATCCTAGACCAAAAGACAGCCCAATATTATTACCATTATGAGCAATATCAGAGAATGCAGTACCTAGTGAAACACCTTCATTTTCAAACAGGAATGGAGCTGCGCTAGTTCCAGACATTGCTTTCTCAAACATTGGAAATAATTTAGAGATAGAACTTTTACCGCTACTATTTTTCCCTATCAGAACGGTTAATGGTTTTATTTCTATTTCCGTTGTCTCTTCAAACTTTTTGTAAGAAGAGAATCTTATATACTTTAACTTGGCCATAACATATTTTTTTTATTCAACTAACATTCAATTTCCCTATAGCATTCTTCCTGCTTCTCCACCATTTTCGGAATGGTAAAGTTTTCTATTACCCTCTTCCTAGCATTCTCTCTATACTTTTCCCTCAGTTCATCATCACCCAGCAAGGTATCGATTGTCTCAGCGTACGCCTTATCATCACCATTAGGCACTTCGATACAGGTCTCGCCATTCAGCGACATCCTGTTCACACCACAGCCAGAGATGATAAAGTTGACAGCAGGAGTACCACAATGCATCGCTTAAACCATGCCTACTCCAAACGCCTCGTTCTTAGTGACGGATGGAAAAAATCAGTATTACATAATTCCATTATAACAAGCCGTAGTAAGACCAACACAAGCGGTCTCCACCTTTAGCAAGGCGGTCCCAGCCCGCACAACCATGGCGAGACCTTTGACGGTCCGCCAACCTTATAGCGTAGCGGTTCTGAGCACCGGAGGGCGGTTACATCCCTAATCCCTATGGTAGGGATTTAGGGCTTGGGTATAGGGTAAGGACCCTCCCTTAAGGGAGGGACAGGAGGGTCTATTTACAATACATCTCCTCATAATACTTCTGATACTCCCCAGAAGTAACATGATCCATCCATTCCTGGTTATCAAGATACCATTTCACGGTCTCCTCGATTCCCTCCTCAAACTGGAGAGATGGCTCCCAACCGAGTTCCTTCTGCAACTTTCTAGAGTCGATGGCATAACGCATATCGTGACCCTTTCTGTCTGTTACATAAGTAATCAAATCCAAGTCAGCACCCTCAGGGCGACCGAGCAGACGGTCAACAGTCTTGATTACCACCTTGATGATATCGATATTCTTCCACTCGTTGAAACCGCCGATGTTGTAAGTCTCGGCAATCTTACCCTTGTGGAAAATCATATCGATGGCACGGGCATGATCCACTACATACAACCAGTCGCGCACATTCTCACCCTTACCATATACTGGCAATGGCTTGCGATGACGGATGTTGTTGATGAACAACGGAATCAACTTCTCAGGGAACTGGTATGGACCGTAGTTGTTAGAGCAGTTGGTTACGATGGTTGGCATACCGTATGTATCGTGGAAAGCACGGACGAAGTGGTCTGAGCTAGCCTTGGATGCAGAGTATGGAGAGTGAGGATTGTACTTGGTAGTCTCCAGGAAGAACTCCTCGCCGTAAGCCTCGTGGTTCTTACCGCTGGAAGCCTTGGTGGTGAAAGGAGCAGGAATACCCTCAGGATGAGTCATCTGCAATGCACCGTAAACCTCATCGGTAGAGATGTGGTAGAAACGCTTGCCCTCATATCCCTCAGGAAGACTCTCCCAGTAAATCTTTGCCGCCTGGAGCAGAGACAGGGTACCCATCACGTTGGTCTGAGCAAAAGTGAATGGATCCTTGATACTTCTATCTACATGGCTCTCGGCAGCGAGATGGATGATGCCATCCACCTTGTAGTCCTGCATCAACTTCAACATCTGGTCGAAATCACAGATATCACCCTTAACGAAAGTATAGTTAGGCTTTTCCTCAATGTCCTTGAGGTTAGCCAGATTACCTGCGTATGTCAACTTATCGAGGTTAATGATGTGATACTCAGGATATTTGTTCACGAAAAGTCTTACTACGTGTGAGCCGATGAAACCAGCACCGCCCGTGATAATGATATTCTTCATTTCAATTATTTCTTTTTAAGATTAGCAATACATTTTTCTAAAGAATCCACCCAGTAAGGAACCTTAACGCCAAAGGTCTCCTTGATGGTACGCTTATCCAATACGGAATAAGCCGGACGAGTTACAGGAGAAGGATACTCCGAGCTATAACATGGCTGGATATCGCATTCCGTATGACCGGCGATTCTTGCAATCATCTGGGTGAAATCATACCAGGAGCAGACACCCTCATTTGAGAAATGATAAACTCCAACATATTCATCCTTGCTCTGGGCAGCCTTTACCTTATCCAATATGGTAATGATGGCATTCGCCAGATCGAGCGCGTAAGTAGGAGTACCGCACTGGTCGAAGACTACTTTCAACTGAGGCTTGGTTGCCGTCAGGTTGAGCATCGTCTTGCAGAAGTTCTTGCCAAACTCAGAATACAGCCAGGCCGTACGGATAATCACGTAATCACAGCCTGTAGCCATAATCTTCTGCTCACCATGAAGCTTCGTTGTTCCATATACGCCAGTAGGAGTTCCCTTCTGGTCAGGATTACATGGCACATTATAAGGTTCCTTACCAAAGACATAATCTGTAGAGATTTGGACGAGCAGGCCATCAACCTCCTTCATCGCCTTAGCCAGATTCTCTGGAGCATCCGCATTGAGTTTTTCAGCCAATGCAGCCAGTTTCTCATCAGTCTCGCAAGCATCCACATTGGTCCATGCCGCACAGTTCACGATGGCTTTCACATCATTCTCCTTCACCATCTTACGGATGGCATCCATATCGGTGATGTCAAGATAAGAAGTTTCCATACCTTCTACCTGATTGACATCTGTAAAGATATAATGATCTGTTGTATGTTGGCTAACGATGCGCATTTCATTACCTAGCTGACCGTTAGCACCTGTTACTAAAATATTCATAACCTAGTATTTTAAATTCTTCTTTAATGTCTGATTGCCTTCATCCAATATCGAAAGCAGATATCTTCCATAATCATTTTTGAGCATAGGCTGTGCTACCTCACGAAGTTTATTGGTATTTGTTGTTTTACTTGTATAAATCCACCTTTAGTATTCGAAAGGACTTTCAAAGTCCTTCAACACTTCATGCTTTGTATCTTTCTCCGAAAGAATAGCATGTTCCGTAGAAATGCGCCAATCGATACCGAGAGAATCATCCAAGATCAAGATACCACCATCAGGCCTTCTCTTTAAACTCACGCTCGCTGAAGCTCTCGAAGAAATAGCCACGAGCATCTCTAAACAGGCGTGGCTCAATGATGAGCACGCCCTCAATATCTGTCGTTATTACCTTCATAATATCAATTATAATTAGCTTGCATATAGTAAAATCGGGCTACTAAGCTCCATCCCCGAAAAGTAGCTTAAATAAAAGGGGAGCGGGAACTGTTCGCCCGATATACCAATATTTTATTCCATATATTTTCTGCCATACCGCTCACCTAGCAAGGCTTGCTTCTGAGCGATATGATATAGTTTCTTCCAATCCGCCTCCTTCAAAAGAAGTATGTATATCCTTCTCCGAGAAAATACTGAATCGCAAGAAATCAAAGAAAATCTTTTGTTGTTTCAACATAAAGTTGTACTTTTGCACGCATGAAAGATAAATTACAAAGAGCCATCGGCCATATTATACCGACGCTCCTATTCATTATATTACTTCCTATATCGGTAGTCTTCACTCCCATTCACTGGCTGTACAAGACTATCCGAAGATTTTTTCTGCGATAAATCTTGCAGGAAACAGCAAGCCTGCCATCACATAACGCTTACGGGTATGCGGCTCCTTCCACATTCGATAAACAAAGCGAAGATTCGTCTTATCCACCCATGCCGGATAATAATCTATCTCATTCTTGGAAGTCTGATGGATAAATCCGCCACAGGTAAACCCGACACCCTGATAGCCGGCATCCTTCACCTTTAGCAGGAACTTCTCCTGCATCAAAGCTCCCATTCCTACTATCAGGAAGTCAGGATTCAATTCGGCGATATGCTTTGCCTCTACATCCATTTCCTGTTCTAAAGCAAAGTAACCATTACGATAACCGGCAAACTTCACCTTTGGATACCGCTCTCGGAATATCTCCACAGCCTTCTCCACCTGTTCCTGCTTAGAAGCCACAATATAGATGGTCTTTCCATGTTCCTCTGCATACGAGAACAACTCCGGTGCCATCGAAGTCATATCAAAACTTCTTCGAGTCACCAACTTGCCATAAACCAACTTGATGGCTTTCACCAGCAAGCCACCATCGGCAAATATACCATCCATTTTATCAAACAACTCCTTATTATCCAGAGCTGAAAGATAAGATACAGGATTGAGGTAAGTATAAACCTTACCCTTTGTTTCAAATATCTGATGGACGGAAGATTTTTCCGTTAATAATATTTTATTGACTAATAAAGATTTCATAACCAACTACTATACATTATATTTTATCCCCAAATTCTTCAACTCTTCTTCCACACATTTCTGAAAGATAGGTGAGTCTATCAATGCCTTTTTAACCACATCTTCACATTTATTCGGCTCGAAATTATCATCAATATCCATCTTGATTGCCTGAAAGCATTCAACAAGAGTTTTACGACCACCATTTTTCCTTACATAGTTTACAAGTTTATTCTTTAGGTCAACGATGAATTTACCACATGCATCATCATAGACTTGGAACATTTTCTGCCCCTTATCATCCATAGTGTTCTTAATAAGCCTAAAAGTCTCATCATCAATACTTCCTTGTTGAATATAAAATCGGATATGAGGCAAGCCATCCTTGTCTTCCACTTTACAGTAGAGATAGTTTTCAGCGGGTGGTGTATCCAAATAAGCATTCCAATATTTCCTATTTCCCTCACCATCTGTAATGTTATCAGACTTATGCCCATTACACAACATACACGATGGTATTAAGTTTCTAGGATGTACCGCAAACAAAGGATAATCATTTTGAGGAATAAAATGATCCATAGTATTAACCAAATTGATTTCACATAACGGACAAAAGTTATTCTCATAACCATCATCATTTAATACTTCCTTCCGCAGATTGGCAATTCTGGTTCGAGTATATGAATACAGACTCCTCATCTCCTCCTTGTCTGAAGCTTCCAATATTGGATGCGTTCCTTCCAAAGATTGAAGTTTGTTTGTTCCAAAAGCTGTATCATAAGATTGGATATAATCCTTGTGAGTTTCAACTCTTTTATGACACCGCCCTTTAAAGGTTTCTTCCTTTGACAAATGCTCTTCACCCCTTCTTTTGTTGGTAGAGTCAATGACACCTTTGATGAATTCAATATCATCAATACCCACAGGTTTAAGCTTCCTCATAGTTATGTTTGTCTATTACCGATCGTATAAGCAATCTCATATTCATGCCCAGTTTGTTATGCGCACCTTTTAGCCTATCCACTATTGTAGCATAATCATAATGACACTTCCTGGCTACTGATTCCACAAAGTGCTCATATTTCTTTTCATCAGACATATTCTTGAATATCACATCACTCAATATCGATACATCTTCGCCAAAACACTCTATACCAATTTTTGCAACACTCAAAGTATTACCAATTCTTTCCAGGGTATATACATTGTCGGAAACCATTTCCCTAACTATCAATGGAGAGTGGGTGGCAATGATAGCGTATGATTCAAATTCTTCCAATACATCACAGATGGCTTTCATCAGTACGGTAATTGCATGTGGATGCAAATGCTGTTCGGGCTCATCAAACAAGAGGAGAGTATCATATCGAATATTTGCCATAATTTCAGTCAAGGAATAAACATAGATAGATTCACCAGAACTCATATTTTGGCAAAACTCATTTATATTATCTTCTACCAGCCTATAGTCTCCTTTATCGTCTTCCTCATAAAAACCGTCTATGATATTTTGATCGATAACAGCTTTCATAATGTGTCTCCATCTCCTTAGAAGTTGATTGGAAGAGCCTCTGTGTAAAATCTTCATTAGATTTCCCTTGAAGATAGCAATTTGGTCTTGCAGTGAAAACAACTCTGTTTGATTCTTCAATAGACCACAATAATGATATTCTACTGTATAGTCTGTTGAGACAAGAGGAAACTTGTCAAATGGAGAGTAAGACATCACCATGATTTTACTCATGATAGGTGGCAAACCTACAAATGCCCCTTTGTCCTTTCCTATAAAAGACTCTACAATGTTGTTTAACAGAGTAGATTTACCTACACCATTTTCTCCAATAAGACCTATCATTCGATGATAGGGTTCACAATCATAAGCAAAATCGAAATCAATATCAACCGGTGTCACATTTTCCCCACCATATTTCGGTTCGTAACGATAGGTAAAGGCATAAGACTGTCTCATATCTCTGCCGAAGACCCAAAAACGACCTTCCCTTAAAGCTCGTTCTGCAGAGTTATCTCTCAACAAAGATGATTTGAAAGCAATCGTATCAGCAAACTTTTCATGAATTTTACTATATAAAGCAGCATCCTTTAACTCACCCAAGTAAATATATGCTCTCTCAGCAAACAACTTAAACATATTATCATAATAGTCTAAATTATCTCCTAGGGAGCAAAAATTATCATCTAGTCTATAAAAGCGCTCAGGTAAAACTATACTTGTGTCATGCTCAGATAACTTCATAATCTTGACTCTACCGAGAAACTCTATCTGTTTATTTTTCTTATAGTATAGCCTAAACCAAGTCTGGTATCCATAATCATTCCACATATTATTGAAAGTCAGCATAAAGCATTCCTTCTCATCGGGAACTTCCATTTCTTTCTCTTCAAAACGGAAACGATTTGTAATAACAGACTTACATCTAATGAAAGGTATCCGATTATCCACTTCAGGCGTAATACCTTCACCAATCGTTTGAATAACAAGCCTACCTTCATCATTAATTATCTGGTAGTTTTCTGTTTCGAGAATCTTCTGCAAATCATTAATGATAGCTTCATCAGACATAATATTAATGAGACCTTCCACAAAACGCAATAGTTTATGCTCATCATCAAGTATATGGAGCACTGACAAATAGAGTTTATCTTGCGTCCAATCATCATTCATGAAATAGTGCTTATCTATCTCATCTCCAAGAATTTTATACCGAGAGTCTTCACCTGTAGAAGGACTCTGATAAACATTCCACAAAGAGGAAATCAAGTTAAGCACATCGTGTTCATAACGCAGTTGATCATCAATGCGCTTAACTATTCCATATATAGCTTGTCTAGCTTCTTGTTTCATTGCAAATTCTTTACAGCAGTGATGTTACTATCCGATACCTTAATAGAATTTGTCCTTTTTGAGAACACTTGCCGTTCCTTATTACCAAGCCAAATTCCACCAATATGTGAATCCAATAATGATATTTTCGACTTACTGGCCACATCATCATTTTTGAACTCAAAGACTACGGGATTCACCTTATCGTATGGATCTTTCCACATAATTTTATTGTGAATCAACTTCAATTGCGAGATATGCATCTCACAAATATTAAGCACGTCAAAAGCAGTGTCGTACGTATCGCAGAAACATTGACTCAAGAACACACATCCACCTCTATTTCTGAAATATGTACTACCATGTATATATCTTGGCAACATCCAAGCATGAATACGCTCGAAGAAATTGCTACCTTGATTATCTACAGCAGTGTAACAATCTATCATGATACAGTCTGAGAAATGGCAATCACCAGTTTTTGTTTTGATACCTATCGAATTTTTCCGACAACCATGAAAGTGCAAGTTATCAGCCAACAACTCATACCCTTCTTTAACGTTTAAACCAATTGCGTAATTACCTATTCCTAAAAATTCTCCATCTGTAAGGTGAAGTTTGATAACCTTGCTACAATCAATCCCCACTTTCGCTTTACCATTAAGGTCCAGTCGGAAATTACGAATCATTCCCGTCCAATATTCTGTCTTGTCCCAATGAATCGTCAGCATAGATATAGAGTCTGTAGCTATTATCGTAGCTCCGCCCAAATCCATATCAATAAACCCAGATATTCTCAAGCCTTTATCAATATAGTAGCTATGACTTGCGACTGAGGTTAGTTTACACCCATTCGCTATGCAATAATTTATAGCCTTCTGCAAACCATTGGCATTATTAGATGCCAATTTCGGGGTATTGCTGACGCAGCCAAAATCTTCAGGTGTTACATATACTGGCACATTACCTTCAGCAAGACAACAGATCCAAATAAGAACAAAATAGAAAACTAAAAAACTACGTTTCATTTTATTTTGAGATAATCTTTTAGACATTTAGGAATATAAACAACAGCATATTGATAGAATATATTATATGATTGAGCGTGGAATTCAAATAGCCCGTATAAGGCAGAAACATATATACCATAACAACCAAAACAATAGCCATTTCCTTCAAAATATCAATATTAAACTAAACACTATATTTTGCCTTTTATCACCTTAGCCAACTTTGGATATTTCACAGAGAAAGGAACCCATAATTTCAACGCAATCCGTTTCCATAATGGTTGCCAAGTACCTGCGAAATGATGAATGGAATAAGTATTCGCCGTGATTGTGATTTTCTTTGTCACATAATTCTTTGGACTGAAATAATCCAACGGAAGAACACAAACCACCTCCTTATCATCTACAAATTGCGATGGATTATCAATAAACCTCATCTCAAATTTACTCAGAATACATTTTTTCAGGATTGATGGCAATACTGCAGTCTGTGCTTTACCATCCATATTAATAAAATGCTTACCATTATAATAGTTAAGACATTCCTTTATCCATAGGGTGTTCTTCTCTGCTCCAATGATGGCAGCCTCTATTCCTTGCGGACTATTTTCCTTACATATAAAATAAGGATATTTCAGTAAATCATCAAAGGGCTTCAATACCTCAACATCACTATCAAGATATATTCCACCCTCTGTTGCCAAAGCATAAAGACGAATGTAGTCAGCAGCAAAAGCATACTTTTTATTTTCAAAGGCTTCCCTTACCCAAGGATTCTTTGAAAGTGGGAACTTCTTCAAGTCCCATTTTACAAGTTCGTAATCAGGAAGATACTTCTTCCAACTCTCCACGCACTTCAATAATTTCTCTGGCATCGGGTCATCACTCAACCAGCAATAATGTATCTTTTTTGGTATCATATCAATTTATTCATTTAATAGTTTTTCCCAGCGACTCACAATTTTATCCAACGTGAATCGCTTGCTAGATTCTATAGCAGCTTTCTGCATAACCATACGTTTGTTGGCATCAAGCATCAAAGCATGCATCTTATGATAAAACTCTTCCTCATTCTTGTCTGTCACGAGATAACCGTTTTCACCGTCATTGATTATCTCATGGAACGAGGCGCATGTGTCGTACACAAGAGGCACACAACCAAACTGTAACGACTCGTTCAATGTCATCGGCCATCCCTCAAAAAGAGATGTCATCATAAACAGGGAACTCTTCTTATAATATCCAACAGGATTCTGACGACCCTCAAAGGAAATGCGTTTCAGACCCAACGTAGATACCATCTTACGATATTCATGCTCCGACTCACCAAATCCCACTATCTTGAAAGTCCAATCATTTAATTCAGCATCATCTTCTATACGTTTCCATATCTTAATGGCCAAGGAGATACGTTTCTGCACTTCGTCCAAACGAGTAACTATCAAAACAGTTTTCTCCTTCTTGCTCAAATCTTCCAAAGGAATAAACTCATCAAAAGATACAGCATTTGGGATGGAAGCAAATTTTCTCTTGTCATTGATGTTGCCAAACTTACAATAGTCATCGGCATACTCCGGAGACAAAAGCACTATCTTGTCACACAATGAATAAGCCACCTTATACAACTTATGGAAAGAAGCATCCATATAAGGCTTGAATACAGGATATATCAACACTTTAACCAATGCCTTAACCCGATTGCTTAACGACTGAGCATATCTGAATTGATTCCATATAGAATAAAATGCGTTAAAATACGGCTCATAACCTGGAGCAAAATGGTGAACAAATAACATGCTTGGTTTTCGAGATGCTTTTGCCCTGCCATCATACACGTTCTTAACCATTATAAAAGCCCCTTCAAGAATGATTTTGTCTATTTGTTGGCTGTCGACAATATCTCTCACAGATTCAGGAGAATAATTGGTGTAAATACCATCAAACTCAGTCATCTCAAACATATCCCCAATAGGCTTTGCATACAAGTTATAGCACTTATGCCCACGACGACGCATCTCATTGCTGATGCGTGCCGTGGTGCGTTCGGTTCCACCTTTCTGTTCAGAAATTTGGAATACGGTAACAAACAGTATATTCATTGTCTCTTACTCTTTACCGTAATATTCGTCAATGGCATCATGAAGAGCGTTAATAAAGCCGCGTCCATGCGTCTTGTCTGGTTCCATATAGTTGCCTTCTCCCCATTCATTCCATGATTTAAGAATCAATACTTGACCATCTGCTGGCTTATTCTTGATAGCATCAAATGCCATCATGCAATGCTTTTTGAAATACTCAGGCTCAGTATGCCAATAGATGACACCATTTGCCCCACTACGTGGAGAATGGTCCCATTGCGTAAACAACTGTGGAATTACGTCATTTTCGTAATCACGTTTTGTAACAAACTCCTTGTAATACAAGCGATAATCATACAAGAAAGCAGGCTTTTTAGTAAAGAAGCTCTTGATTGGCTTCAACTTATAATCGATGTAATGACCTATCTTACCCATTTTTCCAAGCAATGTGTCATGGCGAGTATAGTTGAGTCCCTGGTAAACCACGGCATCAAATCCTTTCTCTCTCAACATAGGTTTGATATAATTACTCTTGGTTATTTCACCAACTAAATACAAATCTGGGAATCCTGCTTCCTTTGTCCATTTTCTGAAATTATCAAGATACTCCTTAGGCACAGACACTGGGTCGTAAATCAAGAAGAATGGCTTACCATTAATCTTGGTATAACGAGGATCCTTGAAACTGCGGAGCAGTAACTCAAAGTGCATTTTCTCATCTTCTATACCAGGATACTCCTGTCCGATAAGCAGATTGTTGCTTGTCGTACCATCCTTGTTCCACGTTTTTGAATACCAAGAATGGTTTGCCCATCCTAGGCAAAAGCCAAAATCTGGCTTTCCCGAAGCCAACACCTCATCGTAAATATCGGCCATTAGTCGCTTTCCATTACCAAACCAGTAATGCCAATAGCAAAAAGAAGTAACACCTGCAAGCTTTGCCAAGTCTGCTTGTTTCTGACGTATTTCAGGATTACGCAAGTCATAATAACCTAATTCTGTTGGTATGCGTGGCTGGTCATGCCCCTTGAACAGAGGTTTTGACTTTTTTACGTTTGTCCACTCTGTAAATCCCTTGCCCCACCACTTATCATTCTCTGGTATGGGATGAAATTGAGGCAAGTACAATGCTATAATCTCTGGTCTTTTCATATTTTGTTTTATTTGTTATATTTCTTAAATACTTCTACAATTTGTTTCACAATGTCATCAGCCTGTGACTTTGAAATATTATTAATCATGGCTGTTTGACCAAAAATGCCATTGTTCTCAAAAGCACCCTTAAACTTGTAACTATAAGCCAGTCCGAAAACAGGTACTTTGGTGAATATGGCTGCAAAATTTGCATGCATACGTGTACCGATAAAAAACGACATTTTGGATATCACATACTTAGTCTTTGGAGAAATCAAGTCCATATCTATAAGATGGACACCTTCCTTGTTTTTCAACTTAGAGTAGAAAATGCGTGATGCTTCCAAATCATCATTATCTGTCTCTGGATTTTGATAACCATAGCTATGTGAAATCAAATATATTGGGCGGTGAATGCTTTGGAAATATCTTACTATCTGTTCACAAAGATAATGATAATTTTCAAATTGCCCTGCTAACGTTCTGAAATGATTGCTATAAGTCAAACCACTTACATTCAAACCTATCGCACCTTTTTCTATTTTTATATCGAAAGGTTCTGGCTGCATGAAATATGAGAGATCGTTTGTCAATTCATATTTCACACCCATTTTCTTCAATTCTTCTACAAAACGATCATCACGCACGTACACATCTTTTGCTGCCTGAAGAATATACTTAGCCAAAGCGTAATTTTCTTTCTTCTCAAAAGGGCCCAAAGTTTGAGGCAACTGTATGGTAGGAATACCTGCCTTTATTGCCATCAACGTCTCCGGAAGTCGCCAATAGAAAGTCTGTGTACTATATATATCAGAAAATCCGTCGCCGCCATTGATTGCTGCCACATATTCCATATTGCGTATTGCCTTTCCAAAAGGGGTAAAAGGCAATGTGATATGAAATTTCTCTAAAAGTGTTTTTTCTAGAAAGAATACATTCAATGTCTTTATACAAAACTCTTTATCTCCAACTCTTACCTTATCTACCTTATTGATACGGTTCTCCTGTTTCAAGGGATTTTTGATGAATCGTAAGCTCAAAATCTTGGTATCAGGTGTCAGCCCATAACGCTGTTCTAGAAACGACAAACTCCCGTAACCCAAGGCTTGGGTTCCACGGTTGTTATCATGAATATCAAAACCAGATATCACTATAAATTTTTGTTTGTTTTTTCCCATGTGTCTTTTATGTTTTTACGTTTTTTTACAATTTTTGCGGGTATACCAACTACGATTGAATGTGGCGGAACATCTTTAGTGACAACACAATTTGCTCCAATCCAAACATCATCGCCAATCCTTACCCCCCCCAATATCTTTGCACCAGCATACACCTTACAATAATCACCAATAGTAGGAAGTCCACTTTGTGACCAACCTATTGTCACCTGTTGACTTATCACACAATACTTTCCTATTTTCTTTGCATTAACTATCGTCGAAAAACCATGCATAATACGAAGTCCTTCTCCTATATTAGCATTACAAAAATACAGGTTCAGAGTGGATGGTTTTAAGAGACTAACTATTCTTTTGGTAATCTTCAGCATAGGAGACTGCCTGTATTCAAGACGATAATATACCAGACGTCTGTATTCCGGATAATGATACATCAGCTTTAAAAAACCTCCAATACTCTGAGGAACATTAAGCCATTCCGCCCACACCTTAAAATCAGCCTTAACTAAGAGGAAAACCTTTTTAAATTCATTCATAGTTTCATTTTATGGGTCAATTTCTTTCCCATTTGTTAGTTTCAAAATTATATTTTTTAACAATCCGTGCAGGGTTACCTGCAACAATAGAATAAGGTGGAACATCTTTTGTTACTACGGCTCTTGCAGCAATAATAGAATGTCGCCCAATATGCACACCCGATAATATCTCACAACTAAAACCTAACCAACACTCATCCTCTATGATGACAGGTCCTTTACTAATCAATGGCTGCTTGGATATTGGCATATTAATATCCACGTAGCCATGACTATGGTCAGTAACATGTACATAACCAGCAAACAATACATTCTTACCGATAGTAATGCCATGTATGGCGGAAAAACTGTTTCGTATTCCTATCCATGTACCATCCCCAACTGTTATTTTCGGAGAGTATTTGTTGCCAAGATGCTCAACAACAGGCATAAAATAAGTATTTTTCCCAATGCCAACATCACAGCCAAAGAAAATACACTGAGGATTCTGTATAACTACACCAGAAGCCTTTGTCCAATGTTCCCCCATTGCACCAAGCTTATTTTTCCAATACCATCTTACCCCCCCATTTTAATTTTATTAATTATCTTTAATGCTGCTTTTATTACAATTTGCTTCATACTCATATTTTTAGTTTGACAATAAGGATGCAAAAAATATAGCACAAAAAGGCGATGTCTTTTCATATTATTAAAGTTCTTCTTTGCCCATCTAGAATACCAGGATTTTGATAACAATTTTAATTGCAAATCATAAAAACGTTTTTCTTTAGCTATATTTCCCTTTCTTTTTACTGTAGGCCATTGTGACTTTTCAAAAAGATGATAATCAACTTTACTTGCCAGTACAACATTTTGTTTAAACAAATTGTTTATAATATTCTTGCCATATTCAGAATGTACCAAGAAAAGTGAAGCCCCCACAGTTTCATTTTCCAAATATTCTTTCAGCCAAGGATCACCCACTGAAATATCTGCATCCTTACTCTCTACCTGCTTGCAATAGAAACATCTCTTCGGAGTAAATATACCAGAATCATGCATAGTGATCCAAGGCTCAGTATAGTTAGTTCTCTTTATATGGCTACCATCATTTAATGTTATATCTATGCCGTTTGGCCACCCTCCACCTCGATACCTAATATTTTTAACCTGTGATTTTGATATACCTAAAAACTTATAATAACAATAAGTACCATCCAATGTTGTCTGACCAGAACAAAAATAGTCAATGATTATGGATTCAATATTTGCTCTTCTTAATATACTTCGTATGGCTCTAACAAAACATGGAGAACACACAACAAGAATGCGACCACGAATCTCAGAAATATGTTTTCTTATAAATCCAACCAAATCCATATCTTGATATACTGATCCTACCATTTCATATTCTTCAAAAGAATATATCAATTTCGGTTCATAACGGCATTTTTCTGTAACAAACTCACAAGACAGGTATGTATTTATCTGTTTTGAATCAAAGAGATATCTTACAATGGAGCTTGTTATACCCCCTGAAGCAGATTCATATCTTGTATTATTATCATAGGCATATCCTATGTAAGTCTCTGTCATGTTTTTAAACTATTATTTGATTAAACCTTGATTAATTTTCATTCGTATCAAGAAACGACGAATCGTATAATCTTCTGTTCTACATCTCATTTCATATTTATAGAAATAATTGTAATCTGCCTTCGGGTTCTTCTCGAACAACACATCAGAACGGTGCATCTTAGCACTATAAATATCCCATGCCTTAGTAAAATAATGGTTTATCAACATTGTTGCATTTTCTTGCTTATGTCGACCTCCACCCCATGTTTTATCAACAGTACAGATATACCCAAACTGATTTATAGCAGGGAGAGTTATCTTTACTCCACAAATGGAATATTTCATATAAGTGTGGTGATGTACATGCCACAAATCAAAACTTGCTATATTATAACGAGTATTAATCAGACACTTGCCATGAGAATAAAGCTCATCGAAACAGGTGAAATATTGCTCTATCACATTTTTACAATAATCATGTTCCAGTTTACCTCCAGTACCAAACATTCTCCAATGAATGTTTATAGCAGGATATTTATCAAACGGCTTTAACCATTCTTCTATAGTATCGGCATACTTAGGTACAAAAAACTCATCAGCATCCAAGAAAGAAAGCCAATTTGTCTCACTACGAAAATTATCATAACAATGCTTGTAGGCTTTAAACTGAGAGTGGTCATAGGGCCATTCTATCAATGTAACAATACCCTTTTCTACATAAGGCGTTACAATCTCCTCATAGTTGTCATCAGAGTTGTTATTATACAAATAGAAATGACTAACCCCAACCGTAAGATGATAATCAAGCCACTCCTTTAAGAATGGAGCCTCATTTTTGAATATCAAGCACAAAGACACTTGATATTTCATTTTACGCCTGTCATGCTTTCCAAAAATCTTTATATACCCCTTACAAACTGTATTGTAAAAGAGCATTTGTAAATTTATTTTTATTTTGCTCATTTTTTATATTATTTATCCCATACAAATCCATAACCAAACATTGACGTATTGATTATTTCACGCAAGAATCCATACCAAAGAAAGTTTAATATATAAACAACAATTACAGTATTTCTGACATAGATTTTTTTAAAAATATTGTACATATATACACCTATTAATAAAGGCATCAGAACTACAAATAAATTGTAAAATCTAGCAAACATCTCAATATCACCACCTATGGTTTTAATGATTATAGCCAAATAGCTGAAGTAAAAAGCAACAAACAACTTATTATCTTTTTTCTGTACAAAAAAGCCCAAAACGATAATAGATACATAAGTAACAATATTAACAATTGTGTTCAATAAGCTGATTACAACAGCATTCTTTCCTAACACATTCGATATACTTCCCTCATCAGTAAACCAACGATCTGCATAATCAACATAATTTGATGCTTTCTCACTATCAAGCTTAACATAGTTTTGTAGGAAATCAACGAGATAAGAAAGGTTAGAAGAATCCCAAAAATAATAGCAATAAAGGAACAGAAGAACCAATAAACACGGCAACCAATTTGCCTGCATTTTCCGAACTACACACTGAGGCAAATAAACAGATATTACAAACACTATCACCGCAATTATTCCACTAAAGTGAATCAAAGGGACTGCACACAAGCTTATCCACATTTTTTTCTTTTTGTCAGATAGATAAAAATAGTAAGCATAAAGTATGAAAGATACTGCAATATACTGCCTTATCAGGTTCTCTGCAGAAGGTGTCAGTATGAAGAAAAGTGGCAATGCCCAAACTGCTGCTTTCCTGTAATGTCTTAATACCAACAACACTCCCCCCATCAACAAAGCACTGTACACGACGAACGCAACCCAAAATGGCAAATTTGAATAATAAAACACAGTGCACCATATTCTATACAATAATTCAGGCTCATCTGTAACCACAGCTGGTAGCTTATCGATATTATATTGCCCCAAAAGAGTTACAATATCATTGTAATAATGTGGATAGTCTGCACCACGCAACCAGCGCAAACCTTGAATTAAAGAGTAAGAAATACCCGCAAACCAGGCGTATTTATTATATCGTTTGGGAGTATCATAGCTGATACCCCAACCACAATAGGTCAACACGATCAAAAGAAATATTCTAAGAAACCAATACACTATTGGTTCGCCAACACCAAAACCTATAAACATATTTATTTAACAATTCTAATCAATATATACTTTACCCTTAGCAGTTATAAAAACTTTTTTACTAATCCATATACTAGAGAATTCACGAACTACAACAGTATTATCTGTTATACAATACCGTCCCCTCTAGTTGAATAACTTTGCACAAAAGAAATCTCCATCATAAACTTTTTAAATCTTGTTATAATACGAATACAACTTATTCAACAAACTTGTCTATAAAGTCGTTTTCTCAATATCATTATAGAGACCTTTGCGCACAATAAAGTGCTTCAACTTATAACTATCATAAAATGTCTTCACCCAAGAACAATTCTTCTATTCCATCTCAAACCTTCTACAAGTTAATAGACAGTTATACCAATCGAATTTGTAAAGAAAGCAATTCATCTAAATGTAGCTGCTTTTCATAATCATTCGAGATACCCCAACCACAATAGGTTAAAATAAAAACCAGCAACACATAAAAACTCCAATATACAAAAGGATCACCTGTAGATGAAAACCAATCCATACTATTTTAATTTAAAAAACCAACGATTAATATTATCAATCTGTAATCTCTTGCTATTTTCAAGCGATGCCTTCTTCATACGCAAAACTAACTGCAAATTATTTTGCAGCTTCTTTATTGCTCGAACAAATTGCTCTACGTTGTTTTGGCAAAATAGAGCATTCGCATCATTACAATAATCCCGAATGCTGCCAACATCACTTACAATCATAGCCAATCCCATAGCCATAGATGTTGTTATTACATTGCTTCCTACCGTATCTTCCATCACATTAAGCGAAACATCGGCTATATCCATCTGATGGCGGAGTTCATCTTCTTCCAAAAATCCTTTTAACTCCACATTTGGGGTCTTAGGGAATAAATCATCCACATTTTTTCGTCCTCTGCAAATAATCCAGTGAACATCAGGACACTGTTTAACAACTTCCGCCAACATACCATAGTCACGCTGTAAAGCTCCCATCATAATAACTTTAAGAGGAGAATTTGATTTCATCGGCTGTTGCTTCTGATAATAATCAGAATCAACATAATGAAAACCTGTACTTATCTTTTCTTTAGAAACACCTGCTTTTTCAAAGTATGAAGAGAGAGAAGAACCAAGAGTTAACAGCTTATCAACAGGCTTTGCCCATTTTTGTATTAAATCGGGTTCTTTGGCTGTCATTTCATCGAAATACTTACCTGTAAGATGTGACAAAGCATATATCTTAACTTTAGGGTAATTTTCACGAATATAACATGCCAATTCATATTGAGATGCCCAAGGAAGCAGATACTCCAGAAGAAATACCTCGTCCCCAGCTTTCAAATTTGAAAACATTGGACTACAAAGTTCTAAATACTCCAGGGGATACGTTTTCTTCAAATAGTGTTCTTTTGCATATTTACCATGAAGGCGCCAGCATATTTTTTCCATAAATGTTCGTGGAGACTTCCAAGTTCTAGGACATTCCTTAACAAACATCTTATATTCATCGGGATATTTGGCGACAAGTAAATCGCACATATGCTTCATACCTGCATGATTACCATGAGTACTCTGCCAATCTTGTACTATTAAATATTTCATTGCAATTGCTGTTTTAAAAATTTAATTGACTTCTCACGTTCTACTTTCAATCGGCTATTTGCCAAAGTAAAATCTATTGAGCTATCTAACAAGTTCTCAGACACATCATCAACACTCGAAACCTTTCTACTTTCTAAACCTGTCATATTCAGAATGCCATCAAGTCGGCTACTGAAACGATCAGGAGTCACAGATAAGAACTCCTTATTGAAATTGATAGAGAATGCTGTCCCGTGGAAAGAACTAACCACAACATAGCTGGCATTTAAAACCAAAGACAAGAACAAATCAGGGGTAGCATAAAAGAAATGCCTGTCACATCCTGGTATCACCTTGTTTTCACCAAAATAATTAACTTCATAAATTTTCAATCCCTTAGCTTTTGCTACTTTTTGGGCAATTTCTCCGACTATTGCATCTCGCTTTTGTGACTCAACAGAATAAACTAACAAATAAGGTTCGTCAAAATCCATTGGACGCGCATATTTACTCCATTCTTCACGATTAAGCAACAAGGTCGGGTCTAATACCTGTTCGCTCACTATACCAATAGAAGCAAGCAAATCTATATTAGAACGCTCACGCACAGATATTCTAGAATACTTAGATAACAGTTCTTTGGTTTCGTCAACGTATTCTACAGGAATGCTGGACATTCCAATGCTAGCAGCATAAGCACATCGTGTAGCTTTTGCTGGTGCATATTCAAGATAAAATGCCTTATCAACACCATGGTTGTGAGTTGTATTCCATACCTGATCACTTCCCGTCATATAAACATCTGCCTTTGGCGGATTTTTCACTAACTCATCATAAGAATAATAAGTGCTTGTAACAGATATATTTTGCGACACAAACTTTCTGCATTCATACTGTTGAATGACAGACTTATTTTTCCTCAAATAAGCTTTTAACAAATACAAAGGCTCCAAGAAATGAAACTTCATCAACCACTTTGGGAAAACATGCCAGATAGGACGCTCATAATGAACCACCTCAGCTTTAGCTCCCAATTTTTCTATCATCAAGCCTAGAGCTAAAGCCTGCAGATAAGTACCAAAGTTAGGATTATCGAATATTGTTATAAATGATACTTTTTTCTTCTTCATTTTATTTTTTTATTATCTCTACACACCTTATTTATCAAGTTTCAATAATCTCTTCAGTCTAGATTTTACCCTCTGCCTGAATGACATATCACAACGCAACTTCAAATGATACTTTTTAATCAGTTTTTTATAACTCATTGTCTGAGCATCTTGATAAAATGTATCTCGTTCAACAGGTCTAACAGATGGCTTTACGAGTTGTTCATTACCTCCATCTATAGTTTCCTGAATATCACGCAGTTCATAATAAATCTTTCCCACAATAGACTTCATCAACTCTTGCCCCTTGTCAGAATTCAAGGAAACCATAGAACAACCTCCTCTATAATCCTCATCAATAGTCTTATTCTTTCCTATTCCCCAAAAATCTGCTAATGTTATATCGGAAACTCTGGCTATAGAAGCGTATTGACAATGATAACAATTCTCCCTATGAAGATAGCCTTTCAAGAATGCATCTTGATAAAAAGTCGGTTCTCCGTAAAGGTAGCGATTATAGATCGAACCATTAACATTAACATTAACATTCGTACAAACAAGCCAGTTTTTATAATCACGAAACTGATAAGAAACTAAATTGGGAATTTGTTTCTTTAGCTTGTGATAAAAACTTGCAAAGAACTCAGGAGATGGTACACCATGACAAACCAAATCTATAGTATACAGTAAATCAGCATATCTCTTAAAAGTTTTTGTCATAGCAGCTACTTGACAAGGTGTACCTGTAAAAAGAACCTTCTGACCTTTTGACAAATACTCCTTAATTAGGGAATAAATATCATGGGTAATTATGCTTTGAACATATTTGCTTCCCCGTAATTTGTCGAGTTGACTTCTATCCGTTATGGCAATATGCTTTACATATCCGTCCTCAAACATCCTTGCCCCAACAACAACTCCACCATCATCCAAAATAGCTTCTGCAAATACGGAGAACATTCCACCAGAAGAACTCTTGCTTCTGACCTCAGAATTCTTATTCCAGGCAGCATATACCTTGCCTTTTTGGAACTTCTCTATAGGATTCAATACAGGGCATACCCGTTGACACGCATGACAAGAAACACATAAGTCGTGCTGTATCTCAGGATATTGAAAGCCTTCGATATTTTTAACTCTAACAATCGCAGACTTGTGACAAGCATTTTCACATGCAAAACATCCAGTACAATCATTCTTTGCACATAATTCAATATACTCTTTTTCCATTTCTTAGATGTGTTTTTTGCGAAACATACTCTTTATTTTTCCATTCACCATTTCTCGTTCACCTTGTTCCAAACCTAAAAGATAAACAGAGGCTGCAACTGTTATGACACAAAGTAAACAAACAAAGATAAGTGACAACATTGTTACGGAAAGCAGTTTATATGCCATAATAGGCAATATAGAAGAACATACCGTTACCGTGGCAAGTCTAAACAATACTTTATGAAAATATTCCCGAAGCGATAATTTGATTATCGGTTTAACAATCATCATTCTAACCACATGGGCTATAATGCAAGCAATGAAATAGACAATATAAACAGACTCGGGATTAGTACCCATTTTTAAACAGATATATGCTACCGGTACAATCATCAACATAATACCGCCTACCCAAATCTGATATTTCTTTATCTTGCCTGAAGCTTGCTGTGCAATACTAATTGAACTTCCCAAGGAATCAAATGTAATTAAAGCCAATATTAACCTGATAAAATTCACAGTATGATCGGGAACTTCCGTCAACCATACAGACAAGATCTTGGGTGTTTCAATGATAATAGGCAGAGATAAGAAAAACAAAAGAAAGAAAGCATACTTTGAACTAGCAAAAATCAACTGATGCATACGTTTCAAATCATTCTGAGCATAGCTCTTAATAATCTGCGGATTCAAAGCCATTTGAAAATTATTACTAAAGCCCTGCACTGCATTCTGCACCTGAAAAGCTATTCCACGAGCTGCATTTACTACGGGACCAAAGAATAAGTTCAAAAGAATATTCAAGCCGTAATTATAACCAGAATAAGCAACCAATCCAAATAACGACCAACCAGCAAAACCTGTCATTTGCTTTATTAAATCCCTATCTAAAATAAAATGATAGGAACACTCTTGAAAATTGCGCTTACAATAAACACCATAAATTAATCTCAACGCTATAGATAGAGCAAATAGCAAAACTGCATACGTCTTTAATTTGTCAAATGGTGATATAAACAGATAATACGTTATACCTAACTTTGCAACAACTTCGAATACACTAACATAGGCAAAGGCTCCCATCTTTTCATGGGCAATGATAGCTGCATTATATGGCACACTTATCAAATTGACCGCAAATGCCAAAATAGAAAAATGCATCACCCAATTTGCTGCATTTAACCTGTCAGCCGGAATATTCATTTTATTGTTCAAAAACCATATACCTATAATTTCAGCTAATATGGTAATACATACTGCCAAGAAGATTTGTATAGAAACTGCTGTAGAAAACACCTTCTTCAACTTTTCTTGGTTACCTTTTCCTAATTCATAAGTGATAAATCGACTAATCGACACACTCAACGAACCTGAGAACACAGAAAACATTGCAACAACGCCACCAACGACATTGTAAATACCAAAATTTTCTACGCCCAATGATTGCAAATTGATTCTACTGGTGAAAAGACTTATCACCATAATGAATATCATGCGGAAGTATAACAGTATGGTATTCTTCGCTATTCGTTTATTATTATCTGATGTTTGAGTTGACATAAATTACTTTCCAAATTCTTTAATTCTCTGTTCTTCCTTCAAAGAGCAAACAAGCAGTTGTCCATTCTTCTCGGCTACGATATAGCCATCCAAGCCTTGAACTACCACCTTGCTTTCATCGGCTGCATGAACCACGCAGTTCTTGCATTCATACAAGCGAATGTCCTTGCCTACCTTGGCATTGCCAACCTCATCCTGTGGAAGCAAGGTACGGAGGCTGCCCCAGCTACCTAAGTCGCTCCAGCCGAACTCGGCAGGCAGGGTATAGATTTCCTTCGACTTCTCCATTACGGCATAGTCAATACTTATCTTCTCACAGGTTGGGAAGAGTTTGCCGACTACCTCTTTCTCCTGTTCGGTATAAAAAGAAGGTGCCATCTCATCCATGATGCTGGCAAGGTTTGGCTGGAAGGTACGGATTGCCTTGCTGATGGTATCAATGTTCCATACGAAGATTCCGGCATTCCAATAGTAATTGCCTGCAGCAAGGTATTGCTCAGCAGTCTCCAGGTCTGGCTTTTCCTTGAAAGCCTCAACCTTGTAGATTTCATCTACGGATGTTGGCTCTGCTGCTGCGATATAGCCATAGCCTGTTTCCGGGCGGCTTGGCTTAATACCGATGGTAACGATGGCGTTCTTATCGGATGTATAGCCCAATGCCTTGCTGAGCACTCGTTGATACTCCGAGGTATTGATGACGAGGGCATCGGATGGTGTCACCACGATGTTGGCATCAGGATGCTTCTTCTGGATCTTCCAGCAGGCATAAGCAATACATGGAGCGGTATTGCGAGCCTCCGGCTCTGCTAATATGTTATCGACTGGCATGTCAGGGATTTGCTCCTTGACAATGCGAATATATTTCTCATTTGTCACTACCCACATGTTTTCGACAGGACAGATTGGCTTCAATCTATCTACTGTCAATTGAATGAGGGAACGCCCCACACCCATCACATCAATGAACTGCTTTGGGTAATCGGGGGTTGACATTGGCCAGAAGCGGCTGCCAACGCCGCCGGCCATGATTATAATATGTATGTCGTTGTAATTATGCATCATAATTGTTATTTTACCTCTTAGTCTCCTTAAAGGAAATGTTTTTTTCGAATCCCTCCGTCTCCCTTTAGCCAAAAGGAGAGTTTTCTAAAATCATCCCGTCCTTCTTTACCATTAAAGAAGGCTCCACCTCTCATCTCGGTCTTCTCCCCTCAGGGAAGAAGAGGGAAACCGCCCTACTCGGTGCTCGGAACCACTACGCTCTAAGGTTGGCGGACCATCAAAGGTCTTCGCCAGATTGTGCGGGATGGGACCGCCTTAATGCAATGTTTTCAGAAATTAATCTTAAGCCTTATTTACATGAATCAGCAAAAAGCAGAGACTAGTAATAAATATATTGTTATCTCCTCATTAACTTTGCTGCAAATTCAAAGAAATCTGCAACGGTCTTGAAATTATCAAACTGCTGGCAATACATACTGGCATAAGGTTCAGGGAACCTACTGCGTATATCAGCCTTTATCCTACTTGCTAAAGCCTCCTTTGTGTAGGCTTTCAGCAATTCGTTGTATTGTTCCTCGCTCATAATTTTTCAGCAAAATCAGAAAAGACAATCCTCATCTTGTTTTTCCAGTTTATTGGTACATCACTCCAGGAATTCCATTCCTTGACATATTTATAAGCCTTGAAAGGTTTATCTTTATTTGGTGCTGGATAACCAAGCTCATCTTCAACACAATTATGCATCATTAATCTTTTGGCAGAATCGTTACCTAACGCCTCCAAAATCGGAGCATTCATAACCTCTGCACCAGGAGTTTCGCTATCTTCATCATGAACAACAAATAAATTCACATGTAATGCCTTTAAATATCTGATGAATGAAATCATTGTCGCTTTTCCTGTGGCTTTGATAATTTGATAATCTGAACTAACTACCTTTTTAACTTCCTCAGGCATCACTTCTATGGTACGCTTAAAAACTATATCCTCAGTATCACCTTCAACAATGATTACTTTTTGAGCAAAGAACACCCGTGCCACATAATCATCTATCTTCTGAATCATCTTGACTCGTACTTTATCATCTTCTTGGATTTCTTGAAAGGCATCAGAAAGGTTAAACGCTACTACATGCGTAAAATCATTAGCACCCAATGTATAGCTGTTCAATACTTGCTTGGGCTTTTGAGACAAGTCTATCATGTAAGGAGAATGAGTTGTTGCTATAATTTGGCTATTAGAATCGGCCAATTCATAGATTACCCTACGCATATTTTCTGCAGCATTAGGATGCAAGAACAATTCCGGTTCTTCGAAACCAATAATAAGTCCTCGCTCGTCAGTTTCTGAAAATTGCTCTCTGCGTTGTTTATCAAAACGGAGAAGAGCAAAAACAGCAGAACGAATAAGTCCTGTTCCTTGGTGTAAAACATCAGTTGTAACATTACTACTAATCGTTACTCCAAAGATAGGTTTTAATGATTCTGCCTTAGTAAGATCTGTATCAATATTAATGGTTGCCTTAGGAAATACATCATCAACTGTCTTATTCAGATCTCTCATTAACTGACCGAACGCACCATGTTCATCAGTAGGATCCATCTCCCTACTTAATTCCTGCAACTCTTCTACAGCCTTCTTATAATGGTCGGAGCCCTTACGAACATCATCAAACATATACGTTAGTAAATCATGCAAGGTTCCAGTCTTTGAGGTTTCCATCTCCTCAGCAAGGACATCAGCCTTGATTTTCAAAAAACGAGGAAGTTTAGAAAGAACATTTCCAGGAATACCGCCAGGGTTCTCAAACCACCCGTTGCTTTCTTCTACTTCAAACAACATTGGATAGTTGTCTTCCAAATCTTTTCTTTCCTTTGCTGATAATGTATGGTTTAAGTCTCCAATATCTGAAAAAACATCAGCATCTACACCTTTGTCTATGAAATCTTGCCACTTCTTACAATCCACGAACTCATCCTTCAACTTTTGTTGGTGCATTTGGATTTCACGATGGTTCTTACCATCAGCGGTAAGACGCACTCGATAATTGAAGGAATATTTAACATTGTCGTTTTCATCCATATAGCTATTAAGTCGAGAAGAATTGAAACCACGCTGATTTACGATTGTGGCATCAACATTATCAAAACAACCTTCGATAATAACATCCTCTGTTTTGATCAACTCCTCACCATCCTCTATATATTTGGAACGGCAACTATAATCAAGTTTCTTATCCGTAACCAAATATTCGATGACATCCAGTGTGCTTGATTTACCTGCATTGTTAGCACCAATAAGAAATGTAGCATCACCCAAGTTTATCTCGACATCATTCAGTTTGCGGAAGTTTTGTATTTTTATCTTTCGTAGTCTCATAATTTTCGCCTTAGTTTTCTCGAATTTTCTGTCTTATTTGCTGGAATATTGTCTTTTGAGCACCTCTATTCTTCCACCAAAACATAATCTCCACCATCTGCAAAATCGTATAATACAATATATGTTTTCTTTCCTAGCTTGTTAAATTGAAGAAATTTGGTAATGATTATATTGCATCTTTAATGGTAACACTAATGTTCTTTTGTTTCCATCATCCTCTTATAAAAAGGATAATTTTGCTCACCCTTTACTGGGAACTTGCGTTGCTGCGCTTTTACAAAAGCATTAGCAGTTTGCCTTGATGCTGAAGGTAACAATCCATTATGCATTCCACAATAAACTACCGAATCATAATCCAAAGGGACATTATAAAGAGCCAATGCATTTGACATTTCATGTAATCTCTTTTCGTCATTCGGATGGTGATAACCTTCATTTGGATAAGAGGTTGCTTTCAACCAATTAATCGCATTTACCACTCTTTGGTCAATGTTATAATTAGTCGTTATCAACTCGTTTGTTTCTATATTTATTGCCTCATGGAGATTCAAAAAACTTAAATTTTCATCCAAGAGCCAAGGTACCACAATACACGCATAAATATCTGATTTATCCTCATATTTTTCTAACTCTTTTGGAGGAACACCCACAGCTATTAATACTTCGTGTTGAGGGGAACCTACAAATTGATAATCAGGATTATATGTTTTTATTGTATGTATTTGAATGCGAACTCCGTTTTTGGCATCATATCCATGATTTTTATAATGCTGTTTTGTAAAACCCATTTCTGACAAAAAAGACTCATATTGTCTTTGTTGATAAACTAAGAATGTTAGAATCTTCAAATTAGGATTCTTTAGAATTAACTTTTTTGCGAATTCAAAAGCAATCTTAGTATCACCTTTCGAGAATCGTTCTCTATTTAAATAATATACTTTCATTATATTGGTTAATTTTAAAGTTTATATTATTCTGATATTGCATCATCTATATCTTGATAATCCATTAAAAGCATAGACATCAAATGAACTAAAAAAAATCCGACAGAAGTATTATTTGTATAAATCCACATTGATATCGAATGGTGAGTCGAAATCCTTCAGCATCGCATGCTTTGTATCTTTCTCTGAGAGATTAGCATGCTCGGTTGGAATTTTCCAATCGATACCGAGAGTGTCATCGAGGATGCTGATACCTCCATCTGCCTCAGGATGATAGAAGTTATCACACTTGTACTGAAAGACAGCTGTTTCTGAGAGAACAGCAAAACCATGGGCAAAGCCCTTTGGTATGAAGAACTGGCGATGATTGTCTTCTGTCAGCTCTACAGCCACATGCTTGCCATAGGTTGGTGAACCTTTGCGAATATCTACAGCGACATCAAGCACTCTACCTTTTACGCAGCGTACCAGCTTGCTTTGTGTGTAAGGTGGACGCTGGAAGTGCAAGCCTCGCATGACGCCATAGCTGCTCATGGACTCGTTATCTTGGCAGAAGTGAACACTGTGTCCCTGGATTGGGGCAACCTTCTCTTCAAACTCTCGCTCGCTGAAGCTCTCGAAAAAGTAGCCACGAGCGTCACGGAAGAGGCGTGGCTCTATAATGAGTACGCCTTCAATATCAGTTTTGATTATATTCATTGTTTTCTAATATTCTAAATTCTTTTTTAGTGTTTGATTTTTCTCTTCAAGTATTGAAAGGAGATACTTGCCATAGTCATTCTTCAGCATAGGCTGAGCATTCTCTCTCAACTGTTCTGCGGTAATCCAACCCTGGCGGTATGCGATACCTTCCAGGCAAGCCACCTTCAAGCCCTGGCGCTTCTCCAAGACTTCGATAAAGGTGGATGCCTCAGAAAGGGAATCATGGGTTCCGGTATCAAGCCAGGCGAATCCTCTTGCCATGGTCTGAACCTTCAACTGCTTATCCTTCAGGAACTCCTGGTTCACTGTTGTGATTTCCAACTCACCACGAGCTGAAGGCTTGATATGCTTAGCTACTTCCACCACCTTGTTAGGATAGAAGTATAAGCCTACCACAGCATAGTTGCTCTTTGGATGCTCAGGCTTCTCTTCAATGCTCAGACAATTGCCTTGCTCATCAAACTCAGCAACTCCATATCGTTCCGGATCACTTACTCGATAACCGAAGACTGTTGCCTTGTTATTCTGCTCAGCATCTACTACTGCTTGATGCAGCATCTGATTTAATCCTGCACCATAGAAGATATTATCGCCTAATACAAGGCAAGCAGAATCATTACCAATGAATTTCTCTCCGATAATGAAAGCTTGGGCTAAGCCATCTGGCGATGGCTGCTCTGCATACTCAAACTTCACACCGAACTGGCTTCCATCGCCTAATAGGCGCTTGAAGCCTGGCAAATCAAATGGTGTTGAAATAATGAGTATCTCACGGATACCTGCCAACATCAATACTGATATTGGGTAATATATCATCGGCTTATCAAAAATTGGAATCAGCTGCTTGCTGATACCTTTTGTGATGGGGTACAAGCGTGTACCGCTACCACCTGCTAATACTATTCCTTTCATATAATTATTATTTATTGATCAATAACATGTTTCGAAAACCTACCCGTCCTTCTTTACCATAAAAGAAGGCATTTTTCGAAAACCTACCCGTCCTTCCTTACCGTTAAGGAAGGCTCCACCTTTCTCACCAAGCCTCTCTTTCCTCAGGAACGAGAGGATGTAACCGCCCTCCGGTGCTCAGAACCGCTACGCTCTATGGTTGGCGGACCATCAAAGGTCTTCGCCATATTGTGCGGGATGGGACCGCCTTATCCATTGTAAAGCACAGAGTATATCTTTGTCTTCATCAAAATAGGAACATCTTCATTTATCATAAAAAACTCGAATCATTCATTTTCAATCCATTCATATCCTAAAACGCTTACCAAATCACTTTTTCTAGAACGCCACTTTCCATTCCATTCAACACGTAATGTTTGAGTTTGTGGTTTCATTCCATCACATACTATTTTAAAAGTTATATCTAATAAGCCTGATTGATGTTCTGCATCAACTTCAAAACTCCTACCAATAAACATAGATAATTGAGGAGGAAGTTCAGACCCATCAACAGGAGATCTTGGCGTAACCATCATCATAGAGAGCCATTCTGTTGATAGCTCACCATATTTAGGCAAACAAACCGTATCATTACCCTTGTCTAGAAATATAGCGAAAGGCTCCTTCAGTATCTCTTCAGAAGTTAAACTCTTAGAAGACTCTCTGAAAACGATTCTATCTACATAAACACGTAAATTATTGGCTGTAGATTTTCCTTCATTAGTCAGTCTTAGCTTGACTCGATAGGAATCAACAATATCCGAATTACCATCGTGCACTAGATTCTCTGTCAAATCATCATATGATGTTTCAAGTTTCAAAGATGGTGTGTACCTATAGGCCATCCAGTCTTCCTTAAACAATGCTACAATGACAACAGCTATTGAACCTACCACTTGCACTATTCGTAAGAACCAGTCCCAAAAGCTATGTTGACAAACATGCAGTAATGGAGTTGGGCAACTGCCTGAAACCAGGCAATATGGAATACAAAGTCCAATAACAGTACCCAAAAGTAGCGATGGCAGGATAAACAACAATATAATTTTCTTCATAACCTACATTAATGAATACGTATTATAAGATGAATTTTGACCATCATATATCATTACGATATTGCCATTTATACTACCTGTAAAGAAAGAGGTTGTACCATAATCAAAACCACTGAATGAACTTCCACTCATATTAACAGCAGTAAATGAATTTGTACCCATATCGTACAAGTTTGACAAAGAGCCTGTGACTACACTGTTACGTTGGGCATCAAACACATAAATATTATCAACGCTACCTGAACTTGTAAACATACAAAGCCTACCAGCTCCAAAATCATAAACAGATCGATAGTCTTGTTTTACAGCCCTACCTATTATAAAGGCAAGGCATGCTCGCTTAGCTGAATCCATAGAACGTTTTTACAATGTTACCTTTTTAATATATCTACAAAATCATCAATTACAGGTTTGCCTGCAAAAATTCCTATCTCTGCTCTATACCTTGTTTCATCACTTGAAAACTGAGACTGGCTTTTTAAGTCTTCAATTCCAATATCCCATGCTTCGGCAACCGCTTTAATAAACAAATCAGATATAGACTTTTCATAAAGGTATCCATCAGGATTTGGCCATTGATTAAGTTGATCATCAAATCCCCAATAACCAAGAATCGAGAAACTGCCAGCTTCTCCCCAAAAGACATTTGGATTACTTTCAAAACGTATTCCATCAACTATATTATTGAATCTATAATGAATAGATGATTCTGAAACAAAAATACATTTATCAAGTTTATCTTTTTTTATCTTGTCTACCAATTCTGAATAAGACAAATTACAATCCCGATGGCCAAAACATTTTAATCCTTGAGTATCACCTCTTAAACAACAAACAATTTCAGCACAAGCCTCCTGACAATCATAACTCAAAGAACTTTCTGATAAAAGTTTTGCTTGCTCTGTCGCCCATTCAGATATTTGCTTTTCTGTTATAAAAGGATAACCACAATGCCGTGAGGCATTAATACTTTCACCTTTTACGATACCAACCAATCCCTTTGTATGACTAGAGACTAATCCGCCTAAAGTCAGAGCACCATTACCTATAGAAAAACCACCTTCTACAAAGAACTGTTCATCATTATATAATGCTATTCTAGCAATTGGAGTTCCAGCATCATCGTATAACAAACTCATATTTTGGGATATAAGATTCAACTTATCTTTCTGCTGTTCCTCTAATACAGTATATCTTGACTTACCATATAGTCTTGATAATAATTGTAATGGGGGTAAAGTTACCCAATCATCTCTGCGAACTAGAGGTTCATTACTTTCTCCTAAATATAAATTGCAATCTAAACTAGGACATAACCTTCCTAATATCTCTTCTAAAGTTACCTCTTTATTAAGATTGTAATCAAATAAAATATCATGTAATATGGTTTTATCTTTTAACCAAACACGAATTTTAGTACCACCATCTTTTATATATTCTGTTTTTGTTGCTTTTCTTAAAATAGGTCTTTCTGTAACACCTGACGAAAATTCCAACACATTAGTTTGTTCTCTACCTAACATGTATTTTTTCGAATAGACACTTATTTTACTTCCCCACATAAAGACTGAAAAGAAACCGATACCATATTTCCCTGTCGAATGATAACCTTTTGCCTCTAATGTAGGGAACTCCTTATGCATCAAAGAGGTTCCCCAAAAAGATTCCCCAAAATCTAACAAAGACTTTGTCATAACTGATGTTGTCATACCAACACCATTGTCTTCAACATCAATATAAATATCGTCCCCATCATTACCTAAAGAAACTTTAATTTTCCCATTAAAATTAGGTTCATCCTCAAGCAATCTTCTTGCTCGAATTGCATCTGAAGCGTTTTGTATTAATTCTCGAAGGGGAACAAGCATATTTCTTCCGTATAATTCCTCACCACCTAAAGTCGCAACCAGTTTAGGAACATTAGACACATTGATTGTTGTATCAACAGGTTCCCATCCTTCTACTTTTACAGTCTCAGACAAGCGCATTGGAGAATCAACGCAAGCAATGCCTTTTACCGCCAATCTTTCTTTACCTAAATCGGACAAAAGAGAATCAACGCTACGCAATTCGGAATCTATCATACGCAAGGTATCAAAACAAAGCCACCAACTATCACACTCGTTTAGAGTAAACGGAGATTTGGAAGTAAAAAGAAGCCTGTCTTTTTTTAATATCGGCTGATTTAGTTTATTCTGAAAGGTCCAATGTTTTTTTGATAAACCTTTAGGATTCCTTAGTACAAACAAGAAACTAGGAGCCCTCGTATCATCTACATTTATCGCATCTACAACACGAACTATACTTCCCAACTTTATCGGATCTATTGTCCAAGATGAAGGTAAAAAACCTGGTGCACCACAAAGATTTGTTCCCAATAAATTTAACATATCTTCAATGGTAGAACCATGACTTGCCGCAATCTTACCAATAATATCACCATAAGAATCTCTAAGATCCTGATCATCTATAAGATATGTTTGTCTACCATCAGCATCTTTCCAAGAGAATGTAGCTAAAGCCGAAGCACGTTGAGCATGCAATTCTCGTAAGACAATCTGAATTGACCAAGAACGAATGTCATCATCTCCAAAAGACTCACCATACTTGTTTTTGAGGGAAGCGTATGTATCTTTCCATAAATCCAACTCAGAAAGCGTTTCTATACCATTTTCATATGCAACAATTCCCATACCTAAATCATGAATGAGAAAAGCTGCACCTAAAACAAAAGCTTCTGCTGGGTTTAGAGTTTGACTTTCTTGGAGAACCAAAGATGCTATTCCCCACAAAGTATCTGCATGGGTTATATCATGCACTGTAAAATCAGGCAAACTACGATTAATCTCTGAAGCTAATAATTTGGCTTTATTTCTCATTCGAAAAAATGAAGAGCACAAAAAATCTATTTGCTTTTGAGAATTATCTTGTTGATTTTTCAACCCCAAACTAGAATTCCAAAGATTTGTCAATTCAAATTTTTCCATAATATCTCATTATTACCATTACAACGTATACCAACAATACAACTTCACTCCACTATATTACAAGTAGTTACACCTATCAGTTTTTTGAAAAAAGTTATTTTGTATCGTATTGCAAAAGATAAGCTGCACTCAGCAATTTGAACGCCAGCTTTCATCGTTTCAGCTTCCAAATCTCATCCAGCACCTTCTTCACCACTTTCTTGTTCTCTATTATGTAATCCAAGTCATAGGGATAGAGCATATAATCCCCAAAAACTTGGTAGATAGAGAGGAAGATTGAATCGATGCCTTGACGAATCTTAGCATCTAAGCTGTCTTTGGCGTCAGAAATATGATGGTGTTAAATATTATTTCTAAATTATCGCTATTTCTAGATTTCCTATCTAGAAGGACATAATTACCTATTTCTATCGAGCTTATATCGTATTCCATGCTCTTTGCAGAACGAATGACCTATAGTTGTACGACCGCAAGTCTGCAGTTGTACAACTATATGTGCTATGGTTGTACAACTCTGGAGCTATGGTTGTACAACTATAAGGGTCTTAGTTGTACAACTACAGAATTCTGATTTTTTGGCGGAATCAATAAACTTAGATAACATACTGATTTACTGATATTTATGCATCTTTACCATATTTCGGATATTCTCCAAGAAAGATTTTCTGGTCGGAAATCCGTAAGTTTTGAAGAGATTAAATCTTGAATTTGTAAGAAAATTCCACAATCAGGAGATTCTGACTGACTTCCTTATATCACCAATACAGCGTCCCCATTATATTATAAGTAGTTCACCTTTCTGTTTTTGGGAAAAAGTTATTTTTGCTCCCCATTGCAGTATCGCTCTGCGCTTGTCGTCGCTCGAATGAGGTTTTTCGAAAATCACCCCGTCCCTCTTTACCCTTAAAGAGGGCTCCACCGCTTTCCCCAAGCCCCTTTCCCCTCAGGGGACAGGGGATGTAACCGCCCTCCGGTGCTCAGAACCGCTGCGCTATAGGGTTGGCGGGGCATCAAATCCCTGCGCCATGTTGTGCGGGATGGGACCGCTTTGCTATAACTTACTATAACATTTTACTCAGATAACTCATGTTTGTGGCTACCAGCCAAAAATGTCACTATGTGTACCTGTATCGGTTAAAGCAAGACTCTTCATTAATTCATCCAAATCATTAGTAGCAAAGAGTTTTTCATTCTTTGCTGCTTCTAATGCCTTGTCTAATCTACAAGCCTTAGGGGCTTTTTGCTTTTTGGCAACCCACCCGAATTTCTTAATCAATGATTTGAAAAGAGAAATATCGGTTGCAGGGACATCTAATGTATATGTAGCTGTATTCATAATTGTATCTCCTTTTTTGTCTGCAAATATAAGGGTTTTCTGTGAAACTACCAAATTTTTGGGGTGTTTTTTCGATTAGAACAGATATTCATATTGCGAAAGGAGTCTCTGATAATCACTCTCATATCTCGGCTTGTTGTTTGGAGTGATATGAGGACTTGCTATGATCTGTTCCATTTCCTGGAGTACCTTGCTCCCTTCACGCATGATGGGGTCGAGGTGCTCCTTGAACTGTTCTACGAATGGGGAATAATAGTAACCAATCTCCTCTATGATGAAGGAATAGATGTTCCATGCGTCATTGTGGGTGATTCGGGTGTTTGACAACTCATCCAAGGCGTACTTTCTCAGATAGTCGATGTTTTCTGCCTGCAACGCCACTTCCTTGTCGTCTTTCACTGGATGGAAATAGCGGTCTATCAGCACTTGCCGTTCCTGCAGGTTGCGCTGGTAGAAGATTTCCTCGTTGGCTAGTCGTGTCTTGTCTTGCTCCACTTCCTCAAAATGCTCGGCATGAACTCCGCTGATGGCTACACTCAGTCCACCGACGTCCATCACCAGGCGGCGGTCTCGGTCGATACGGATGATGTAACCTTCCAGTCCTGCCAACTCACCTGTGGTGATACGGAGGAGGATGCGATTGCGAGCATAATAATGGTAAGGATGGAGCAGGAAACGGATGCGATCAGGTGATGTCTCTGCGACACGCATGAAGGGTTGCATCTGCGCATCGGGGATCTCTGCCACCTTGCCTGTGCTACAATTTTTGCATAGGCGAACGTTTGGGAAGTACTGGTCGAGATAGGCTTGTATCTCTTTGGGATAACCCTGGAAGAAGACCAGACCGCTGACGGTCGGCACTTCCTGATGCCGTACCTTATGTTTGCCTTGTTTTCTGAAATAGCGGACTGTCTTATGCACGAAATAGGTTCTTCCGTCCTCCTCCAACAGCATTTCCAACTTCTTCACTTTACTGTTGTGAACGAAGATGTAAGACCAGGTTGTTCCATCCGAGTGACGATACTTCTTTATCGCAGGGCCAGTCTTTACGTCTGGCTCTGTAACGTGGCTGCCCTCTGGAGAAACAAGTTTCTCGTCGGCTGTAGAAAAAGAACTCGTACCATCCGGTTTCATAAATCCTATTCTACTTTATGTCCTCAGCTGCAACCATACATGACGGTTGTGGAAGCCAAGTCGATAGGTTCTTGTTGTGCATAATCTTAATCGTATAGAGATAACTTTTTGCAAAAGTACGAAAAATAGTTGGATTACGTGTCAGATTTTATCATTTTCTGTATGCCACTCCCCAAATTTAACACATATTGTTTAGCAAAAGAGTTATCGGATATGTTTTATACCTATATTCCTATCATCTGGCATCCGCCAGCTCATTATATCCCCAAACCATGATGAGAACGAAAATGCCGGCGAGCAGCATCAGGAGATTCTGCGTCTGCATGATTGTATCAAGCACATGGGTAAGGGCACGTGAACCGGTAAGGAGGAAATCTATCTTCATAGAGAAGAGCCAGCCCTGTATCTGCTCCCATCCCTGACAAACCACAGCAGCCACTACGCCGACAGCCACACAAGCTGCCGTCCACAGATGTTCCAATCGAAGACGCTTAGCCAATGTCTGATCCTGATCAAGAGTCAGCACGGTCTTTTCCGGATCAAGACCCGGCAATGCCTGCATCACCCTATCAGAGAATCCATCATCCGGAATCTCCTCCATCCTGTTATCGGCAAAGAAAGCCTGAAGAAGCTGATCGTCTGTGGCGCTCAGCGGTTCAAGCTTCCTACCATTTCTATTATCAATCATTTTATCGGTCATAACCATTATGCTTTAAGTAACTTGCAAGTTTCTGTTTTCCACGAGAGAGATGCGACTTGATGGTGCCTTGCGCCATTCCCGTCACTTCTGCTATCTTATCTATAGAGAGACCATCCATCAGCTGCAGCGTGATGCATGTACGTTCGTTCTCGCTCAATATCCGCAGGGCATTGAGCAAATCCATCTTCAGTCCGGTATTCACTCCCTGCGCATTCTGTCGGGTAACCGCCGGCGTATCAATATCCTGTGTTTCCTTATGACTGCGGGTATAATCATACCACACATTATAGGCGATACGATAAAGCCAAGTGGAGAAGCTGGCTGTACCCTTGAAACTTGCCAGATGGGTATAAGCCTTCACAAAGGTATCCTGCGCCAAGTCGTCACTCAGCTGCGCATCCCCCAGCGTCTGCCGTAGGAAGAACCCACGAACAGGTGATTGATACTTCTTGACCAGCAAGTCGAACGACTTGCGGTCGTGAAGCATCACCACCTTCGTGACGAGAGAAATATCGGATAACTTTTCCACTATATATATTAACTAATAACTGTTGTTTGATTTTTACACCGGAGTTCCATTATAACCTGTGCCCTGATCGCCATGGCGGTTTTTCCACCAATCCTTGATGGCTGGAAGTGAACCTATCAGGGTCTGTCCCAATCCATAGAAGAAGACCAAGGCTCCGATACCAGCCAGGAAGTCAGCCTCCCACCAAGCGAACATAGCGCACAAGCCAGCTCCCAGGAAGGCATTTCTCAATCCTCGCTTCACCAGATATTCATCGCTCTGCTTGTCAATCGGACGGTCGCTTTCCGGAACATTGATACCTTTCTCCATCGCCATCTCCGCCAACTTCATCCGGTCGTTGTGGCGGCGAATCAGATATCTGATAACCAGGAACACGATGATCAGCGGAGCAAAGACAAACAGCAGACCGAAGATGATACAGAAGATGACGACAACTGACAGCGCCCCGCCACCAAATACCGAACCGATGAAATCGAAAGGATCGTCATAGTTGCCCAGACTGTACTTGGAATGATAAGAATGGTTTTCATTGTCATCTACATCAGCATAGTCGGTAGTATCCGTTGCGGTGGTATCAGAATAGGCAGCAATCGCCTCATCATCCTGAGCTGCGGATGCCTGCCCGGCAGCAGCCTGCTTATCCACCTGTTGGGTAGTTGGATGATAACGATGTTTTGGAGCCGAAGATGCCAGAGATACCTGGGTAGCTCCGATGCTCATGATGAGCGCCAATGTTAATATCGCTTTCTTCATATCTAACAATATTTTTATAGTTTTACCTTGTTATTTATTAATTTTTCTATGTCTTAGACGCATCTCTTGGGAAATTAGTTGCAAAGAAACAAAATTTTTCTTATTTTTGCAAACAAAATCAAGAATAAAGGCATAAAATGAAGACATTACCAGAAGATTTCATCAAATATACCCAAGAGTTGATGGGCGATGAACTGTTCCAACAACTGAAACAGGGCATCACCGAGGGAGAAGCCCCTACCAGCATCCGCCTCAATCCTTTCAAGTGCAAGGAGGGAGAAGATGCTGCGGGCGAACCGATTCCATGGTGCCCTTCCACCGGCCGCTATCTCTCCACCCGTCCTAACTTCACCTTCGACCCATGGCTCCATGCCGGAAAGTATTACGTGCAGGAGGCTTCTTCCATGTTCGTGGATCTGGTGATCCGACAACTCGTTCACGAACCCGTGATGATGCTCGATCTCTGTGCGGCTCCAGGTGGAAAATCTACCGCCGTACGTGCTGTCCTGCCGGAAGGCAGTCTTCTTTTCAGCAACGAACCGATGCGCACCCGATCGCAGATTCTTGCAGAGAATATCCAGAAGTTCGGTCATCCCGACATGATCGTCACCAACAACTATCCACGCGACTACAAGAAGTCGAAACTTCAGTTTGATGTCATCCTCACTGATGTTCCCTGCTCCGGCGAAGGTATGTTTCGCAAGGATGATGGCGCCATCAGCGAATGGAGCCTGCAGAATGTGGACAACTGCTGGCATCTGCAGCGCGAAATCGTAAGCGACATCTGGAACTGCCTGAAACCAGGCGGTCTCCTCATCTACTCTACCTGCACCTTCAATGCCCACGAAGACGAAGAGAATTTCGCCTGGATCTGTGAGGAGCTGGGGGCTGATCCTATCGCACTCAACGATATTGATGAAGCATGGAATATCACGGGCAATCTCATAGGCACAGACATCCCTGTCTATCGTTTTCTCCCAGGCAAGACCCGCGGAGAAGGCATCTTCCTCGCAGTACTCAGAAAAGAGGGAGAACCGGAAATGGAGAAGGAGGATAAAAAGAAGAAGAAAGACAAGAATAAGGATAAAGGAAAGAACAGAGGAAACAAGGGAAAGAATCAGCAGGTTCCAACAGACTGGCTGAAGTCTTCCGACTATGAAACGATAGCCGAAGACGATAACTTCTATGCCATCCCAAGCCGATGGAAAGCCATCTATGAGGATGCTGCCAGAAACCTGAAGGTGATACATGCCGGCATCAAACTGGGAACAAGCAAGGGGAAAGACATCATTCCCGACCAGAGTCTGGCACTCTCCACCGAGCTCAACACAGAGGTTTTCCCACAGGTAGAACTTTCCTACGAGGATGCCATCCGCTACCTGCGCAAAGAGGCTGTGAATCTTCCTGCAGACACCCCCAAAGGCTACGTGCTCGTTACCTATCAGCAGATGCCTCTGGGCTGGGAGAAGAACATCGGCAACCGTGCCAACAACCTCTATCCACAAGAGTGGAAAATCAAGAGCAGCCACGTGCCGGAAGAACCCTGTGTTATCAGCAAGAAATAAGTATCAAGAAACAAGATAAGAATTCATCAAGAAGAACCAGACATCAGGAATGAATATGATCAGCATCATCGCTTGTATCTCTAAAGACAATAGAGCCATCGGCTACCAGAACCGACTGCTCTATCATTTACCATCAGATATGGTCCGCTTCCGTGAACTTACCACGGGGCATACCATCGTGATGGGCAGAAAGACATTTGAATCTCTCCCTAACGGTGCTCTTCCACATCGCCGCAACATCGTTGTCTCTAAAAGTCTGAAAGAGATAGATGGGGGCGAAGTATATCCTACCCTGGAAGAAGCACTCAGGGCTGCGCAAGACGATACCTTGTCTGCCCCCAAGGAAGATGCAGGAATAGCCAGCCCGGAAGAAATCTTCATCATTGGCGGAGAAAGCATCTATCACCAGGCTCTTCCTGCAGCCCGAAAACTCTATCTCACCCTCGTAGATAAGGAGCCGGAACAGGCAGATACCTTCTTCCCTGCCATCGACAGTTCGGCTTGGGAAGTGACGGAAAAAGAAATGAGGAATGAAAACGGATTGTCGTTCTCATTCCTCACCTATATCAGAAAATAAATTCGACCAGTACGGTTGAATAAATTCCTATTCTTCTGTTGTTTCATCATCCTCATCAGATACCTGCTGAATATCCTTCAGAGAAAGCTGACGGTCGATGGCTGCATTAAAGGAGATGATGGTCTCGCTTCTGGAAAGCCCCAATGGCTGCAACTTATCGTGGATAATCTCCAGGAGATGGTGGTTGTTGACTGCATAAATCTTGATGAACATATCAAAACCGCCCGTAGTATAATGACACTCTACTACCTCAGGAATCTTCTTGAGTTCTTCTACCACCTGATCAAACTTCTCAGGTTCCTTGAGGAACAATCCCATATATGCACAGGTTTCGTAACCAATCTTCTCTGGATCGATAACAAATTGAGAGCCTTTAATAATGCCAAGGTTAGTGAGTTTAGCTACACGCTGATGAATGGCAGCACCGCTTACATTACAAGCACGTGCTACTTCCAGAAATGGAATTCGGGCATCCTGAGAAATCAGCTTCAGAATATGCCTATCTAATGAATCTAATACTTGTTTTGCCATAATTAATTATTATTTGCCTGCAAAGGTAGCACTTTTCTTTAAAAAAAGCAACTTTTCTAATGAAAAAAATAATAAATTAATATTATTTTTCCTTTTAGAGCATATTATTTCCTATTTTCTACAGCAGAATAGCTTATTTTCAGTGCTTTTGCCTGGCGCAGTGCCTGCTTCACATCAGTAATCACTCCCATCCTGGTGTCCTGGTCTGCCTTGATGGAAACGGTCATCAGTTTCTGGTCTTCAGGCGACATCCGCTTCTTCTCAGCAGAGATATAATCCTGCACATCAGAAGCACTGGCAAACTTGTCATTCATCTGTATCTGGGTACCTGATCCGTATTTGCCCTGCAGATCCCTGGTTGGCTTACCTATATAAATATGACTTACAGCCGACTTCTTGGTCAGGCGTGTGAGATTCTTTCCTTCCGGCATACGGCATTCCACCTTTAAGGTAACCTGTCGCATGTGGGTAACGATCATAAAGAAAAAGAGTACCGAGAAAATCAGATCCGGCAAAGATGACGTATTCAATTCCGGAACCGAATGCGATTTTTTACGAAAATTCATCATTTGGCGCCTCCTTTCTCCTGGGTTGACTGGGTTTCCTGTTTCTCTTCCGCATCAGCATCTACACTCTTGTCTTCATGAGTCATCGCATTGGCATACGACTCCGTAATGCGCTGAGGACAGATCTTACGCACCTGCTCCTTCTGATCATTGTTCAAAAGCGCAAAGTCTATATGATATTTCTTCTGGGCTGCCTCATTGCGAAGTTGCGCATAGGCTTCCATCAACTCATTCTGCATCTGGAAATAGAGGTTGTAGTTGGCATCACGGTCGCTCTCGATGGAAATCAGATGTTTCTTACCCAGGCGATGTACCAAGCGGACGGTTTCCTGCTTCAAATCTTCCAGCTTCATCGGCTGGTTGTTCACCAGCAGCGTATCTCCAGCCGTAAGATGAATCGCCATCAGACTGTTCTTATCCACTACCGATTCCTGCTGTTCCTTCTTCTGAGGTTCAGGCGAAGGCAGCTGGCGCAACAATCCCTTATCCACATCCATAGATGTGGTTACAAGGAAGAATATCAGCAGCATAAACGAGATGTCGGCTGTTGAGGTGGTATTCAATCCCGGGGTTTCGTTACGATTCCTTCTTATCAGCATTGCTTTATGATATGATACTAACTATTTTTTTTGATTGATAATTACAGGCAGTTACTGCTTCTTTCGGATATATCGGGTGGCACCGAAGCAAACGGCTCCAATGCCTGCCAGCAACATCAGCAGCGAGGTGATGACAAACATATCAGAAAGTTTCAGCCACAACCAGTCGGCGTAGTTCTCGCCATTGATGAGCATCGGATCGGAACCTCCCAAGAGGAAGGTAAGAATCAGAACTGCCAGCAAGGTAAGCCAGGTGATACGGAAGATACGACGCACCGGCACACCATTCACCACAGCTTCCGACTTGCTACTCCGGTAATCCTTCACCATCGAATAGACAGCCAAGCCTACTCCTCCTATCAGGAAAAGCCACATCAGGATGATGAGCACATCGGTAAAAAGAGGGGCATTGAAGTCGGGGTTCTCATCGAAAGGCAAATCATAACCTATCAGATAGAACAGACCGAAAACCAGCACAGCCAAACCTATCATCAGACGGAAAACCTTCTGAGATATCTGTTCGGCAGACTTGTTACTTTGAACTTTGAACTTTGAACTTTGAACTTTCAACATGGAACTTTCAACTTTGAACGTTGTTTCTTCACTCTTCACTTATTCTTGGCGATAATATCCATCAAAGTTACAGCCGATTCTTCCATCTGACTGGTGAGATGTTCTACCTTGGAAAGGATATAGTTATAGAACACCATCAGAATCAAGGCTACAATGATACCGAAGATGGTAGTAATCAGCGCCACCTTCATACCCGAAGCCACAATGGTAGGACTGATATCTCCCGCCTGCTGAATCTGGTCGAAAGCCATCACCATACCAATCACCGTACCCAGGAATCCGAGGGAAGGAGCCATGGCGATGAAGAGCTTGATCCAGGAACATCCCTTCTCCAGGTTGGCAGCCTGCACGGTGCCATATCCACTTACCGAGCGCTCGATATCATCGAGATGCTCATCTATATGCATCAATCCCTGATAGCAGATAGAAGCTACAGGTCCGCGGGTATTGCGGCAAAGTTCCTTGGCACCTTCCACATCTCCAGCCTCTACCTTCTGGTCGATATCCTGCATCAGTTTCTTGGCATTGATTTCAGAAAGGCTGAGATAGATGATGCGCTCAATACAGAAAGCCAGACCCACAATGAGAGCGATGGCAACGAGCGACATAAAGCCGGCATTACCCTCTATGAACTTCGTCTTAAGAGCTTGATGAAATCCGATATTCTCGTCTTGTGCCATGACAGGCAGAGAACACATTACTGTGAAAATGAATATTGCGAAACGCGCAATAGCTGTATTTTTCTTCATAATCATATATACCTTATTATATATATAAAAAAGCGGAAAGAGGGGGATTCGAACCCCCGATTCCCTTTAGGGGAATACACGCTTTCCAGGCGTGCCTCTTCAGCCACTCGAGCACCTTTCCAGTTTCGAAGTACAAAATTATCACTTTTTATTCGAAAATCCACATATTCGTTTGCTTTTTACATTTCTTTAACTAGAGAACATATAAAACAAGAGCCCTGAAAGGACAAAAGCATCTATTTTAAAGCTTTTGCCCTTTCAGGGCGACTTGTTGGTTGCATGTTTAACCCAGGGTGTTGCCCTGGGCTAGGAGCTTCTGCCCTTTACCTTTCCCTTCGGCCGGTGACCGTTGGTTCAGGGCGTATGGCGTCTCCAAGAGTACAAGCCCGCTAGGCGTCCCGGCAGAATTATAAATCCGGCGAGACACCTAGCGGACTTCCCCACTTGCAAAAGTTCTGTCCTTTACTTTTCAGGAATAATCTCGAAGATTTCGGCTGAACCATCCAGCTGAACCTTCGCTGCCTTCTTCACCAAATCTATCTTGCAGAATGACTGGTCGATGTTGGTTGTTGCCAAAACCTTGCCCTTGGCATTCAGCTGGCGACAAACCAATGATTTGCCTGGAGCCAACTTCAACAGCAGAGTGTAACCCTTTACATTCTTTTCTACACCCATAGTAAGGGTGCCCTCGTTAGTGAATGAGGTGCAAGGGTTCTCATCGAAACCATACATCGCTGCCTGCAGATTGCCAGCCTCAACAGGGAAGCTCAAACGATCTGGAGTAGTTGGGTTCACCTCGAAAGTACGGACTGCAGCCCAGTTGCGCTTGTCAGACTTCAACTTCTTGATGCGGATATAACGAGCCTCAACAGGAGAATCGGTCTTCCAGTTGATGATATACTGCTTCTTCAACTCACCGGTAAGCGCCTTCCATTCCTTCTTGTCAAGAGAATACTCCAGTACTGTGTTATCGAAGTAATCCACATCATCCACAGAGTTACGTCCCTGAAGGATTCTTACCTCAGAAACAGGACGAACACAACCTAAGTCTGCACCAATCCAGTCGCCAGTGTTCTGACTATTTCCTGATGTATAATAGGTAGTAGAATCGTTGTCAAACATCGCCTTGCTCTGGGTAGTTCTCAAGGTTGCGTAAGTACCGATACCCTTATAGAAAGCAGGCACCTTGCCAGTCAACTTCTTGAAGAAGCCAGAAGCCATATCATCCATAGACTGCTCATAGAATGGCTGCAATACCATGGTTCCCGACTTATGCTTCTCGTAAGCAGCCACATCTTCCTTGCTCATACGGTTGTTGACATAGCCATCCCAGAATGCCTGGTCATTACCAGCCTTGTACTCCTTGATGAGCTGCATGGTCTTCAGACCACGGTTACCCAACTTGCCAAACTCAGTCAACCAAGGACGGAGTTCCTTCATCAGCAAGGCATTCTTGCAGTTTGCCTCCATCTGAGCAGGTGCATTCTTCACCTTTTCAAATTCCTTCTGCAAAGCATTGAACTCAGCATCTGTAAAGTTATCGATGCGGAAGCTCTTGGTTTCCCATGATTCGATACGGCGATAACCGGTTTCTGTATCGCATGAGTGCATGGCGAATGTACGATAAGCATCGTGTGCCTCTGGAGTCAGATCTACCAGACCACGCTCCCAGTTGTCGAGAGGATTATAGTTGGCGATATTCCATGCATAGTCAGCTACACCGTAGAGAGCCAGCTTGGAAGCCTCACCATGCTCCATCGGGTTGCTCACGAAACCACAGAGATCCTTATTGGTCAGGTCGGTCTGCAAACCATAGGTAGGACCCTGCATGATGATATGGCGTGCATAATCGGTTACAGGGAAGTTCCACCAGTAGTAAGCAGGACGCTTGATACGGGAGTTCACCCAGTCGAGCGTCTCACGGGTCAAGTCGCTACATACCACATCACCTGTCCAGAATACATTGATAGATGGATCAAGGGTATTACCGAAGATAGCCAGAGAACCGGTTGGTTTTGGATTCGCCCAAAGACGGGTATAATCGGTAGGACACATCACGAGCGGTGTAACATCACCCTTAGCCTTCACAAACTCCTTAGCCAGGCGGTTCAAGAGTTCAGACTGCTTCACTGGGTTGGCACCCTCGCCGGAAATATCATCAAAGAAGATAGCGAAAGAACGTACACCGAGGTCGTACATCAAGTCAAGCTTGTGAACCAGGTTCTGATAGTCTTCCTCGTTCCACTTGATATCCTGTCCAGGATGGATAGCCCATACGAAATCTACACGGTTGCGACGGCAAGCCTGTACGAGTTCGCTGATGTTCTTAGCCTCTTTCTCAGGATAAGGCAAGCGCCAGTTAGGGCAGCTGTGATAAGGATCATCCTTTGGACCATAGAGATAGGTGTTCATCTTGTTCTTTCCATAATAATCGATGAGGGAAAGACGCACCTGATGAGACCAAGGCTCACCATAGAAGCCTTCTACCACACCACGGTTTGGAAGATCAGGGTAGTCGTTGCAAGTGGTATAAGGCATCTGGCCCTTAGCCATCTCGCTGTTTACAATCTGGCGCAAGGTCTGCAAGCCATAGAAAGCGCCACGCTCATCGTATCCCACAATCTGGATACCTTTGGCATCAGCCTTCAGGCTATAAGCACCCGATACAGGCTTCACGCCAGCCTTAGCAGCAAGCTTCTCACCGAAATCGATGGTCAGGCGAATGCCCTTGGCATTAGCGGTCAGGAACTTCACATCATCAGCAAACTTACCTTTCTTGTCAATCACCTTGACACCCTTCTGCAGGTCGAGTCGGTTAGCAGCATCCACATTCAGGAGATGTGGTGTAGGACTCACGATGAGTCCGTGATGATCCAGTTTCTTACCAGGAATCATGTGCACGTCCTGCTTTTCAGAACGCTGGCCGCTCAGGTCTTGTGCCTGAGTGCCCTGTGCAAAAGCTGCCATCAACATAGCAGCCAAAATCACTTTTCTAGTCATAATGAATCGTTTGGTTTTAATATTAAGCTTATAATTTTTATTATTTCATAGGGGAAAGACGCTTTCCTGATTTAATTCAGCTGAAAGACGCTTTCTACATTCTTATTCGTCTGTTCTGCGAATTCCTCCTCACTCACTCCGTATGCCTTCGCCAGAGTCTTGAGCACTTCTATTACGAAAGCGCTTTCATTGCGCTTGCCACGATAAGGCACGGGAGCCATATAAGGACTGTCGGTCTCCAGGATGATGCGATTCATAGGAACCGCAGCCGGAAGGTCTTCTCTGAGATGACTGCTCTTGAAAGTAGAAACACCACCGATGCCCAGCACGAAGTTATCGAAAGAGAGAAGCTCTTCAGCCTCCTTCTGATTGCCCGTGAAACAGTGGAAGACGCCACCAGGCAGGTCTTTCTGATACTGACGGAGCAAGTGCACCATCTCGTTCTGTGCCTTGCGGCAATGAATCATCAGGGGGAGACGGGTTTCTATCGACCACTTCACCTGTTCCTCGAATGCCTCCAACTGCTCCTGCTCAAACTCACGGCTCCAGTAATAATCCAGTCCGATTTCGCCAATGGCGATAAAGTCAGAAATCTGCATCTTTCGGAGTTCAGCCAGCTGATCCTTCCAGTCTGCCTTCACCTCTTCAGGATGCAAACCAATCATCGGATAGGCATAACCCGGATATTCCCGACTCAATGCCAGGACAGCGTGCGTGGTCTTCACGTCGATGGCAGGCAAGAACACCTTGCCTACCCCCGCTTCCCTGGCACGAGCGAAAGCTTCCGCTCTATCCTCGTCAAACTCTTCTGCATCGAGATGAGTATGCGTATCTATTACTTTGAACATTGAACTTCTTTACTTTGAACTTTGAGCTTTGAACTTTGAACTTTATGATTAGTACTGGCGCTTCATCATTTTCTGTGCATACTTAGCCAGTTCTTCCTTACACTCGGCTGGCACGTTCACGGCATCCAGATACTTCTTGCTCTGCTCGAAGTAATAGGCAATCTTATCCTGTGCCATCTTGTCGATACCGATCTCGTTATAGAGACGGGTAACAGCAGCTACCTTCTCATTGCGGTCGAATTCCTTGGCATCCACCCATTTCTGGAGTTCAGCACGCTGGGCATCGTTGGCATGGTTGAAGGCATTGATGAGCATGAAAGTCTTCTTGTTGGAAGTGATATCACCACCAATAGCCTTACCGAACACCTTGGAATCACCATATACATCGAGGAAATCATCCTGCAGCTGGAAAGCCAAGCCGATCTGCTCGCCAAACTTATAGAGATTGTCAGCATCCTCAGCAGAAGCATCAGCCAGGATGGCACCAATCTTCAGGGCACAAGCCAGAAGCACACTGGTCTTGAGGCGAATCATCTCGATATACTCCTCTTCCTTCACATCATTGCGGTTCTCAAACTCCATATCATACTGCTGTCCCTCTCCTATCTCAAGGGCAGTAGTAGTAAAGAGCTTCATCACCTTGGCAAGATGCTGATCGTCGCACTGTGCCATTCTCTCGTAAGCCAACACCAACATACTGTCACCAGAGAGGATAGCAGTATTGGCATCCCACTTCTTGTGAACAGTCTCATGACCACGACGGAGATCAGCATTATCCATCAGGTCGTCGTGCAAGAGCGTATAGTTGTGATAAGTCTCAAGAGCTATCGCATTCATCAGAATCTTCTCAGGATCATTCTTGAAGAGATTGTATCCCAAGAGCATTAAAACAGGGCGAATACGCTTTCCACCTAAAGAGAGTACGTACTTCACCGGTTCGTAAAGCGACAATGGTTTACGATTGTATGGGAGATTTGCCAGGAAATCATTCACCATTACCAATAATTCTTCTGATGTCTTCATATCTATCATATTTCTAATTTATAATATCTGATTTATAATCTGTCTTGAAATTGAGTATTCAGTTATTTTATCTTTTATAACTGGAATACCACCGGAATGGCAATCATGGTACGGCACACCTTGTTTTTGTCCATACCCGGTTTCCATTTGGGCATCATCTTCATCACGCGGAGCGCTTCTGCATCAAGGGCAGCATCCACCGAGGTACTTACCTTGGTATTGGCGATGCTTCCATCCTTGTTCACGATGAAGGTTACCACCACCGTGCCCTGTACCTTGTTGTTCTGCGCCACCTGCGGATACTTCAGGTTCTTGGTGAGCCATTGCATAAATGCCGACCAGCCTCCCGGAAACTCCGGAATCTTCTGCACCACGGTAAACTTGATAGGAGCCTCAGCCTGTGTATCTGCCGGATCCACCGCCGTCTCAGGAGCCGCCTCCTTGACGTCAGCCCCTTCTACTACACCCGATCCATCACCGATTACCAACTCACTGGTAGTAGTACTGATCTTTTCCGGTGTCTTCTTGACCATTTGCTGCTCGGTAGGTTTCACCTCCTGGGTGATAGCCTGCGAGGCAGGTGCCTTCGCCATAGCCTCCGCACTCACCATATCTTTCTGGTCGGGCGGAGTTGACATTTCCATATCTTGCGAAAGATCTTCAAAGTTCTCTGCCCAGTCGTCATCTCCCTGCGGATTTCTGGAATATTGCAATCCTACAAAAAGAAGCGTAAAGGCAATAAGGAGTCCCAGCAGGAAAAAGGTTACCCGCTTGTCCTCCAACTGTGCACGATCTGATTTCTTTATTTCCACAATATCTATTATCTACTATTTGCAGACTTGTTCACCCGTTTTTGGGGGCCAAACTGCAATATTTTACATTCTCTTTCGTTATTTTCTACGAAAACATTGCAAATTTACGTCTTATTTCTCAAAAAAGCCGTATCTTTGCCAAAGAATTAGATATTTTAAATGAAAAAAGTTGTTTTTTCCATTATATTGACGCTTTTCGCGACAAAAATGGGGGCTCAAGAGAGTCAGACGGGGTATAACTTCCTCCGACTCCCCGTCAGTGCCCATGCTGCCGCCTTGGGAGGCGATAACATCACCTTGATAGAAGATGATGCGGCACTTGCTTTCCATAACCCAGCCCTGCTGGTTTCGGTGAACGACCGTACCCTCAACTTCAACTACATGAACTATATGAAGGGGGTGAATATGGCATCAGCTTCATTCAACCGCATCGCCGGAGAGAAGGCTTCATGGGCAGTATCGGCGCAGTATGTGGATTATGGCAAGATGAAGCAGACCGATGAGAACAACATCCAGATGGGTGAATTCTCGGCTAAGGATATCTGCCTGGCGGGTACTTTCTCCTACCTGCTCAGCGAACGCCTCGTGGGTGGCATCACCGCCAAATTCATCACCTCGTATATCGGTGATTACAACTCAATCGCCATGGGGGTGGATCTGGGACTCAACTACTACGATTCGGAAGAAGAGTGGTCGGTTTCAGCAGTAGCCAGAAACCTGGGTGGACAGCTCAAGGCTTATGATGAAGAATACGAGAAGATGCCGATCGACCTACAGGTGGGTGTCAGCAAGCACTTCATCAATACCCCCTTCCGCATTTCAGCCACCTTGGTGAACCTGAACCATTGGGATAAGGGAATCAGAAACCATGCGGTATTAGGTGCCGACCTGCTGTTGGGCGAAAGCCTCTGGGTGGGAGCCGGCTACAACTTCCGACGCCACGATGAGATGAAAATCGTAAACGGAGAAGATGAAACCAGCAGCCATGGAGCCGGATGGTCGTTGGGTGGCGGTATCAATCTGGAGCGCTTCCATCTCAACATCGCCTACGGCAAATACCATGTCAGCAGCAACAGTCTGCTGCTGAATATCGACTACAGATTATAGAATACGGATTATAGAATACAGATTTATAGAACAGATAAACTTTTCAGATTTAAAGATATGAAGAAGATTACAATAGCAATTGACGGTTACTCTTCTTGTGGAAAGAGTACCATGGCAAAGGATCTTGCCAAGGAAATCGGATATGTGTATGTAGATACAGGTGCCATGTATCGCTCAGTTACGCTCTATGCCCTGCGCCACCAGCTCTTCGATGAGGATGGCAAGGTAAAGGTTGCAGAGTTAGAGACCGAGATGCCAAACATCCACATCTCTTTCAAGTTTAACGCCGAAACCGGTCGCCCAGACTGCTATCTCAACGGAGAGTTGGTAGAAAAGGAGATCCGCTCGCTGGAGGTTTCCAATCACGTAAGTCCAGTAGCAGCCATCCCATTCGTAAGAGAGGCATTGGTAGCCCAGCAGCAGAAGATGGGCGAAGACAAGGGCATCGTGATGGATGGCCGTGACATCGGTACCACCGTTTTCCCTAACGCAGAACTGAAGATCTTCGTTACGGCAAGCTCTCAGGTAAGAGCACAGCGCCGTTTCGATGAACTCAAGGAGAAAGGAATGCCTGCCGACTTCGAGGCTATTCTGAAAAACGTAGAGGAGCGTGACTATATTGACACCCATCGTGAGACCTCTCCTTTGCGCAAGGCTGATGATGCCATCACACTCGACAACAGTGAGATGACAATTCCGGAACAGAAGGAATGGTTGATGAAACAGTATCAAAAAGCCGCAGAAAAATAACAAAAAGCTACTTTGTCGTAGAATGCCCAAAGACGATTGCAAAAATATATTAAAATTTCAGTTTTATATAAAAAAACTGCCATTTTAAAGAATTGGCTTTGCAAAAAAACGTTGTTTTATTTATCTTTGCAGACATAATGACAAGGTAGTAATGATATAGATTATAAATTTTGAGTTAATTACTGTTTTTTGAAGGTGATAAGTCCTCGTGAGAAGATTTATCACCTGTTTTTATTTAATAAAATGAATCATCAGATTACCTGTTTTCTCTTTATGATAAGGTATCCTTGATGATTTTCTCCTTGCATTCTTCCATCAGCCATTTAGGAGTACTGGTAGCACCACAGATGCCTACGGTATTCACGCCCTTCAACCAATCCATATTGATTTCCTCGGCACTCTCTATCTGATAACTGTTAGGATTCACACTCTTGCACTCCTTGAAGAGCACCTTTCCATTGCTGCTCTTTCTGCCACTGACAAAGAGGATGACATCATGCTTGCTGGCAAAGGATGCGATGTTTGGCATTCTGTTAGCCACCTGGCGGCAGATGGTATCAAAGCTCTTGAAGGTTGCGCCCTCTACGATATGCTCCTGGCAATACTCGATGATGCGATGGAACTCATCCAGACTCTTGGTGGTCTGGGAATAGAGATAGATATCACGGTTGAAATCCAATTTACCTACTTCCTTCAGATGCTCTACATCCTCCAACTTCTCTACCACGAGGGCATGACTCTCGGTCTGTCCTACCAGACCCAGCACCTCGGCATGACCTTTCTTGCCGAAGATGACAATCTGCGCCTCCGGATTGCTCACATACTGCTTCTTGATGCGGCGCTGCAACTGGAGAACAACCGGACAGGTAGCATCAATAATCTCAATATTATTCTGCTCTGCCAGCGCATAAGTCTCAGGCGGTTCACCATGGGCACGAAGCAGCACCTTCACACCGTGAAGCTCCTTCATCTCCTCATGGTCGATGGTGATCAGACCCGCCTCATGCAGGCGCTCCACCTCCATGCCATTATGCACGATATCACCCAGGCAGTAGAGTGTACTGCCCTTTTCCAACTCTTCTTCAGCTTTCTTGATGGCAGTGGTTACGCCGAAGCAGAAACCACTACCATTATCTATTTCTATCTGCATTACTTTACATTTATTCTAATTACAACTTTGGCATTCTCCGGATCATTGGTAATCATGAGAATACGAGGATGCTTGGCACGCGACTTCTTCAGATCGGCAGCCACGGCTGTCACCTTCATCTTCACGGTCTCTCCCGGTTGAATCTTACTCTTCTTCAGCTGTACCTGCAAGCCCATGGTAAACATCTGCATGCTTCGGATATCCAAAACCGACTTACCCTGGTTGGTAACCAGGATTTCTCCCTTCCGCTTCTTCTTGCCGTTGAAGCTTCCTAGATTCAGATCGGTAGTAGAGAGTTCCACCTTCGGAGCCAGTTCCTTCTGCTCGGCAGTCAACTTGTCGAAACTTGGCAGGAGAACGGCAGAAACCACGATTTCCTTCTCTGGAGCAATCTTGTCACCAGGACGCTCACCCAGATAAACAGAAGTCTGATTCAAGCCGAAATCACGCAGCTTCTTCGAATCCAGCACGAAGGTAATCTCTGCAGAACGGTGAGGAGCCACCCTGGATGGCGAAACCGTCGCCTGGAGATAGTTAGGAAGATGCATGACCACAGGTTCCATCATCTCCTCTGTAGGATTGAAGATATGGATGCGCTGTACCGGACGGTCGCCACGGTTTACATCATCAAACTCCACCTCCTGGGCATCCGACTTGAGTTCGCCAAGCAGTTCATTATATGGACCTGCGAAATCTACCACATTGCTCACTACCCTACCACGCATAGAGAGGATAAAAGGTTCCTCCGATGCATTGCTATAGAGGCATATCTGCTTGTGGAAGGTGCCCATCTGCTTCGCATCATACACCGCCTTGACCAAGAAGCTGTCGCCAGGAGCCACACTGTTCTTCGGATACACCACCTCTGTACATCCGCAACTCTTATACACCTGATGGATGACCAGCGGTTTGCTGCCCTCATTCTTCATCAGGAACTCAGCGGTCACCGGCTTGCGGAATACTACCTGTCCACAATCCACGATCTCGTTCTGAGTACTTATTTTCTGTGCCGACGCAGACACCGCCAACAGCGATGAAAGCATCAATATATTCATTCGTTTCATACTATTCTATTCGTAATTATCAATCCTTATATTAATTATTAACTGTCATCTTATATGCCTCCGTACGACCACCAAACTCCGGACTGTAGGTACACTCTGCCGTGCAGGATCCCGACTGGTAATCGCCCTTACGGTCAACATAATATTCCATTTCTACGAAATGCTTACCTTTAGATAAACGATCAAAATAGAAATTTGTTGTATTATCCTTAGGAGAAACATAACATTCCATACCCCACTGGTAACCGCTCAGCTGATTGACAGGCTCCAGACAGGCGGCACGTTTGTCCACGATTTTCACGAAATCGTAGTCACGGTCGGCGGTGATGGTGATGATGACCTTGATCTTATCACCCACCTTCGCCTTCTTCTGGTTTTCAACCTTACGGCTAACCTTGATGCCCGATTCCAGAGAAGTTATTTCGCTAAGCGGCTGCTTGAACTCTGCATACACGGCACCCCAACTGGTATAATCGTTCTTCTTGTTGATGCTCAGGGTAGATGCCTTACCCGCCTTTTCAGTCTTGACATACCCCAACGTAGTGGAATCCTGTGGCATCGGAAGCAGCTTGCCATCCAGTTTCAGCACGGCATTCTCAGCCTTTCTGTTCCAGTTGCTCTCATTACCCTTCATAAAGGCATAGACAGCATCCACGGTGTTCACTGGCGTATCCCAAACCTGGGTACGCTTCGACATCAGGAGCCAGCGCTGCATCTCCTCGATGGTCTGCTGTTTGCTAATAGCAGACGATGCTGATGAAATAGCAGCTATAGACTGAGCATCCAAAGCCTGCAGAGCCTCGATGGCAGCCACCTCCGTTGGAATCTTATAGTTTCTCCAACTATAGTACGCCTTGCGAGTATCATAATATCTGCCCATATCCTCACGATAGACGGAATATTCCTCCATGCTCTTCAAGTAGTCGGCAGCCGTCTTGTAATCGTAGTTTAGGGCGAGTATCACAGCAGCCTTCGCCTTGCCATAGATGGTCAACGAACCCGTCATCTTCTTCAGTTTTCCGAGGAGATAATCCATGTCATTCAAAGCAGGAGCTTTGAGTTTCACACAAGTCCCATCCATTGCGACAATATAGAGATAATGCAAAGCCATCTCGCTTGGCGTAGCCTGGTAAGCCTTGCCATTCCGAGCGGCTTTCTGCGCAGCCTTTGCCTCATCCTCCTTCATCGCCTTCACCTCACGAGCCGTTTGCTGACGCAGATAGTCGATTGCTCCCGAAAGCATACTTGCGGTAAAGGATTGTCTGCCCACGATGGCATTGAGACGAACCATCATCTCTGCCACAGCCGTGGTCATATATCTGCTACCGCTCATGCCCTTCCACCAAGAGAAGGAACCATCCTTGTTTTGGAGTTTCTTCAGGAGAGCGACATACTTGTTCACCTTCTTTTGCAAGGTATCAGAAGCCGATGCCAAGCCCGAAGCATCGTCGATGTCCTTGGCATTCACGTTCAAGGTCTTCTGGATATGGCGGCTGAGGGTGTTGGCATAGATGGCAGCCATCAAGGAGAGTGCATCCTCCTCGGTAGGATTGCTGATGGCAGGCAGCGCCTTGACCATCAGCCAACTTGGATTGTTGGTATATTCCACGGTCACCTTTGTATCCTCTGCGCCCTTCGCCTGCTTGCCCTCCTTGTTCAGGAAGAGTTTGCTCAGGTCGAAACTCTGCTCGCCCGGCTGGTGCAGGGTGATAGGCAGGGTGTTCACCACGAGTTCACGATTGCTCAAGACAGGCAGATAGTGCTGTTCGCCGTCGCTGTAACCATTTCCGGCAGCCACCACCTTATTAATATATACACCTTCTTTCAGACCTTGAACATCGAAGGAGACGGTAGCAGAACCCTCGGCATCGATGCGATAGCCCTGGGTCTTCTGCCAAACCACCTTCTGGGTTTCGGCACCCAGAATCTGCATGCGGGCATTGCCGCTCACCTTCTTGTCAGAAGTGTTGAAGAGTTTCACCACGATGGTGCTCTTATCGCCCTCACGCAGGAAGCGAGGCATGTTAGGCTGCACCATCACGGTCTTCTGAGCCACAGCCTCATCTACCAGGCATCCGTTTCTCATCTCCTTGTCGTGCGCCAAGCCCATAAACTTCCAGGTAGTCACGCTCTCCGGCAGGGTGAAATTGATAGCCACATTGCCCTGGTTGTCGCTCTCCAAGGCAGGATAGAAGAAGGCAGTCTCGTTCAGGTTTTCACGAATCTGAACCTTGTCGAGGAACTGTCCTGCGTCTGAGCCAGAACCGCCAGCAAACTGCGGCATCTCCTCTACTACATCAAAAACCTTGTTGACAGATGGAGCAGAAGCACCGACACGAGCCATCTTAGAACCACGAATTCTCATGACTTTCGCTTCTTCTCGTACCAGCTCGTCTTTCTGTATACGAACTGCCTCAACAGTTCCGCCATAAGAACGTTCCAACCTGCTCAGTTGCATCGCTTGCATATAAGCAGAAAAGCTAAAGTATTTGCCATCAAACTGATCCACCTCCAACTCCTTCTCATCGTAATATTTGGTAGGATAAGTACCCGACAATCCCATCTCATAATACTTCAGATTGCTCTTCCAATAGCAGTCTGGCAACCACTGGCTGAATCCCAGCGACATTTCCCAGGTATGTTCAGCCAACTGGTCGAGCGACTTGTCATAAAGCACACTCATCAGCTGTGCCTTGGCTGGCTTGCCGTCGGGAGTCGTAATCTGCAAGGTCCACTTCTCCTTCTGTCCCGGAGTGAGACGGTCGCGGAAAGTCTTCCAGGTGATGTTCAACTTCTTCTCCGGCAAAGGACGGGCGATGCTGATTTTTCTGGTATAGCATTCGCCGTTCTTCACGAAACTATAATTAATCACCACGCCCGAAGCATATTCCGGCTTGTAGGTGAATGGCAGGGTAACGATGCTGTCGCCCAACTCCCAGGCACCCTTCTCCAGCAGTTTGTTGCCAGCGATGATGGAATAAACGATGTGCGCTCCGTTTTCAGAAGAACCCACCTGCACATATACCGGTTTTCCATCACGCGGGAAGGTCTTCGCCGTCTGATAATACCATTCAGTAGTTGGCTCCATCGGATGGGTATCCTTGATGCTGAAGAGGGTGAACTTCTGCTGCAGGGTGTCCTGTCCGCAGATTGCCTCCATCTCATGCACACCTGATGGCAATACAGCCATAGAAATCGGCGCATTCGCCTCGGCATCCTTCCATTCGCCCTTGTCGATGCGGTACTTCAGGTTGCTGGATATCTCCATACCGCTGGCATTGCGGTAAGCAAAGGTCACCGTCTTCAGACTGTCTGCCTCGATACGCTTAGGAAGATTCACCGTGAGGATGGTTGGCTTGGTGCCCAGAGGCAGACTCATCACACCCTCGTGGCTCTCACCGCTGATGTCGGTAACGATGGTTGAGACCTCGAAGTTGAAGAAACGGGCGATGCGCATGAAATCGCTCATATCAGCCTCGTCTTTTCCTGACAAGGAAGCCTCCAGCGGAATCTCCACGTCGAAGGTTCCGTCCTCACGAGTCACGCAACTGTCAGTCTTCACCAACTGTCCGGCAGAGCCTGCGCCCCACCACCAGAGCTGGTTTCTGCGGGTCACCTGATACTCCACTTTGGCGCCCTGCACTGGTACACCGGCGTAGGTCTTTGCCGAAGCCTTCACCACTACGGTGTCGCCCCAGTTATATTTCTCGTTCACCTTCGGGAAGGTAATCTCGAAGGTTGGACGCTTGTATTCCTCCACACGGAAGGAACTGTTAGCTCGGTTATTCACGGATACATGATACATGCCTGTCTGTCCACCTTGAGGCAATTCGAAATCCACAGATGCCGTACCATATTCGTCGGTTGTAGCCTTCTGCTCAGCCACCTGCTTCCAGTTGGCATCCCTCAGGATAAACTTCAGTTCCATGCTCTTTCCCGGCACACTGGCATCCAGGCCTTTCTTCACGATATAGGAAACGGCAGTGGCATGCACCTTCTGGCCCGGACGATAGATGGCACGGTCGGTAAACAGCTGATATTTCATTTCATCATCCTTCTTCTCGTAATAGCGGGCACGGGAGAGGTAGATATCCTTGGCAGGCGCAAACTTATCTGTAGATGTGTAGATCAATACCTTTCCATCCACATTCTTGAAGTAAGCCTCGCCCTGGTCATCTGTCGTCATTCGGGCATGAATGAGTCTCTTGAACTTGCCCGTCTTGTCGTCATAGTTTCTGTCATAGAGCACAATCTTCGCACCTGGAACAGGTTGACCGTCGGTAGCATTCACCACCACATAACGATGCCTGTCATCAGGCAACTGCTGGATCATCACCGCCAGATTGCTGACATAGAAGAGTTCTCGCTGCGGAGCAATGCCGGTATTATCCGAAGTCACCTCCATCAGATAGGCACCCAGCGGCAGATTGCCACCGATTTCGATGGAATCCTTTACCTCTTCGTAATCCGGGCGACCATAGTAGTTGCGGCTGAAATCCTTCTGATGCAGCTTCGTAGTCTTCTTCAGCAGCATCTTATAGGTAGCCTCATCCTGAGCATCATATTCATTATCCGCTGTGATATTGAGACGGGAAAGCCGAATGTTCAGATTCTGGAGATTGCGCACATTCAGATGCACCCACTTTTTTTCCGAAGGGCGAAGCACCAATGGCATATCCTGCACCTGGAACATCGGTTCGGTGAGTCGCTTCTGCGCATTCCTCAGCACATTCATTCTCGACCATCCGCCCCATCTATTCAGTGCATAGTTGATATAGTTGAGCTTATCCAGCGGTTTGGCATCGGTAGCACCTTCCATGAAGCGGAAGTGCTCCACGGCAAGTTCGCCTGCCTCCGGAATATCCTGATAGACGTGGATGAGCGAGTCGATGGTATTCAGATACTTCGACTTTCTGACCTCTCTTACATCATCCTGGCGGTATTTCTCGATGAGTTTGTAGGCACAGAGACAGGCTGCACCCCGATTTTCCACCTTATTATAATAGGTGTACATCAGCAGATACGCCTCCTTGCTGTCTGCCTCGAAACCGATGAGATGCAGCAAATCGTTGTTGAAGGAACTGCCATCCACACCCTTCAGCGTCAGCGGCACATACCCGGTAGAAGCATTTCTGGCAAGAAGTTCAGGCTGCTCCAGGGCTTTCTTGAAGAACTCCTCGCTCTTTTTCCCATTCACCTCCCTATACACCTTGCCGAGCACGGCATATCTCACAGCCTTCAGCACGGGGTCTTTCGCTTTCAGTGCTTCCGTTTCCATCCGCTTCACATTGGGCGTCAGCGAGTCGGGCGAAATCTCTCTCCAGAGTATCGCCTGCCTTATCTCAGCCGCCAGCAGCTGGCCGTAGTCTTTCGCCGCCGTAGCCTTGGAGATGATTTTCTTCATCACCCCAATCTCGCTCTTGGGCTGATCCTTCTGAGCGATGATATCAGCTTGCTTCCACAAGTTGTCGTAGGTTTGAGCCGTTGCTTGCAGCATGGCAAACACGGTTATGAGGAGTGTTATAATGTTTCTTTTCATAAGCCAATTGTATGTTATGTTAATCGCAAATTGTTAAACATCAAACTTTTCAATGCAAAAATACAAAAAATATCTGTTTTCTAACCTATAAACTGAAACTTTTTATTATCTTTGCACCAAATTCATGCAAAAATTCTAAAAATAAACATTAAAAAAACAATGGCAGAGAAAAAGTATGGTCATTTTGATGACGCCAATCGCGAGTACGTGATTACTGACCCAAAGACCCCATGGCCTTGGATCAACTATTTGGGTAACGAGGATTTCTTCTCGCTTATCTCCAACACAGCAGGTGGGTATTCTTTCTATAAGGATGCCAAGTTCCGTCGTCTCACCCGCTATCGCTACAACGGGGTACCTATGGACAACGGCGGTCGCTACTTCTACATCAAGGATGGCGATACCGTCTGGAATCCAGGATGGAAACCATGCAAAACGCCACTCGACAGCTATGAGTGCCGCCACGGCATGAACTATACCCGCATCACGGGCAGCAAGAACGGCGTAGAGGCAAGCGTCCTCTTCTTCGTTCCACTCCACACCTGGGCTGAAGTCCAGAAGATGACGCTGAAGAATCAGACTGCGGAAGTAAAGACCCTCAAGGTGTTCTCCTTTGCGGAATGGTGTCTCTGGAATGCCGCTACCGATATGGAGAACTTCCAGCGCAACTTCTCTACAGGCGAAGTGGAGGTAGAAGGATCTACCCTCTATCACAAGACCGAATATCGCGAGCGCCGCAACCACTACGCTTTCTACACCGTGAATACCGAGATTCAGGGCTACGATACCGACCGTGAGAGCTTCATCGGACTCTACAACGAGTTTGCTGAACCGGAAGCCGTGATGGAAGGCAAGCCGCGCAACAGTTTTGCCCACGGATGGAGCCCTATCGCATCACATTATATAGAGGTAACCCTGAAGCCGGGCGAGAGCCGCGACCTCATCTTCCTCCTGGGATACGTAGAAAACGAACAGGACAAGAAGTTCTCTGCCAAGAAGGTGATCAACAAGGAGAAGGCACATCAGCTCATCAAGAAGTTCGATACCACTGAAAAGGTGGATGCAGCCTTCGCTGAACTCAACCAGTACTGGGATAACCTGCTGAATATCTTCACCGTGAAGAGCGGAAACGACAAGCTCGACCGCATGGTGAACATCTGGAACCAGTATCAGTGTATGATAACCTTCTGCATGTCGCGTTCTGCAAGCTTCTTCGAGAGCGGCATCGGCAGAGGCATGGGCTTCCGTGATTCCAACCAGGACCTCGTAGGCTTCGTTCATCAGATACCTACCCGTGCCCGCCAGCGCATTATCGACATCGCCAGTACCCAGTTCCCAGACGGCGGCTGCTATCACCAGTATCAGCCACTCACCAAGCGTGGCAACAACGACATAGGTGGCGGTTTCAACGACGACCCATGCTGGCTCATCTTCGGAACCGTAGCCTACATCAAGGAGACGGGAGATTTCTCCATCCTCTCCGAGCAGGTACCATTCGATAACCAGCCAGGCAGCGAGGTGAGTCTCTTCGAACACCTGAAGATTTCGATGAACCATGTTATCAACAACCTGGGTCCGCATAAGCTTCCACTCATCGGCAGAGCCGACTGGAACGACTGTCTGAACCTGAACTGCTTCTCCTGGGATCCGAACGAGAGCTTCCAGACCACCGAGAATAAGGGCGAAGGCAGCAAGGCAGAGAGCCTGATGATTGCAGGACTGTTTGTTGTTACCGGCAAGGATTACATCGCCCTCTGCAAGCAGCTTGCCAAGGAGGCATCCAACTGCCGCGAAGGAGAGATAGCCGGACTTGCCGAGGAAGATTACCTGGTAGAAGCCGATCGCATGCAGCAGGCGGTAGATGCAATGAGCGAAGCCGTGAAGCAGCATGGCTGGGACGGTGAATGGTTCCTCCGTGCCTACGATTTCTTCGGCAACAAGATAGGCAGCAATGAGAACGAGGAAGGCAAAATCTTCATCGAGAGTCAGGGCTGGTGTACCATGGCTGGCATCGGACAGGAAGAGGGACTTTGCGACAAGGCACTGGATAGCGCCAAGGAGCGCCTGGAGTGCGAGCACGGAATGGTGCTGAACAACCCAGCCTACACCACCTATCATGTAGAGATGGGCGAGATTTCATCCTATCCTGAAGGTTACAAGGAGAATGCCGGCATCTTCTGCCACAACAACCCTTGGGTCATCATCGGCGAAACCGTTGCCGGACGTGGCAATGATGCCTGGAACCATTATACCAAGATTCTGCCAAGCTATGTAGAGGAGAAATACCAGACCCTGCACAAGGTGGAGCCATACGTCAACTGCCAGATGGTAGCCGGCAAGGATGCCGCCAAGCCTGGCGAGGGCAAGAACTCCTGGTTAACGGGTACAGCCGCCTGGATGTGGTACACCGTATCAGAATTCATCCTCGGCATCAAACCGGATTACGAGGGATTGAACATCGACCCATGTCTCCCAAGCACCGCCCATGAATACGAGGTTACCCGCAAGTTCCGTGGTGGCGAATACCACATCGTGGTAAAGAACCCAGAAGGAAGGGAGAAAGGCGTGAAGCAGATTACCGTAGATGGAAAGGTCATCGATGGCACCATCGTTCCTTGCCTGGAAGGCAAGCACGAGGTGATTGTACAAATGTAATCGATTAATTCAAAATAATAATGAAGAAAATTTTATGTTTTGTGGCAGCTCTGGCTGCCACATCCTTTATCACGACAATGGGTACAAGCTGCAAGTTTGCACCCGATCAGCACGACGGCGACACGGTAGCCGCCAGTGAGTTTTATCCGATAGATACATCAGCTATCCACGCCAAGAAGATGGCGAAGATGGCGGCAATCAAGGCCGGCAAGGATAGTGTGGGCATCTACTACATAGGCAGTGGTTCCACCAAGGACATCATCCAGCTCGTCTCCTATCCATCCCGCCGCGATACAATGATATACAGCAAGACCCGCCACATCAAGGTAAAGGGTAATGCCGATATCAACCACGTGGTCCGCGTAGATTACTACCTGCTCAACGGCAAGGATTCATTAGTGAAATATGTGGAGGAAGTGGAGCTCAAAACAAATCATTGAGCACCACTTCATTCTGGGCAATGCCCGAATACATATTCCGCTGAAGACCATAACTGCTGATAAATGTCAGCTGTATCGACTTTCGGGTCTTCGTTTCCTCCATAAAACGGACGATTTTGTTTCTCAGAATCTTCTCGTAATCCTTATTGATGGCAAACTCACTTTCCGAAAACTTCATTTCGCAAAGATTGATGGTATTGTCACCACGCTCTATCACCATGTCTATCTGGGCTGCCCGCTCCGCCGATCCGGTATCACTCTTGCTTCGCCAGGAATACAACTGGGTAGCCACACCAGAAATTCCCAACCGCTGCTTCACCCGGTCGATATGATTCATCGCCAATATCTCGAAAGAGACTCCAGCCCAGGCATAAAAACGGGGCGTGCGCTGCAACTTACTCCAATACAGAAGATTACGGAATGAACTATCGCGCAGGAAACGGAAATAGAACAAGGTGAAGAAATCTACCAACTGATAGAGAGATTTTCGGGTGGAGCAGCCATAGTTGACATACTTTCTGATGAAACCGCAGGATTCCAGATTGTCGAGAATCGTGGTCAACGATTTGCCCGACTTCATCCCGGTGGCATCGGCTATTTCCGAGCGCATCATACCATAGCCACGCTCGTTCAGGCATTCTACCACCTTGACGTATGCCTCAGAATCCTTAAACAGAGAGCGAAAGAGAATCGTAAACTCATTGTACAACTGACCATTGGGATTGAACAGCAAACGGTCTATATTCTGAGCCAAACTTAATCGCTCATCAAAAAGGTTCAGATAATATGGGATTCCTCCCAATATCATATAAAGTTCTGCCAGTTCATATCTGGACAACATCATCCCCTTAGTCTTCAGGAAAGCTTCCGACTCCCCAAGAGAAAAAGGCTGCAGGAAAAGGCGATGGGTAAGGCGACCATAAAGTCCACCATGGTTATTGATGAGTTTATCCATCATCCAGGAAGTGGCAGAGCCACAGACAATGAGAACGATGTCGCGACGTGCCGAAGCCCATCCATTCCAGAAATGCTCCAAGGCTGAAATAAAATTAGAACCCGCAGTATCCATCCAAGGCAGTTCGTCGAGAAAAACCACCTTGCGTTCTATCCCGTTTAAAGAATCAAGATAAGTGATAAGCATTTCGAAAGCATCGAGCCAGTCGTGGGGAACAGAGGTTACATTCCTGTCGTAACGTCGAAGCGTATAAAAGAAATTTTTCAACTGCTCCAGTGTGGTTCCTCCCGCCAATCCTGATGTCTGAAACACCATTTCCTGCTCAAAATATTCGCGCACAAGAAACGTTTTCCCCACTCTGCGGCGTCCGCATACAGCCACAAATTCCGACTGCCTTGACTCGTAAATACGCGCCAAGGTATCTTGTTCACTCTTTCTACCTATGATATTATTCTTCATCTTCTTATTCTCCTGCTTTAATTTCTAACCATCTGCAAAAATAGCAAGAAAAAAGCAATTATTGGCTAATTCTTATATAACTTTTAGCCAATAGCACCTATTTTTAAGTATTATTGGCTATAATGAGCGGCACATTTAGCCAATAACGAAAAAACTCTGCACAAAAAAGGCTAGCATGCAAAAACGCACGCTAGTCTTTTTCGTATTTTATCTAACCTGAATTTCAAATCACTAAATAGCCTAAGCCTATAACTATAAACTAAGCCTAAAATTATAAACTAATCATAAAATCCCGGCTGCTTGTATTCTATGCCCAGCTCATCATCCACTGTAGCGATGACGCCCTGAATCTGGCCCATGGCAAACATGCGGCCCAGGAGGGTGTAACCGGCATTGTGGCCGTGGTTGCTCTCATCAAACACACCACCTGGCTCATCGGTGAAGGTCATGCCATGATCTACTCGCATAGGCAATCGGCGACCCGAATTGCACTTGCCTTCCTGCTCTGCCTTCTCGAAGATGCGGCAAAGCTCTATCAGATGGCCACGACCACCCAGGTGAGAAGCTTCGGTGAAGTTACCGTCAGGGAAGATGTAGCAGGAACGAAGGTGAACGAAGTGAGTGCGGTCGGCAAACTGCTTCGCCATAGCCACACAGTCGTTGTGCTCGCCGGCAGAGAAGGAACCTGCACAGAATGTCAGACCGTTGTGCTTGTTAGGCACGGCATCCAGCATCCACTGGATATCCTCGGCACGGCCGATGATTCTAGGCAATCCGAATACAGGATAAGGAGGATCATCAGGATGTACGCACATGTTGATGTCATACTCATCGCAGATAGGCATGATTGCCTCCAGCCAGTATTTCATATTCTCCTGCAGCTTCTTCTTGTCGATGCCATCGTAAAGCTTCAGCAGGTCGCGGAACTTCTGTACAGGAGCCGAGTCACCCTCGCTGAAGTTACCCGAAACAAAGCCCTGAGTCTTGATGATGATGTTCTCTACCAAGGCATGATCCTGCTCTGGAGTAGAAGTCTTCTTGATTTCATCAGCTTCAGCCACGAGGTCTCTGCCCCACTTGTGCTCCTTAGAGAATTCAGCCCAGTCCTCACGGGCACCTTCACGCTGCAGGATGTAGATATCGAAGTAGGCAAACTCGCCCCAGTTCATATAGAGGTTGTTGGCTCCGTTAGGATTCTCGTGTGCCAAATCGGTACGTGCCCAGTCCAAAACCGGCATGAAGTTGTAGCAGATGCACTTGATGCCTTCCTCGCCCAGGTTTCTCAGACTCTCCTTATACACCTCAATCTGATGGTCACGGTCAGGACCGCCATACTTCAGAGTCTCCACCACTGGCAGCGACTCCACCACGCTCCATTTCATACCATAAGACTCAATGTACTCCTTCAGTTCATGAATCTTCTCACGTGTCCAAACCTCACCAAGAGGCACATCGTGCAATGCAGTCACGATACCCTCCACACCTATCTGTTTCAGCTGAGCAAGCGTAATCTTATCCTTCTTGCCAAACCAGCGCCATGTTCTTTCCATATATCTTTATATATAATGTATTGGTTAAATCAAAAAAATGAATTATCTTGCAGCAACGTACTTGTGCAATGTCTGTCTTACGGCACCCTTGCCGGCGAAGAGTTCCTTCACCATGCCTTCTATCTGCTCACCGAATCCAGCCTCGTAGAGATCCAGACCGAACACATCCTTGCGAGAATAGAGATTCTTCAGGCAAGAGTAGTCCTGATCCGCCTTGCCTACCTCCAGAGGAGCCACGATGGTCTGGAGTTCTGCCAGCAATGGGTCGGAAGATGGCTCAAATGGCTTCAGGTTATCATCCAATGCCTTGAGATAGCGGGCGTAACCTGCCAGCACCAGCGGAATCAATATCAAATTATTCTTGTCGAGACCACGGTCGATATACTTCTTGATGGTCTCACCGAAACGGATAGAGAGTTTCTGACTGGTATCGGTAGCAATGCGCTGAGGAGCATCTGGCATGAAAGGATTAGGCAGACGCTTGTTGATTACGGTGCCGATAAACTCGTATGGGTTCAATACGCCTGGGTCTGTAACCACCGGCATTGCCTCGATATAACCGATCTTCTGGATAAAGGCACGCAGGTCCTCATCTGCCATCTCGGCAGAAATCAGGGTATAGTCGAGCATGCAGCCATAGATAGACATCGCCGTATGCAGCGGATTCAGACAGGTAGTCACCTTCATGGTCTCCACCTCATCCACGGTCTTGCGGGTAGTATAGAGTGCACCACCCAACTCCAATGGCGGACGGCCGTTGGTATAGGTATCCTCGCACACGAGATACTGCACTTCCTCTGCATTCACGAAAGGAGCGGTAAAGGTATGCTTCTCAGTGATGATGGTATCATTGTCCTCGAAACCATCCTCAGCCAGCATCGCCTGCACCTTCTCATGAGGACGAGGCGTAATCTTGTCGATCATAGACCAAGGATAAGTCACCTTCTTGTCATCGTTGATATAATCCAGGAAATCAGCCTCCACGATGCCATCCTTCACCCAGCGCTCGGCATACGCCTTCACGCCCGCCTTCACGTGGTCACCATTGTGAGAGCAGTTATCAGTTGACTGAAGGGTAACCGGCAGCTTGCCTGCCTTGAATCTTTCGTAGAGGAGCGCGGTAAGCTTACCCATGGCGAAGACTGCATCGAGACCACGAGTCAAATCGGCATCATTGAAGGAATAACCCTTCTCAGTAATGGTAAAGGTAACCATCTGCAGACTCGGTGCCTGGAAAATCTGAACCAAGCGAGCCCAATCCTCACCAAACTGCTTGTCAGCCTTCAGACTCTCCGTGATAGAAGCGATCACCTTCTTCTCGATGGTGCCGTTAGACTGGAGGCTCACCAGGAGCGAGAGGTTATGGTAAGGGCGATAAGCCTTGTCGATGATTTCGTAGTCGAAGCTTTCCGCCACGATGACGCCACGGTCGTACTTACCGGTGTTGAGAGCATCGTTGAGGATGGCGGCAGGAAACGCACGGAAGATGTTACCTGCACCGAAGTGAACCCAAGTAGGCTCATCGTGAGTCTTCTTGGCAACTGCTGCAATATCATAATGAGGAAGCTGATAACCTTTAGCTTCCCATTCTGCAGCCTGAAAGTTTTCAGAAAGAATGTCGTTCAGTTTCATACTTTTATGTTTTTGATGTTGTTTTATGTATTCGCCTACAAAAATACGAATAAACATCGAATCTCCCTCACATTTTCGCAAGAAAAAACAAAAACTGAACGAATAGAAATTGATTTTGAACAAAAAAGCATCCCCCACCCTTACATCAAAGTAAGAATGGGGGATGTTCATTCAAGATACTATTTTCCATTCCAGGCAGTTCACCTCGTCCTTCACCGAGAAGTTCAAGCCTATCTTCACCACCTTCTTGCCGCTCATCTTGAAAGCATCGGCATAGTGTTTTGCCTCTATCTGGGCGAGAGCCTCCTCGGCACTCTTGTTGAACTTCAGCTCCATCACGTAGATGGTATCAGCAGTCTCCATCGTGATATCGATTCTGCCCTTCGCCGTATGCTGCTCCACGAGGATATCATAGTTGGTGAGCAGGGCAAACATGATGTAGAGCGTCTGCTGCCAATGACCCTCATAGTGGGTGTTGTCGCAGTAAGGCACCGTCTCCAGAAAGTCGTTCAGCAGGCAGAAGGCAACATCCATATCCCCCTTCTTTACCAATACCGACATCTTGGCGATGGTCGTGTTAGCCTTCGCCGACTTGTCCGTCAGATAATGAGGCAAGAGACTTCCATACAGCCCCACCCTTATCTCCTGGTTAGGCAATGCCAACAGGTACAATTTTGTAGGCTTGTCATATCCCTTGATGGTGACATACCCGCTCTGATAAAGCAAAGGTACGATGGTGGTCATCGTTTCGGTGGGAGCATCAAAGTCCTTCTTGCCCACCTCTATGGTTTCGCCAAGGTCTGCAGGCAAGAATTCATACTTTCTCATCATATTGATGAGATAGGTAGGTGTGCCCGATCCGAACCAGTAATCATCCATTTCCTGCTTGGCGAAGCAATTCAGCAAGCTGTAAGGACTGAAGACATCAGGCGATGGCCAAGTGAAGTGATAACCATCATAATGGTCTTTCAGCTCCTGGATGGTCTCCTCCCTGCTCAGTTCCAGATGCTCGGCAAGAGCGTCGATGTCATCACTCATCTGGGTCAACATTTCCTCCTTGGTGATACCGCAGATGCCGGCGTATGGCTCGTCCATACTGACATTCGTGATATTATTGAGCTCGCTGAAGATGCTGAGCTGCGAGAACTTCGTGATACCCGTCAGGAACACAAAACGGAGCAATGGCTCGCAATCTTTCAAGGGACTGTAGAAATTGCGCATCGTATTGCGCAAAACATCGAGTTTTTCCTTCTCATGCGCCACATCCAGCAGCGGAGCGTCATATTCATCGATGAGCACCACAGCCTGCTTGCCAGTCTTTGCAGTAACTGTTCTTATCAAGTTGAGCAAACGAACGTTTGGGGCTGGAAAATCACAATCCACTCCAAACCTATCCTCATTTTCCTTCAATATATATAAGAGGTATTGATCCAGCTGTTCCTTCTCCATATGTTTGCCTCCAGCCAGGCTGAAGTGCAGCACGGGATATTCATTCCACTCTTTCTCCAGCTCCTCAATGGCAAGCCCCTTGAAGAGTTCCTTCTTGCCCTCGAAATAACTCTTGAAAGTAGAAACCAGCAGCGACTTACCGAAACGGCGAGGTCGGCTCAAGAAGAAAAACTTTCCATCTGTATGTGTCATACGATAGATATATTCCGTCTTGTCGATATAGAGGTTGTCCAACTTGCGGATTTCCTCAAATGTCTGAATTCCTATAGGATATAATTTTCTTGCCATAATCAAACGCTATCTAATGAATTGCAAATATACATCAATTCTCCCAAACAACCAAGCATTTCTACGATTTTAACAAAAAAAACAATCCCGGCCCAGAGATTCCATAGAATCTCCGAGCCGAGAACCAGCACCAGACCACCCATGGTAATCAGCATCACGGGGAAAAACGACAGTCCACCCAGCCTTGGTATCGGCGCATGATGCACCTTTCTCTCGTCAGGCATGTCAAATTCACAATACCATGAACTGGGAGGCGAATTAGAAAAATCTGCGTTAATTTGGGAACACCTTATTATAATATGATTATTCACGAAAAAAATATGGGAAAAAGTTTGGTGAATTCAGTTTTTATTGCTATCTTTGCGAACGATTCTACCAAGAATCTATATTCTAAGAATAAAAACAGATAAAAAAATAACTTACATACAACAACTTATGAAGAAAAATATATACAAAGGTAATGAACTGATTAGAAGGCTGGTGATCATCGCTGACTTCATCATCCTCAATTGCTTGCTATTGGGCCTTATTAACATCGAGTTCCTTCATATACCCGAGTATCTAGACCTGAAAACAAAGATTACATTCTTTATAGCAAACGTTGCTCTCGCCATCGGCGAATACAACTATAGCACTATCATCCATATAAGACGAATCGGTTTCCAGCAAGTACTTAAGCGTACGCTCTTTCTGGTGCTTTGTACTACCGTCTGTTTCATGATCTTCCTGAAATTCTTCAGTCATGATAGAGAAATATTTGCGTTCGGATTCTACTTCGGCATCCCTTTCTATCTTGCTCTGATCATCAGTAGAATCATCGAGCTCAAGGTTCTGAAACATCACCGTGCCAAAGGTAGAAACTGTCGTACCGTGGTCTTCGTGGGTAGCGATCCTGCCGTAAGAGAAATGTACATTACCATGACCGAAGACCCTTCTGCGGGTTATATCGTGAAAGGTTATTATGCCGATGATGTCATCGCCGGAGCGCCACAGGAACTGAAAAAACTGGGTACCATGCAGGATCTTAACAAAATTTTAGAGTCCAAGATGAACGATACCATCAACGGTTCATGTTATGGTCTGGATGAGGTTTTCTGCAGCTTGTCGCATCAGGAATCGGACCAGATTGTGAAAATCATACATTTCTGTGACAAGAACGTGGTGCATTTCTATTATCTGCCTCGTCTGTTCGGCGAATATAAGCTGCATCTGGATTCCCATAACTTTATGGGTAAGACGGTTTACACAAACCATCTTGAGCCGCTGTCTTCCGTCTCGAACCGTATTCTCAAGCGTGCCTTCGATATTGCCGTGAGTGGTGTGATCTGCCTCTGTTTCTTGCCTTTCATTCCAATCATCGCGCTGATTATCAAGCTTCAGAGTCCGGGTCCTATCTTCTTCCGTCAGGCACGAACGGGTCTGAACGGTGATACCTTCATGTGTCTGAAGTTCCGTTCGATGCATGTGAACAAGGATTCAGACAAGGCTCAGGCTACGAAGAATGACCCAAGAAAGTTTGCATTCGGCAACTTTATGAGAAAGACGAATATTGATGAGTTCCCTCAATTTATCAATGTATTGAAGGGCGATATGAGTATCGTGGGGCCTAGACCTCACATGTTGTATCATACTGAAGTTTATGGTAGTTTGATTGATAAGTATATGGTTCGCCACTTCTCGAAGCCTGGTATTACCGGTTGGGCTCAGGTAACGGGTTACCGTGGTGAGACGAAGGAGCTCTGGCAGATGGAGGAGCGCATCAAGCGTGATATCTGGTATATCGAGAACTGGTCGTTCTGGCTTGACATCCGTATTATCTTCCTGACAGCCAAGAGTATTATCTGCCCGGATAAAAACGCTTATTAAAATTACTCCTCTAATGCCTTGATCTGCTTTTTGGGAGTTACTCCCAGATTCTTCAGGCTCTCTACCCTTCTCATTACATTGCCGGTACCATCATAAAGCTGCTTTTTCGCTTTATCATAGGTACCGGAGAGGCGAGTGAGGAGATCACCTATGCTCGTGAAGGTGTCTTCGAAAGTCGCTACCTTATCATATAGATCGGCTGCCGTCTTCACGATTTTCTCTACATTCTTGTTCTGACGGTCATACTGCCAGAGATTATACGCCAGCTGCAACGCCATCAGGAGATTGCTAGGAGATATGATGATAATCTTCTTCTGATAGGCATAGCGACTCAAATCAGGCTGCTGCTTCATCGCAGCGATATAACTCGTCTCGTTAGGGATGAACATCAATACGAAACCGATGGCATCTTCTACTAACTTCGAATAATCCTTCTCCGCTAACTCATCGATGTGCTTGCGCACACTCTGGGCATGCGACTTCATCAACCTCTCCCGCTCCTCATCGGTCTCTGCCGCCAAGGCATCGGTATAGGCAGTGAGAGATACCTTGCTATCTATCACCACGCTCCTGCCTTCCGGGAAGCGGACGATGACATCGGGACGGAAGTTCTTGCCGTTCTCATCCTTGGTGTTCTCCTGGATAAAGAACTCCTCGTCCTTTCGCAAACCGCTGTTTTCCAGGATGGTTTCCAAAACCATCTCGCCCCAGTCACCCTGCATCTTGCTGTCGCCCTTCAAAGCCTTGGTAAGGTTGGCGGCATCGGAACCGATCTTAGAGGTCTGCTCCTTCAGACTTGTTACAGCCTGCTGCTGTTCCTGCTGGAAGAGTTTCATCGTTGCCTCGAAGGTACTCTGCAGTTCCTTCTTATTCACCTCGTTCTGGGTCTTGCTTTCTTCTACCGATTTCTTGAAATCGGCAAACTGCTCCTTGATAGGTTTCAGAAGTTCATCCATCTGGAGTCGGTTGTTTTCCTGGAGTGCCGACTGCTTGGCAGCGAGCTGTTCGGCAGCAGCTTTCTGCTGTTCGATAGTCATGCGATGCATCTCCTGCTTCAGGCTTTCGAGTTTCTGCGCCCACTGCTGGTCGCTTTCAGTACGGAGTTTTTCGGCAAACAGCCGTTCGTTCTCCATCTGCGCTTTCAAGGATTGCACCTCAGCAGCATGAGATTGTTTCAAGGATTGCACCTCAGAAGCATGATGCAGATTACTCTGTTCGATATTAGCCTGCAGCACCTGAGCCTTCGCTATAAGCTGCATTTTCTCCTCTCCCGCCTTTTTTCCTTCCATCAGCTTGCCCACGAAGAATCCGATGGCAAGACCTATAACGATTCCTATTACTATTTCCATTTATCTTTGTTTTAAATGATTCTGTATATCTGCCAAAATTATGATGTGCAAAATTAATGCTTTCAAAACATAACACCAAACATCATGGGGGATTCTTGTAGATATTTAACTATTATGGAAAAAACAGGTAGAAATATGAGATTAAATGAAAATTTTGCATTATCTTTGCAGAAATAATTGAAACAAAATAAAGATATAGACTATGATTAAAAGATTATTATCCTTTTTAGACGCTTCGCCAGTGAACTTCCTGGCTGTGAAGAATATCTCCGAGGAATTGGAGAAAAATGGGTTCAGACGATTGAACCCTCAGGAGCCGCTGGGCAAGGTTGTGGCTGGTGACAAGTTCTTCGTTACCAAGAACGACTCTTCTATCTATGCCTTCCAAATCGGAAAGAAGACGCTGGCGGATGCCGGCTTCCACATGATCTGCGCGCACTGCGACTCTCCTACCTTCCGCATTAAGCCTAACGCTGAGATGCTTTGTGAGGGCGGCATCGTGAAACTGAATACCGAGGTTTATGGCGGTCCGATTATGTCAACCTGGTTCGACCGTCCACTCACTCTGGCGGGTAGAGTGATCGTAAAGGGCGAGGATGCGATGCATCCGAAGACGCTCCTGCTCCATATCCAGCGACCTCTGCTGCAGATCAGCAATCTCGCTATCCACTTCAACCGCCAGGTGAACGATGGCGTGAAGTTGAGCAAGCAGAAGGATGTGCTCCCTATCCTCGGCATCATCAACGATGAACTGGAAAAGGGTAATCTGCTGATGAACGTGATTACCAGCGAACTGAATATCCAGAAAGAAGATATCCTCGACTTCGATCTCTATCTGGCTGATGCCACTCCTGCCTGCACCTTCGGTGTACACGATGAGTTTATCTCTTCGGGAAGACTCGATGATTTGTCGATGTGCTGGGCTGGTGTAGAGGCGATGATTGCATCAGATGCCAATGATACCACCCAGGTTCTCGCCATCTTCGATAATGAAGAGACGGGGTCTCAGACCAAACAGGGAGCCGGAAGCCCATTCCTTTCTTATATGCTGCAGCGCATCGCCCTGGCACAGAGCGGAACGGAGGAGGCGTATTATCAGGCAGTGGAACGTGCCTTCATGATTTCAGCCGATAATGCGCATGCCTGGCATCCTAACTACAGCGAAAAATTCGACCCTACAAATCATCCTAAGTTGGGCGGTGGTCCGGTCATCAAGTTCAATGCGGCACAGAAGTATGCGAGCGATGCCGTATCAGCAGCCATCTTCGCCAACATCTGCGAGGCTGCCGGTGTTCCTTGCCAGCGTTTCGTAAACCACAGCGATGTAGCAGGTGGCAGCACCTTGGGCAATATCCTCGCCTCTTCCATTCCATTGAAGGGCGTAGATATGGGTAATGCCATCCTCGCCATGCACAGTTGCCGCGAAACCGGCAGCGTGATGGATCACGAATACTGCGTGAAGGCTTTCACGAAGTTCTATCAGCTGTAGGAGACAAGCTCAGAAGTTAAAGGAGTTAACTCCTTTAACTCCTTAACTTGCGAAAGTTCAATCACTCATACCCCTTATTCTGCTCCAGTTTCTTATTCAAATCGATGCATTTCTGCGGTATCGGGAAGACGGTGGTATAGCCAGATTCCTCGCTCTGAAGTGGGGTGCGGAGATCATAAGCTGCGGTAAACTTGCCGAAACGGATGAGGTCCTGGCGGCGCCAACCTTCCCATACCAGTTCCAGCAATCGCTCTTCCAGGATATTCGCAAGCGTTGCCTTGCGATTCGGCATGCCTACACGGGCACGGATCCTGTTCAGTTCCACATCACCATTCTCTCCCAGGCGAACCTTGGCTTCCGCCTTCATCAGCAGTACATCGGCATAACGGAAAAGAACGATATCGTTGCTCTGCAACTTGCCATCCATATACGAAGTTCTATCTACCTCGTATTTCGCCATTCTCGCTCCAGCCGTCTTGATATACTTGCTGCCAGTCAGGTTCTGAGCCACCTCAAAAGGCTGATACTCCAGAGGCTTGCCATTATCCATCAACAGTTCCTTGCCATCCACCTTCACTACACCTGCCACAAAGTTCATCTTGCAACGGGTGTCCTCGTCTGCTTCGCCATAACGGTTGGCCTTCATCGTAGCAATCGTAGCACAGGTACCATTCTCACTACCCCATCCCAAGGCACCACCATGCGTATAATGGTAAGAGCGGAAAAGATAATGAAACTGATTGGTATAGATGTTCTTATCCATTGGAATGGTAAAGATGTTCTCCTTCGATGTCTCATTGTGCGTAGAGAAATTGAAGGCATCATCTGCCTCCAGGTCATACCCCTCCCCGGCAAGTTTATCGCAATAGTAAATGCAGGTTTCCCAGGCATTCAACTTCTTGCTGCGGTTCGCACTCGCCTTGCCGCCATTGAGCAGAGAAGCTCCATCGGCAGTCTGCACCATAAAATAGATATCCTTACCATTAGGTCGCTTCGCATACCCCTTGGTCCAGTCATCAAACATGTAGATCTCGGCATTCAGCGCCAATTTTGCCAGCAGAAAGTTAACCACAGGCTGCGTGATGCGGCCATAGTAATTGCCCTCCTTGTTGCTATGCTCATCGGGAAGATAAGGCAGCACCTGCTGCAACTCGCTGAAAACGAAGTGGAACACCTCGCTCCGCTCGCTTTGAGAAGGAAGAGCTGCTCCTGTGACAGAAGGAAGAGTGGCATCAGCTCCCCCAGCATTCGCATAAAGGGCAGCTTCTCCCGAAGACAGAATCACCGGAATCCTGCCAAACATATCCATCGCCTCGTAATACATCAATGCCCTTAAGGCACGAACCTCTGCCTGAAACTGGTCTTTCTGGTTTGCTGTGAGCAGAGACGACTTGGCTTCAATGATGTCGAGCGACTTGTTTGCCAGAACTATCACCTTATAGAGATACTTCCAGGTATCATAAAGCGGCTCATCATCAGCCGTCCAGTCATGCCGGTACATGGCATTCCACAACCCGCCGTCATACCAGTCGCCTCCACGAATCGGAATCATCGCCTCGTCGGTAGTCAGCGTGTTGTAGTCGTAGATGCCACGGCAGGTACCCTGAATACCCTCACTCTCGTTGGTGCCGCCGATATAATTATAGAGTGAAGCCACGGCGTTGGTATAAATATCCAAGGCAGAGCCATAAATGGCTTCCTCCTCGAGCTGGTCCTTCGGATGCTCATCCAGACAGGATGTCATCGTCAGCGATGTCATTGTCAAGGCTGCTATCAGGAAAAAGTATATTCTATATCGTTTCATATATTTCTGCATTTAAAATTCTGAATTTAATGTTCTGCATTTAGAATTCTGCATTTAAAGTTCCGCATTTAAAGTTCTGCATTTAGAATTGAACACTCAAACCCAACGAGAAGGTGCGGTAAAGCGGATAGGTGCGCTTGTCGTCGATACCCATCGTACTGTTCACCACATAACTGTTGATCATCGGCGTCAGTCCGCTATAACTGCTGATAGTGAAAAGATTGTTCACGCTTGCCGACACCCTGAGCGACTGCACCACGCCCTTGCGGATAGGAATATCATAACCCAGGGTGAGATACTCGAAGTTAAGATAATCGCCATTCTCCAGCCAATAATCGGATACATTCTGGTCAACGATGTTCTTCTCCGGGGCACCCTTCAGCACGTTGTAATCCGGGAAACTCGACATGTTGGTATATGCCAGCCCCGTTCCATTGAAAATCTTATGTCCAAAAGCACCATTCATCTGCAAGGAGAGATACCAGTCGCGATAACGGAAACTGATGTTTGAGCCAAGCGTCACCTTTGGCGTTGCCTGTCCGGCTATATATCTGTCACCGCCATCGCTCAAATCCACGGTTCCGTTCTTATCTAAATCTTCTATATCATAGCGATAATGCCCGTTGCCATCTTCTACAAGTCCCTTGCAATGAGGTAGATAGAAGACACCCAGCGGCTGTCCCACTATCTGATAGACCACATTGTTATAGCCGCCATGCTGACCGGCACCCGATAAGGCACCCATCGCCGTGATATCCGCCGCCGACATCTGCATGCCATCATATTCGCCACTGAGCGAGAGGAGCTTGTTCTTCTGCCAAGCCAGATTCATGTTGATGTTCAACTCCATATCCTTCTTCTGTATAGGCGTGATGGAGAAGCCCACCTCCAATCCCTGATTGCTCATCGAACCGATGTTTGCCAAGAGCTTATCGTAGGCGAAAGGTGGCACCGGCACATCGTAGGCATAGAGCATATCGGTGGTCTTGGAATAGTAATACTCCGCCGTCAGCACGAGACGGTTGTTCCATAAACCCAGGTCGGCACCCAAGTTCCAGGTGGCACGCGTCTCCCACTTCAGGTCGGGATTGTTGTTGCGAATCATACCCATCGTTACCACAGGCGAACTGTTCACCGAAACGATGCCGTTCTGTCTCACAGTGTTCATAGTGGTATAGGCAGAGATGCCGCCCAGATTACCCGAACGTCCATAACCCGTACGCAACTTGAGCATCGTAATCGCCTTGAGCTGGCGAAGCCATTCTTCCTGCTTCATATCCCAGGATAAGGAAACGGATGGGAAGAAACCCCAGGTATGGTCATCGCCCACCAAAGAAGAACCGTCGCCACGCATGGAAACTGAAAGACTGTACTTATTATATAAGGTATAGTCGATGTTGCCCATCACGGAAGCCAGCGCCTGGTCTTCATAGTTGCTGTCTGTACCGCCGAAAGGTCGGGAAGCGGCAGCACCGATATTGTGGTAATACATACTATTGTTTGAGAATCCCTTGGCAGAAGTCCAGAATCCCGTACGGATATCCTTCTGATACTCAGCACCTGCCATCGCCTTAAGGCTGTGAATGCCCCACACCCGCTGATAGTTCAAGGAAACATTGGCAAGCCATTCCTCGCTCTTGAACTCCCCCCGATAGAGATTGCCCTGCGCCCACACCCAGGTAGGACAGAACTGGTTATTCTCGTTGGAAGTATAACTGTATGCCCCGAAGGCAGAAATGCTCAGGTTGCTCAAAATATCATAGTTCAGTTTCAGATGGGCATTGAAGTTCATGTTCTTCGTATCCCTGCGCTCTTCGAGCAGGGCACCGGGAGGATTCACCTGCGAAGCAGCTCCATTCTTCACCCAACTGCCATTCAGCCTATCAAAAGGATAGGTAGGATTCATGGCATCGGCAGAATAGAAAAGCATCTGACTGTCGAAGATATCATTGTTTTTATAGGATGAACCGAATACGCCGAAATCACCCGTCAGTCTATCACCAAACGCCTTCTGGGTAACATCAATCTTAGCCACCAGGTTGCGATAGCCCTTGCTCCGGATGATGGTGTTATGGTCGATATAGCCGAAGGAAGCCCGATAGTTGCTCTGCGGAGTACCACCGCTGAAGGCGAGATAATGGTTCTGCACATTTCCGGTTCGGGTAATGGCTTTGGAGAAATTGGTATCAAATCCCTTATTGTTATATTCCAGCCCAAACTTCTGTGCAGCAGCTATGTATTCAGCGGCATTCAGCATCTCCATACTCTTGAACATCGCCTCGATGCCATAGTTGCCCTCGTAAGAAATCTGAAATCCCTTACCCGTTCCCTTCTTGGTCTTCACCTGGATAACGCCCGAAGCACCACGAGAACCATAAAGAGCTGTCTCACTGGCATTCTTCAACACGGTAAAGCTTTCGATATCAGCAGGATAGATCGTAGCAAGCGTTGCTACATCCGAGGTTACACCATCGATGATGACCAATGGGTCGTTACCGCCCATGATGGAAGTGGTACCACGAACCCGCACAGAGTTGAGCATGGCAATACGGTCGAGACCATTGGTAGTAACGTTTACACCAGCCGTCTGTCCATTCAAGGCATCAAGGGCATTATTGAGTACGCCCTTCTTCAGCAGTTCAGGCTCCACCACGCTCACCGAACCGTATAAGCGCAATGAATCCAGACCTTTGATATTTTCTGACTGGGCATGGAGGGTATGAGGTGCAAGAATCATCGCACCTACGGCATATAATATAACTTTTAAGTTCTGTTCCATAACTATATCTGAGTTTAGTTTAGGCTCAAATCTATTTCGACTGCAAATATAATAAAAAAGAATGATACAAAATCGCTTTTTCCCAAAAATCTTTCGAAAAAAGGCTCAAAATACTTTATGTACAAGGTAATCATAAAGTTCGAAGGAAAGAAAAACGGAAAAAGGAAGCCAAGACAAATACAAACTTATCCGACTTCCTTTTGTTTCATTTATATAAACGAGAACCACTATACCAAGGTTCCGTGCTTATCTATGTTAATTATCTCTTCACTCTCAATCCATTCTCGATGCTGGAGAGTTCATCGAAGAACTCGGCATCAATCTTCAGTCGCTCCTCTACCTTGGCGCAACTGTGGATAACCGTGCTATGATCGCGATTACCAATGAGTTTGCCCACTCTGGAAGCAGGCATCTTGATGAGTTTCTGAGCCATGAACATCGCCACCTGACGCGCCTCCACGTACTCACGCTTGCGGCTCTTGCTGTTGACTGCAGCCACCGTTACCTTGTAATGATTGCAGACCGCCTCCACGATTTCATCGAGGGTGAGCACCTTGTTGCTCTCCTCAACCTTGACGGCACGCTTGATGACACGCTCAGCCAGTCGGATATCGATGCTGCTGTTATATACGATACTGTAAGCCAGCAAACCATTGATGGCACCCTGGAGATCACGCACACTGCCATTGCAGGTCTGTGCGATAAAGGAAACCACATCCTTCGGAATCTTCAGTCCATCCTTGCGCACCTTGTTGCTCACGATATCGACGCAGAGTTCCACATTCGGCTTCTCCAACTCCGCCACCAGTCCACAAGAGAAACGGGTGATGAGTCGGTCTGGCATATCCTTGAGTTCTACCGGAGGTCGATCGCTCGCCAGAATGATACGCTTTCCGTTGCGGAAGAGGTGATTGAAGATGTGGAAGAAGGTATTCAAGGTCTTCGCCTTGCCTGCCCAATCCTGCACATCATCCACGATGAGCACATCGATAGACTGGTAGAAATTGATGAAATCATTGCTCGCATTATGCAGCACCGCATCGGTATATTGTGTCTGGAAGAGGCGGGCACTGACATAGAGCACACGCTTCTGCGGATACATCTGCTTGGTCTTCAGACCGATGGCATTCACCAGGTGAGTTTTTCCGCTACCAGAAGGACCATAGATGAACATCGGGTTGAACTGCGTGGTATTCGGATGCTCAGCGATAGACAATCCCACCGAACGTGGCAGCTTGTTGCTGTCACCCTCCATATAATTATTGAAGGTGAGTTTCGGATCAAGTTGGGTGTCAATGTCTTCAGGCTGCTGTGGTTCTGCCGGGCTAGCCGGTGTCTGTGGCTGCTGTGCCAATCTCTTGCGCTCAGCCTCATCAATATCAGCCGGATCAGCTTCCACATCCTGGGTCAACCTGTGCTCCTTATCCGTTACCACCCGATAAGTGAGACGGATGCCATCGCCGAAATTGCGATGAAGGACCTTACTCAACAAGCCAACATAGTTCTGTTCCAAGTATTCATATACGAATGGACTTGGAACTTGAACCAACAAAGTCTTGGTCGAAGGCTTGTACGACTCAAAGACTATTGGTCGAAACCATGTATTATATTGCTGCTCTGACACATTATCTTTTATAAGCAAAAGACTATTGTCCCAAAGCGCTTTTGGACTTGCTAACATTGACACTATTTACTACTTATTTTAATTGATTTTTTACCTTAACACTACATCAGATTGCACCATCTGATGCAAATCGACTGCAAAATTACAAAAAAAAGCCCAAAGTAGCAAATCGGGCTATTTATAATATTTTAAGACTACCTAGATAACTACCTCATAATCAAGCAACTAAGAAAGTTATCCACAATTGCGTTTTAGGGGCAGTGAAACAATTTTGAAACACCCCGAAATAGCTAAAAAACAACAAGTTCTGTAGCTATTCCGGGGCGTGAAACATTGCCTTTGTTATTTAGACAAAATTTATTTTGGCTTTTTTCTCAAAGAAGCCTTTAAAACGGCATATCCGAGTCTCTACTTGTCTTTCTTTCCAAAAATTGAGAAGTGAACATAGCGCTTTGGATGCGCCTTGAGATCGATGACCAGAGAGTCGGCATGCGACATGGTTGAGTTCAGATTCTCATAGAGGCGGGTATCGTTCATGAGGAGACCGAGGCTACCCTTTCCGCTGTTCAACTGCTCGGTGAACTTCTGCGCACCATCGAGGGTGGCATTCACACGGTCGAGTGTGCCCTGCACATCGAGGCTCGCCAGATTAGAGGTGAGTCGGTTGGTATTGTCGAGAACGCCATTTGCCTTCTTCATCATACCCGGAACCTGCTTGTTCAATCCAGCCATCAGGGTATTCAACTCACGGGTGGAAACGGTGAGGTTGCTGGTGATGGTCTCCACATTGTGGAGGGAAGCAGCCAGGGCAGGATCAGCCAGGAGTGCATTCACACTGGTGAGGATGGAATCCAGCTTAGGCAGCATCTTCTCGACTACCGGAATCATTTCGGCAGCCTTGCCCATCATACCGGAATTCACCGTACCAGGAATGATGCCGCCTGGTTCGACACGCTCACGAGGATTGTTGGCAAGCAGGAGACTAACCTGGAGATTGCCCATGATATCCTTAGAAATCTCTGCGGTACTACCCGCAGGGATTCTCAGATCCTTATTGATATCCACCTTGACCTTAATGGGACCCTTTCCTGAATAGTCGAAATCCAGCTGATCCACGGTACCCACCTTGTAGCCATCGGCATAGATAGGGGTAGAAGTACCCATACCCTGGATGTCATCAAACGTCATATAGTAGGTGTTATTGGTAGAGAACAAGTTGATGCCTTTCAGAAAGTTGATTCCGAAATACATCACCAAGATACCTACAATAGCGACCAACGCTATCCTAATTTCCTTTGTCAATTTCATATTTATCTATTTTTGTTCTTTTTATTATACCTATTTATATAGAGCGAATCACAGCTTATATAGAGCGAATCGCAGGCTGCCCGAAAAGGGAGCTACCGGTTGCCCGGGAAGTGGAGGAGCTACCGGCTGCGGTTCTGCTTGAACTCCCGGATAGCCTGGTTCACGTCATATTTCTGTCCGTTCTTGAAGGCGATGATGAAAGCCTCCGGGAACTTCTCCAGCTTTTCCTTGCGCAGGCGATAGATTTCGTTGTAATTGGTGGATGCACCCAGGGTGTATTTCACCAGATTGCCTTCCTGGAAACTATCGTAATCGGTTTCGCCCTTGAAATGAGCATCGCCCTTGCGAAGGTTTCTACTACCTACGAAAATCTGAAGCTTGAAGACCGGCGCATCAGCTACCTCAGCCTTCTTCACATCCTTCTTCGTTTCCTGCTTCTTCACATCCTTCTTCGGCTCCTGCTTCTTCACCTCCCGCTTTGGCTGTTCAGGCGTTGCCTCTTCACGCTTCGGCTGCTTTCCCCTCGGTACGACACGAGTCTTAGGCGCAGGTTCCTGATCAGGAACAATCTTCGGTAGATTCACATCCTCGGAATCCTTGGCACGATAAGGAACGGAAACCGATCTGTCGTACTTATTCTTGTATTTTGCGAAAGCCTCGTAGATGCCACGGGCGATATCATCCACTCTGCTGTCATTGTTGAGCAGGCGCTCTTCATCAGGAGTGGTGATGAATCCCAACTCAATGAGGCAGCCCGGCATGGAAGTCTCTCTCAAGACCAGGAATCCCGCCTGATGCACGCCCTTGTCGGGACGGTTGGCACCATCGCAGACACTTCGCTGAATCATTCGTGCCAGCTCTACGCTGCGCTCCATGTTCTTGCCCTGGATGAACTCGAAGATGATATAGCTCTCAGAAGAGCGGGGATCGAAACCCTGATATCTCTGCTGATAGTCCTTCTCCATCGAGATGACGGAGTTTTCTCGCATCGCCACATCGAGATTATCCTTGGCACGGTGCATACCGAGGGTATAGGTCTCGAAGCCACGAGCCACCTTTCCAGCCGGCAAGGCATTGGTATGCACGGAGATAAAGAGATCGGCATTGGCACGGTTGGCGATATTCGCACGCTCATTGAGCGGGATGAAGACATCCGTCTTGCGGGTATAGATGACTCTTACCTCCGGGAGATTCTGCTCCACATACTTACCGAAGCGCAAGGCAACGGCAAGATTGATATTCTTTTCCTTGGATATGGCTCCGAGTGCTCCGGCATCATGACCACCATGACCAGGGTCGATGACCAGCGTGAACCGCTTATTGGCAGCTAACGATGTCATTACAAACATGCACATCAAAGCCCATATCAGTGTTACTTTCTTACACATACTTTCTGATGATTTTGCAAAATTACTACTTTATTATCAGAAAACCTAATTCTAACTATAAGTTTTATCATTTGTTAATACAACCTCTACCCCTGCGCCGTCGCTGTCGGCACCCATCGGTGGATTCACCTTGGTGATAGAGAGTTGGAGTTTCTGGATTTCCGGGAAATCGGAAAAGAGCCTATGGGCGATTCTGCCTGCCACATGCTCCAGGAGCTTGCTGGGCACCACCATTTCCTCTCTTACCTTCTGATAGACTTCGGCATAATTGAGGGTTCCCTGAAGTTCATCAGTCTGCATGGCAGAAGAGAAGTCATAATCCAGCACCAGGTTGACAAGATAATCGTTGCCAACGATTCCCTCCTGCGGCAATACGCCATGGAAAGCGTGGAAACGCACATTCCTGAGGTATATCTTACTGCTCATCAATTTCATCTTCAGTCTCCTTATAATCTATTCCGTTTTCCAAGTTATCTATTCCATTTTCTTCATAGAGGTACTTCTTCAAGGCTCTTTCCACGCCCACCCGCCAGGTGTTGAGGGTTTCGGAGGTGAGCTGCAGCTGATTGACCAGCTTAATGACGTGGGCAACCGGCATACGATAGCGCAGAACGCCGGATATGAGCTTGGCATAGTTCCAATACTCGGGATTGAACTTCTCGCTCAATCCTTCGACGGTAATCTTGTAGCCACGCTTGTTGACAAACTGGAAATCATATCGCTTCTGTCCTTCCGGGAGCACCGTCTTGATGATCTTGCCCTTGGTGACAGACTTGGGGAGCATGATGCCTTCATCCTCATCCTGCAAGCCGGTGAATATCTCGTAGGGATGCCCATTGAGCAATCCGACCAAAGCCACCCATTTCTCCTTATTGTTCTGGTATCTTACCACATCGCACTCCAATTCCTTAGGTCGAACCTCTACCACTTCCGGACTAACGAGCGATTTCTGCGTTTCTTCGGAAACGAGTTTCGCCAATGGCAGATGGAGCTTATTCCAATCGACATTCTGCGCATCGAAATGCTCATGCAGGTCAGCCAATCGGGTCTTCAAATCTTTCATCAAGGCATGGCTCGCCTCTTCGAAGGTCATATTTTCAGTATATTCCATATTAAACGTTTAATAATTAGCTGCAAAATTAAAACAATATTTCTAAAATATGAAACGTTTGAGCAGATATTTCATCAAAAAACGCACGAAAAGCTCATTATGAAGCAAAAAATGTAAAAGAACCGTGTTCTTTTTGGGAAACTTTCATTATCTTTGCAGAAAATAAGAATATGATAGAGAAATATAAAAAAGAAACAAGATATGGAATCAATCAAGAAAAGAACCTCGATTCGCAAATATGCTGACAGAGAGGTAACAGATGAACTTTTGAACAGTTTGCTGGAAGAGGCGATGCGTACTCCTACCATGGGAAACCTGCAGCTCTACAGCGTAGTGGTAACCCGCAGCGAAGAGGGAAAGAAGGCTCTGGCTCCTGCCCACTTCAACCAGCCGATGGTGACAGGCGCTCCCGTGGTACTCACCATCTGTGCCGACTACCGCCGCACCACCCTTTGGGCAGAAAACCGCAAGGGAACCCCGGGATACGACAACATTCTCTCGTTCATGAATGCGGCTACCGATGCCCTGCTCTTCACGCAGACCTTTACCAATCTGGCAGAAGAGGCGGGTCTGGGAACCTGCTTCCTGGGCACCACGGTGTATATGCCGAAAATGATCATCGACACCCTGAAGTTGCCGAAGCTGGTAATGCCAGTGGCTACCCTTACCATCGGATGGCCGGATGAGCAGCCTGCCCTGAGCGACCGTCTGCCATTGCGCAGCATCATCCACAACGAGCATTTCGAGGATTATACCCCAGAAAAGATTGATGACTTCTATGCCGAGAAGGAAGCACTGGAAGAGAACCAGGAGTTTGTACGCATCAACAACGTAGAAACATTAGCCCAGGTTTTCACCGATATCCGATATACCAAGAAGGATTGCGAAGCCATGAGCATCGGATTCCTCGATGCCCTCAAGCAGCAGGGATTCCTCAAATAAATAAAAAAGCGCATCAGCAAGTTAATCTCGCTGATGCGCTTTTTTATTTTACTTTCAGTTTTACTTATTGAAACCTGTAATCTCTACGTAAGGAGCCTGACCTCTGCCATCCTCATCACGATAAGATACCTTGATCGTCTTGCACTCGTTCGGCATCAGACTGAAATAGTTATCGCTGTAGATAACAGGGAGAATCTGCTCACCATCACCACCCTTCAGATTCAGGCGAACCAAGAGGGCAGGTACATTGCCGGTATTGCGGATCTCTACCTCGCCAACCCACTCTTCGCCCTGCTGAACGAAACGCTTGCCGCTGACAGCAACCTCTGCCTTTGGCAACTTAGAGAGTGCCTGGAGATTGTCCTCTTCCTTACCCATCACATAGAAGTTGTCTGAAACCACCTGGTTGTTCTGCTCCAGAGTCAACTTGATGTAGTAAACCTCCTCATCCGGATTACTTACGCTAACGGCATCGAGGGTCTGATCTTCTGCCACATTCACTTCCTTACTCTCCTCCTTGATCAACTTTCCGTACATATCAAAGACCTGAGCCTTGGCAACCAAGCCATTCTTGGCACCACCGGCAAAGTTGACCACCTCGGCAACCTTCTTCACCGGATTATACTGGATATGCAATGGTTCGCAAGCCTTCTTCACACCAAAGTATGCGGCAGTTGGCTCGAAGTAATAATCGTAGGTACACCAAACCATGCTTGGCCAGCAGGCATGACTCATCCAGATGAGCAGACCAAGACGGTCCTGCTGAGAAGACTCGTACATCGCACGGTAGCCATCATAGTTAAGCCACTGTGCCCACTTGGTAAACTGCTCAGCACTCTGAGGCTTGCCATATCGCTTCTCCATGATGTTGTTGAAAGACTCACCACCCTGGGCACCCTTCAATGTATAATCATGCTGTCCCCAAGCATCGCTCTGTGGCCACAGATGCTCCGGTTCCATCATTCTGCTCAGAGACTCGAAGGTAGGCACATTCGGCATACCACGCTCAGAATGCAGCTTATGGCTCTGGTTAGCGAAGTAGAAAGATGGTGACTTCATCTGGTAAGGACCATGACCGCTGACACCGAGGTCGGCTGAGCTAGGAATATACCCCAACTGTGGATGGATATCCTTGACCTGCTCTCTCAGCACCTTGTCGATGGATGCAGGAGGGAAGCCCTCGTTTCTACCGCAATAGATACCGATACAAGCATGGCTGCGGATGCGGGAGATGTAATCGGCAGAGTTCTCGAGGAACATCTTGTCGTCATCAGGATCCGGTCCGTCCCATGGGTTAGCCAGCCAGAAGTCCTGCCAGATCATGATACCATACTTATCGCATGCCTCATACAGTTCCTCATCACCAATCTGACCTACCCAGTCGCGAATCATATTGTAGTTCATCTCCTTATGGTAGCGAACGGCAGTATCGTATTCACGTCCACGGTAGTTGAGGTTGGTCTCAGAGAATCCCCAGTTACCACCCAATGGATTCAATCGCTTGCCATTGATGTAGATCTTGGTCTGGGTATCCAGGTCGGCATAGCTCATCTGGCGGATACCCGCCTTATAGTTGATCTCAGAGATTACCTCGCCTGAAGCCTTGTCAGATACCTTGAAACCGGCATCATATAAATAAGGTGAACCATAGCCGTTAGGCCACCAGAGATTCATGCGCTGGTTCTTGAGCTGAGGATAATCAGCTGGAGCGAAAGCCACCTCACGCTTCTCGTTTGGCTGCAGGCTAACTTCCTGCTCGAACTGGATTTTGCCGATAAAACCGGAAAGCTTCACGGTCTTAGCCACGGCATCTGCATTCTTCAGGAAGACAGATGGAGTCATGGTTGCCAATGTATCCGGCAGATTCAAAGTAGATGTTACCAGCGGATCGGAAACGCTCACACCGTTATCGTGGGTGAGATAGACATCATTCCAGATACCGATTTCACGACCTGGGGTATTGGTAATCCAGTCCCAGCCGATAGATGCGTGGAAGGTTGGGTTATCAGCACCCAACTCACCACCGTTGAGGTCGGTATTCTGAAGATTCTTCTGCTTCACTACGCCGAAGTGGGCATTCTTGATGACATGCACCTCGAGCTTGTTGGCACCTGGCTTCAACTTCTTGGTCACATCGATACGAGAGCGGATAAAGGCACCATCGATTCTGCCAATCTTCTCACCATTCAGGAGGATATCCGCCTTCCAGTTGATACCATCGAAGTTAAGATAGGTATGCTGGTTCTTGTTGGCAGATGGCTGATGGTTGATGGTAGTACGATACCAGAAATCAGAGTTGAAGAACGACTCGGAAATCTGTCGCATATTGTCATCGTAGCGGTTATCAGGCACCGCACCGATATTCATATAGCTGGTAAGCACGGTACCAGGAACGGTTGCCTGAATCCAGGCATCACTTCCCTCACGGCGCAGCTGCCACTGGTTGAGCATCTGCTTGCCATTCTTAGAAGCCAAAGTGTTGGCTGCCTCGGCACGCAAGCCACCCTTACCCATCACCTGCATCTCTGACAAGGCATAACGACCGGAAGCATCCGGCTGGGTAAGCAGCAATCTCACATATCTGCCATGCCCCTTGCAAGCCACCTTCTCGGTCAAGCCCTTCTGCTTCTGCTGACCCAGGGTAGCAATATCACTCCAGTTTCTGGCATCACAGGAAACCTGAATCTTGCCCTGGCGAGCCTTGTTGACCCAGAAGAGATTCACCTGATCGAAATCAGCCACAGTACCCAAATCTACATAGAGCCACTGGGCATTCTTTGCCAATTCTGACTTCCATACACTGGAGAAGTGCATGGAAGGACGCCATGAAGTGGTATTATCAATGAGTTTGACGCGCCACCACGCTGCACCCGGCATAGTAAACTCGATGCGTACGTGCTCGTAGTTGCCCGGTTTCTTCAAAGGAATGGAAACATTCAGCTTGCGGAGCGGCAGGCGCACCACATCCTGGAACTTGTTTGGGTCGGAACTTACCTGCTGTTTGGTAGCCTCGCCAGGAAGTCCGGTGCCTTTCTCTTCACCCAGCACCTCCCATTTCGTACCATTGTGTGAACCCATCACACGAATCACATACCCCTGAGTAGCCTTGTCCTGATAGTAAGCCAATTCACCAGTAAACTTCAGGTTTCTGAGGTTTACCTTCATGGCTTCCCAATTGAACTCAGCAAAAGCCTTCTCGCCCTTGATATACTGACTGGTGACCGTGTTGCCATCAATCATCTTCTCCTTGTCACGGTTGGACAACTCGCCTTCATTCGTTCTTACACTCAGGAAGGAAGGAGCCTTGCTGGTGATGATACCATCTGTTACCAGATGACCTGTAAGATTGAAATCGGCATTCGAAGAAGTATATACCATACGGTTCAAGGCAATGTTCCTATAGGTATCATCCTTCACCATTTGAGGAGCCGTAAACTGAGACGGGCGTCCCGGATACTGTCCGATACCCCTTGTCCCGGTCTGATCGTCGGCATAAGTCAAGCCCAGAGCCTGGCTGAGTAAAGCTATAACCACAACTGCTTTCTTCATTATTTTTTAAGTTTAAGTAATATACTAAGTTTTGTGCAAAGTTACAAAAAAAAATTATACGCACAAATATTTTAAACCAATTTATTTATTCTTGCGTATTTTAGGGGCAAAAAATACCCAATGCCCTATAAAAACAAAGAAAAAGCGCAACAGGCAAATAGTCTGTTGCGCTTCTATCATTAAATTTCAATTGAACTAGTACTCATTTCATCTTAACGGTTCACGACCAACCGTCAATCACCAACTACTCAACGACGATTGGCTTGTACTTAGGCACCAATGCCTTCATGATACACCAGCCTACGAGGTAAGCCACACTACAGATGCAGAATACAATCATGTAAGCACCTGGCTTGCCATCGAAGCCCATGAAGGTGAAGGCAGAACCCTGACCCTCTGCGTAGGTGAAGAGCATACCGGAACCCTTGTTGATGAGGAAAGAACCGATACCACCCGCCATAGCACCAATACCAGTGATGGTAGCCACAGTTGACTTAGGGAACATATCACCGATGGTAGAATAGAGATTGGCAGACCAAGCCTGATGACCCGCACCGAGCAAACCGATGATGATAGCTGGCCACCATGCACTGTACTCACCCATAGGCTGAGCAATCAGACCGAGCAATGGGAAGCAGGCAAAAATCAACATCGCACGCATTCTACCGATATATGGATTCATACCCTTCTTATCTACAAAATAGGTTGGCAAATAACCGCCACCAATACTCAATACCGTAACAATCGCATAAAGAGTGAAGATAAGGGCAATACCCATACCAGAGTCTGAAGAGTAACCATACTGATCAGAGAAGTAAGCAGGAGCCCAGAAGAGGAAGAACCACCATACACCATCGGTCATCAACTTACCCACGATGAACGACCAGGTCTGGCGATAGCTGAAGCACTTGAGGAAGCCGATTGTCTTCTCCTCAGAAGCCTCTGCAGTCTCAGTTTTCTCAGCCTCAGCCTCAACCTTCTCCATATCTTCATCCTGCTCAATGTAAGTAAGCTCAGCCTTGTTTACATGCTTGCTCTGAGAAGGCTTCTCATAAAGCCATACCCAGAGACCCATCCATACATAACCGAGCACACCGATGATGATGAAAGCCCACTCCCAGCCCATGCTGCGAGCCAACAATGGAATGGTAGCTGGTGCTGCCAAGGCACCAACAGACGCACCACTGTTGAAGATGGCTGTAGAGAACGCACGGTCTTTCTTTGGGAAATACTCAGCGGTTACCTTGATGGCTGCAGGGAAGTTACCTGCCTCACCCACAGCAAGAATCAAGCGGCAAGAGAGGAACAACCATACACTGATGGTGGCGATAGCTACAGCTGCATCACTGCCAGCCTGTACCAGGCGGAGTGCCTCGATAGAATCGTAACCCTCGATCTCCATAGCTACCCAACCGCAACCTGCGTGCATCACAGCACCGGTTGACCATACGAAGATGGCGATGAGATAACCCTTCTTGGTACCCATCCAATCCACGAACTTACCTGCAAAGAGGTTGGCGATGGCATAGAAGATAGAGAAAAGACCGGTAATCGTACCGTAGTCGTCATCAGTCCAGTGGAATTCTGGAGCGATGAAGTCTTTCCATGTTAATGACAGAACCTGGCGGTCCATGTAATTGACTGTGGTAGCAATGAAAAGCAACGCACAGATTACCCAACGGAAGTTGGACATTTTACTTGTTGAAATAGGACTCATTTGTCTCAGTTTTTAAGCGTTTTGTTTTGTTATTCTAATGTAGGGATCTTTACCACCTGCATATCATTGTAGATGAGGTTCTCACCAGCCATACCCCAGATAAAGGTATAGTTGCTGGTACCTGCAGCGCAGTGGATAGACCATTCAGGAGCAATGACAGCCTGCTCATTGTTCAACCAGATAGGACGTGTCTCCTGTGGTTCACCCATTACATGGAGAATCTTCTGACCTTCTGGTACATTATAATAAAGGTAAGTCTCCATACGGCGGAGGTGAGTATGAGCAGGCATAGTGTTCCAAACAGAACCCTCCTTCAACTCGGTAACACCCATCTGCAGCTGGCAGGTACGGACACCAGCCACGCCATCGATGATCAACTGGTGGATCACACGGTCGTTGCTCTCCTTCAGGCTACCCGCCTTGATGTTGTTGGCATCCTTCAGGGTTACCTTCTTGGTAGGATAGGTCTGATGAGCGCAGGCACTGTTCATATAGAACTTAGCAGGCTTGGCAGCATCCTTGCTGCTTACCTCGATGCTCTTGGCACCACGACCTACATAGAGAGCCTCCTGGAAAGCAAGTGTATATTTCTTGCCATCTACGGTAACTGTTCCCTCGCCACCGATATTGATGATACCCAACTCACGGTTGTCGAGCAGATTCTTCTGATCGTTTGGCTTATCAGTATAAAGCGGAGCGATAGAAGTAAGCTTCAAAGGAGCGGTTGTTGGCTCTGCACCACCGATGAGGAAACGGTCGAACATGGTGTAGGTCCAGTTTACCTCACCTGGAGCGAACACCTTCTCGATAGCGAACTCACTGCGGAGACGCTCGGTTGTATAATGCTTGGCATCCATCGGATTGCTCGCATAACGAACGTTATAATTAGTATAGGCATTTTCTGCCTTCACTTCGTATCCACACTTACTACACTGGCCAAAAGCCTGACTTGCTGTTAATACCATTGCTGCTAATATTAATGTTAATTTCTTCATAATCGTTTACTTTGAACTTTGAATTTTGAACTTTGAACTTTATGATTACTTGAATTCTTCGTTCTTCACTTTCTTGTTTTATTTCTTGGCTGCTGCCTTTTCTTCCTTCACGATGCGCTGGCGGTTGAGAACCAGCAGGGCGATGGTGATGATGGTGAGCACACCCATACCGATGTAAGAGAGCTTCACACCACGATAGATGACCCATCCGAAGAGAGAGGAAGCGAAATCGAGCGCACCACCTGCGAATCCGTCAGGGATATGAGCGGCATTATCGCCTGTGGCAGCATATACCTGGTTGGCTGCCATCGTAAAGTCAGGTGCCATATCGGTTACGAAATAGAGACCGATAATCAGGGCTACCAAACCGATGATAAGGGTCTTCACTACATTACCCTTGGTAAATGGCAGAATCAATGGGAAGAGGTAGAACATACCTGCCAATGATGCCAATGGCAAGAACTGGTTGCCTGGCAGGAAGACTGCGATTGCCAGGATAACCGGAATCAAGATAACTGATACCACCAAGGTAGTAGGATGACCGATAACCAAGGCAGGACTCATACCGATGTGTACCTTCTTGCCGTTGAACTTGGTCTTGACCAACTCCTGTGTCTTCTCAGAGATAGGCTTCAAACCATCGATAAAGAGAGAGGTGATACGAGGAATCAGCTCCATCACAGCTCCCATGGTTACACCCAGGAAGAGAATCTTCTTGATATCCAACTGAGCAGCCCAACCAATCAGGGCACCTACGATGACACCGAGAACCAATGGTTCGCCAAGCACGCCAAACTTCTTCTTCAATCCCTCTGCATCTACATCGAGCTTAGAGAAACCAGGAATCATATCCAGGAGCTTGTTGAAGACGATGGCGAATGGCATGAAACTCTGGCAGAATGGCTGCGGAATAGAGATTCCATCCAAATCGTAGTACTTCTGGAACTTGTCGGCGGTCAGGTCTGCACATACCAATGTAATCATATAGCAGACGATGGCTGCGAAGTATCCCCAAATCAAGCTCTCGCCCATCACGAAGTAAGCTACGGCACCGATGAATGCGAAATGCCAGTAGTTCCAGAGGTCGATGTTTACCGTACGGGTGGTCTTGGTAATCAACATCAGGAAGTTGACACCCAAGCAGATTGGGATAATCAAGGCACCCACCGCAGTATTATAAGCTACGGCAGCAGCTGCAGGCCATCCCATATCAAACACATTCAACTGCAGGTGATAGATGTCGGAGATAGCCTTCAACGGGTCATTGAAGTTGGTAGTCAGCAAAGCTGTCACCACACCTAGTCCCACGAAACCCACACCTACGAAGAGTCCCGACTTCAAAGCCTTTCCGAATTTCATGCCAATACACAGTCCGATGACCGTGAAGATGATAGGCATCATCACGCTCGCACCCAGACTAATGATATAGCTAAATACTTGTTCCATTATTACTTTTGAATTGTTAAATAGTTAAAGAAATACACATAAAAGTGCACCCTTGCTTGTTTTTAGATGATTTGTTGGTTGCAAAGATACACTTTTTTATTCATATTCTATACGTTTTAATGGAAAAATTTACGTAAAAAAGAATCCCATCCGAGCTTTTCGGATGGGATTTATCGTTTTTTATACGTTTTTGCACGATTTATTGTCGCCAGCAACGCTTCTTTTCACGCTTAATCCTGGTAATAAACCCTCTTCACTCGGTTGCTGATGGTGGTCAGCACTTCGTAAGGAATTGTCTCCAGAATATCACTCAACACCTGAACAGGAAGATGCTCGCCGAAGATTTCCACGCTATCACCTTCCTTGCAGTTGATGCCGGTGACATCGATCATCGCCACATCCATACAGATGTTGCCTACATAATCTGCCTTCTGACCATTGACCAGACAGTAGGCGTGGCGATTGCCGAGACGGCGGTTCAAGCCATCAGCATATCCGATAGGAATAGCAGCGATGACACTGTCCTTATCAAGGATGGTCTTGCGACTGTAGCCTACACTATCGCCCGCCTTCACGTTGTGCATCTGGAGAATGGTAGTCTTCAGGGTGCTCACGCAGTTGATGGTCTTGTTGTTGCGGGAGTTGATGCCATAGAGTCCGAGACCCAGGCGGCACATATCCAACTGGCGCTCCGGGAAGTGCTCGATACCTGCCGAATTGCAGATATGGCGCAGGATTTTATGGTCGAAGGCAGCCTGCAGCTGTCGGCTTCCCTTATCGAAGAGTTCAAACTGATGAGCTGAGAAATCATCGAAACTATCGTCATCGCTTCCCACGAAGTGAGAGAATACGGAACGAGGGATGATGGCATTCTGATGCTTCAGCTTACCGATAAGCTCCTCCATATCGTTTTCAGGATCGAAGCCCATGCGATGCATACCGGTATCGAGCTTGATGTGAACAGGAAATCCGGTGACACCCTCCTTCTCTGCAGCCTTGATGAGCGCATCGAGCAATCGGAAAGAATACACCTCAGGCTCCAGGTCGTAATCGAACATGGTCTTGAAGGCTGTCATTTCCGGGTTCATAATCATGATGTTGCTGGTGATACCGTTCTTGCGAAGGGTGACACCCTCATCGGCAACAGCCACAGCCAGATAATCTACACGATGATCCTGCAGGGTCTTGGCAATCTCTACTGCTCCGGCACCATAGCCATCCGCCTTGATCATGCAGACCAGTTTGGTTTCCGGCTTCATGAAGGCACGGTAGTAGTTGAGGTTGGCAACCACCGCATTCAGGTTGACCTCGAGGGTGGTTTCATGCACCTTCTGCACCAGCAGTTCGGTAAGCTGATCGAAACCAAACTGGCGGGCACCCTTCAGGAGGATGACCTCATCGCGGAGGGAGGCAAAGACCTCGCTACTGATAAACTCCTCCACATTCGGGAAGAAGAACTTTTCTGAAATCTGAATCGTATCATGCTGTTTGCAGAGTTCCGGACCGATACCGATGAACTTCACTACGCCACGCTTGCGGGCAAGATCGCTCACCTCTTTATACAGAGCCTCAGGAGTCTGACCGCTCTGATAGATATCGCTCAAGATCAAAGTATGGCGACGGCCACGATGATCAGGACGGCGGTTCATGAAGTCGAGAGCGATGTCGAGTGAATTGATATCGCTGTTGTAACTGTCGTTGATGAGAGTACAGCCGTGCTGCCCCACCTTTACCTCCAGTCGCATCGCAACCGGTTCGAGCAGTGCCATACGCTTGTCGATATCCTCGGCAGAGAGTCCGAGCTTGGAAGCGACAGCAGCACAGATGATGGAGTTCTGGATGGAAGCATCATCAATGAAAGGAATGGAGAAGCTATCCTCTACACCTTTATATATATAGGTGATGACGCTCACGCTCTGCTGCTTCTCAATCTTCTTGACATAGAAAGGAGCCTCAGGGTTCTGGAGCGACCAGAAGAGTTTTTCGCCTTTATAATCAGGATATTCAGCCACCACCTTGGTAATCACCTCATCATCGCCATCATAAACCACGGTTTCAGCATCATGGAAGAGGATGAGCTTCTCACGGCACTTCTCCTCCAGGGAAGAGAAGTTCTCCTGATGGGCTGAACCCACATTGGTAAGAACGGCGATGGTAGGCTGGATGATGTCACGGAGGGCAAGCATCTCGCCAGGCTGACTGATACCCGCCTCGAAGACACCTACCTGGGTCTGCTCGTTCATCAGCCAGACAGACAATGGCACACCTATCTGGGAATTGTAACTGCGAGGGCTGCGGGTAACGAACATGCTTGGCGAGAGCAGCTGATAGAGCCACTCCTTGACCATCGTCTTGCCGTTGGAACCCGTAATACCCACGATAGGGATATTGAATTCATCACGATGGCGCTCAGCCAGACGCTGAAGAGCCTCCAGCGTATTGACCACCTTCAGGAAGTTAGCCTCCGGATAATCAGAAGCATAGCCCTTAGGGACATCAGTTACCACAAAGTTTTTCACACCTCTGCGATACAGTTCAGGGATGTAATTATGACCATCATTGCGCTCAGACTTGAGTGCAAAAAACAGAGTTTCCTCTGGGAAACAAAGAGAACGACTATCGGTCAGGATAAAACCGATGTTGGTATCATTGTCTCCATAGCGACGCGCACCTATCAGTGTGGTTACCTTTTCAATAGTATATGTCATTGTCTTAATACTTTAAATGTTCTACATTATGCTTTTGGGCTTTCAGCCCGCCACTAACCCATATTTTTTCTCGAACCATCTTTTCCTTTCTTCCGTTCTGGCGATGAACTTCTGATGTTCCTCGCTATCGGGGTTGAAGGGCTTGTGTCCGAGGGCTTCCCGGATGGGACGCCAGTCTTCCAGGAACTGCTCGGCAGCCTTGCCGAAATAGGTTTCCCGGAATTTCTCCCAGATATATTCTACTGCCTGATCGCTCGGGTGCAGCATATCTTCCTTGTAGAAACGGTAATCACGAAGTTCATCGTTCATGATTTCGTAAGCCGGAAAATAGCTCACCACACCAGGGTTCGCCTTCACCAAACGATCTGCAGCCAACTGAAGCGTAGCCTTCGAAAGCTGACTTCCGTGATAGCCGTATTTGGCATAACGGATGGGGCTTACGGTTACGATTACCTTCAAGCTGGTATCGAAAGTTTCATCTTCCGATGTTTCATCTTTCAAACCTCGTTGCTTCAGCAAATCAATCGCCTTTTGCAGATACGCAGCACATTCCTCTACACTCAGTTCCCTTTCCTCGAAAAGGCGCTGGGGGCGCTTCTGGCAGTTATCCACAATCTCGCCCGTTTCCTTCAGAATATACACGTGGTTCGTACCCAACGTAAAGACTGCTACACGAGGATGCACCTCGGCGCATTTCTCTACCGTATGGAGAATGCTTGCCGGATTATACATCACACCGAAGGGATTCACCGTGGCACGGAAGCGATTCTCCACGAATCGGCGACCCAGATTGTCGGCAAAGCAACTGCCCACGAAGAGCATCTGCTCTGCCGGCTGTATCTCGAAGTCGGCCTTCGGAATATCAATTTCTGTTCGAAACAGCATCTGTCTTCTTGCGCTTTTTGATTTCCACTCCTATACCTATTATAATAAGGAGTACCAGAACACCATAGCCGATATAAGCTACCATCTCTGTATTCTTGAGCGACTGAGGATGGAAATCGAGTACCACCTTGTGGTTGCCCGGTTTCACGTTGATGGCACGGAGGATATAATCCACACGTCCCAGTTCTACAGGCTGACCATCTACGGTAGCTGTCCATCCTGGATAGTAAATCTCAGAGAAGACGATGACGCCCCCCTTGCTCGACTTCACCTCGTAGGTGAGGTTGTTTGGCTTATACTGGATCATCTTCACCACCGAAGTATCATCCTGCTTCACGCTCTGAGCCAGCTGCTCCTTGAACTTGGCATCAGCCACCGCCACATGGCGGAGGTTGACCTTGCCCACGCCATCAATCTCCTCGTTGGCATTGTTGACATACTGCACCTCATCCACAAACCAGGCATTGCCGTAGGCGTATGGATTCTGTACAGGAACCGTCTGACCGCCCTGCAAAGGCAGGATGAAGTATTTGGTATTGAGCATGTTCAATACAGGGAAGATACTGTCGCCATTTACCTTGGTCATATCACCACCTGCCTCAGCCACAGTCTTCATCGTCTTCTGCATCTCAGGAGCGATATGTGCATCAATCATCTCCTGATAGCGACGGAGCTTGGCAGGGTGATAACCACCAATACTCTTGTGGTAATAAGAGGTCTCGTTCTCATTAAAGGTATTGGAAGCGAGATTGAGCACACGGTAGTCGAGCGCCTTATCGCGGCAGATAATCTTGTCGGTCTCCGTCATCTGCTGAGGAGTATCGCGCACGTTCTTATCTACGAACATATCATCGTAGAGATAACGCTTGTTCACCATCCACATATCTACGAGACAGAGCACTGCGATGCCAGCAATCATATACTCAGCACCCAACTTCTTCATCTTGTAAAGCAGCAGGAAGGCTGAGCCGATGACGATGACCCAGAACGAGCGCCAGCAATCAGAAGTAAAGATGCTCTTGCGAATCTCGATGAGATTGCTCATAAGCGGTCCCTGGTATTCAGCCGGCAACTGCTGCAACGCCTGAGTTTCCTGAACGGAAATGAAATCAGGGAAGAAGACACCCGGCATCAGGGCAAAGAGCAGACAGAAACCTGCCGTCAGACCAAAGCTGGCATATACCAGCTTGATCTTACTGGTGAGTATCTCCGGCTCATCAATGATTTTCTTCAAAGCCATCATGGCAAGCAACGGAATGGTGAACTCGGCTATCACGAGGATAGAAGCCACCGTTCGGAACTTGGCATACATCGGAATGTAATCAAGGAAGAAATCGGTGAACGGCATGAAGTTTCTACCCCATGAGAGCAGGATGCTCAGGATGGTGGCAGCCAGCAATGCCCATTTCATCGGACCCTTGACAATAAACAAACCGAGGATGAAGAGCATGCATACGAATGCGCCTACATATACAGGACCGCTCGTACCAGGCTGGTTGCCCCAGTACTGTCCGAGCTGCTGATAAATCTGCACGAAGTTAGGATCCGCCTTCTCCATCGCCTGCGTATTCTGGGCGAGAGGTACGGAAGCACCACCCTTGGCATCAGGAATCAGAAGCGTCCAGGTTTCATCAATACCATAGCTCCACTGGGTGATATAGTCTCTATCCAAACCACTGCTGGTCTGGTTGGCAGTATTCTTCTTCACCAGTTCGCTCTTTCCACGCATGGTTTCCTGACCATACTGCCAGGTATGATACAGGTTGGAGAGGTTGAGCGAGATACCGATGAGGGCACCCACGACACATACCGCCGTCGCCTTGCCGAAGCGGGCGAGTTCCCCCTTCTTGATGGCATCTACCAGGAAGGCAATCACCATGAAGAGGATGATGAAGAGATAATAATAGGTCATCTGCACGTGGTTGGCATTCACCTCGAAAGCCGAGAAGATGGCGGTGAGGAGCAGACCTTTCAGATACTTACCCCGATAAGCCAGTACCACACCCGCAATCATAGGAGGCAGATAGGCCAAAGCCCATACCTTCCAGATATGACCTGCAGCAATGATAATAAAGAAGTAGGATGAGAATGCCCAGATGATGGAACCCAGCGCCGCCAGCGATTGTCGGAAATCGAAGGCACGGAGCATGATATAAAAGCCCAGGAGATAGACAAACACATACCATACATAATCAGGCAACCACAGATGATAAGCCTTCGTTACCTGGCTGAGCACCTGGGTACTGCCGTACGAAGGCGACATCTGATAGGTTGGCATACCACCAAACACAGAGTTGGTCCAACGGGTTGTCTCGCCAGTCTGCTGTTGGAAAAGCTCTTTCTCATGTCCCAATCCCTTGCTCGCCGCCGAGTCGTGTCGGAACAGAATTCGTCCGTCCATGTCGGCAGGCATGAAGTACACGAAAGAGATCACTGCAAAAACAATCACTACCAGAATATCCAGTAGATACTTCTTCAATAATTTCATCTTTTTCTATAAACGTTTATAATTTGGTGCAAAGATAATGAGAAATGAAGACACTACAAAATAATAGAAGAAACTTTTTACTTTTTTTATCGAAGAAAAGACGCAATAGGGTTTTCCCCCTATCATTATAGGGATTCTCACGCTGCAAGATGACCGAAAAACCATACCTTTGCACCAGATAATAATTAAAATCACATCAATATGAAAAGAATCGCATTTATCATGATGGCAATACTCCTGGCAGTGATTCCATCAACGGCTCAGAACTATAAGAATAGTAGATATTACAACAAGAAGACGGGACATCTCGACTACAGATACAACCACAGTTATGGTGCTCCATATTTCGGTTTCCGAATCGGTCCGGCATTCACCTACGTGAATTCGGATGATTCCCGTCTGGATGGCGGAGACTGGCAGACGGGCCTCAACGTAGGCGTTATTGCCGGCATTCCGCTCACGGATACAGCGCCTCTGTATCTGGAGACGGGGCTCTCCTATATAGAAAAAGGTGGCAAGAAGGATCTGGTTTCCGGCAAGAAGATGACCTACGACCTCAACTACCTGCAGATTCCTGCGGTGTTGAAATACAAGTATGATGTAGATGACCACTTCTCCATCCAGCCACAATTCGGCGGTTACTTCGCTGTAGGTGTAGGTGGCAAGATCAAGAACTTTGCCGAGCGAGAGGCCCAGAGTTCCTTCCGCAGCGACAACTTCCGCCGTCTGGATGGTGGTCTGCGCATCGGTTGCGGCATCGGCTACGATATGTTCTATGCCGACCTCACCTACGACATCGGCCTTGCCAACATCTGCCACGACAGTTTTGACAAATCGCATAATGGAGCCCTCTTGCTCAATTTCGGAGTGAATTTCTAATTTTCAAAGCATATTTCCGGCAATTCCATAGATTTATGGGATTGCCTTTTTTGCATCTTACGATTAACCTATTTTAACAAGAATACCTACGTTTGAGTAAAGATAAGAAAACAACAATCTGACGCAATAACACCACCACTTTTATCCGAATTAACAGACAAAAAGACGAAAAAAACATCATTTTACTACTAAAAACTAGGTATTTTTAGTATTTTCCTCCAAAAAAGGTACAAAAAAAAATGTTTAATTTTAAAAAAATATTGTATCTTTGCCTTCACAAAAAAGAAACACCCGTATCATTACAAAACAAAGTTTCATGAAAAGACAGAGAGAGAGAAAACAGAAGACGAGTAGTATTCATAAAAGTATTACTGTAGGATTGGCTACCATAGCGCTCTGCACTGCGCCAGCTAATCTTATGGCAGCTTCAGTGAATCATTCAGAGGTGTTCAATAATATGACCTTACCTCAAAGCCAAAGTTTAATAGGCTACGTTTACGACCAGGATAAGAACCCGCTTGCAGGTGTAACTGTAAAAGTAGAAGGTACCCAGATCGTAACCGTAACGGATGATGAAGGTCGCTATGCTTTCAGCCAGCCTATCAAACGTGGGGCAAGTATAAAATTCACGATGCTTGGTTTTAAGGCAAAGCGTGTGGTTTACAAAGGACAGTCAACCATCAGTCCGATGCTCGAGCCATCTTCTACCTCAGTAGGTGAGGTAGTAGTCATAGCGCGAAGCAATATCAATGCTATAGACTTACGTTCCAAGTCGGGCGTTGTAGAAAACGTAGATATGAAGCGTGTAGAGGCAAAGCCTATGATAGATATGGCTTTGGCTTTGCAGGGTGCTGTGCCTGGTCTTGTCGTTACCAACACAGGAGATTTGGGTTCTGCCCCAAAAATCCGTTTACGCGGCAACTCTTCCCTAAGACAGGGCAATACAACCAACGAACCACTTTATGTAATGGATGGACAGATTATCTCTGCTGAGACTTTTTATAATCTGAATCCTTCGGATATCAAGAGCATGAAAGTGCTGAAAGATGCTACAGCCTGCGCACTCTATGGCGTGAAGGCTGCTAATGGTGTGCTCGAAATTACCTCGCAACGCGGACATTCCGGTGCGCCTCTCATCAACTACAGCACCAATATGGGTATTACTACCCGTGGTCGTCGTGGTCTGAAGATGATGAATTCAGCAGAAAAGCTGGAACTGGAGAGACTAATCGGTAATGCAGAGACACCAGGCTATCGTTATAGTGAGGACTATTATCGCAAATACTTTGCCAACGACCCAAACTTAGCCAGTATGATAGCTGAAGGACAGAGCAAGCTTGATTCCTTGCGCAATATCAATACCGACTGGTTCAATGAACTATTGCGCAACAGCTTCTATCAGCGCCACAACTTAAGTCTTCGTGGCGGCAATGACCAAACAACTTATTTTCTTTCTGCCAACTATTCTTATCAGGGTGGTCGTATCGAAGGAAATGACAAGCAGCGTATGGGATTCCGATTAAACGTTGACCAGAAGTTGGGCAAGATTGGTTATGCCATGCTGGGCGTGACAGGAGCTTATTCCAAGACCAACACTCCGAACGGTACTGCCAATGACCCATCTTCATTGATTTACGAATTAAATCCTTATGAGCAGAAGACCGGAAAGTTATGGTCTTATCCAGGCCAGACCTATAAGGATTTGATGAATCAATACAGTGCTGAATCTAATGACAAGGAGTTTGGAGTGAATGGAAACATCACCTTGACACTATTGCCAGGTCTTGACATTGCAGCAGTGGCAGGTATCGACTTTGTCTTAGACGAATCACACCAGTTTACCCCATCAACCGCATACTCAGAGATGCATAGCGGCGTGGCAGAAGTTGCACGAGGTATTTATTCGAAATCCAAGAATACGACAACCAATATTTCTGCGAATGTGCGTGCTACCTATACCCGTACGTTCAATGAAATTCATGACCTCACTTTCAGTGCCAACATGGACTATTATGATACCAATATCGACAACCTCAGCACTACTGGTTATGGTGTTGGAACCATCAACTCAGCAGCAGCCATCAATCAATCCCTTACCGGTTCACGCAGGGTAAAGATGAGTGCGCCAAGAGACAAGAATCGCCAGTTGGGTATTGGAGGTGTGTTGGGATATAGTTTGTTGAGTACCTATGATCTCTATGCAACCTATAAGGCCGACGCATCCTCTGTCTTACCTTCCGACAAGCGTTGGAACAAGGCATGGGCTGTCGGTTTGGGATGGACACCTTCAAATTATGCTTTTCTGAAAGACAACAAGGTGATTTCCCGTCTCAATTTCAAGGGATCCTATGGTATTACAGCCAATCTCAATGGTGTATCCGTATCGACAACAACAGGAACCTTCTCCTACTCTACCAATACATACGAAGACCAACGTGTATTGGAGTTGATTTCCTTGTATAATAAGGATTTGAAGCCAGAACAGAATAAATCAATAGATTTGGGTATGAGCATGGATTTGTTCAATCGCATCACATTGGATGTCAACTATTACAATCGCCGTACAGAGCAGGCATTGCTTGATGTGCCAATCCCTACGTCTGTAGGTTACTCTACTTTGAAGCGAAATATCGGTGTCCTTCAGAATCGCGGTTTAGAAGTAGGCCTGAGTGCAAAGATTATAGATACATACAATTGCCGTTTCAGCATAGGGGCAAACCTTGCCTATAACAACAACAAGGTACTCGACCTCTATTATGCAGATAAGATTTATACCACAGAAGATCAATTGGTACCAGACTATGAGGTAGGCAAATCATACGACATGCTCTATGGACCAAAATCCCTGGGTATAAATCCTCTTACAGGTTATCCTGTATTCCTCTTGCCAAATGGCACGGAGAAACAGGCAACAGAAGCGCTGACAAAAGACGATGTCGTAGCATTGGGACATCTCACGCCTCCTTATTCAGGTACATTCAATCTGAGCTTCTCTTACAAGTCATTCGACTTTGACATGGATTTTTATTACGTTCATGGCGGCATCCAGCGTTTCAATTATTCCTATGTAAGAGACAAGGATAATGTCAACAAGAATGCCGTTGCCGGTCAGACAGATAAGATGTGGTTCAAACAGGGAGATGAGGACAAAATCTATTGGACACCATTCTATACTTCATCTACGGCAGAAGACAACATTGCACTATATCCCAACTCCAGGACAGTAGGCAAGAGCGACTATTTGCGTCTCTCCATGATAAGTATGCGCTATCGTTTGCCATCAGACACCCTGCAAAAGGTATTGCCATTCTTGCAGTATGCTACAGTGGGCTTCCAGGCTTCCAACCTCTTCACATGGACCTCCTATAAAGAGAGTGACCCAGAGAGCGGAACACTTGCCGGCACAACACAACCAATATATACATTCAATTTGAATCTTACATTCTAGGGAAAATGAAGAATTATATAAATATCATAAAAAAATCACTGGTCTTAGTAGGCAGTACCATGCTTTTAGCTAGCTGTTCACTCAATGTACCCCCACCCGACCAGTTTTCCGACCCTGATGCCATCACAGATGTCAAAACAGGACGTTCTTTACTAACCTCCTGCTATCTGAGTTATCCCCATCAGGAGTATGAGTTTTCTCTTTTGGGTAACGACTTCTGTCCTACCAACCTGGCGGGAAAGGATGTAGAAACCCAAAATCTCTACAATTGGCAAGACAAGAATATCAGTAACCTCTCTTCTACAGTATGGTCTGAATATTACACCTGCATTTCAAATTGTGATGCTCTATTAGAACGTATCGACAAAATAACAAGCGAAACATCAACAGAGCAGAAAGAGAAAGAAGACATCAAGGCAGAGGCACAGATATTGAAAGCCATGTGCTATTTTGACTTGTTACGCATCTATGCTACCGCATTCGACATCAACCCTGACGGAGATGGTGTAATCATCAAGAATATGTTTGGTTATGAAACCAATGCACGAAGCAGCAAGAAAGTATGCATTGATATGATCAATAGTTTGCTGACTGAGGCGGCAAGTGTAAGAAACCAACCTGCAAAAAACGGCTGGTTATCGCAAACTGCAGCCAAATACATGCTGGCAGAAACTGCACTCTATATGGGAAACTACCAAGAAGCAGCCGAACATGCAGATGATGTAATAGCACTAGGCGATGACAGCCAGATTGGTGGCGAGAGTTATTCACGACTGTGGCGAACAGAAAGTTATAGCGGGCGAATCTTTGCCTTCAATACTTCCAACAGTTACTATATAGGAATCGAATATGGCAGTAATGATGGCGATTACTATGCCGTAAATCCAGCATTCAGCTTTACAGATAAGGATGTGCGCAAGGAATATACCCTCTATTCCAAAGAACAAAATGGAAAGATGCGCAACCTGATGGGCAAGTACAATATGATGAACAAACAAGGCACCCAGCCAAGTTACATCAACAGAATGCGATTTGCAGGCGCCTACTTCATCGCAGCAGAGGCTTATGCCCGCAATAACAATGAACCAAAGGCTCGAGAACGCATCAACCATTACCTGCAACTGATTTCAGCCAATCCGATAGGAGAAGAAGTAACAGGAGATGCACTGATTGAAGCAATTCTCGCTGAGAAATACAAAGAATTCGTAGGAGAAGGAACCAATTATTTCGATCTCAAGCGAATACATGCCGACGTAAATCGCCTTTCGGTCTGGGGACTGGCTGAAACTGCCAAGATCAAGTCAGATGACTATCGTTGGACATTCCCTATCCCAGCATCCGAATATAAATATAACAACCAGGTGAGCCAAAACGAAAAGTGGCCAATTAACAGATAGTATTAACAATAAAAAAAATAGAAAAATGAAGAAAATTACATTTATGCTTTTTTGTGCGCTTGCAATGCTGATTGGTTTCAGCGCATGCAGCAGTGACGACAATGGTGACAATGTTCAGATGACCAACTACGTTTCCATTACTGCAGATGGCAACAGTATCATCAATGAGGATGATGACGAAGAAGTAAAATTCAATATTTTGCTTGCTCACACATTGAAGGCAGATGCAAGTATCAGCCTGTCGCTTCAGGGAAATGATGGAGACATTGCAACAATCACTCCTACTACAATTACTCTGAAGGCAGGAGAAAAGACAGCTTCATTCACAGTAAAATCAAATAAAAAGAGTTCTCTCAGCACACCTTGCATATTGACCGTTTCAGCATCATTCTCTGATAGCAATATGAAATCAGATGGAAAGCCTGCAACTGTAACCATCAATCCAGACTCAGATATCCCTACATTAACAGAGGCTCAACTGAAACTGATTGAAGGCTACAAGAAAAATCTCAATATAGACTTAACCAAGATTCTGGGTAAAGTAAAGGTAAATACCGTTGTAACTTTCAATGATGACGACAAGGCAGATATCAATGACAATAAGGAGACTCGTGCTTTCTCAGGCATAACCATTATCACACTAAGCGATAAGGCAACAGCAGAAAAGCCTGTACTGAAGATGATTTCAAATGCAATGGGCATGACTAACTTCAGTTACGAAATGTTGAGAAAGAAAACGGTAGAAGATACCGAATACTATACACAGACTCCATATGGCAAGGCTGTAATGGAGAACATCAAGTATGACTTCAACAAGGAAACCTTTACGATGACCCTCGATGGTATCGAAGTTAATGCAGACATGACACTAAGCTTCACAGGCAAGAAGACTAACATTTATGAAGTAGAAATCACAACGGTTCCGTTCGATTATACATTCTCTGCATGGACTCGTCTAAAGGAAATGGCAGATGCAGGCAAAAACTTTATTGTTGACGATGGTGATTCCAAGACAGAAACTCCTGTACAAGACATCATTGACGGTGGTGGAACATTGAATCCATACGCATTCTTTGACAATACCGACGTTGTTGCCGATGCAGAAAAAACAGAGTATAAGAATATCTTTGTTGTTCCTACCGGCAAGATAGATTTCGCGAATGGAAAAATGACCTTTGCATTCCCTTGGTATCTTGAGAATGCATACGGCTGCCAGAGAGTAGAAGCAACCTATATTTTTGGTAATTAATAGAATAAAAACATCTAATGCCAACAATATGTATAAAATAACAAAACAGACTTTGTTATTTGTAATGCTCATAACCTTTGGTTTATCAGCATTTGCCAATAAAGATAAAGCAATAAACCTTCCACGGGGTACCGTGGAAGGCTACCTTGACAACGGACTTCACTATATCATTATGCCTAATGCATTGCCAAGACATGGCATAGAAATGCGCCTTGTTATGAAAGTGGGCTCTCTGCAAGAAAGTGATCAGCAAAAAGGTGGCGCTCACTTCTTAGAGCATATGTCTTTTTCGGGTACTACTCATTTTCCTCAAGATGCATGGGTTGACTACTTTGAGCGTCTCGGTATGAAATATGGACGCGACATCAATGCTTTCACAGGATTCGACCGCACCATATACTGGCTTTCATTGCCTGTTGCTGATTTCGGAACTCAGGTTATGGACAGCACGCTTCTTGCTGTTCGTGACATTCTGGATGGTGTAGCATTCGACCCACAATCAGTGAATCAGGAACGCGGAGTTATCAAGGAAGAATTGCGCAGTTATGATACCGGAGATGACTTCTATGACCTTAAAATCGGTGATGGAAGATATATCTTGCGTATGCCGCTCGGAACAGAACAGGACATCGAGTCTATCTCACGCGACGATCTGCTGAATTACTATCATCAATGGTATCTTCCCAAGAATGCCTGTCTGGTTATTGTAGGTAATGTGGATGCTCAAGATATACAGAAACGCATCTTGGCAACCTTCAACCAGGTAGCAAAAGGACACCCTACCCCATTGGGCAACTACCCGCTCACCTACAAGAAAGGCATCACGCTCCATGAGGTTAAAGACACTGTAGGTACAAGTTCTAAACTGGAGTTCATTATCCCTCACGAAGGTGTGGTGGCAAATACCATCGCCTCTACAGCTCTCAAGGAGCAATATCGCCTGCTCATGGCGGCTATCAGAAAGAGAATGGCTGCACAGGGTATCAGATGTGATCTCGACGATGCCTGGTATCTTGCCAATCAAAATCATTTCTCTTTTTCGGTAGAAGGTAGAGGAAAACTGGAACTCAAGGAGAAGATGACAAAAGTGCTTAGCGTATTTTCAAATATCGCCAGCAAGGGGTTTGGCAAAGAAGAATTAGCTGACTATATTGCCGAAAAAGTCAACAGGATGTCTGTAGATACTGTAGGATTCCAGTCAAGCAAGTGGTGTGATGATTTTGTTGATTACATCATCGCCGGAGACAGATATCTCACTTGGAACGAAGATATGGAGGAAGTCAGACAATTGGTAAGGCAAACCAGTAGCAGCCAGCTTAAGAAACTTTTCAAAACGATTCTTCAGGAAGGAAACAAATCACTTCTTGTAGCCTATCAGAACAATGCCGGCAAGGAAGAATCTTTTAATGAGAAAGAGTTACTGCAACTATGGCAGCAGGGCTTGAAGAGCCCGATGCCTGCTTACACCTATCAACGAAAGAAGGTAGCAGAAAAACAGCATATTGACATTCCTGCCTGCCTTTCAACCACCCATGCTGATGCCTCCTCTTCTATCGTCAGCAAACGGAAGTACGAGGATATCGGAGTAAAGGAATATCTGCTCCAAAATGGCTTGAAGCTTGTCTTGCGTCCAACAACAGATAAAGACAGCACCATCTATATTGCCATGCACGGACGAGGTGGCACAGGTGATCTCAGCAAGCAGGATTACCCACTCCTGAAAGATGCCGTAAGCTATGTAGATATGGGCGGACTAGCACATATCGATACCGATCTGCTGACCGAGGTGATGCAGGAAGAAGGCTTATCAATGAGCATTGGTATCGACGATTACTGGCATCAGGTACTCGCCTCTGCACCAATCGACAAGGCACAGGAATTAATGAACCTGGTTTATGAGAAAATTACAGCTCCAGGCAAATCATACGAAGATTTCAAGGAGGTCCGAGACTCTGAAATTGAAAGTTGGGGAAAGGAAACCTTGCTCAACAGACTGCTGAAACGAGACACCAACCGTATGCTCTCACGAAGAGTGGACTCACTGGTATGCAACATACCAACGAATAGTGGTATCAAGATACAGAAAGAAGACTTGTCAAAGCTCAACCTGGATTCAATGACCACCTATTATAAATCACTCTTTGCCAATCCACAGCAAACCACCTTGATAGTAACTGGCAACTTTGCTGAAAATGAGGTATTGCGTACCATTGTCAACACATTTGCACGTTTGAAGACATCCACTCAGATGGCTCGTTTCCAGGACAAGCCAAGCAATATGCCAAAGAGTCCTTACAAAGAGGCTTTTGAGAATGACGTGGAATCACAGACTGTCTTGAACTACATCTATTCGGGCAATTATAAGCCAGGACTTCGCCAGTCGCTGATGCTGAAGCTGATGCGCGATGTCATGCAGAACCGATTGTTGAGCATCCTGCGCGAGAAATTAAACATCGTTTATTCGCCATACGCCGACCTATACTATGCCGGAGTACCACAAGCCAAATATAATTTCTGGCTCGAAGTGGCTGTCAAGAACGAGAATCGCAATAAGGCTATGCAGGCCTTAGATGAGATTATCAAGGACTTACAGACCAACTGTATCAGCGAAGGCGAATTGAACAAGCTCAAGATGTCGTTCCTCGTTACCAAGCGCAAGTCGCTCTCTGATGATGCACCAGCAGAATGGAAGAAAGTTCTCACTACCCTCTTGCATAACGGCGAGAGCTTAGAAGACTTCAACAATTACAGCAACTGTCTGAAAAGCATCACGCCTGAGGATATCCGCAAAGGTTTTGAGGACTACGTACGTCCTGAGCGCGTAGCTTTACTCTATAAAGGCAACCCATTTTAAATAACATCAAAACAAGAAAGAAACATGAAAAAAATATTATGGATAGTCATGCTCATGATGAGCATGACTACCTATGCACAGAAAACACCTGAAATATATCGTATTTTCGATGCCCAAGGCAAGGAAGTAAGTTATGAAAAAATGATCAAGACCGTGTCAGCCACAGATGTAGTATTCTTTGGAGAAATCCACAATTGCGTCATTAGCCATTGGATGGAACTAAAGGTCTTAGAGGCTCTTACCGAAAATAATAAAAAATTGAAAGTAGGAATGGAGATGCTGGAGGCAGATAACCAGCTCATCATCGATGAATATACAAGTAGCCTCATTTCTTCCGACCGTTTCGAGGAAGAGTGCCGCCTATGGCCCAACCACAGCACAGACTACGAACCGTTGGTCTACTACGCCAAGCGCCATCACTTGCCACTGATAGCAACTAACGTGCCTCGCAGATATGCCAGTGTCGTGAAAGAAAAAGGACTTGCTTTCCTAGATTCTCTTTCGGCTGAAGCCAAGCGCTATTTGCCAAAGTTGCCTATTAAATATGTTGAGAACGAGAACGCCCAGGCTGGTTTTGCCCTGATGGGGTTACTCGGTAAGGCAAAGGAAACCAAACCACAGCTGATGGCACAAGCACAAGCCATCAAAGATGCTACCATGGGATGGTTCATCGCTCAAAACCTCAAGAAGGGTGAACAGATGATTCATTTTAATGGTACTTATCATTCTGATGCCAGAAACGGCATCATCCCTTATCTCCTCGAATATCGCCCTAAAACAACCATTAGCACTATTAGGGCGGTTCGCCAAGAAGAGATTGACAAGATAGAAAAAGACTACCTGGGCTTGGCTGATTTCTATATCTGTATTACAGAAGATATGAACATGTCGTATTAGGCTTCCCTGTTCACCTTTTTCTGCCAAATGAGGCATTAACAACCAAAATAAAAAGAAATTTTTGCAACATCTGCGATATTTTTATTAACTTTGCACCCAGAATAGAAATAAATCGATATGAAAATAGGAATTATCGTTGCGATGGACAAGGAGTTCACGCAACTCAAGACATTATTGACTGAATCGCAGACTGAGCGAAAGAATCATAAGGACTTCGTCATCGGAAAGATCGGCGAGAATGAAGTAGTGATGCAGCAGTGCGGCATCGGAAAGGTGAACAGCGCCATCGGAGCTGTGGAAATGATTGATAATTACCACCCAGACCTCGTCATCTCTTCGGGTGTAGCTGGAGGCGCTGACATCAACCTCAATGTTACCGAAGTGGTGGTAGCTACCGACTGTGTATATCACGATGCTTACTGCGGAGACGAATGCGAGTATGGACAGATTCTCGGTATGCCTGCCCTCTTCAAGACCCCTAAGGAGTATGTAGAAAAGGCGCTTGCCATCAATGAACAGCCAGACAACCAGCATCCCAAGATTCATGCCGGACAGATTGTAAGCGGAGAATGGTTCGTAGATAGCAAGGAGAAGATGCGCTCTATCCTGGAGCACTTCCCTCACGCCATGGCTGTGGATATGGAAAGCTGCTCCATCGCACAGACCTGCCACATCTATAAGACTCCTTTCATTTCCTTCCGCATCATCAGCGATGTACCTCTGAAGGATACCAAGGCACAGCAGTACTTCGACTTCTGGGCTAAAATGGCAGAAGGATCATTCAATGTCACCAAGGCTTTCCTCGAAAGTCTGTAAACTATAAATTGTAAATTATAAACTATATGAATAAGATTCCAAGTTTTACCATCAATCATAACAAGTTGCTCCGCGGCATCTACGTAAGCCGCAAAGACGAAGTAGGCGGAGAAGTCATCACAACCTTCGATATCCGTATGAAGGTGCCTAACCAGGAGCCTTGCCTCCACAACGGTGCCATCCATACCATCGAGCACCTGGCTGCCACCTACCTGCGTAACGACGAGGAGTGGAAAGACCGCATCATCTACTGGGGACCAATGGGATGCCTCACCGGCAACTACCTCCTCATCAAGGGCGACCTGGAGAGCAAGGACATCGTAGAACTGATGAAGCGCACCTTCCAGTTCATCGCCAACTTCGAAGGAGAAATTCCAGGACAGGCTGCCAAGGATTGCGGTAACTATCTGCTCCACGACCTGCCTATGGCAAAGTATGAATCGAAAAAATATTTGGAAGAGGTACTCAACTGCATCACCGAAGAAAATTTGATTTATCCTACACAGGACTAACCCTATACAAACGCCCGCAAAGCAAAATTGCGGGCGTTTATATTTAATTAACCAGAAAAGTTTTGTTACTATTTATAAAACTCCTATCTTTGCAGATGAATCATTAGTAACAATCACCAATCGCATCAATAACTATTATATACATCTATTATTATGGTAAGATTAAAGTGTATCGATTTAAATACAACAACCATGAACATCAAAAAAGTTTTTATAGGGGTGTCCTTCGTCATGACCGCCATGGCTAGCCACTCCCAGAGTGTTTTCCAAGTAAAGCAGCAGTCGTTGCCTAATCCAGACAACGAGCCAACAGCTGTGTTCCCGGTTCCAAGTGATCGCCAGATGAAATGGCAGGAGACAGAATTCTATGCCTTCTTCCATTATGGCATGAATACCTATACCAACAGAGAATGGGGACTCGGAAGTGAAGACGTAACCCTTTTTGCACCAACCAAGAAGCCAAACCCGGCTCAATGGCTTAAGGCTGTGAAAGCAGCTGGCATGAAGGGCGGTATTGCCGTGGTAAAGCACCACGATGGCTTCTGTCTCTGGCCTACATCTACAACCGATCATTCTATCGTGAATTCAGGCAACGAGAACGGCAAGACTACCAACATTCCTCGCGACTTTGCCAAGGCAGCCCGCAGTCTGGGTATGAAGTACGGCTTCTATGTTTCTCCATGGGATAGAAACAGCCAATACTACGGTACTGAGAAATATGTAAACGATGTTTTCCTGCGCCAGTGCGCGGAGTTGGCACAGTATGGCAAAGACCAGTTTGAAATGTGGTTTGATGGTGCCAACGGTGGCGACGGATACTACGGCGGACGCAATACGACCGTGAACGTAGATCGTTCTACCTATTATGATATTCCTAACCTTAGAGACTCTATCCACAAGGTTTGTCCAGACATCATCCTCTGGGGTGTGGGAGCTGAGGCAAGATGGATCGGCAACGAGGCAGGATGGGCTGGCGAAACCAACTGGCTCACCGACGAAAGAGGCTATGCACCAGAAAGCAACGGTATGTATGGTACCGAGGATGGCTGGCAGTGGGACCCAGGAGAGAGCGATGCCAAGTTCACCGACAAGGGATGGTTCTGGCACGAGGGCGAGAAGCCTCTCTCTGTAGAGCGCCTCTTCCAGATGTATCTGGAGACTGTAGGTAGAAATGCTACCCTGATCTTGAACTGCCCTCCGGACAAGAGTGGTCTGTTGCCGGAGATCGACGTTCGCGTGCTCAAGGATATGGGCAATATGATTCGCACCCGTCTGGGCAAGGACCTGGCTCAGAAGGCAAAGGTTACTGTAAGCAACACCCGAAAAGCTGGTGCCAACCGCAACTATGCAGCCAAGAACCTGACTGATAACAACAAGAATACCTATTGGGCTACTGATGACGGCGTGAAGCAGGCTACCATCACCTTCAACTGGGATAAGCCACAGACCGTTCGCTATGTGGATATGATGGAGTACATCCGCAAGGGTCAGCGAGTAAGAAAGTTCCATATCGAAATCTCTGAAGACGGAAAGACATGGAAACCTATCGCTGAGAAGTGCACCACTACAACCATCGGATACAAGCGCATCATCCCGTTGAACGGCAGCACATCCAACAGTTACGGCAAAGGCTATCAGGTGAAAGGCCTGAAGGTTGTCATCGACGACAGCAAGGCTTGCCCATTGTTACATTCCATTAAAGTATTTTAAACTTTGACTCTACACTACGAACATGAAGAAATTACTCATAGCATTGTGTTTGTTACCATTGGCTGCAATGGGACAAGAAATTAAGTTCGACACCCAGGATTACAAATCCGTGGGAGTTTACGACAGATGGGAGCATTCCCCATTCCGCACAGGAGAACTGGCAGGCAACTGCGAGGTCGTTGATAATCCAGACCTCACCAACAATCCTAACAAGAAGGTGCTGGGCTTCCAGCGTTCACGCCTGGCTTCCAACATCTTCGGTGCAAGAATAGATCTGAAGAAGCCGATTGCACTCGGTCCATCCGGAAAAGTAGTTCACGTACTGATCAACCGTCCGATGGAAGGTAGAGTGATGCTGGTAGGTCTCGGAAAGAGAAAAGACAGAGCCGGACAGTCGCAGGAGGTAGAGCAGTTCTGGATCAAGTCAACCACTCCTGTTCCTGCAGGACAGTGGGCTGATGCTGTTTTCCCAATCAAGAGTGCAGAAGGTGTAGATATCTATAGCCTGGTAGTGGTTCCTCACGCAGAGTCTCCTCATGAGATGAAGGAGGATGCCCTGGTCTATATCGATGACATCAATATCCACCTGACCAACGCTCCTCGCATCACCTTGCTGAAGAGTGAAGGTACAGCCAAGAAGAAGGCTCACAGCGAGTTTGTTTCTGTAACCGAGGCCAACCGCAACGGTATGGTGACCGCAGCAGATGGCACCACCCTCAACAACCACAAAGTGGCATACGGCAAGCCATTCAAGGTGAAGATGGTTCCAGCTCCAGGATTCACCTACGGTGACTTCACCATCACCCATGGTGACCAGGTAGAATCGCTCAAGAAGACAGATATCGCCAAGGATGGCACCTATACCATTCCAGCCAAATGGATGGATGGCAACGTAACCATCGAGTGCATCTTTATTTCTACAAGCAAATAAAATCCTCTATAAAAATTAGGGTGTGACATAGATTCATGTCACACCCTATTTTTATTGCTACCATTTCAATCTTCCGTATTTCTCCTTATACCATAGCTGCCAGCCATTCACCAGATTCTGCCAAACCACATAGGCGCCCGGTGCTACGGCAGCAAGCGGATTGAGGAAAGTAAGGGTGAGCCAGATGCCCACAATGGTATTCTTCTGTCCCAAAGCCTGACCGGCACTGATGCTCGCATCATAATGTCTGCCCACCGCCTTACCGATAGCAAACTGGATGAGACAGACAAAGAGCGGAACAATGAGCAGCAAGGCAAGAATCCACCCCGAAACCTCGGCATGGAGGATATTACGAACCGTCTCGCCCATCAGGATAGTAAGGTTGAAGCACCACATATAGAAGCCCAGATCCTTCACGCTCCTTACCTTATCCACCCACTTAGGCAGAAACTTGCGACTCAGCAAAGCCAGAAGCAAAGGCACCACCAGTACCGTGGTTACGTTTCTGAACACCATCGCACTCATAAAAAGAAAGGAAACATCTGCCCCCTTCTCCACCATCGGGAAAAGACTAGGAATGATAACCATCGTAAAGACATTGGCTATCACCGTATAGGTAGTCAGCGAACCGATGCTTCCACCTAACTTCTCCGTCACCACAGCCACGGCAGCCGCCGTAGGACAGATAAAACAGATGAAAGCACCTTCGAGCACCAGCTTGGTTTCATAATTATCTCCGAATTCGAAGATAAGCACCACCATCATCAGTGCCAGACTGGTTCGGATGAGCTGCAGGATGAAATGCCAAGCCTTCGGTTTCATCTCCTTGATTTCAATCTTACAGAAGGTAACATAGAGCAAGGCAAAGAGCACCACCGGCATCATATCCACCAGCTTCGGTCCCACCGCATCGCCCAAAGGTTCCAGGAAAGGAACATTGGCGAAAATCAGATAGCCCACGGCTCCCAATACCAGAGAACAGGGCAAAGAAAACTTTCTAAAGAATTTCCACAACCACATACGCATACATTAAAAAAAGAATCCCCTGCAAGCAGACTGCCCAGGGCAATCGGCAAGAGGGGAATTCTCACGGATCCATTTATATATAAGCTATAGCTTAATCCTTATTACTACGCTTGCGCTCCAAGTGATCGAGAATCACCTTGCGCATACGCATACTCTTAGGAGTTACCTCTACGTACTCATCCTCGCGGATGTACTCCAGGCACTCCTCAAGGCTCATCACGGTCTTTGGAATCACGCGAGCCTTGTCGTCAGAACCAGAAGCACGGACGTTGGTCAACTGCTTTGCCTTGGTTACATTAACCACCAAGTCGTTGTCGTGAACATGCTCACCAACAACCTCGCCGCCGTAAACCTCCTCACCTGGGTCGATGAAGAACTTACCGCGATCCTGCAACTTATCGATGGCGTAAGCATAGGCAGTACCTGTCTCCAGCGCAATCATGCTACCGTTAGAACGGCGGGTAATCTCGCCCTTGTATGGCTGATACTCCTTGAAACGGTGAGCCATGATAGCCTCACCCTGAGAAGCAGTCAGCACATTGGTTCGAAGACCGATGATACCACGTGAAGGAATATCAAACTCGATATCCACACGCTCGCCCATATTCAGCATAGAAGTCATATCACCCTTACGGCGGGTAACCATATCAATCATCTTAGAAGCAAACTCCTCAGGCACGTTGATGGTCAACTCCTCGATAGGCTCGCACTTCACGCCATCAATCTCCTTGTAGATAACCTGTGGCTGACCTACCTGAAGCTCATAGCCCTCACGACGCATGGTCTCGATGAGCACAGAAAGATGGAGCACACCACGACCAGAAACAATCCACTTATCGGTGGTGTCCTCGTAAGGCTGAACACGAAGAGCCAGGTTCTTCTCCAACTCCTTGTTCAGGCGGTCCTGAATGTGGCGTGATGTACAGAACTTACCCTCCTTACCGAAGAAAGGAGAATCGTTGATGGTGAAGAGCATACTCATGGTAGGCTCATCTACAGCGATTGGAGGAAGTGGCTCTGGGTTCTCGTAGTCACAGATGGTATCACCAATCTCGAACTTCTCCAAGCCGACAACGGCACAGATATCGCCAGAATCCACATGGTCTGTCTTCTTATGACCCATACCCTCGAAGGTATGGAGTTCCTTGATCTTAGTCTTCTCCTGGGTACCGTCACGATGGCAGATAGTTACGTTCATACCATCCTTCAAAGTACCACGGTGTACACGACCTACGGCGATACGACCGGTGTAAGAGCTATAGTCAAGAGATGTGATCAAGAGCTGAGGAGTACCCTCCAACTGCTTAGGAGCAGGGATAATCTCCACAATCTTGTCGAGCAAATAGTCAATGTTGTCTGTTGGCTTGTTGTAGTCATCGCTCATCCAGCCGTTCTTTGCCGAACCGTAAACCACAGTGAAGTCAAGCTGTTCCTCAGTAGCATCGAGGTCGCACATCAGGTCGAACACCATTTCGTACACCTCTTCAGGGCGACAGTTAGGCTTATCTACCTTATTAACGACAACGATAGGCTTCAGTCCGAGCTGCAAAGCCTTCTGCAGCACGAAACGAGTCTGAGGCATCGGACCCTCGAAAGCATCGACGAGGAGGAGGCATCCGTCTGCCATGTTGAGCACGCGCTCAACCTCACCACCGAAGTCAGAGTGTCCTGGAGTATCGAGAATATTAATCTTTGTACCTTTCCAATTGATAGACACATTCTTTGAAAGAATGGTTATACCACGCTCGCGCTCCAAATCATTGGAATCGAGCACTTCGCCGCTGTTATCCTGGCCGTCACGGAACAGCTTACCGGCGAGCATCATCTTGTCAACCAAGGTAGTCTTACCATGGTCAACGTGTGCAATAACTGCAATGTTTCTAATGTCTTGCATTTCCTTTACCTTAAATACTTAATGAATTTGGGTGCAAAATTACAAAAAAATCCCGAAAAATTTGCATAATTCACTGAAAAGTTGTACCTTTGCACCGCATTTTAACGGAAACCACCGTGAGGAAGGTCCTAATGTGCATAACATTCATTCATAATAATTAAATTTTAAGTATCACAGCTATGTATTTAGACAAAGCAAAAAAAGAAGAGATCTTTAGCAAGTACGGAAAGTCTAACTCTGATACTGGTTCAGCTGAGAGCCAGATAGCATTGTTCTCATACCGTATTGCTCATTTGACGGAGCACGTTAAGAAGAACCGTAAAGATTATACTACAACACGTGCGTTGACACAGCTTGTAGGAAAGCGTCGTGCATTGCTCGATTACTTGTATGATCGCGACATCAATCGCTATCGTGCTATCATCAAGGCCCTCGGTCTTCGTAAGTAATCAGCGAAAGCAGACACATTGCTTAACAGAATTAAAAATCCCATCGCTCGCAAGAACGATGGGATTTTTCTTTTTATATCAACTTATTAAGATTGCTACTTACTGCGCTGAGATAGGCAGATTGCGGAACTCTATATACTGATAGGTCTCGCCATTAGAATTGTACTTGAATGGAATCTTGACAACGCTAAACTCGGTGGCACTGGTGCTGACATTCTTGATGACAAACGTAGCCTTCATCGGGATACCTGCGAGCAAGGTATAGAAATTATAGCCTAACCAGCGATTCTTGCCCAAGAGGGTTGTTTCCGGATCACACTCGTAAGCATCGCCACCATCATCATATATAGTAGGAGTATTGCCATAAGCAGAAATCTCATATTCCTTGCTACCGATATTCTTGAATGTTGCAGTGATCACAACATTCCTGCCCTGACGAACACACTTCAAGAAGTTGAACTGCAACTCAGGCAATGAGCAGGTTACCAAATCGGAATTGGTATTCTTGACATCTGCCACTACCTGGGTAGGCAACTTAATCGCAAACTCCACATCATTAGCCTTACCCTTGACAAAAGTAGAATTAATCTGCTTGATGGTGCGATCTACATCCTCTATCACCATAATACCCTTGACAGGTACATTAGAAGGAAGCATCTTATCAGAATAGTTACCTAACTTTTCGCCACCCAAATAGAAGTGCATCTGATGTTTGACATTCTTGCTATCAAAAGCACAAGAGCCGTCATCAAAAGCATTGAAGTGCATTTTGAGTTCACTGGAAGTGGTGTTGGTAATCACAAAGTTGATGTGTACATCGTTGCCATTAGCTACGCAACTGGTATATTTTACTGTACACCCAGGGATAGAGCCAGACGCCTTATTGGTAGTCTTCTGGTCATTAGCAAGCACGTTTTCTGCCACCTTGCCCAATTTCTTGAGCCACTTCTGTGCATGGATTTGCTGTACGCTCAAGAGAGAGAGCAGCAATACGAAAATGATGGATTTCTTCATAATTGTATCGGTTTATGTTATTAATTAAATAATTGTCAGTTCGTTCCTAGAAAGAGCCTTTATCCTTAGAAAAAGAGAAAGACGCCTTTACTAATTCTTGCTTGCAAAGATAGGGAATTAAGCAATAACTTCCAAGCTTTTTGCCAGGAAAAGTAAAGGTACCAATGCGTAAATAGGCAATTTTATATCATTTGACGCTGATTTTTACGGAATGACACACACCACCATCTGTCTTTATCCTTAAGAAGTAGCAACCGCACGATGGAATTTTTCATTTTCTACTCTTATTTCGGCTTTCATTTTATTTTTCTCCGCTTTTATATCGCCATTTCATTTTTTATTGCTAACTTTGCAACATATATATAATAAGGTGTAATTATGACTAGAGGAAAGTTGCCATTAGGAATACAGAATTTCGAAGAACTGCGCAAGGGTGGTTACCTTTACGCAGACAAGACAGATATGGTTTGGCAAATCGCCAATGGTGACAAGTAAAACTTTCTAAGTCGCCCACGACGCTTCGGTAAATCACTTCTGGTATCCACACTCCAATGCTACTTCGAAGGCAAGAAAGAACTTTTCGAAGGACTTAAGATCATGGAACTGGAGAAAGATTGGATCAAGCGCCCTGTCATCCATTTCAGCATGAACCTTGGAGGTTCAGATGCAGAATCATTATACCATTATCTGGATGATACATTAACCAAATATGAAGAAATTTACGGCAAACGCGCCACAGAAGCTACGCTCAGCAACCGCTTTACCGGTATCATAGAAAGAGCTTACCAACAATCGGGAGAGCAAGTTGCCGTATTGGTAGATGAATATGATGCACCCTTACAGCACTCCTATCTGACAGATAGACACGAAAAATGCCGCAATCTCTATCGTGACTTCTTCACTGGTCTAAAAGACTACGGCTATTGCATCAAGTGCGTCTTCCTTACAGGCATCACAAAATTCACACAGATTAGTCTGTTTAGCGTACTCAACACTTTGAGCAACATCAGCTTTTACAACAGTTATTCCACCATTTGCGGATTAACCCAAGAAGAGATCTTGGAAAATCTGAAAGATGAAATCCAGGTATTAGCTGTCCAAAAGAAGTGGGATATCGACCAGACCATGCATGAACTGAAAGATATGTATGATGGTTATCATTTCTCAGAAAGTCTGCAGGGTGTTTACAATCCGTTCAGTGTCATCAGTGCCTTAAAAGAACGTCGTCTGAGACCCTATTGGATTGCCAGCGGTGCTACAGAAATGCTGCCCAAAATACTCACCAACTTTGAGAAAGATGTAGAAACACTGGACGGCAGCCTCATCGACATGGATTACCTCGAAACGGCAGACATCAGCAAAGACAATCCAAAGCTGGTACTCTATCAGTTAGGCTTCCTGACTATCAAGGACGTAATTGGAGAAGCCTACAGACTGGGATTTCCAAACAGAGAAGTAAACGGATTCCCGCCACTACGCTGATGCTTATGTTGCCAGCAAGAAGCAGATAAGTAAATAGCTTTGAATTGCTGATTGACTGGTCACATAGCTAAAACAAACACAAAATCCCATCGCTCGCAAAAACGATGGGATTTTTCTTTTTCCCCAATAGTTATATCTTATATCCGGTATAAAAACCTTTTTATGTGGAATCATCTATAAAATCTCCTTCAGAGGAGTCATCACGAAGTCGCGCTCTTCCATCAGAGGATGAGGAACCTTGAAATCGGGCTCATCAATGACCAGATCATCTATCATCAGAATGTCGATGTCGATGATGCGGTCGTGATATTCTCCATTTACAGATTTCAGGGTTCTGCCCATCTCCTGCTCTATCCGCTGGGTAGCCTCCAACACCTGGCGAGGAGCCATGGCGGTGAGAACCATCACACAGGAATTGATGAAGTCATTGGGAGAAGAATAGCCCCAAGGCTTGGTTTCGTAAAGAGCAGACTGGCGCTCTACAACGCCAATCTGCTCTCCTATTTTATCGATAGCCTCACGAATATTACGCTTCCGGTTGCCCAGATTCGTGCCAAGGCTTAAATATACTTTATACATACTTATTCACACTTTTATAAAAACTGTGGATAACTCAGCTTATCTACTGAATATCAAATACTTTTATATGTACAAAAACTGTTTATTCCACCATTTAGTCTGGAAGTATCAACAGTGAGTCACCGTAGCAACCAAACATATAGCCATTCTTCACAGCCTTCTTGTATGCCTCATACACCAGGTCGTAACCACCAAAGGCAGCGGTACACATCATCAAGGTTGACTCTGGATGATAGAAGTTGGCAACAGCACAGTCTGCCAATCCGAAATCGTATGGTGGGAAAATGAACTTATTGGTCCATCCATCAAACTCCTTCATCATTCCATCTGTACCTACAGCAGTTTCTGTAGCCTTCATCACGCTGGTACCGATGGCGCATACACGATGACCTTCCAGCTTGGTCTTATTCACCAGTTCGCAAGCTTCCTTAGAGATAATCATCTGCTCAGAATCCATCTTGTGCTTGGTAAGGTCCTCTACCTCAATCTCGTGGAAGTTGCCCAATCCGCAATGCAGGGTGATGTAAGCCTCGTTGATGCCATTGATTTCCAAGCGCTTCATCAACTCACGAGAGAAATGAAGACCTGTAGCAGGAGCAGTTACGGCACCCTCCTTATCAGCGAATACACACTGGAAGTCGTCCATATCATCCTCTGTAGCGTGATGATCCTCACGGGCATCGATGATATAGCGAGGAAGCGGAGCCTCACCCAAAGCAAAGAGCGAACGCTTGAAGACATCGTGGTTGCCATCCTCATCATAGAGGAAACGGAGGGTACGACCACGGCTGGTGGTATTATCGATTACCTCGGCCACCATCTCGTTGACATCATCAAAGAACAGCTTGTTGCCGATACGAATCTTGCGTGCAGGCTCTACCAGCACATCCCAAAGACGCATCTCGGCATTCAGCTCACGGAGCAGGAACACCTCAATCTTGGCATCAGTCTTCTCCTTGGTACCATAAAGGCGCGCTGGGAATACCTTGGTATCATTGAAGATAAAGGTATCACCCTCTTCGAAGTAGTTGACGATATCCTTGAACTGCAGGAATACTGGATTGCCATCAGCATCCACCATATCCTTGCCATTCTCGTCCTTCTTGTACATCTCGATGGTTTCAGACTTCTTGTGGAGCACCATGAGTCGAGACTCGTCACGACGGGTAATCTCGAAAGTACGTTCACCACTAGCAGTCTTAACCACACGCTTAGTCTTATGTGGATAAAGTGCCACCTGAGCAGCTGGCAACTTAAAGTTGAATTGTGATAGTTTCATGTGATATTATATCTCCTTTCTTAAGATGATTTACTATTAATGTCATTTTTCGAAATTCGAGCCTAGTTATTGGCAAGGCTGTCTTCTATCTCCTGTGCATCGAGCCATTCCTGGAAATGGTCGAAGTCGATGCAGTTCTCTACCGAGAAGCTTCCTGCCTTGGTACGGCGGAGGGCTGTCAGGAAGGCACCGCTATCCAGGGCACGACCGATGTCGCGCGCCAGGGATCGGATGTAAGTACCCTTACCGCAAACCACTCGGATGCTTGCCGTCTTCTCCTCATCGTTGTAATCAGTGAGTTCGATCTCATCCACACGCACGGTCTTAGGCTTCAGCTGCACCTCCTCGCCTGCTCTGCGCAGGGCATAAGAGCGGTCGCCATTCACCTTTACGGCACTATAGGTAGGTGGAACCTGCTGAATCTCACCAACAAACTGCTTCAGCACCTCCTCTACCAGCTCACGGGTGATGTGCTTGGTAGGGAAAGTATGGTTTACACTGTGCTCCTTATCGTAGCTTGCCGTGGTAGCACCCAACTGAAGCGTTGCCGTATATTCCTTGGTATGTGTCTGCAATTGCTCTATCTGCTTGGTACATTTACCCGTGCAGAGCACCAACACACCCGTAGCAAGGGGATCGAGCGTACCGGCATGTCCTATCTTCACCTTGAAGCCGAGTTTCTTGCTGAGCAGATAGCGAACATGCGCCAATGCTCCAAAGCTCGACATGCGATAAGGCTTGTCGATGGCTATAATTTCTCCTTTTCTAAAATCCATATATTAAATGATTGAACAGATGATGGTAACGGCACCTGCAATAGCACAATAGATACCGAAATATACCAACTTACCCTTCTTCACGATATTGATCATCCACTTACAAGCCAGGCAGCCAGAAACGAATGCTGCCACGAAGCCCACGATCATAGGGAATGCATCGATGCCGCCAAGAGCCTCTTCTCCCTTCAGACCCTTCAAGAGGTCGAGCAATGCCTCACCCAAGATAGGAGGAATCACCATGAGGAATGAGAACTGGGCCATCTTCTCCTTCTTGTCACCCAGCAAAAGACCGGTAGCAATGGTAGTGCCAGAGCGTGAAAGACCTGGCAATACAGCAAGTGCCTGACCGAGACCGATGATGAATGCATGCAGAGGAGAGATATTCTCCTTCTGGCGTGGCTTGGCGAAGTAAGAGAAGGTAAGAAGACATGCAGTTACGAGAAGCATGATGCCCACGATGAGCAAGCCTGAACCGAACACTTCCTCTACCTGGTCCTTGAAGAACAGACCTACTACTCCCACAGGAATCATAGAGATAACGATATTGAGGGCATACTTGGTTTCCTCATTCATCTGGAACTTGAAGAGACCCTTCAGAATCCAGTCTATTTCCTTCCAAAGAATTACCAATGTACTCAGCACAGTAGCTACATGTACCATGATGGTAAAAGTCAAGTTATCCTCACCATTGATGCCAAAAAGATGGGCACCGATAGCCAAGTGACCACTACTACTTACAGGCAAATACTCTGTGAGACCCTGGATGAGTCCCAACACTAAAGCTTCAAACCAATTCATTGATTACTGATTATTTTTTATACCTTATTATATATAGGGAATTGAAAAGCCTACTCCCTTGTTTATTTACTTGATTGTCTTACCCTATTCGTCCTTAGGCTTGCGTATAACTGCATAGATGATAGAGAGGAAACCAATCAGGGTAACGGTTGGTGCCACTACAATACGGCGAGTACTGAAAATATCAGCATCGAAAGAGTGCTCGTTAGAGCCAGCGCCGCTCATCAGGAGGAAACCGATGATGACAATTGCCATACCAATTGCCAACAAGATGAAGTTCATCTTGTCAAATGCTAAATTCTTCTTATCCATTATATATAATGTTTAATGTGTAATGTTTAAATTTTGTAGAGGTCTCCCGCCTTCATCTTGAGGAACTTGTTCACCGAGATATTGGCACAGAGAGCCGTAATGATGATACCGAAGAGGAAGACCGAACCGCCCGTGATGGCAAGTTCCTGCCAGCCGAGCACATTGACCAGTTCCGGCTCGTGAAGCGACCAGGCATAGAGGCATCCACCGAGGAAACCATCGGCAAGCAAAGCCGCAACTACACCCACCGATACAGCCCTCTTGATGAAAGGCTTGCGGATGAAGCCCCAGGATGCACCCACCAGCTTCATGGTATGGATGGAGAATCGGCGGGCATAGATGCCCAGTCTCACCGTATTGTTGATAAGCGAGAACGAGATAAAGGTAAGCAGGGCGGCTACGATAAGAAGGCCGATGCTTATCTTGGTGAGCGAATTGTTCACCTGTTCTATCAGGTCGTGCTGATAACTTACTTCCGTCACGCGCGAGTAGCTTTTCAGCTCCTTGGCTATCCACTTCAGGGAATCATTGTTGGCATAATCCGCCTGTGTCGTGATTTCGATAGATGGCTGGAAAGGATTCACACCGGCAAATTCGCTAGGATTGGTACCCAGATCGTGGGTAGCCTCCTGCAAAGCCTGTTCCTTGGAGATATAGGTCAGACCTTTCACGTAAGGACGTGCCTTCAGGCGCTTACACATCTGCAAGCCCTCAGGATTGGTAACATCCTGCTCCAGCATCACCTGTACCACCAGGTTCTCCTTGACATAGGAAGAGAGGTTTCTTCCCATCAATACGGAAAAGATGACCAATCCCAACAAAACAAGCACCATGGCGGTGCTGATGCATAAAGTAACGACCTGCAATCCACGATGATTGCGAGGCTTATATTGTTTCTTTCTCATTTCTAAATCTATTTATTTTCAGACCGGAAGGGCGTAATTACCCAAATTGTTTGCAAAGATACACATAAACGAAGAGATAACAAAATAAAATTGCATTTATTTGCATTTATTCAATTAATTATTAAGGGTAGAGAGATTCGCTGCATAAGGTACTTGACTCTATTATAGTATGTGATGGATGATGGAATAGATTGATATTACGACTATCCTTAATAGAATTTGTGGATATCATAAGAGGAATTTATTGCTACCATTAACTGAAATTGTTGCTAAGCCTAATGAAAATCTTCGTTCAGCGACGTTGAATGTACGTTCAGCGACGTTGAATGTGTATTCAGCATCGTTGAATGTGCGTTCAAAACTTATGAACGGAGATTTCTATTAAGGATAGAAGCTTTTTCCATTAAGGATAGAAGCTTTTTCCATTAGGGATAGAATCTTTTTCTATTAGGGATAGTTGTATCACCCATGCTATCAAACATTAAAAAGGGCCGACCTCACGGCCAGCCCTTTCAAAATACTGAGTAAAATTCAAATAGGTATGACTTGAATTTTAACTAAACATAATAGTGAATTGAAGGTTATAAATCCTTCTACGCAAATTTTACATCTTAGTGATGACACCCTTCTGGGAACTCTCCAGGAACTGGATGATGTTCTGAATCTCCGGACCATCTGGCACCTGATCCTTGATCTGGTTGATGGCATCGAAGAGGGATGTCTGACCATGGAATACCAATCGGTAGGCATTCGCAATGTGCTTGCGAACCTTCTCGGTAACCTCGGCTGCCTCCATGATGATGGTGTTAGGACCTGCATACTTCACAGGCTTTCCACCGGCAATGATATAAGGAGGAATATCCTTAGAGAAGGTAGTACCTGCCTGAATCATCGCCAAGTCACCTACTCGAGTCTTGGCGTTTTCTACTACGGATGTTGAGTAGATGATACCATTACCAATCACGCAGTCGCCTGCAATCTTGGTACCATAACCGAATACGCAACCGTTGCCGATAACTGTATCGTGAGAGATATGGGCACCTTCCATCAGGAAGTTGTTGTTGCCCAGAACGGTCTTGCCACCCTTGTGAGTACCACGGTTGATAACCACGTTCTCACGGATGGTATTGTTGTCGCCAATCACTACCTCACTCTCCTCACCGGTAAAGTTGAAATCCTGTGGGAGGGCAGCGATAACGGCTGCCTGGAACACCTTATTGTTATTACCCATGCGAGTACCGTTCATGATGCTCACGAAGGGATAGATGATACAGTTGTCGCCGATGACCACATCGTCCTCGATATAGGCGAATGGATAGATCTTGCAGTTGTCTCCAATCTTAGCCTTTGGAGAAACCTCTGCCTTTGGACTTATTATACTAGCCATAATAATTTAACATTTAACATTTAACACTAAATATTACTTAGCTCCTCCACCCAATGCATAGTAGAGATTAACTACTGCCTGCATCTTGTAGAAGTCATCAGCTACCTTTGAGAGTTGTACGTTGAGCAGTGAAGACTGTGCCTGGATTACCTCAAGGTAAGAACCGCCAGCCTCAGACATCAACTTACGTGTATCCTCTACGTTCTTCTCGAGTACGGCGATGCGCTTAGCCTCCACCTTACCCTTCTCGTCAGAATAGTTGTAGAGCACGAGTGCATTGCTCACCTCGCTACCTGCCTTCAGTACGGTGTTCTGCCAAGTATTGTAAGCCTGCTCATACTGCATCTTAGCCACCTTCAAGCCAGCAATGATTCTACCATTCTGGAAGATTGGCTGAACCAATGAACCAACAGCAGAAAGCAACCACTTACCTGGATTCACAATACCTGCACCAGCAGAGTTGGTGAATGCACCTGTACCAGAGATGGTGATGGATGGATAGAACTTGCTGCGGGCAGTCTCAATGCCATAGAAGCACTGAGCCAGATTCATCTCGGCTGCGTGAACATCGGCACGGTTGTTGAGCAACTGGATGCCTACACCTGTAGAGAATGTTGCAGGAAGATTCTGATTCTCCAGCTTGCCACGGGCGATAGAATGAGCCTGGTCGCCGATGAGAAGACTCAGGGAGTTCTCTGTCTCGCGAATCTGACGCAACAGGTCGGTCTTCTGAGTCAACACTGCATAGTAGTTGCTCTCGGCAGCCTGCACGGAAGTTCCGCGATAACCAAGCTTGGTATCCTTCAATACCTTCATCATCTCCCAGGTATTCTTGGTCAATCCTTCCATATTGTTAACCAGCTCCACCTGCTTGTCGAGCATCAACAAGGTATAATACATGTTGGCGATGTTGGCGATGAGGTTGGTCTTTACAGACACCTGATAGTCCTGCAACTGGAGCAGAGCCATCTGGGCACTGCGCTTCTGAGAGAGCAGGTTGCCGAAGAGGTCAACCATCCAGCTGGCTGTAACAGGCAAGCTGTAAGTCTTGGTAGCAGCGTTACCATCCCAGGAAGCGATAGTTCCCTGAGGAGTGAAAGACAAGGCAGGCACGAATGCCAACTTGGCACACTTCAACTGCTCCTCTGCCATCTTCACGTTCAAAGCCGCATTGAGGAGGTTGACATTGTTGTTCAATCCCTTCTCAATGATCGACTGGAGCTGAGGGTCGGTGAAGACGCTGCGCCAAGGGATGTTGGCGAAGGTAGTAGTATCCTTTACAGCCAAAGTATCTGTATCAGAAGCTACATCGCGAACGATACCGCTGGTCTTCACATCCGGACGCTCATACTTTCCGTAGAGAGTCTTGCAGCTGCTCAGAGAGAGCGCTGCGAGACCCAATATGATGATATTTAAATTCTTTTTCATTATTTCCTTTGAAGTTACATTGCTTTATTACTTCTTCTCGATACCCTTCTTGTGGTGAGCAGCGTTAGCATACTGCACCAACTCGGCAGCAGCCTCCTCGTTCAACTCATCCTCGAACTTCAATGGAGTCAACTTCTCCTGCAACCACTCAAAGACTGCGAAGAGAGCAGGAACCACGAAGATCTGACAGATAGTACCAATCAACATACCACCTACGGCGGCAGCACCCAAAGTCTGGTTACCATTCTTACCTACACCTGATGCGAACATCAGAGGCAACAGACCGATAACCATCGCCAGAGAGGTCATCAGGATAGGACGGAGACGGGCACCGGCACCCAGGATAGCTGAGTACTTGATGGCCATACCCGTACGACGACGCTCGAGGGCGAACTGTACGATCAGGATGGCGTTCTTAGCCAACAGACCGATCAACATAATCAACGAAATCTGCATGTAGATATCGTTAGAGTGACCGAAGATATTGGTGAAGATAAATGCACCTGCCAAACCGAATGGGATAGACAATACTACAGACAGAGGCAAGATGTAACTCTCGTACTGGGCACTCAAGATGAGGTAAACGAATACGATACAGAGTGCGAAAATCAAACCTGTAGAGTTGCTGGACTCAGCCTCAGAACGGGTCAAACCAGAGTACTCATAACCGTAACCCTCTGGCAATGTCTCCTTGGCAACCTCAGCAATCGCCTTCATACCGTCACCGGTAGAGTAACCGCTGTTAGGAGTTACAGATACATCCATAGAGGTAAACAGGTTGAATCGGGTGATATTAGACGGACCATAAACCTTCTTCAAGTTCACGAACTCGCTTACAGGAGACATGGTGCCATCTGCACAACGTACATAAATCTTGCTCAGATCGTCTGGACGCATACGACTCTCAGGTCCAGCCTGAATCATCACACGGTAGAGCTTACCGTAGGCATTGAAGTTAGATGCGTAGAGACCACCGAGATAACCCTGCATGACAGACAATACTGTTGATGGAGAGATACCAGCCTGCTTGGTCTTGGCAACATCTACATCCACCATATACTGAGGATAGTTAGGGTTGTACTGAGTCTGGGCAGTCTGAATCTCAGGACGCTTGTTCAACTCAGCCAGGAACTTCTTCACATTATCAAAGAACTTATTCAAGTCGCCACCGGTCTTATCCTGCATGGTCATAGTAATACCATTCTGCATGGAGAAACCGGAAATCATAGGTGGAGCGAAGGCAAGAACCTGTGCATCCTTGATGGCAGCAGTCTGCTTGTAAATCATACCCAATACAGAAGTATATTCCATTGGGTTGACAAACAGCGCCTCGATACCGCCACCTGTACAAGCCTCCTTGATACGGTGGAAGAATCCACCCGGACGCTCCTCGAAAGGCTTCAGCTTCACGATGATGGTACCCTGGTTGGAACCGGCACCACCGATAAAGCTATAACCCATGATGGCGTTACGGGTTGCGATGGCTGGGTTGCTAGCCAGCATCTTATCTACCTGCTTTACCACCTCTGCAGTACGTTCCTGAGAAGTACCAGGAGCTGTAGAGATACAAGCGAAGATAGTACCGGTATCCTCATCAGGCACCAGACCCGTCTTGGTAGTACCCATCAGGGCAACCAAGCCTACAATGCTGACAGCCACGAGGCTACCAGCGACGATGCCGTGGTTGATAACCCACTTGACACCACCCTTATACTTATTGGTAATCTTATCAAACTGATAGTTGAATCCTGCGTGGAATCGGTCCACGAAAGACATCTTCTTCTCATGACCCTCCTCGTGTGGCTTCAGCAACACGGCACAGAGTGCAGGAGACAAGGTCAACGCATTGATAGCCGAAATAACGATAGATACCGCCATGGTTACACCGAACTCACGGTAGAAGTAACCGGAAGTACCACCGATGAATGATACAGGAACGAACACGGCAGACATCACCAATGTAATAGAGATGATGGCGCTGGAAATTTCGTTCATCGCATCGATAGCTGCAGTAAGGGCACTCTTGTAACCCTGGTCGAGCTTGGCGTGAACCGCCTCGACCACCACAATGGCATCATCGACCACAATCGCAATAGCCAGCAGCAGGGCTGACAGCGTAAGCAGGTTGATGGAGAATCCGAAGATCCAAAGGAAGAGGAACGTACCGACCAAAGCCACAGGCACGGCAATCATAGGAATCAGCGTAGAACGGAAGTCCTGCAAGAAGATATACACTACGATGAACACCAGTACCAGGGTGATGATCAAGGTGAAGATAACCTCCTCGATAGATGCGAACAAGAACTCGGTAACATCCATCAGGACGACATTCTTCAACCCAGGAGGATAACTCTTCTCCAGTTCATCCAACGTCTTCTTTACGTCGCTTGCAATCTGGGTAGCGTTGGAACCGGCAATCTGCTGGACCATACCCAGCACGGCAGGCTGACCATCATTGAGCAGGTTTACGTTATACTGCAAACCACCCAACTCAACCTTGGCAATTTCGCCCAGACGGAGAGTCTGACCGGAAGTATTGCTCTTGATGAGGATGTTCTCATACTCCAATGGAGTCTTCAAACGACCCTTGTAACGCAAGGTATATTCATACTGCATATCAGAACTCTCACCAAAGCTACCAGGGGCAGCCTCGATATTCTGCTCTGCCAAAGCCTGAGAAACATCAGAAGGAACCAGTCCGAACTCCTTCATCTTCTCTGGCTTCAACCAGATACGCATAGAGTAGTTACGGGTAGAAGGGCTCTGCACATCACCCACACCATTGATACGCTTCAACTGAGGAATGACGTTGATCAGGGCGTAGTTGGTAACAAACTGGTCATCGTAACGGCCATCGTCTGTAGTCAGAGCGAACATGATGACGTTGGAACTCTGACGTTTGGTAACGGTGACACCCACCTTGGTAACCTCGGCAGGCAACAGAGACTGTGCCTGAGACACACGGTTCTGTACATTCACCGCAGCCATATCAGGGTCAGAACCCTGCTTGAAGTAAACGGTGATTTGAGCCATACCAGAGTTAGACGCAGAAGAGGTCATGTAAGTCATGTTCTCCACACCGTTGATACTTTCCTCCAGCGGAGCAACGACTGAGTTCAACACCGTCTGGGCATCTGCACCCGTATAGGTAGCAGATACCGTGATGGTAGGCGGCGCGATATTCGGATACTGCTCGATAGGCAGCGATACCAAGCCGATAATACCCAGCAAGACGAAGAAGATGGAAACCACCGTCGAAAGTACCGGGCGCTTTATAAAGTTTGTAAATGACATAATTTACTATTTTTCTTTATACCTTAATATATATTACTTCTTGCCGCCCATAGCAGTAGCGAATGCATGAGCATTGTCCTGAGATTCACTCAACTTGGCAGCCTCTGCAATCTTCTGGTTGTAACGATCCAGAGTGATAGGCTTGATCTGTTGACCATCGGTCAACTTAGTAATACCCTTCAATACGATGCGGTCGCCTACATGAAGACCTGCAGTTACGATATAGTTCTTGCCATCATCCTGTGGATTTACCTTAATCTCAGAATACTTCACCTTGTTATCCTTGGTTACAATGTAAACGAAGATCTTATCCTGCACCTGAGAGCAAGCCTCCTGAGGAATGACGATAGCACTGTTCTGATCATTAGGAACAACGATAGAACCTGCACCACCACTCTTCAACAACTTCTCTGGGTTAGGGAAGTGAGCGATGAGAGAGATAGAACCGGAAGTAGCATCGATGACACCACTCATCTTAACCACCTTACCTGGATGATTATAGATAGAACCGTCTGCCAACTGCAACTTAACTGCAGGGAATGCAGCAATAGCAGCCTGAACGCTACCATTGGTCTTAGACATACTCAAAATCTGAGACTCAGAGAGTGAGAAGAATACCTCCATGGTGCTGATGTTGGAAACGGTAGTCAAAGCCTGGCCAGAAGCGCTGACCAAAGCACCTACCTTGAAAGGAAGGCTACCTACAACACCGGCAGAAGGACTGGTAACAGTACACCAAGCCAACTGCTCACGGGCTGAAGCCAGAGCAGCCTCTGCCTGAGCTACCTGTGCCTTAGCGGTTGCATAGCTGTTAGCTGCTGTAGAAAGTTCATATTCACCGATAATCTTGCTATCATACAACTTCTTGTTGTTCTGGTAAGTCAACTTTGCTGTGTTAGCCTGAGCCTTGGCTGTATTGACAGCGGCAGCAGCTGAACGGACAGCAGCCTGATAAGTCTCGCTATCGATAGAGAACAAAGCCTGACCTGCTGAAACAGTCTGACCCTCATGTACAAAAACCTTTGTAATGAAGCCAGAAACCTTAGGACGTACCTCAACATCCTGAATACCCTTGATGGTAGCAGGATAGGTAGTCTGCAATGCGGCGCTGGAAGTGCCGATGGTAGCCACGGCAAACTCATCATCGCCGAAGTCTGGTAAACCACCCTTCTTACTTCCACCACATGATGTCAAAGCAGCAAGAACACAAACTGCTGCAACAAACAAAACGTTTTTAATTTTCATACCTATTTATATTATAATTTATTATTTTATGTCATACCTTATTATATATACCGCCCTCTGACGGAAACTGAAACAATGCTTTTAGTTTTAAAAAGCGGTGCAAAATTACGAATAATAAACGAATAACGGCTCGCAGGGAGCCGTTATTTAACAAAAATTATTCTCTGTTTAAGTTTTCTGCCATATTCAGCCCCATATCCTGGGCTTTCTTCATCAGAAGTTCCATCAGCGGCTCGCGCTCGTTAGCCACCTTGTTGTCCAGCACGGCATCCTTGAGATACTGCTTCAGTACGCCTACTTCGCGGCATGGCTTGAGCTGGAACATCTCCATGATTTCATTGCCGTCGATACATGGCTGGAGCAGTCGCTTGTAGTCACGATCCTGAAGATCAACCAGTTTTTCGCGCACCATCTTGAAGTTATCCAGGAATCGCTGCTTGCGCACCTGGTTCTTGCTGGTGATATCAGCCTCGCAAAGCGTCATCAGGTCGTTGATGTCATCACCCGCATCGTTCAGCAGTCGGCGCACGGCGCTATCAGTCACCTCTTCATCCGCTATCACGATAGGACGCATGTGGAGCTCCACCAGCTTCTGCACATACTTCATCTTGGCATCCATCGGCAGTTTCATGCGGCGGAAGATGTTAGGAATCATCTTGGCACCGATAATGTTATGGCTGTAGAAAGTCCATCCGATGTTGTTGTCCCATCGCTTGCTCCTCGGCTTGCCTATATCATGGAAGAGGGCTGCCCAGCGGAGCCAGAGGTTATCGCTGTGCTTGCACACATTCTCCAAAACCTCCATCGTATGGTCGTAATTGTTCTTGTGGGCTTTTCCGTTGCGGGTCTCCACCTTATCCATCGCCACCAGTTCCGGCAGGATGAGATCGAGCAGTCCGGTATCCTTCAGATAATAGAAGCCGCTGCTGGGATGCTTGGAGAGCATGATCTTGTTCATCTCGTCGCAGATACGCTCGCCACTGATAATCTTCAGTCGTTCGGCATTGCGCGAGAGAGCGGCATAAGTCTCATCTTCTATCTGGAAATTGAGCTGGGTAGCAAAACGTACACATCTCATCATACGGAGCGGATCATCAGAAAAGGTGATATCCGGATCGAGCGGAGTGGCGATGATGCCATCCTCCAGGTCATAGACACCATCAAACGGATCGACAAGTTCGCCAAAACGTTCCTTGTTCAGGCAGACCGCCATAGCATTGATGGTGAAGTCGCGGCGGTTCTGGTCATCCTCCAGGGTTCCATCCTCTACAATCGGCTTGCGCGAATCACGGTTGTAACTCTCCTTTCGTGCTCCCACGAACTCCACTTCTGTATCCTTATACTTAACCTGTGCAGTTCCGAAATTACGGAACACCGAGAGATGTGCCTTCTTGCCCAGCTTCTTCTTGAGGGCAGAAGCCACCTCAATTCCGCTCCCCACCACCACGACATCGATGTCATTGGAAGGGCGCTCCAGGAAGAGGTCGCGCACATATCCACCTACTACATAGCATTCCACAGACAACGCATCCGCCGCCTCTGAAATCTCGTGAAAAATATCCTTATCTAGTATTTGCGCCAGTTCGGCATTGGTCAAATTTCTCATACTCATTTAATTTCGGGGTGCAAAGTTACTGCAAATCGAAGACAATACAAAATAAAAAAGCACTTTTTTTATTTTTATTGTTGAGATGCAGCGTAACTTGTCTAAAGTTACTGCAAATAATGTAAAATACAAAATAAATATTTGGCTATTTCACAATAAATGCGTAAATTTGCACCGAATTTCGAAATTATTATGGCAGATTTATTGAAAACAGAACAGCAGTTTAAAGTTGTTATGGGAGAATGCAGGGCATTATTTGAGAAGAAGCTTCACGATTATGGAGCCTCTTGGAGAATCTTGCGTCCATCTTCCTTAACCGACCAACTCTATATCAAGGCGAAGCGCATCCGCTCGCTTGAAATCAAGAAAGAATCACTCGTAGGCGAAGGCATCCGTCCGGAGTTTATCGCGCTTATTAATTATGGTATCGTAGGACTCATCCAGCTGGAAAAACCATTCGTAGATGAAGTAGATATGACACCAGAAGAGGCAATGAAGCTCTACGACAAGCATGCCCAGGAAGCCCTGCAACTGATGCTCAAGAAGAATCACGACTACGACGAGGCCTGGCGATCGATGCGAGTGAGCAGCTATACCGACTTTATTCTCACCAAGATACAGCGAGTAAAGGAAATCGAGGATATCGCGGGAGCCACACTCGTATCAGAAGGCATTGATGCCAACTATATGGACATCATCAACTACGCAGTTTTCGGTGCCATCAAAATGGGAGAAAAGTAAGAAGGCTCATTCTATAAATAAGAAGGTTCATTCTATCAGGTAAAAGAGGAAAATGATATGACGGCAAAGCAGATTATAACAAAAACAGCGGTGAATATCGGGCGACTGCTCGTGGCTGTAACCTTCATCTTCTCAGGATTCGTGAAGGGAATGGATCCACTGGGCACGCAATACAAGATAACCGACTATCTGGAAGCGCTGCATATCGACTGGATGTTTCCCGACTGGAGCACCCTGGTGATGTCGGTATTGCTTGCCACTGCTGAGTTTGCCATCGGTATCTTCCTTCTCTTCGCCATCCGGCGGAGACTGACGAGCAAGATTACCCTTGCCGTGATGATCGTGATGACGCTGATTACACTCTGGATCGTCATCGCAGACCCAGTAAAGGATTGCGGATGCTTCGGTGATGCCGTAGTGCTCACCAATATGGAGACATTCATCAAGAACATCATCCTCCTGATATTCGCCATCCTGATCTGGAGAAAGCCGCTGGAGATGCCGAGACTCATTTCGAAACAGACACAGTGGGTGGTAATCAACTACACCTTCCTCTTCTCCATCGTGATGAGCACCTGGAGCCTGTGGTATCTGCCGCAGTTCGACTTCCGCCCTTATCACATCGGTGCCAACATCGCCAAGGGTATGGAGATTCCGAAGGGAGCCAAGCAGCCGAAGTTTGACACCACCTTCATCCTGGAGAAGAACGGCGAACGGAAGGAGTTTACGATAGACAACTATCCCGACTCTACCTGGACCTTCATCGACAGCAAGACGGTGCAGACGGAAGAAGGCTACGTGCCTCCTATCCACGACTTCAGCATAGAAGATATGAAGACGGGCGAAGACATCACCCAGGAAGTGATTCACCGCAAGGGCTACACCTTCCTGCTCATCTCGCCACATCTCGACTTTGCCGATGACAGCAACTTCGGAAGCATCGATGAGATATACGAGTATGCCACCGACCATGACTATCCCTTCCTCTGCCTCACGGCAAGTACGGAGAAAGCCATCAGGCACTGGCAAGACATCACGGGAGCAGAATATCCCTTCTATATCACAGACGAGACGACGCTGAAGACCGTGATACGCAGCAACCCGGGACTGCTGCTGCTGAAAGACGGCACCATCATCCGGAAATGGAGCCATAACGACCTGCCTAAGATGGCAGACCTGGCAGGCAAGCCGCTGGAGAAGACTGAAATCGGCAAGATGCCGGAAGTAAGTGCCGCCAAGAAGATAGCCGGCATCATCTCCTGGTTTGTCATTCCGCTGGTACTCCTTACCATCGCCGACCGGCTTTGGGCATGGGGTGCCTGGATCAGAAAGAAAGAGAATTCAAACAGAATATTATCAACTTTTAAAAAGAAAAGAAAAATGAGAAAGAAAATTGTAGCAGGTAACTGGAAAATGAACATGAACCTGCAGGACGGTGTTGCTCTCGCTAAGGAGATCAACGAGGCATTGGTAGCTGACAAGCCAAACTGTGACGTAATCATCTGTACTCCATTCATCCACTTGGCTTCTGTAGCTCAGGTTTTGGATTCAAAGGTAGTAGGTCTTGGTGCAGAGAACTGCGCAGACAAGGCTAAGGGTGCTTTCACAGGTGAGGTTTCAGCTGAGATGGTAAAGAGCACAGGTGCTCAGTACGTTATCCTCGGTCACTCAGAGCGTCGTCAGTACTATGGCGAGACTGCAGAGATCTTGAAGGAGAAGGTAGAGTTGGCTTTGGCTAACGGTTTGAAGGTTATCTTCTGCTGCGGTGAGACTCTCGAGGAGCGTGAGGCTGAGAAGCAGAACGAGGTTGTTAAGGCTGAGTTGGAGGGTTCAGTATTCCACTTGAGCGCTGACGCTTGGAAGAACATCATCCTCGCTTACGAGCCAATCTGGGCTATCGGTACAGGTAAGACTGCTACTTCTGACCAGGCTGAGGAGATGTTGGCATACATCCGCTCTATCGTAGCTGAGAAGTATGGCAACGAGGCTGCTGAGGAGACATCTATCCTCTACGGTGGTAGCTGCAAGGCTAGCAACGCTCCTGAGCTCTTCGCTAAGCCAAACATCGACGGTGGTTTGATCGGTGGTGCTTCTTTGAAGGCTGCTGATTTCAAGGGTATCATCGACGCTTGGAAGAAGTAATCTCACAAGGATATTTACCAAAGGGGATGCCTTCTTTCCTGGGGGCATCCCTTTCCCTATCTTTATAGGATGACAGAAGCAGATTGCTGACACATTATATATTAATAAAAGGTATATATATATTAAATAAGGTATAGTCATGAAACAATTCGTCACATTATTGATTTTCATCCTCTGCTCATCTATCCAGATGAATGCGCAGACTTACTTGGATCATCTCAAGCAGAAGAATCCAGGACAGGGTGTCGTGACCGTACACCAAAGCAAGGCTATCGACGAATTGGTGAACGGAAAACAGGTTCCAACCAATACGAATCAGGTGAATCCACAAGACGATAAGACTAAGACTACCCCACAACCACAGAAGAAACCAACAGATACTCAGCATAAAGAAGTAACTCCAGCTGCCCAGCACAAGCAGACTCCGGACTCTCACAAGCAGACTCCAGACTCGCTCAAGAAGGCCGAGCCACAGCACGAAACTGCCAAGGAGAAACAGCATGGAAACAATGCACAGAAGGCTGAGACACATCAGGAAGAAACCGAGATGCCTGTAGTGGACATGCGCAAGAAGGTAATGCGCAGAAGCTATAAGGTTACAGGATATAGAGTACAGATCTTTGCCGGAGGAAACTCACGCAACGACCGACTGAAGGCTGAACAGACGGGCAACAACATCAAGATGAAGTTCCCAGACCAGCCTGTATATGTGCACTTCTACTCGCCAAGATGGATTTGCCGCATGGGCAACTTCCGCGAACTGGGCGAGGCTAAGAAGGTGCTTGCCAAGGTGAAAGCCCTGGGATACAGACAGGCATGCCTGGTAAAGGGACAGATTACAGTACAGTATTAAAGTGAAGAGTGAAGAATTCAACAGTCTTACTATTCATAAAGTTCAAAATTCAAAGTAAATAAGATATGAATCCAGAAACAGAATTTCGCGAGGGATTGGATGAACTCGCAGGACACTATAAGGAAGTATTGAAGCTCCTGGGTGAAGACACAGAGCGTGAAGGACTTGTCAAGACTCCTATGCGCGTAGCCAAGGCGATGCAGGTATTGACCCGCGGCTACTATCAGGATGCCCACAAGGTATTGACCGATGCCCTCTTTGAGGAGAAATACGACCAGATGGTCATCGTGAAGGACATAGATTTCTTCTCTCTCTGCGAGCATCACATGCTGCCTTTCTATGGCAAGGTACACGTAGCTTACATCCCTAACGGCAAGATTACCGGACTGAGCAAGATTGCCCGCGTGGTAGATATCTTCAGCCACCGCCTTCAGGTGCAGGAGCGCCTTACCCAGCAGATCAAGGACTGCATCCAGGAGACCTTGAATCCTCAGGGTGTGATGGTGGTGATAGAAGCTAAGCACATGTGCATGCAGATGCGTGGCGTGGAGAAGCAGAACTCCATCACTACTACCAGCGATTACAGCGGCGTATTCAATTCACTGAACACCCGTCAGGAGTTCATGAGCCTGCTCAGAGGTGAGAGCAAGAGAATCTAAATAAGTTCAAAGTAATATGAAGTTTATATCCTGGAACGTGAATGGCCTGCGTGCTTGCGTGGGCAAGGACTTCGAGAGCCAATTCAAGGCGCTCGATGCCGACTTCTTCTGCCTGCAGGAGACCAAGATGCAGGAAGGTCAGCTCGACCTGAAGTTCGAGGGCTACGAAAGCTACTGGAACTATGCCGAGAAGAAGGGATATTCGGGCACAGCCATCTATACCCGCCACCAGCCACTGAGCGTGAACTACGGTATGGGCGTGGAGGAGCACGACCACGAAGGAAGAGTCATCACCTTGGAGTATGACAACTTCTATCTCGTAACCTGCTATACCCCGAACTCCCAGACCGAGTTGAAGCGACTGGATTACCGTATGACCTGGGAAGATGATTTCCACAAGTTCCTGAAGGCTTTGGATGCCAAGAAGGCTGTGGTGGTCTGCGGCGACCTGAACGTGGCACATCAGGAGATAGATATCAAGAATCCGAAGACCAACCGTCGCAATGCCGGTTTTACCGACGAGGAGCGCGATAAGATGACCGAGCTTCTGAACGACGGCTTTACAGATACCTTCCGCTATCTGCATCCCGATGAGGTTACCTATTCGTGGTGGTCATACCGGTTCAAGGCACGCGAGAAGAATGCCGGCTGGCGTATCGACTACTTCCTGGTATCCGACCGCTTGAGAGAACAGATTACAGAAGCCAAGATTCATACCGACATCATGGGCAGCGACCACTGCCCGGTAGAGGTTGACCTGGCACTCTAAATATTGTAAAAAGGTCTGGCGAATATCATCGCCAGACCTTTTTTCAGTTATGCATATATCAGAAAAAATAAAGGGGATGTACCTTCCTCCCGGAAGCCATCCCCATATTGGTCATATCAACATAAAATTTTAATTTATATAAGAGAGATTTTTCTATTTAATTTAAGAGAGATTTTCTATTTAATTTAAGAGAGATTTTCTATTCTAGAGATCTTCTACATCAAAGACTGAATCTCAGAGAGATTTCTCTTCTCTGTGGTACCATCCTTGTATGTTATCATGAAGTAATTGTGGATAGACTTGCCATTCTTGAACTGAACAACAGCCACGCCACCTTCACGGAGCTGGAGAGTGAAGTATCCCTCACGCTTGCCGTTAACATACTTTCCGTGCCACTTCTCCTTACCATTCTTGTAGTAAGTGGTAACCTCACCATTGAAGATTGTATTGCGGTCGTTACCGAGATCGATGAAGCTGTATCCACCCTCGGCACGAAGATTACCGTTCATATAGAAGTCCTGGAACACATCCTTCTTATTGATGCCAGCGCCGGTAGTCATCAGCAATCTGTAATAACTAGCCTGATCTGCACTAGCCACATTACTCATATTTTCTGCATAGAAAATAGTGTCTGCTACTACTGTTGCATTCTCTACGCGCTTGCGACCGAAAGTAGCTACGGTCATGAGAGCCATCAATGAGAATAATATAATTCGTTTCATATTCTTTATTTTTAGATTGTTACTTATTGTTTGTTGTTTCTTTTTTCTGATGCAAAGGTACTACAAATTCCGGTAAGTTGTATCATTCCTTAACGCTATTTTATGTTATTTTTGGGGTCAGTTTTACTTTTTGAAAGAAAACGCACACAAAATTACAATTTGACATTTTAGGGGGTCGTTTTTTACACTTTGAAATAGGCATATCTCAATATACCCCCATAATACCCCTATCTTGTTTACATATTGATAGCAAGAGATGAAAACAGAGCACGGCAGTCCATGCTTTTTTTTGAGATATTTTGAAAACTTTTCGCAAGAAAACTAGCGTATATACTTTTTATTTTGTACTTTTGCACTAAAATATATATAATATAAGGTACGCGTATGATAAAATATACCATCAAGGCACCAAGCCAACTGAACGCAAGTATCAACTTGCCAGCATCCAAGAGTATCAGCAACCGAGCGCTCGTAATCAGTGCGATGGCTGGAAGCCATATCCAACCCGACAACTTGAGCGACTGCGATGACACGGAAGTAATCGTTGCAGCCCTTCAGAATATGCCAGAGGTCATCAACATCAAGGCCGCCGGCACAGCCATGCGTTTCATGACCGCCTATCTCTCTGCCACCTCCGGCGAACATACCATCACCGGCACCGAGCGCATGCAGAACCGTCCTATCGGCATCCTCGTAGATGCCCTGCGCTATCTGGGTGCCGACATCACCTACGAGAAGAAGGAAGGTTATCCCCCACTCCACATCCGAGGCAAGGCGCTGGAAGGCGGCCACCTGGAGGTAGTGGGCAATATCAGTTCGCAATACATCTCGGCGCTTCTGATGATCGGTCCGATTCTGAAGAACGGACTGGAACTGAAGTTGACAGGAGAGATTGCATCCCGCCCTTACATCGACCTTACGCTCTGGACGATGAAGGAATATGGTGCCGATGCCGACTGGACGGATATGGACACCATTACCGTGAAGCCACAGCCTTACAAGGAGACTTCTTATATGATAGAGAACGACTGGAGTGCTTCTTCCTACTGGTATGAGATGATGGCACTGAATGGCAACATCGACTCCAGAATCCAGCTCGAAGGCTTGATGGACTGCTCGAAGCAGGGAGATTCCGTGGTGAAATACATCTTCAGTCTGCTGGGAGTGAAAAGTGAATTTGAGAACCATGACCATCTTTCGAATGTCATGCTGAAGGCGAACCGCTGTCTTCTTCCGAAATTCGATTACGATTTCTCTGGTTCTCCGGATCTGGCTCAGACCATCGTGGTAGCCTGCTGCGCCTTGAATGTGAAGTTCAAGTTCACGGGTCTTGCCAGCTTGAAGATCAAGGAGACCGACCGCATCGAGGCACTGAAGACAGAGTTGAAGAAGGTGGGCTATGTCATCCACGATGAAAACGACAACACTCTGTATTGGGATGGCGAAACCTGCGAACCTTCATTTGCTCCAATCGATACCTACGAGGATCATCGTATGGCGATGGCATTCGCCCCTCTCGCCTTCAAGTTCCCTCAGATTGAGATCAATAATCCGGAGGTAGTGAGCAAATCCTATCCTCATTATTGGGAAGACCTGAAGAAAGTAGGGTTTGAGATAGTTGAAAGTTAATAGTTGATAGTTAATTGTTTATGCTATATTTAGTTTTAGCCCTGGTGGCATTAGGCCTGATCAGCGCCATATTCGGAATCGTATCTCACCGCAAGGGAGAGGACGAGGAGCCTCTGCAGGAAGGCGTATCGTGCAACACCTGCAACGGTGAGAACTCGAAGTGCGAGCAGGAGTGCATGATGGAAGCCGCCACCAAAGAAATAGAATATTACGATGATGAGGATCTCGACCGCTTTGCCGGTCGGGATGCCGATGCCTATACCGATGAGGAGGTTGAGGAATTCTCGGAAGTGCTCTATACCATGCAGCCGGAAGAAGTGGCTGGATGGAACAGAAGCCTGATACTGAGAGGCATCAACCTGCCCAACCAACTGAAGGATGAAGTCATCGGCTTTTTAAGCTAGAAATTTGCAGTTCTAAGTTAAGCAGCTTTGCTAATCATAAAGTTCAAAGTTCAAAGTTCAAAGTAAAAGAATGGATATACTACAATATACATTTTTCCAAAACGCACTGACAGGCGCCTTTCTGGCAAGCATCCTGTGCGGCTTTATCGGAACCTACATCGTTACCCGCCGATTGGTATTCATCAGCGGCGGCATCACCCATGCCTCTTTCGGAGGCATCGGCATCGGTGTGTTTACAGGAATCAATCCGATACTCTCCGCCATGGTTTTCGCCATCCTCAGCGCCTTCGGAGTGCAATGGATATCGCGCAAGAAAGATGTGCGAAAGGATTCCGCCATCGCCATGTTCTGGACCCTGGGAATGAGCGTGGGCATCATCTGCTGCTTCCTGACTCCAGGATTCATGCCCGATCTGCCCTCCTTCCTCTTCGGAAGCATCCTTGCCATCGACAGCGCAGACCTGTGGCTGCTGGGCGGGCTCACCCTCATCGTAGCCCTCCTCTTCACCTTTCTCCTGCGCCCTATCCAGAACATCGCATTCGACAGTACCTTCGCCCGTTCGCAGCACCTGCCGGTTACAGCCATCGAATACCTGATGATGACGCTCATCGCCATGACCATCGTGGCTACACTGAAAATGGTGGGCATCGTGCTCGCCATCAGTCTGCTCACCATTCCGCAGATGACCGCCAACCTCTTCACCTACAATTACAGGCAGATGATATGGGCAAGCATCATCCTGGGATGGATAGACTGCATCGCCGGTCTCTACATCAGTTATCTGCTCAACGTGCCATCGGGTGCCACCATCATCTTCATCAGCATCGTGGTATTCGCACTCGCCAAAATCGTCCTGGGCATCAGGAGAAAGATGCCAGATAAACAATAGAAAGTATGAAAGGCAAAAGCCCTATCCAGCTCCTTTTTCTGATAGGACTCGCTGTGATTGCAGCGATCCTTACGGGATGCTCTACGCAGAAGAATACGGCGCAGAGCAGGTGGTGGCATGCCTTTAATGCCCGATACAATACCTATTATAATGGTACCGTGGCTTATATCGACGGGGCGCTGGAGAAGGAAGAAGGCAACCGGGACAACTTTACGGAGCAGATTCCGCTCTATACCGTAGGCAACAGGAACAGCCGCGATCTGGGCAAAGCCAACTTCGACCGTGCCATCGAGAAATGCGAGAAAGCCATCCACCAGCACAGCATCAAGCGCCGCCCCGTATGGGAACCCGGCAAGAGAAAGACGGCGAAAGATATCGAATGGCTCAGTCGCAGGGAATACAATCCGTTTTTATGGAAAGCGTGGATGCTGATGGGCCGTTCGCAATTCCAGAAAGGGGACTTCGAGGGGGCTGCTGCCACCTTCTCCTATATGAGCCGCCTTTACGCCACCCAGCCTGCCATCTACGGCAAGGCGCGCGCCTGGCTTGCCAAATGCTATATCGAGCAGGGATGGACCTACGATGCAGAAGATGTAATCCGCAACATCCAGCGCGATTCCATCCACTGGCGTGCCCAGAAGGAATGGGATTATGCCTTCGCCGATTACTATATCCACACGGGGGATGCCCGGAAGGCGATTCCCTATCTCAGGAAGGTGATAAGCCATGAGATGCGACACAAGCAGAAAGCCCGCCAGTGGTATCTGATGGGACAGTTGCAGGCTTCCATCGGCAACCGGCAGGAGGCTTATCAGGCTTTCCGCCACGTCATCCGGCTCAATCCGCCCTACGAACTGGAGTTTAATGCCCGCATCGCCATCACCGAGGTCTTGGCTTCGGGCAACAGCAGGAAGATGATCAGCCGGCTCAAGCGTATGGCGGCATCGGATAAGAACAAGGATTATCTGGACCAGGTATATTATGCCATCGGCAACATCCACCTGGCCCAGAAAGATACCCTGCGTGCCATCTATGCCTACGAAAAAGGCAACCGGAAGGCTACCCGAAACGGCATCGAGAAGGGTGTACTCCTGCTGCGTCTGGGCAATCTGTATTGGGAAACCGGGCGATATGCTGATGCCAAGCGCTGCTATGGCGAAGCAATCGGCTTGCTCGACCAGGACAGAAAGGATTATCCACAACTGGCTCATCGCTCCAAGGTGCTAGACGAGCTGGTGCCTTATACCGATGCCATCGCCCTCCAGGATTCCCTGCAGTCTCTTGCCAAAATGGACGAGAGAGACAGAAATGCAGCCATCGACCGTGTGATAGCTGCCCTGAAAAGAAAGGAGAAAGAGGAAGAAAGAAGGAGATGGGAAGACGGTGCAGAGAGGAATTCGGAATATGAAGGAGGAGTTGATGGGAATGGTTCCGAGAATGATTCCGGAAACGGATTCGGGAATGCATCAGGAAACGGATTCGGGAACACCAATACCTGGTATTTCTATTCCCCTGTAGCAGTAAGCCAGGGTAAGGCGCTCTTCGAGAAACTCTGGGGCAAGCGAAAGAACCTCGACAACTGGCAGCGAATCAACAAAACAGTTGTAGCTTCGGCGCAAGAAACGGATATCGCTCAAGGAACAGATTCCGAACAAGGTTCAGATTCAGCTCAAGGTCAAGATTCTGCACAAGATTCCAAGCTTCAGAATGATGCATTAAATGATGCATCACGAGATTCTCTATCCCATTCTTTATCCCAGAAAGAATCCGGCAAGCCATCTGCCGATAGCGCCAGCCTCGACCCTCATCAGCGGGCTTATTATCTGGCTCAGATTCCGTTCACCCCAGAGCAGATGACAGCGAGCAACCAGCTCCTGGCGGATGGCTTATACCATGCCGGAATCATCTTCAAGGACCGGCTCGACAACCTGGTTCTGAGCGAGAAGATGCTGCTCCGACTGGTGGATAACTTTCCAGATTTCGCACATCTCGACGAAGCCTATTACCATCTGTATCTGCTTTATTCCCGAAAGAAGCAAACTCAGATGGCGAACAGTTATGTCGATAAATTAAAGAAGGATTACCCAGAAAGCCAGTTCACAGCCCTCCTCTCCGACCCTTACTATCTGGAGAATGCGAGGATGGGGGTACACATCGAAGATTCCATCTACACCCTCACCTATCAGGCATTCAAAGAGGGCAAGTACGAGGTGGTGATGCACAACTCGGAAATATCAGACAAGCGGTTCCCTACAGGCGCCAACCGCGACAAGTTCCTCTTCATCAGCGGCATGACCCAGCTCAACGAGGGCAAGGTTTCCGAATGTCTGGAAAAGATGAACCAGGTGATAGCGCAATATCCCAACAGCCGCTTGAGCGAGATGGCGGGAATGATCGTAAACGGCGTGAATGCCGGAAGACGACTCTACGGCGGAAAGTTCGACCTGAGCAATGTCTGGGCGAAACGCAGCGATGTGCTCACTTCCCAGGACTCCACCCAGCAGAAAGGATTCTCAGCCGACCGCAACGACCGGTTTATCTTCCTGCTCGCCTACAGTCCAGATTCCGTGAACGAGAACCAACTGCTCTTCGAAGTAGCCAAGTATAACTTCACCACCTATATGGCACGCAATTTCGACATCAGCATCGAAGACCTCCAGGGGTTGCATCGCCTGCAGGTAAGCGGTTTCCAGAACTACGACGAGGCGCGCCAGTATGCCAACGAGCTGCATCAGCAAGCCGGCATCCTCCGTCTGATTTCCAAGGCGAGAAGCTATGTGATCAGCGAGCCGAACCTCGAGCTTTTGGGCAGAAATCTCTCGTATGATGATTACGACAAGTTCTATACCCGTCACTTCGCACCGCTGAAGATCAGCAAGATGCGCCTGCTGATGGAACCAACGGGAATCGTAGTGGATAAGGATTCCCAGAAGGAGGAAGATGCTCTGGAGGAAGAAAATGATTCTCAGAAGAAGAATCCTGAAGATAATGGAATCGATATCGAGGGCCAGCCAGCAGAAGATACCGATACCGGCATCTACTTCGATGACTCGAATGCCCCAGAATCAGAAGCCGATGATGAATACATCGAGCTGGATGGATTCTGATAAAACAAGAAAGCTCTAGCGGCAAGGAAGCCGTTAGAGCGAACAGAAGAAGGTTACCAGGAACGGTACGGAGAAATCTACGCAGAAGCCGTGGAAGATGGAAACGATGATGAAGCTCTCGCCCGAATAGCGGGTGATGATAGGCAACGTGGTATCCATCGTAGTGGCTCCACCTACGCTGATAGGTGCCAGCTTGCCGAAATACTTTGCCAGCAGGGGCGCACAGAGCAGGGTGAGAATCTCACGGAAGATGTTGGCAAGCAGGGCGATGGTTCCCAGCTCGGCACCCCGATACTGCGTGATGAAGATGCTCGACAATGAGTAGTATCCGAAGCCCGAACCGATGGCGAGACAGTCGGAGAGCTGACGGTGTCCCAGTATCAGGGAGGCAGCCGCGCATCCGGCAAGGGTTCCCAGGATGGTCATCACCGGCAGCATCATCAGCCGGGGATTCACCTTTCTGAAACTCTTCAGGATAGAGGTATCGCAACCGATGCTGATACCCACGCAGAACATCAGGCAGCAGAGGGCATAATAGCTCACGTCGCTCGCCAGGAAACTGGCAGGAATCACATCCCACACTCCCACGATGATGCCCAGCACGAAGAAGCCTACGATAATCAGACTACCTTTCATTTCCAGCCTCCTTTCTGCAGACGTATCTCCACAATGCCCACGCAAAGATTGCACTACCCAGACTTCCGGCTATCGTAAGCACGATGGCTTCGAGTCCCAGGGTCTGAAGACCATTGATAATACGAGGGTTCGCTCCCACCTCGATGCCGAGCAGGAAGAGGAGTACCCAGATAAGCGCCGTGATGATACGGCCGATAAAACTCATTTTCTTGTTGCGGAGCAGGTACCCCGTACCAATTCCGCATAGCATGATCATTACAATCTTGAGCATTGTTTCTTCTTTTCTTCTTTTTTTTATTATTATTGATTGATTACTTTTATCTTCGATAATAATAACGGATTCCCGGTCTTAATATTATAAAAAAGACCGAGAATCCTGATGATTCAGGCGATGCAGCCAGATATGGGAATCGCCGTAGTGCCCTTCATCTTCTGCGCCTTCTTGCCCGAAACCCTGTCCAGGCGCACGTTCACCTCCTCGGGCTGGAGTTCCACGCCCTGGGGTTCAGGGCGACTTTACTTTTGTCAACATTACCCAGGGCGATGCCCTGGGCTAGGAGCTTTTGGGCTTTCAGCCCGATTTCGGCTGCCATAATCTAAACTTATGACACACCTTTTTTTTTCAATTAAGTTTCTTTAACCACAACTCTCTTCCGTCATTCAATTATTCTTTGTACTTTAGCACCTCGAAAATAAAAACATATCCTAAAAGGATACAGCAAAAAGATACTCTAAAAGGATCATGCAATATGAGCAACGGATTATTACTATGGATCGATGATGAAATTGAGCTCCTCAAGGCACATATCATCTTCCTGGAGAAAAAAGGTTACGAGGTTGCCACGGTGAGCAATGGATCGGATGCCATCGAGCTATGCCGACAGCAATCCTTCGACCTCATCCTCCTCGATGAAATGATGCCTGGACTGAGCGGTCTGGAGACCCTGCAGCAAATCAAGGACATCCAGCCCGCTACTCCCGTTGTGATGTGTACCAAGAGCGAAGAGGAAAACATCATGGACCAGGCTATCGGGTCGAAAATCGCCGACTATCTCATCAAGCCCGTCAACCCGAGCCAAATCCTGCTCTCGCTGAAAAAGAACATCCACCAAAAGGATATCGTGACCGAGATGACGCAGAGCGGATACCAGCAGGACTACCAGCAGATTGCACTGAAGATGATGGACTGCCGTACCTGCAGCGACTGGATGGAGATATACAGAAGACTCGTGAAATGGGAACTGGAACTGAGCGATACCGACAGCCAGATGACCGAGATGCTCGCCATGCAGAAGGAGGAGGCAAACATCGGATTCGCCAAATTCATCGCCAGGAACTATCTGGAATGGATAGACCTGATGAGGAATGGGAATGCCGGAAAGAATGGGAATGCCGAGAAGAATGGGAATGCATCTTCTTCCGACGACCGCCCGATGATGAGCCCGGATGTCTTCAGGAACAGGATTTTCCCGATTCTGGACAAGGGGGAGAAGGTGTTCCTCATCGTGATAGACAACTTCAGATACGACCAGTGGAAGATGCTGGCGGCTGACATCGGCGAGCTGTTCGACATAGACGAGGATATGTATATGAGCATCCTGCCTACCGCCACGCAATACGCCCGGAACGCCATCTTCAGCGGTCTGATGCCCAACAGGATTGCCGAGATGTTTCCGGAGCTCTGGGTGGATGAAGACGAGGAGGAGGGCAAGAACCTGAACGAGGAGCCGCTGATACAGACAATGCTCGACAGATACCGCAAGCGATACAGCTTCAGCTATCACAAGGTGAACGATTCGCAGGGCGCCGACCGATTTATGGAGCACTACAACGAATGCAGGGAGAAGGACCTGAACGTGCTGGTAATCAACTTTATCGACATGCTCTCGCATGCCCGGACGGAATCGAAGATGGTACGCGAGCTCGCCAATACGGAGAGTGCCTACCGCAGCATCACGCAGAGCTGGCTGCGCCACTCGGTGCTCTCGGAACTGTTCAGAAGGCTGTCGCAGGATGACTGCAAGGTGGTGATCACCACCGACCACGGAAGCATCCGCGCCTCGAAGCCCATCAAGATCATCGGCGACCGCAACACGAATACCAACCTGCGCTACAAGCTGGGCAAGAACCTGGCCTGCAATGCCAAGGAGGTTTTCACCATCAGGGACCCGAAAAGGGCACAGTTGCCTGCTCCCAACCTGAGTACATCGTATGTATTTGCCTACGGAGACGCCTTCTTCGCCTATCCGAACAACTACAATTACTACGTTTCGTACTACAAGGATACCTTCCAGCACGGTGGCATCTCGATGGAGGAAATGCTCATTCCGATCATCACCCTGACACCGAGAAAGAGAAATTAAAATTAAAAATTAAATATATGAAGATTAAGATTGATTCATTAGACAACATCCATGCTGCAGCCAAGGAATTCCTGCAGAACATGGGCGACGGCAAGGTCTTTGCCTTCTATGGCAAGATGGGTGCCGGAAAGACAACTTTCGTTAAAGCTATCTGCGAGGAACTGGGCGTGGAGGATGTAATCACCTCGCCTACCTTCGCTCTCGTCAACGAATACACTGCCGGAAACGGCGATCCTATCTACCATTTCGATTTCTACCGCATCAAGAAGATTGATGAGGTGTATGATATGGGATACGAGGATTACTTCTACAGCGGAAACCTCTGCTTCCTGGAGTGGCCGGAACTCATCGAGGACCTGCTGCCGGAGGATTGCACCAAGGTGACCATCACCGTGGAGGAAGACGGTAGCAGAAGCGTAGAATTCTAGAGGCTATTTCGCAAATTCGGATTCTAACAAAAAAGCATACGTCCCGATGTAGCTGATGCCGCACCGGGACGTATTTTTTTAGTCTTCTGCCTTGTCTTACAGCAGAGCCTCAAACTTCTCCTTGAGGGTTGACTTGTTGGCTGCACCAACAAACTTGTCAACGAGCTGGCCACCCTTGAAGAAAAGGATGGTAGGGATATTGCGAACGCCAAACTCCATTGCGATGTCGTCGTTCTCCTCTACATCACACTTACCAACTACCAACTTACCGTCAAACTCCTCTGCCAATTCTGACACGATAGGAGCAATCTGGCGGCAAGGACCACACCATGTAGCCCACAAATCTACTACCAATGGCAACTCGCCATTCTTGTAACTCTCGAAATTCTCGGTTGTAATTGTTACTTCCATTTTTTCTACCTTTTTATATAGTTAATAATATTCTCATGAATCATTTTTAATTGATCTGATACGACATCTTCGGATGGTCGTTGACAAACTGTATCAGATCCCTGCTCACTCCCACCGTGCGGTCCTGCGCACGCAGCAGCACATTGGTCTTGGTCTCGGCATCGTGAATCTGAAGGAAGAGCTGTGCCTTGCCCTCATCATTCTCCACCAGCGTCTTGATATCATTCACCAGCGTCTCGTCTATCACCGTACTGTCCACGATGATGGTAAACTTCTCCAGGCGGTTCTCCTTCACGGTCTGGAGATACTCCACGGTGCTGATCTTGAAGTCAAGATAGTTGCTGTTGCCGTAACGGGACACACACTTCGCCGTAACGAAGATGGTGCTGCCCTCTACCATGATGCCTCGCCAGTTGCCCCAGTCCTCACCGAAGAGCGCCAGCTCGCCCGATCCTTCAAAATCCTCGATGGTGACGAAGCCGCACGGCTTTCCGGTCTTGGTGAACTTGGATTTCACCCCGGTGATGATGCCGCCGAACACCACATCCTCCTTCTTGGCAAGCTCCACCTTGTCGCCCAGTTCAGAGCAGTGGGTATTGCAGAGGTTGCGGAGGATGATTTCGTAATCGTCGAGCGGATGAGCCGAGAGATAGATGCCCACGAGCTCGCGCTCCCTGTTGAGCCTCTCGATGGTGCTCCAGGATTCAGCTTCCGGAACAGGAGGGGTGGCTATCTCCACTGCCTCTACGCCTCCGAAGAGCGAGGTGGCTGCCTCGCGCTGCTCCTGCTGGTAGAGCTGACCGTATCTTACGAGCGTATCCAGGAAGGTATCGCCCTTGCTGTTCTTGCCGAAGTACTGCTCGCGGCGGATGCCGAAGCTGTCGAAACCGCCACTCAGAGCCAGACTTTCGAATGCCTTGCGGTTGACATTGGAGAAATCCACGCGCTCGGCAAAATCGAAGATGTTCTTATAGGGGCCGTTCTTCAGGCGCTCTGCCACGATGGCATCGGCGGCAGGAGTTCCCATTCCCTTGATGGCGGAGAGTCCGAAGCGTATCTCGCCATGCTCGTTCACACCGAAGGCACGGTAACTCTCATTTACATCCGGTCCCAGGGTCTTGATGTCCATCGACTGGCACTCCTCCATCAGCTTGGTAATCTCGGTGATCTGCGCAAAGCGGCGGGTCATCAGCGCTGCCATGTATTCGGCTGGATAGTGTGCCTTGAGATAGGCAGTCTGATAGGCTACCCAGGAATAGCAGGTGGCGTGCGACTTGTTGAAGGCATAGGATGCAAACTTCTCCCAGTCGCCCCAGATCTTCTCGAGTACAGCCGGATCGTGGCCGTTCTCCTGTCCCTGCTTGATGAACTTCGGCTTCATCGCATCTACGATAGCCTTCTTCTTCTTACCCATCGCCTTACGGAGGGCATCAGATTCGCCTCGGGTGAAGCTTGCCAGCTGACGGGAGAGGAGCATCACCTGCTCCTGATATACCGTGATGCCGTAGGTATCCTTGAGGTACTTCTCCATGCAGGGGATATCGTAGGTGATTGCCTGCTGGCCGTTCTTGCGGGCGATGAAGTCGGGGATGTAATCCATAGGTCCCGGACGGTAGAGGGCATTCATGGCGATGAGGTCCTCGAAAACCGTAGGCTTCAGCTCGCGGAGATACTTCTGCATACCCGGCGACTCGAACTGGAAGGTTCCGATGGTCTGGCCGCGCTGGTAGAGCTGATAGGTAAGCTCATCATCGATAGGGATGGTATCGAGGTCAACGACATCGCCCGTGGTCTGCTTGATAACCTTGCACGCCTCCTTCATCTCGGAGAGGGTCTTCAGACCCAGGAAGTCCATCTTGATGAGTCCGGTGGTCTCAATCACGTGACCGTCGTACTGGGTTACAGCCGTCTTCAGTCCCGGGAAATCAGGGTCATCGGCGGTAGATACAGGCACCCAGTTGCTGATAGGGTCGCGGCAGATGATGAATCCGCAGGCATGGATACCTGTACCGCGAATGGTACCCTCGAGCATACGGGCATACTTGATGGTATTGCTCTCGCGGGGGTCGCTGGAGTATTCTGCCTCCTTCAGCTCCGGGGTATATTTGATGGCGTTGGCAAGGTTCATCTTCGCTCCGTCGGGCAGACGGTCGGGAATCGCCTTGCAGAGTGCATTCGCCTTGTCCAAAGGCAGCTTCTCTACGCGCGCCACATCCTTGATGGAGTTCTTGGTGGCCATCGAACCGTATGTAATAATGTGGGCACAGTTCTCGTGACCGTACTTATCCATTACCCAGCGCAACACCTTGCCTCGGCCGTCGTCATCGAAGTCGGTATCGATATCAGGCAGGTTCACACGGTCCGGGTTCAGGAAACGCTCAAACAGCAGGTCGTACTTCAGAGGGTCGATCTTGGTGATTCCCAGGCAATATGCCACTACGGAACCTGCCGCTGATCCACGGCCCGGACCCACCATCACGCCCAGCTCTTCGCGTGCCGCCCTGATGAAGTCGGACACGATGAGGAAGTAGCCCGGGAAACCCATGGTCTTCATCACGTGTAGCTCGAAGTTCACGTGCTCATCCACATTCTCGGGCAGCGGATCGCCATAAAGCTTCCTAGCTCCCTCGTAGGCGAGGTGGCGCAGGTATTCTGCCTCAAACTTGATGCGGTATATCTTGTCGTAGCCGCCCAGACGGTCGATTACCTTCTGACCTTCCTCGGGCGACAGCTGGTTCTCTCCGTTCTCATCAGTGGTAAACTCCCTATAGAGGTCTTCTTCCGACACCTTCTGGCGCAGCTGCTCCTCGGTACCGAAACTCTCCGGAATGGGGAAGAACGGCATGATAGGACCGTGGTCGATGCTGTAGATTTCCACCTTATCCAATACTTCGAGGGTATTCGAGAGCGCCTCGGGCACATCAGCGAACACTTCGTTCATCTCCTCGCGGGACTTGAACCACTCCTGCTTGGAGTAGCGCATGCGGTTAGGATCGTCCAGGTCCTTGCCGGTGGCGATGCAGAGCAGATGGTCGTGCGCCTCGGCAGTCTCCTTGTCCTCGAAGTGGCAGTCGTTGGTGCATACGAGCTTGATGCCGTATTCCCTGGCAAACTCGATGAGCACCTTGTTCGCCTTCTGCTGCAGTTCGTAAGCCTCGCGGTTGGCGAGCAGGCTCGGATCATCGGGCACCTTGTGGCGCTGCAGCTCCAGGTAATAGTCATCGCCGAAGAGATTGTGATACCACTCGCATGCCTCACGGGCTCCGGCGATATCGCCCTTCAGGATCTTGGCTGGCACCTCGCCGGCGATACATGCCGAGCAGACGATGAGGTCTTCATGATACTTCTCCAGGTCGGCACGGTCGGTTCGAGGGCGCATGTAGTATCCATCCACCCACGAATTGCTCACCAGCTTGATGAGGTTCTTGTATCCGTTATAGTTCTTGGCGAGCACGATGAGGTGGTAACCACTCATATCGCCCTTGTCCTTCTCGCGGTCGCCCTTGGTGCGTCGTGCCACATACATCTCGCAACCGATGATGGGCTTGAAGGGTTCGAGCCCCTCCTTCTTGCGGTCTTTGTTGACCTTTCCGCAATAGTCAACCAGCTCCTTGATGCCGAACATCACACCATGATCGGTTACTGCCATACCCTTCATGCCATCCTTGATGGCCTTGTCCACCAGACGTGGAATCTTGGACTGACCGTCGAGGATGGAATACTGTGTATGGACATGTAAATGAACAAAATCTTCCATTTTTTGCGTTAAAATTCGTAATTTGAGAACAAAGTTACTGCTAAAAGTTGATATTGCCAAAAGAAATGGGAGAAAAATTTGCAAAAACCATAAAAATGCCGTACCTTTGCACCAGAAACAAAAACGTAAACCTTTCTCATGGGACAAAAAATAAAGAAACTAAAAAAGATAAGAATTCACCGTGAAGGCACCGACCAGCTGGTGTTCGGCGGTATAGCACTGGTGGTTGTCGCAGCAGTACTGTGGATGGCCTTTGACAACAAGATACCTTTCTGGGCATTCCTTGTGGTCTTCGGTGTAGTATATGGTATCGTGCTCAACTTCTACCGATGCCCGATCAGATTCCTGAACGTGGAAGATACCGAGAAACTCGTGGTAGCTCCTGCCGACGGCAAGATCGTGGTGATAGAGGAAGTGGAGAATGCACCTTACTTCAACGACAGGCGACTGATGATTTCCATCTTCATGAGCCTCTGGAACGTACATGCCAACTGGTTTCCGGTGGATGGCAAGGTGAAGTTCGTGAAGCACGAGGACGGAAAGTTCCTGAAGGCATGGCTGCCTAAGGCGAGCGAGGAGAACGAGCACGCCGACACGATGATCACCACCCCTGAGGGTGTGGATGTATTGTGCCGACAGATTGCCGGTGCCGTAGCCCGCCGCATCGTAACCTATGCCAAGGAGGGAGAAGAGTGCTACATCGATGAGCATCTCGGATTCATCAAACTGGGTTCACGAGTGGATGTGTATCTGCCTCTCGGCACGGAAGTATGCGTGAAGATGGGACAGTCAACCACAGGTGATCAGACAATCATAGCAAAACTGAAATAAGAAAAAATGAGTATTAAGAAGCATATTCCAAACACGATTACCTGCTGCAACCTCATCTCAGGCTGCATCGCTACATCGTTTGCCTTCGGGGGAAATCCCGAAATGGCACTGTTGTGGATTATCATTGGAGCTGTTTTTGACTTTTTCGATGGTATGAGCGCCCGCTTGCTGCACGTTTCATCGCCTATCGGCAAGGAGCTGGACTCGCTTGCCGACGATGTGACCTTTGGCGTAGCACCCGCCACCATCGTATTCTCACAACTCTTTGTAATGGAGTATCCGGAGTTTCTGGAGCCTTTGCGCCCCTGGTTGCCATACGTAGCCTTCATCATCGCAGCTTTCTCTGCCCTGAGACTGGCGAAGTTCAACCTGGATGAGCGCCAGACTACCTCTTTCATCGGCGTACCTACCCCAGCCAATGCGCTGTTCTGGGGTTCGCTGGTAGTAAGCAGCCCCAGCTGGATTACCAACCAGAGCTGGTCGATATATCTCGTGCTGGCGCTGATTTTCATCACCAGCTTCCTGCTGGTATGCGAGTTGCCGCTGTTCGCCCTGAAGTTCAAGCAGTGGTCGTTCAAGGGCAACGAGGTGAAGTATTGCTTTGCCGGTTTCGCCATCGCCGTTCTTGCGGTATCTGTGGCTGCCGAAGGAGCAAGAGGATTCCTGGAGGGATGGTGGCCTATCATCCTGATGTACGTACTGCTCTCCTGGATCATGTTTTTGAAGAAAAAATAAAAATATAGGTTTTGTCATGTTTTTTCTTCGGAAGGACATGGAAATTTTGAAGAAGGGTATCAGCTTTCTTCAAATGATAAAAAGATTGGGGAATAACAAAGGCTTACTTCCGGCGGGAAGTAAGCCTTATCTTTTTTATATGATCTCTGATGATTAGTTGTGAACGAGCGTACCAATCTCCTCACCTTCCATCACCTTCTTCAGGTTGCCTACTACATCCATATTGAATACGTAGATAGGAAGGTCGTTCTCCTTGCACATGGTAGTAGCCGTGAGGTCCATCACCTTCAAGCCCTTGGTGTAGATTTCATCATAGGTGATGTCCTTGAACTTGGTAGCGGTAGGATCCTTCTCAGGGTCGGCGGTATAGATACCATCCACACGGGTACCCTTGAGCATCACGTCTGCCTCAATCTCGATACCACGGAGTGAAGAACCGGTATCGGTAGTGAAATATGGGCTTCCTGTACCTGCAGAGAAGATGCAGATGTAGCCGTCTTCCATTGCCTCGATGGCCTTCCACTTGGTGTAGAACTCACCGATAGGCTCCATACGGATAGCTGTAAGCACCTTGTTCTTCACGCCCAGTGCACCGAGGGCACTGCTCAAGGCGAGAGAGTTGATGACGGTGGCACACATACCCATCTGGTCGCCCTTCACACGGTCGAATCCCTTCTGGCTTCCGCTCAATCCACGGAAAATGTTACCACCACCGATCACGATACCAATCTGCACGCCCATCTCGTGAACTTCCTTAATCTGCTTAGCATAATCACTCAAGCGCTCAGGGTCGATGCCGAAGCTCTGCTTGCCCATCAGGCTCTCACCGCTCAACTTCAAAAGAATTCTTTTAAACTTTGCCATAAATATCTTGTTTAATGTTTATTGTTTCATATTTGCTGAAGGAATCAGGAACCTGACTTCGCCGAAGGCATACGACCGGATCATTCCCTTCCTGTCGTGAAGGATGAGATGGCCGTCATCTTCCACCTCTACGAAGGCACCCTCGAACTTGCCGTCGGCATCCTCGTACCAGTGGAATCCCTTGCGGCGGTAGAGCGAGAGATGATAGATGCCCGAAACATCCATATAGTCGGCACGGCGGAGCAGCTCATAATACTTCTTGAATGCCTCGATGATCTTCTGCAGCACCTCTTCCCTATCCACCTCGTGACCCAGAATCTGAGCCAGGGATACCGGATTGGGCGCATCGCTGTGGAACTCGGTCTGATTGATGTTCACCCCGGTACCGAAGATGCATCGCTTGATGCCCTTGGAATCGATAGAAGTCTCTATCAGCGTGCCGCTGATCTTCCTGTCGTTCCAATAGACATCGTTCGGCCATTTCAGCGTAATGCCGTCGGTATAGGTATCCAGGGCATCCTTGACGGCTAGGGCTCCTGCCTCAGAGAGCAGGAACTGCTGGCGTACGGGCACCCAGGTAGGAGTCATCAGCAAACTAAACAGGAGGTTCTTGCCCGGTTCGCTCTCCCAGGTATGCGTGCCCTGTCCCCTGCCTGCCGTCTGATAATCGGCTACAGCCACGATGAGCGTATCATCCTCGCAGGCTTTCATTCCCTTCAGGAAGGTATTCGTAGAATCCACTTCCTGCATTCTTATGATCTTTGTTTCCATTTTCACCTTATTATATATATGTAAGCATCTGCCTCAAAGGATGAGCATCGGATTGAAGGCATCCTTGAGATGCTGCAGACTCTTCACCTGATGTTCGCTTCCCACGATGGAGATGACATCGAAGCGCAACTCTTTGTCCACCTGGCATTCCTTGACATAGGCATTGGCAGCTATGGCAAGATTCCTCATCTTGCCGGGAGTGACAGCCTCTTCGGGCTGCTGGTATTCCTCGCCGGTGCGGGTCTTCACCTCTACCACCACCAGGGTGTTGCCATCGGGAGTATAGGCAAGGATATCCAGGTCGCGGCGGCCTAGCCTCCAGTCACGATCTATGATGGTATAGCCCTCATCTTCCAGATAGAGCGCTGCCTCATCTTCTCCCCATTTGCCCAAATCATTGTGTTCAGCCATAGATTATTCTCTTTAGTTTACCTCTGGCGGCATCATTTTCCGCCCAAAAGGCACTATTACTATGCAAAAATAATACTTTTCTTTCATCCATCAAAGTTTTTTATGTATTTTTGCACAAAAATAGAAAAAGAGAAATCATAAAGAATGGAAATATGGAAGACAATCTGAAAAAAGACGAAGAATATATGCGCCGTGCGCTGATGGAGGCGCAGGCGGCATTCGACGAAGACGAGATTCCGGTAGGTGCCGTCATCGTTTGCAGGGACCGCATCATCTCGAGAGCCCACAATCTTACGGAGATGCTTACCGATGTTACCGCCCATGCCGAGATGCAGGCGATTACATCCGGAGCAAACATGCTGGGCGGAAAATACCTGAAAGACTGTACCCTCTACGTCACCGTAGAGCCGTGCGTGATGTGCGCCGGAGCCTTGGGATGGTCGCAGATCAGCCGTGTGGTGTATGGTGCCGGAGATGAAAAAAGGGGCTATACAAAATATGCGCCCGATGCACTGCATCCCAAGACCCTGGTTACATCGGGCGTACTGGAAGATGAGTGCCGAGCACTCATGCAGCAATTCTTTGCCAGGAAAAGATAAGGCTGTTTCAAACTACACACAAAAAAAAGATGATGCACCGTTTCAGTGCATCATCTTTTTTATATTTTCATCCTTGATGCACTGTTTCAGTGCATCAACATTCGTTTCTAACCCAAAACTCCGTTACTTCACGAGAACAACCAGGTACTTGCTGGTGCTCCAGAAAATCTGAGAGTTGGTGATGCGGAGAGTATATTGCTTATTGGCATCACGAACCAGAGTATAAGAGCTTGAAGGATGAGTAGTGAGCAACTTGGCTGACTTAGAGTAGAGCTTGATCTCAGAAACCTCACGGATATCTACCTTTGTAAAGTAGCTCTTGTTGAAGTTACCGGTCATAACCTTGCCATTCTCCATGATGTGCTGGTTCTTCAGCTCCTTCTTGGTACCGAATACATACCATGCAGTGTTGAGCTGCTTATCCTGAGCATTGATCACCTCAGTCTTCTTACTGCTTTCCTTGGTAAGGTTGCTGGTCTTGGTGTTCAAGTTGTTGATTGTCTCATCAAGAGCAGCAATGTGGATATCCTTGCTATCCAACTCCTCACGGAGTGCCTGGAGCTGCTTCTCCTTCTCAACCAGCTGCTTCTGCAGGTTCTCTATGGTCTTCTTGAGCTGGTCGCCCTGGATAGAGCTGTTAGCCAACTGCTTCTGCAACTTGGCGAGGAGCTCCTTGTTCTGCTTCATGCGAGTAGCGATGAACTGCACATCCTCCTTGAGTTTCTGTCTCTTGGTGGCACCCTCGCCATTCTTCAAGAGCACCACGCGGTTCTCAGCCTCATTGATCTGGTTGAGACCATCCTCAATCTCATTCAGAGTACCCAGCATATCATTCAGTTCGCTATCCTTCTGCGCAATGATGCTGTTGAGCGAATCTGATTGAGCCGCATTGTTAGCGGCATTGTTCTTGCCGTCGTTACATCCAGTTAAAACAAAGGCTGCGAGGCACGCCATCATTAATAGCTTTTTCATAATCCTTCTCCTTTTTGTTAATTTTATGATTAATACTTTTTATTTATTATTCTTACGCTCTTCGCGTCGCTTTTCCTTCAATTCCTCCTTCAGCTGCTTGGGATCCTTACCCGCCAGCACGATGACGAACTCGCCGCGCGGTTCCGTCTCCTGGAAGTGGGCGATTACCTCGGCAAGGCTTCCACGCACACTTTCCTCGTGCAGCTTCGAGATTTCACGGCAGCAGCTCACCTGTCTGTCTTCTCCAAAAACCTCGACAAACTGCTGTAAGGTCTTCACCACTCTATAGGGTGACTCGTAGAAGATCATGGTGCGCACCTCATCCTTGAGCGATTCCAGGTAGGTTTGTCTGCCCTTCTTCTGCGGGATGAATCCCTCGAAGCAGAATCTGTCGCAAGGTAATCCGGACGACACGATGGCTGGTATGCAAGCCGTAGGTCCCGGAAGGGTCTGCACGGTGATGCCTGCTTTCGCAGCCTCACGAGCCAGATAGAAACCAGGGTCGCTGATGCCTGGGGTTCCTGCATCACTGATCAAGGCGATGGTCTCACCAGCCTTCAATCGCTCTACGATGCCAGCCGATGTGCCATGCTCATTAAACTTATGATGCGCCACTAATCGATTTTTAATATCGAAATGCTTAAGCAGGACGCTCGATGTCCGAGTGTCCTCAGCGAGCACCATATCTGCCTCTTTCAAGACCCGGATGGCTCGCATTGTCATGTCCTCCATATTGCCTACTGGAGTCGGTACGATATATAATATGCCCATAAGTGGGTACAAATGTAGTTAATTAATCTTTCATAGCAAAAAAAAACTGCGTATCTTTGCATTTTTTAAAACCTTATTAGTAATTTTGTCCCCGAAATGACTGAAATACTGAATGGGGAGGCACACCGTCCCGGAAGAATTGAAGTGGTGTGCGGATCGATGTTCTCCGGAAAAACCGAGGAACTGATCCGAAGAATGAAGCGTGCCAGCTTCGCCAGACAGAAGGTGGAAATCTTCAAGCCGGCGATAGATACGCGCTACTCCGAAGACAATGTAGTGAGCCATGACCAGAATTCTATCCGTTCTACTCCTATTGAATCTTCCGGATCGATTTTGCTATTGGCTTCGGATATCGACGTGGTCGGTATCGACGAGGCTCAGTTTCTGGACAATGGATTGGTGGAGGTCTGCAACGAACTCGCCAACCGCGGCGTACGCGTCATCGTGGCGGGGCTGGATATGGATTTCAAGGGTGTTCCCTTCGGTCCGATTCCTGCGCTCTGTGCCATCGCCGATGAGGTGACCAAGGTGCACGCCATCTGCGTGAAGTGCGGTGCACTGGCATACGTCAGCCATCGACTGGTGGCTAACGACAAGCGCGTGCTCCTGGGTGAGCAGGATGAATACGAGCCGCTCTGCAGAGACTGCTACCAGAAAGCCATCAGCCAGGAGAAATAGAAGAAAGTATCAAAATTCAAAGTTCAAAGTAAATGAGTAAGGAGATTACATTCGACAAGTTCATCAGATGGGCTGGTATCGTTACCCTCGTCATTGCAGTACTCTACATCACCAACTATCTGAGTGAGGTACTGCTTCCTTTCTTTATAGCATGGTTTTTCGCATACCTGCTCTATCCCGTCGTGAAGTTCATCGAGAATAAACTCCATGTCAAGGTTCGTGCCATCTCCATTCTTCTGGCAATGGGAGCTGCCATTGCCATCGTGGGGGGTGTCATCTGGCTCATCATCCCACCGATGATCGACCAGTTTGACAAACTGGGAGAAGTGTTGACCCGATGGGTTCATCAAACCACCCATACCAACAATCTCACGATGCTGATCAAGGAGTGGCTGCAGGACAACCAGACCACCATAGAACGGTTCTTGAAGAGCAAGGACTTCAGCGATGCCCTGAAGACCACGATGCCGAAGGTTTTCTCGGTAGTGAGCCAGACGGCAACCGTGCTGATGAGTATCGTGGCATCCATGATTACCTTATTATATATGTTCTTCATCCTGCTCGATTACGAAACCCTGACAGCCAACTGGGTGCGCATCTTCCCGAAGAAGAACCGTCCGTTCTGGTCGGCACTGATGAAGGATGTAGAGCGCGAGCTCAACAACTATATCCGAGGCCAGGGAATGGTGGCGCTCTGTATGGGCATCATGTTCTGCATCGGCTTCACCATCATCGGTTTCCCGATGGCGATAGGTCTGGGCATTCTGATCGGCATCATGGACCTGGTGCCGTATCTTCATACCTTTGCCCTCATTCCTACGGCATTCCTGGCAATGCTCAAGGCGGCAGATACGGGACAGAACTTCTGGGTAGTCTTCGGACTGGCGGTATTGGTATTCTGCGTGGTGCAGGTGATTACGGATATGGTGGTTACACCGAAGATTATGGGCAAGGCGATGGGCCTGAACCCAGCCATCCTGCTCCTGAGTCTTTCGATATGGGGAGCTCTGCTGGGCTTCCTGGGGCTGATTGTTGCCCTTCCGCTCACCACCCTTCTCATAGCTTATTGGCAGCGGTATGTAACGAGAGAAAAGCCGCAATATGAAGAGAATTTAGGGCAGGATCCACCGGAAACAGCCACTGAAACGGGTAAAATAGAAGAAAAACAATAAAAAAACGACTAAATATTTGGTGATTTCAAAAAATAGTCGTACCTTTGCACTCGCTTTTGAACATAAAGTTAGAGATTGACTCGCTAGCTCAGCTGGTAGAGCACAACACTTTTAATGTTGGGGTCATGGGTTCGAGCCCCATGCGAGTCACAGTCTCAGAAAAGGACTTTCCATTAAGGGAAGTCCTTTTTTCGTATATGGTTCGGAAATTGAAAGCTTTTGCCCTTTCAGGGCGACAGTCCTACATACGAAACTACCCAGGGCGATGCCCTGGGCTGTGAGCTTCTGCCCTTTCAGGGCGTGTGGAGCAAACTTGCTAACTCCTGCAGACCAAGCGGAGCAAACTTGCGCCCTGAAGGGGCAAAAGCTCCTAGCCCAGGGCAACACCCTGGGATAAACAGTAAGCAAGCCTGCGCCCTGAAAGGGCAAAAGCTTTAGAAACTGCAGGAGAAGAAATCTTTTAACTCTCATTAACTAAAAACAGATGCAAGTTTCTTGCTGTTCTGCGTTTTATATAATGGAATGTAGGGCAAAAATGCCCTCGGATACCCAAAGGTGCCGGAAAGATTCCCACATAGAAACAAAAAATTAGAATAAAATAAAATTTCATAAGACAAAAATAACAATAACAAAAGACAAAATAAAATTTCATAAGACAATGAAGAAAATTACATTATTCTCAATCCTGGCTGTACTCTTTGCAGCTATGTCATTCACCTCTTGTAATACTGATGGTGACAACGGTATGAACTTTCTGACCCCTGAACAGCAGAAGAACTTCCAGTATACTATGGCAGCAGGTTCATACAACAACATGACCATTCTCTACGAAAAGAAGAATGATGCCAACGTAAAAAATCAGGTTGACTCTGTTGCATCAGCATGCAGCATCAGCATGTACGGCGACAGCACCATAACCATATATAGCTTCCCAGTAGCTGCACTCGCTGAGCACATCTCCAACAAGGATTTGGCTGCAGCCATCGCCAAGGAGGCTCAAAGAACCATCAAGTGCAAGTATAATGTAATGCCAAACAGTACTTCTGAAGTAGCTTACTTCATTGCTTGCCCTGAAGCAATCAATCTGGATCTGACTTATGGCACAGACAACAAGAGCCACAAGGTAGTGCTCTATTTCATCCCTAGCCAAATGTATTACGGCTACTGCACACTCAAGGAGCCAAGACAGCTGGGCTTCCAGTTCGCGCTCTATCAGATCTGGGTGGATGGCAACCAGACCAACTTCATCCAGAACTCTACCAACTCTGCAAACACCACAGTAGGTTTCCTCTTCCGCAACGCATGGAAGAAGTAAGAAGAGAGGGCTAAAGAATTCAAATTCAAGAAATTAAGTTAATACTCTTTTAAATACAAGCAACTTACAAATATATGGTCTGAATTTATCACTCAGCGTGAAAACTACATAAAAAGGCGCGATAGCTCTCCTGCTATCGCGCCTTACTTTTTTTATCCTATATTTCAGTATCCTAATCTTTCTTCCAGAGCTTGCTCATATCCTCCAAGCTCTTGCCCTTGGTTTCAGGTACCAGCTTCCATACGAAGAAAGCTGCAACGATACAGATGGCACCATACAGACCATAGGTAAACCAATGACCGAAATCATCGCCAGGAGTCAGGTGCATATTGAACATCGGTACGAAGGTAGAGCTGACGATGAAGTTGAATATCCACTGGAAAGCTACGGCAATCGCCACAGCCGCACCACGGATGGTATTCGGGAAAAGCTCGGCGATAAGCACCCAGGCAATAGGTCCCCAGGAGAACATAAAGCTGGCACTATATACCATGATACTCAGCATGGTAACCGTACTCAAGGCTTCATTTCCAAAGGTCAAGGCTACGCCCAAGGCTCCTGCTGCCATGCCGATGGAACCGAAGATAAGCAATGGCTTGCGACCCAGCTTTTCTACCGTAAAGACGGCTACCAGCGTAAACGAGATATTCACAACACCCATGATGACGGTCTGAACCATCGGATTACCCATTCCCATATCCTGGAAGATACGAGGCGCATAATAGAGCACCGCATTGATACCCACTGCCTGCTGGAATACAGAAAGCATCACGCCCACAAAGATACACATAAAGCCATAGGAGAAGAGCTTCTCGGTCTTCACGGTCACCGTATTCTTGATATCGTGGATAATCTCGCGTGCCTTCTCAGAACCATTGATCTTGGCAAGCACGCCGTATGCCTTCTCATCCTGTCCGATCATCACGAGATAACGAGGGGTTTCAGGTACGAAGCAGATCAGGAAGGTGAACAGTCCTGCCGGAACCATCTCGCTACCAAACATATATCTCCAACCCGTCTCGATGGTCCACTGCGCATCCACCATATTGGCGATGGCACCCGCAGCATCATAGATAGGATTGGCATGGGAACCCATGATGATGAAATTGACGAAGTAAACCACCAGCTGACCGAAGATGATGGCAAACTGATTGCAGCTCACCAACATACCGCGCATATTGCTCGGAGCGATTTCGCCGATATACATCGGACAGATGGCTGAAGCCATACCAACACCGATACCACCCAGCACACGATAGAAGTTGAATACCACCAGCAACGTCCAGTCGGCATGTCCCTGAGGCAGGAGATAAGATTCCGGTTCCATAGATCCCCAGGCAGAGAGGAAGAAGCAGACACCCGCAAAGATGAGCGAGCGCTTGCGACCCAGCCTGCTGGCGAAAAGACCAGAAAGCGAACTACCGATGATACAGCCGATCAGCGCACTGGAAGAAGTGAATCCGTGCATCACATCGGTGTATTCGAAATCACCGGCACCCTTGAAGAATGCCTGCAAACCCTTCTCGGCACCTGATATCACTGCGGTATCGTAACCGAAAAGCAAGCCACCCAATACGGCGACCATCACAATCGAGAAAAGATAGGCCTTAGAGCCCGTTTGTTGTTGTTCCATTTTACTATAGGTTATTTTTTTATTTGTTTATTTTTATATTTTTATCTGTTTATTTTAAAATAATACGCATAATCTGCACATTTCCCCTATTTTTTTTGTAAATTTGCAACCAAAATAAGAGAACATAGATATTACGTAATATGAACATCGCAGAATTCTTACATCAGAAGGGCGACAAAAGAGGCTTCTCTTTCGAGGTTTTGCCACCTCTCAAGGGTAATGGCACTGCGGCTCTCTTCCGCACCATCGACAGCCTCAAGGACTTCGACCCACGGTTTATCAACATTACCACACACCACAGCGAGTATGTTTACAAGGAACTGGAAAACGGTCTCCTCACTCGTCAGCGTGTGCGTCGCCGCCCTGGCACCGTTGCCATCGCAGGCGCAATCCAGAACAAGTACGACATCCCTGTCATCCCTCACGTCATCTGTAGCGGTGCCACGAAGGAAGACATCGAATACGAATTGCTCGATCTCCAGTTTCTGGGCATCAGTAATATCCTTGTGCTGAGAGGCGACAAGGCGAAGGAAGACCGACAGTTTACTCCAACAGAAAACGGTCATTCCAATGCCACCGACCTGCTGAAGCAAGTAAACCAGTTTAACGACGGTTTCTTCTTCGACGGCACCCCGATCAAGCATCCGGGTGATAAATTCTGCTGTGGCGTAGCCTGCTATCCGGAGAAGCACGAAGAGGCTCCCAATCTGGAGATGGACATGAAGCATCTCCTGGAGAAGCAGCAGTTGGGCGCTGACTATGCCATCACCCAGCTCTTCTACGACAACGAGAAATTCTATGCTTTCGTAGAGAAGGCTCGCCAGATGGGCATCACCATCCCTATCGTTCCGGCGCTGAAGCCATTCGCCAAGCTGAGTCAGCTCACCATGGTACCTAAGACCTTCCATTGCGACATCCCGGAAGCTCTGGCGCAGGAGGTTTTGAAGTGCAAGAGCGATGAAGATGCCAAGGCACTCGGTATCGAGTGGACGACTGCCCAGGTGAAAGATCTCTTCGATCACGGATACAATCATATCCATTTCTTCACCGTTTCGGCAGTGGATAGCGTGAAACAAATAGCTAAAATTTTATTTTAAAGTTCAATGTTAAATAGTGAAGTGATAGGTCAGCAAGATATATGGAACCGTCTGATGGAGATGGTTCAGGAGAATCGTGTGCCTCATGCACTGATGTTCTGCGGTCCACAAGGTTGTGGAAAACTGGCAGTGGCGCTGGCTTTTGCCAGCTATCTGCTGGGCGATTCCCCGATGCTGAGAAAATGGGAGCATCCCGACCTGCATTTCACCTTCCCTACCATCAAGACATCCGAGATGAGCGGCGACCATACGCCCGTAAGTCTCGACTTTATGAAAGAATGGCGTGAGATGCTCCTCCAGGAAGGTCCGTATGTGCTGATCAGCGACTGGATGCAGCGCATGGGCAAGACTGATGCCGACTTCAACAAGCAGGCAATCATCACCGCCGATGAGACCGACAATCTTTCGAGAGAACTGAGCATGATGTCGAGTCAGGGCGGATACAAGATCAGTCTGATATGGTTGCCGGAGCGTATGAACCTCACGAGTGCCAACAAGATATTGAAACTGCTGGAAGAGCCGCCTCATCAGACACTCTTCCTCCTGGTAAGCGAACAGCCGGAACTTCTGCTCGAAACCATCAGAAGCCGTGCACAGCGTATCGACCTGAAGAAGATTGAAACTTCCGAGGTGGAGAAAGCGCTCATAGAGCGAAGAGCGCTGGATGCAGAATCAGCCCACCGCATCGCCCGAATCGCCAACGGCAACTGGAACCATGCATTGGAGGAGCTGGACTCTGGCAATGAAAACCGCCAGCATCTGGATATGTTCATCATGCTGATGCGCCTCTCCTATATGCGCAACATCCACGATTTGAAGAAGTGGAGCGAGGTGGTTGCCACCTTCGGCAGAGAGAAGCAGAAGCGAATGCTCGATTACTTCATGCACATGCTGCGCGAGAGTTTCATGTATAATTTCCGTCAGCCGGAACTCAGTTATATGACACAGGAGGAGGAGAATTTCGCCAGGAACTTCGCCCGATTCATCAACGAGGCGAATATCATCGACATCTCCAATCTCTTCGAGGAAAGCAAGCGATTCATCGCCCAGAATGCCAACCCGAAAATCGTGTTCTTCGACCTGGCGCTGAAGAATATCGTTCTGCTCATCAGAAAATAAAGGAAATACATCCCCCGAAAGGGCAATATATATATTAATCAATAAATAATAAATAGAATACATCGTGGATTATAAAAATATGAAATTCAAAATGTGGAATGGCTGCGATAGAGGTCTATGCTGCAAGGCTGTGGGACGACAGGACCGACAGCTCAACACATATGACTGGCTAGCCGATGTGCCAGGAAACGCTGAGAGCACCGACCTGGTGGAAGTGCAATTTAAAAATACCCGAAAGGGATATTATCACAATGTTAACAACCTCGACCTCAAGAAGGGCGACATCGTGGCTGTAGAGGCTAACCCGGGTCACGACGTGGGTGTAGTAACATTAACCGGCCGACTGGTAAAACTGCAGATCAAGAAGGCAAACCTCAAGTCACAGGATGACATCAAGCGCATCTACCGACTTGCCAAGCAGGTGGACCTCGACAAGGCAAAGGAAGCCAAGAGCCGCGAACACGACACCATGATCCAGAGCCGTCAGATAGCCAAGGACCTGGGCCTGAAGATGAAAATCGGCGACGTGGAGTATCAGGGCGATGGCAACAAGGCTATCTTCTACTATATCGCTGATGAGCGTGTAGATTTCCGCCAGCTCATCAAGGTACTTGCCGATACCTTCCATGTCCGTATCGAGATGAAGCAGATTGGTGCACGTCAGGAGGCTGGCCGTATCGGCGGTACCGGTCCTTGCGGCAGAGAGCTCTGCTGCGCTACCTGGATGAAGAACTTCGTAAGTGTGAGCACCAATGCTGCACGCTACCAGGACATCTCGCTCAACCCTCAGAAGTTGGCTGGCATGTGCGCCAAACTGAAGTGCTGCCTCAACTACGAGGTAGATAACTATGTAGAGGCAAGCCGAAAGATGCCACCTAAGGATGCCGTGCTTCAGACTGCCGACGGCGAGTTCCATCAGTTCAAGGTAGATATCCTTGCCGGACTCATCACCTACTCTTCTGACAAGAACATGGCTTCCAACCTGGAGACCATCACAGCAGAACGTGCCAAGGAAATCATTGAGATGAATAAACAGGGCGAGAAACCGCTCAGCTTGATGGAGAATGGCAAGATGAAGGAAACTTCCAAGAGTATCGACCTGCTCAATGAGTCTGATCTCAGCCGATTCGACAAGGCGAAGAAAAAGAAGAAGAACAAAAACCGCAATGCGAACCGTTCAGAGAAGGGAGATAACCGCCAGCCAAACGGCAACCGCCCGGAAAGAAACGAGAACCGTCAGCCAAACGGCAACCGTTCAGAGAAGGGAGATAACCGTCAGCCAAACGGCAATAACCGCAATAGGGATAATAGAAACAAGGGACCTCGCCAGCAGGGAAACAGACCTCAACAGGGCAATAACAATAAGCCTCAGCAAGGCAATAATAACAAGCCTCAGCAGGGCGAGAATAACAAGCCACAGCAGGCTAACAATAACCAGCCGCAGCAGGCTAATAACAACCAGCCTCAGCAGGGCGAGAATAACAAGCCACAGGAGGACAAGAAGTAAAAATGAAAAGACTGATTCATTTCGTTTTCATACTGGTGGCAACCATAGCCTTCAGCGCCTGCAATCATACCAAGGTATATGATGAATATGCCCACACGCCGATTGCAGGATGGGAGAAGAACGATACCCTATCGTTCGAAATCCCTCCAATGGCTGCCACCGGCTATTACCGGCAGAGCCTGGGTCTGAGAACCACAGGTGCCTATCCGTTTACGGCATTGACACTCATCGTGAACCAGACCATCTACCCTGCCAACAAGGGCAAGCGTATCGAGAAGACTGATACCCTACTCTGCCAGCTCATCAACCAGCATGGCGAGAACAAGGGACAGGGCATCAGCTACTATCAGTACAACTTCCCTATCAATATCTATAAGATAAACAGAGGCGATTCCATCCATATCGCCATCCGCCATGATATGAAGCGAGAAATTCTTCCGGGTGTAAGCGACATCGGAGTGAAAATAACGAAAAATGACCAATGAGACGTATCTCACTGGTCATTTTTTTTATGCTGTAAAATCTAGCTTCTTACCAGGTTTCTTCCGGCATCAATACGCAGGAAGATGAAAAGCAGGATGGTAAAGCCCCAGAGCGAACTACCTCCATAACTGAAGAACGGAAGCGGAATACCGATTACCGGCGTCAGTCCCAGCACCATTCCCACATTAATAAATAGGTGGAACAGGAATACCGAGAGCACACAGTAGCCGTATATTCGTCCGAACTTGAAAGGTTGTCGCTCCGCCAGATGTATCAATCTCAATATCAACATCAGGAAGAGCAGCAGCACGCCTGCCGAACCCAGGAATCCTTCCTCCTCTCCTACCGTACAGAAGATGAAGTCGGTATCCTGCTCAGGCACGAACTTCAGCTTGGTCTGGGTTCCGTTCAGGAATCCCTTTCCCTGCAAGCCACCCGAACCGATGGCTATCTCACTCTGATGCACATTATATCCGGCACCCGCCAGGTCTTCGTCCAATCCCAGCAGCACATTGATACGCACTCGCTGGTGAGGTTCCATCACGTTGTTCAGCACGTAATCGGCACTGTAGAAGAAGGCAATACTTCCCATTGCGAATATCGAAATCAGGAAATAGTTGCGGAAGCGGGTCCTCAGACCGTGATACACCAGGAATCCGATCATCACCGCACAGAGCAGCAGCTGCACCCATACGATGTCAAACGGAATGATGTAGGTGGAGAAGAGTGCAAAGATGAGCGTGATGCCCACCGAGTAGCACAGGATGATGAGAGCATGCTTCCTGTTGCCCGTATAGCTGTTCACCAGTCCTGCCGTGAAGATCTGCACCAGCAGCAGCACCGTGAACTTTCCCACCGAGGTGTAGGTATCCCACATCGTCACGTTCTCGTACTTGATACCCACCACAAAGTAAACCACCATTGAGACTCCGGTAAAGAGGATGGCACCCGGCATTCCCTCGCGGTAAAGCATCAGGAAGAAGGCGGAATATACCAATGCCGAACCCGTCTCGCGCTGTCCCACGATACATATCATAGGCAGAATGATGATGCCCATAGCCGCCATGAAATGCTTCATCTTATGGATATTGAATCCATAGCTGCACATAAACTTCGCCACAGCCAGCGCCGTAGCAAACTTACCGAACTCGGCAGGCTGCAGTCGCAGCGGTCCCAGCACCAGCCAGGAGTGCGAACCCTTGATGCTATGCGGATTGAATATCGTGGCAAAAAGCAGCAATATCAGCACGGCATAGATCACGTAGGCGAAGGTATCGAAAAAACGGTCGTCCATCATCAGGATGACGAAGCCCAGCGCGATGGAGGTACCTATCCATATAATCTGCATACCCGAACGGGCACCCAGACTGAAGATATCGTTGTCGCCATAGGTATAGCTGGCACCGCAGACACTGATCCAGCCGAAGCAGAGCAATGCCAGATAGATGCCGATGGTCCACCAGTCGAGCGAACGGAGAATACCAGCTGGTTGTTTATTATCTGATTGAGCCATTGTCTTTATTATTCAATGAATTGAAACTGCAGTCTCAGGATAGAAACTGCAGTTTTGATTTGAAACTTCAGTATATTATCTGCTACTAGAGCCGTAGGCAATTCTTCGGGCCTGCATCTGTGCCGCCTGACTTTCAGAAGCAGGAGAAAGCTTGCCTTTCAGATACTGCTCCATCATCAAACCTCCGATAGGCACACCGTAGTCGGCACCCCATCCACCATTCTCCACATACACGGCGATGGCGATTCTCGGATTGTTCATCGGAGCAAAGCCCATGAATACAGAGTGGTCGTGACCACGGTTCTGAGCCGTACCGGTCTTGCCGCAAGCCTCGAAGTCGTAACGGGAGAGCATCTTACAGGTACCCTTCAGAGCCGAACTTCTCATACCAGCCACCACATAGTCATAGGCTCGCTTCGAAGCCTTGGTGTAATGACGGCGGGTATAAAGCGTATCGAGCGGTTCGCCCTGCACCTTACGCACTACGTGAGGCACATAGTAATAGCCTCGGTTGGCGATGGTGGCACCCAGATTGGCAATCTGCAGAGGAGTGAGGTTCACCTCACCCTGTCCGATAGAGATACTGATGACGGTCAATCCGTTCCAGGAGCCCTTGTAGGCCTTGTCATAGAACTGTGCATTAGGAATCAGACCTCTCTTCTCGCCCGGCAAATCGATACCCAGCTTATAGCCGAATCCCATACTCACCATATAGTCTTTCCATACAGTCATCGCCTCCTGCACCGAGCCATACTTCTTCTTGTTGCCTATCATATAATAAAGTCCCCAGCAGAAGTAACCGTTGCAGGAAGTACTGATGGCATCTACCAGTGCAATAGGCGACGGGTGGCCATGACATCCCACATGCAGACCTTTGTAAGAGAAACCATGATTACATGGGAAGGCTGTGCCCGGAGTGATGATTCCCTCGGTAAGATAAGTCAGCGCCTGGGAAGTCTTGAAGGTAGAACCCGGAGGATACTGTCCCATGATACTACGGTTCAAGAGCGGTTTCCAAGGGTTCTGCGAGAGCCACTTGTGCATCTTTCCTCTATTCTTACCCACTAGTCGGCGCGGATCATAGGAAGGAGATGAAACCATCGCCAGCACCGATCCGTCTCTTGGGTCAATGGCCACGATACTTCCAATCTTGCCCTGCAGCAGTCTTTCGCCCAGAGCCTGAAGGTTGACATCGATACCCAGCGTCAGGTCCTTACCGGCAACAGGCCGCTGGTCGAGTTTTCCGTTCTGATAGCTTCCCTGTATTCTTCCGCGGGCATCGCGAAGCATAATCTTCACGCCCTTGGTACCTCGGAGCTCCTTCTCGTAATGCTTCTCCAGTCCCAGCTTACCGATATAGTCACCCGGCTGATAGTAGTCATCATCCTCAATATCGCTTGGCGAAACCTCACCCACATCTCCCAGTACATGGGCAGCGTATGGATAGACATATTCTCTCACGCTTCGCTTCTGCACATAGAAACCGGGGAACCGGAACATCTTCTCCTGGAAGACGCTGAAGTCCTTGTCAGAAAGCTGACTCATGAAGAGCTGCTGGGTATATCGCGAGTATCCGGGATTCTTGTTTCTGTCCTTGATGGCCTCCATTCGCTTCTCGAAAGCCTCCCTGGTAATGCCCAGGGAGTTGCAGAAGTCCATCGTATCCAGACGTCCCTCCTGCTCCTTCATCACCACCATGATATCATAGGAAGGCGAATTATACACCATCAGCTTGCCGTTTCTGTCGTAGATAGCACCACGCGAAGGGAACTCAATCTGCTTCAGGAAGGCATTGGAATCGGCATTCTTCTTATAATCCTCACTCATAATCTGAAGCGTAAAGAGACGAATGGCGTATATGACTACAATTGCTATAGCCACACCACCAATCACATACTTACGCTTATCAAGATTGTAATCCACCATATTATATATATAGCTGAAATTTTTTGTTTGATCTTTTACTGTTCTCTGTCTTGCAGCAAGGTTCTATCCCTTGCGGAAGCTCTCCAATGCCATGATGAGCAGCATCGTGATGGCTGTACCGCCACCGATGCGGAGGAGCCACTCCATCCAATTGAAGAAATTGAAGGTCTCCAGAGTAAAGAATACCAGATTATAAACGAGTACGATAACCAACGTGTAGAGAACATACGAACCGACACCGATGGTGCGCATGGACGGCTCCAGGTCGTCGGCACTGTCTCTTGGCACGAAGAGTTCGAAAAGATAAGGCTGAAGCAGTCCGATGAAGGTCATCGAAGCTGCAGCTACTCCCGGCGTATTGGCAAACACGTCGATACAAAGTCCCATCATGAAGCTCCACAGCATCACCGACCAGCGTGGGTGGTTTCTGCGGAAATGGAGCACCATGAGAATATACAGCAAGGGGGTGGCGCAGTTGAACAAGTGGATATGGTTGAACACCAATCCCTGCACCAGCACGAGCACCACGAAGATGCCGAGTCGTTTTATCAAATCTATACTCATTGCTACTTATATATCTCCTCTTACTATGATCTTTTAATTTTTACCTTTGGCATTGCCGTCGGGCATGATACTATCCTGTGCTGCACGCATAATCTGAAGGCGTTCCTTCATCACGGCATCATCGATGACGCAGACATCACGCAGACGGGCAAAGTCGGTAGAAAGTCTCAACTGTACTCTATACGACAATCCATCAGCAGAATTAAACACGTGCAGAATCTTGCCTACTCTTACTCCCGGAGGGAACACAGCCGAATAGCCACTCGTTACTACGTAGTCACCCAGCTTGAAGTGGGCATGGCGTGGCACCTCTTCCAGATATGCCAGTTCCGAAACGCCACCCTTCCATCGCAGATAGCCGAAATAGCCTCTGCCCTGGATGGTACAACTGATATTCGACTTCACGTTGAGCACTGGTATCACGATGCTGTAATGCTGAGCTACGAGATACACGATGCCCACCACTCCGGTACCGCTTATCACACCCATATCCTTATGGATGCCGTCAGCGCTACCCTTGTCGATGGTAATCAGGTTGTCTGGCTTGTCCAGGCTGTTGGCCACCACCTTGGCAGGGATGAGTCGGTAATTCTGAAGCAGCGCAAACTGGTCGCGGTGATAGATGGCACTATCCTTGGTTACCCCATAGAGGCTGTCGCTCAGCTGCTGCACCTGCTGCTCCAGATAGGCATTCCGCTGGGTAAGTTCCTGGTTCACCTTGGTCAAGGAGAAGAAAGTCTCCACGTTGGCATCCCATTCATAGATCTTGCCCGTTACGGCATTGGCTGTAGAAAACCACGCACTGCCCTGGTAGCTGTTATACTGGAACAGAAGCACCATGCTCACCACCTCCAGAATCACGAAGACAAACCAATGGTTGTATTTCTGCAAAAACTCTAAAAGGTTGTGCATACTTTAAAAAATGAATCTGTATATGATTAAAATTCCGCAAATGGGCACAAGAGGTCCAGATGCGGAATTTAAATATCTTGAATATTATCTCATCAGGAATGAGAAACGATCCACATTCTTCAATGCGATACCGGCACCCTTAGCCACACTGTGCAATGGATCCTCGGCGATATGGAATGGGATGTTGATCTTGTCCTGAAGTCGCTTGTCGAGACCGCGGAGCAGAGCACCACCACCTGAAAGCCAGATACCGTTCTTCACGATGTCGGCATAAAGCTCTGGTGGAGTATTCTCGAGAGCAGAGAGTACAGCATTCTCAATCTTGGCTACAGTCTTGTCCAGACAGTGAGCAATCTCCTGATAGCATACAGGCACCTCCATTGGGAGCGCTGTGATACGGTTAGGACCGTGAACGATGAAGTCTTCAGGAGCCTCATCACCCAGATCTGTCAGGGCAGAACCCACATGAATCTTGATACGCTCAGCCATACGCTCGGAAACCTTCACGTTGTGCTGGCGGCTCATATACTCCTGGATGTCGGCTGTCAGGTCGTCACCGGCTGTACGGATAGAGTTGTTGGATACGATACCACCCAGAGAGATGACTGCAATCTCGGTGCTACCACCACCTATATCAACTATCATGTTACCTTCTGGTGCCTCTACGTCGATACCGATACCGATAGCAGCAGCCATAGGTTCAAAAATCAAATATACGTCGCGACCGTCGGCATGCTCGGCAGAGTCGCGTACGGCACGGAGCTCTACCTCAGTAGAACCAGAAGGCACACCAATCACCATACGGAGTGAAGGTGAGAACAATCGGCTTCCTGTATGAACCATCTTGATAAGTCCACGCATCATCTGCTCGCAGGCAGTAAAGTCGGCGATAACGCCATCACGCAAAGGACGGATTGTACGGATGTTGTCATGAGTCTTCTCGTACATCATCTTTGCCTTCTCGCCTACAGCAATCATTTTGTCGGTACGGCGGTCGAGGGCAACAACAGAAGGTTCGTCCACTACAATCTTATCATCACTGATAATGATAGTATTGGCGGTACCCAAGTCCATTGCGATTTCCTGAATAAATGAAAAAAATCCCATTTGCTAATGTAAATCTAATATTTTAAGCTTAAAATCTTTCCTTTGTAGTCATCTTCCCGCCCTCGCTTTCAAGAGCGGGAAGAGTTGCGAGATGAATAGGTTTACCTCTTATTACTTGGCAAACCAAGCGTGGATAGCAGTATCATAGTGAGAACTTACGCCGAATGCACGCTCTGCGAACATCTTGCGGTCCTCAATGTCGGTTTCAGCACCCTTCTTCTTCAGAATGTCGAGAAGCACGCTGTACTCAGCCTTGCTAGGAACGATAACCACGTCCTTGAAGTTCTTGGCACCGGCACGGATCAGGGAGATACCACCGATATCAATCTTCTCGATGATGTCGGCATCGCTGGCGCCGCTGGCTACAGTCTGCTCAAATGGATAGAGATCCACGATAACGAGGTCGATAGAAGGAATCTCATACTCCTTCATCTGCTCCTGGTCGCCCTCATTGTCGCGACGGGCCAAGATACCTCCAAATATTTTTGGATGAAGAGTCTTCACACGACCACCGAGGATTGATGGATATGTGGTGACATCCTCAACTTTTTCACATTCATAACCCAAAGATTCGATAAACTTCTGAGTACCACCTGTGCTCAGGAACTTAACACCCTCTTCATTCAACTTGGCGAGCAACTCGTCCAAGCCATCCTTGTGAAAGACAGACACCAAAGCTGTCTTGATCTTCTTTGTTTCAGCCATTGACTTTATATATTACGAATTTTTATATTCAATATGGTTTCTAAAAACGCTGCAAAGATACAAAGAATATTTGAAATACACAAATATTTAATACCTATTATCACATTATTTAAAGGATATTTGCGATAAATCAAGTAATGGTTCAGCCATTTTGACAGAAGCTTTTCTGCAAATAGGGAAAAAGGAAGGGAAAAACAGACAAAATGTCAGAAAAACGCTCAAAAACACGCAATGGGCACGCTATTCGCATCCACGGATTGCGATGCCGGAAGCCATCAAGGCTGAAGCATCATCCAAGGCTGAAAGTCCGGAAGAACTGAAGCCAGACAACAAGAAGTAGAACAAATAACATTTAGAAAGGAGATCAAGATATGACATTCGACAAATTTACAATCAAGGCGCAGGAAGCGGTGCAGGCCGCTGTGAACATAGCGCAGAGAAATGGTCAGCAGACCATCGAACCGGTGCATCTTCTCAGTGGTATCATCGAGAAAGCACCTGATGTAACCAACTACATCTTCCAGAAGCTGGGTATGAACGGCAATCAGATTGCCATGCTCCTGCAGCAGGAGATGCAGCACCTGCCTCGTGTGCAGGGTGCCGGTCAGCCATACCTCTCGGGCGATACCAACCAGATATTGATCAACGCCGAGGACATCGCCAAGAAGATGGGAGATGAATTCGTCAGCGTGGAGCCTATTCTCCTCGCTATCCTCAAAGGCAACTCTACCGCTGCCCGAATTCTCAAGGATGCGGGTGCCAACGAGAAGGACCTCACTGCAGCCATCCAGGCTTTGCGACAGGGTCAGAACGTGAAGAGCCAGAGTGCCGACGAGAACTATCAGAGTCTTGAAAAATATGCCAAGAACCTGGTAGAACAGGCTCGCAGCGGCAAGCTCGACCCAGTAATCGGCCGTGATGAAGAGATTCGCCGTGTGCTCCAGATTCTCTCTCGCCGCACCAAGAACAATCCTATCCTTATCGGTGAGCCTGGTACAGGTAAAACCGCTATCGTTGAGGGACTTGCAGAGCGTATCGTCCGTGGCGACGTGCCTGAGAACCTGAAGAACAAGCAGCTCTATTCGCTCGATATGGGTGCACTGGTTGCCGGTGCCAAATACAAGGGCGAGTTTGAGGAGCGTCTGAAGAGCGTCATCAAGGAGGTAACCAATGCCAACGGTCAGATTATCCTCTTCATCGATGAGATTCATACCCTGGTAGGTGCTGGCGGTGGCGAAGGTGCCATGGATGCAGCCAACATTCTGAAGCCAGCCTTGGCTCGTGGTGAATTGAGAGCCATCGGTGCTACTACCCTCAACGAGTATCAGAAGTACTTCGAGAAGGATAAGGCACTGGAGCGTCGATTCCAGACTGTGATGGTGAATGAGCCAGACGAGGTAGATGCCATCAGCATTCTTCGTGGTATCAAGGAGCGTTATGAGAACCACCACAAGGTTCGTATTCAGGATGATGCCTGCATAGCAGCTGTCAAGTTATCCGAGAGATATATCTCTGACAGATTCCTCCCGGATAAGGCCATCGACCTGATGGATGAAGCCGCTGCCAAACTCCGTATGGAGCGTGACTCCGTGCCAGAGGAACTGGATGAAATCACCCGTCACTTGAAGCAGTTGGAAATTGAACGTGAGGCTATTAAGCGCGAGAACGACCAGCCTAAGATTCAGCAGCTCGACAAGGAGATTGCAGAGTTGAAGGATAAGGAGCACGACTTCCGCGCAAAGTGGGAAGGCGAAAAGGCTCTTGTTAACAAAATTCAGCAAGACAAGCAGGAGATGGAGAACCTCAAGTTCGAAGCTGAGCGCATGGAGCGTGAAGGCAATTACGAACGTGTAGCCGAGATTCGCTACTCTAAGCTGGTAGCCCTTGAAGAGGATATCAAGAAGATTCAGGAGCAGCTGAAGAGCACCCAGGGCGGTGAGGCAATGATCCGTGAAGAGGTGACTGCCGATGATATTGCAGAGGTAGTAAGCCGCTGGACCGGAATACCAGTAAGCCGAATGATGCAGAGCGAACGTGAGAAACTGCTCCACCTGGAGGAGGAACTCCACAAGAGAGTCATCGGTCAGGACGAGGCAATCACTGCCGTAAGTGATGCCGTACGCCGCAGCCGTGCCGGTTTGCAGGATCCAAAGCGTCCTATCGCCAGCTTTATCTTCCTCGGTACCACCGGTGTAGGTAAGACCGAGCTTGCCAAGGCACTTGCCGAGTATCTCTTCAACGACGAGTCGATGATGACCCGAATAGATATGAGTGAGTATCAGGAAAAGTTCAGTGTCACCCGTTTGATTGGAGCGCCTCCGGGGTATGTAGGATACGACGAGGGTGGCCAGTTGACCGAGGCTGTTCGCCGCAAGCCATACAGTGTGGTTCTCTTCGATGAGATTGAGAAGGCTCATCCTGATGTCTTCAACACCCTGCTTCAGGTATTGGACGATGGCCGATTGACCGACAACAAGGGGCGTGTAGTCAACTTCAAGAACACCATCATCATCATGACTTCCAATGCGAGCCGTGAGATGTTGAAGAAGACCTTCCGTCCGGAGTTCCTGAACCGTATCGACGACATCATCACCTTCCAGCCATTGACCAAGGATCAGATTGCCAAGGTTGTGGAGTTGCAGATGAACAGAGCCAAGAAGATGTTGGAGCCTCAGGGCTTCGATCTCCGCTGGACTCCAGCTGCCATCGGTTATCTTGCCGAGGTAGGTTACGACCCAGAGTTTGGTGCCCGCCCGGTAAAGCGTGCCATCCAGGATTACGTTCTGAACGATTTGAGCAAGAAGATTCTTGCCGAGGAAGTAAGTCGCGAGAAGCCAATTACCATTGACTACTCAGAGGCAAACGGCATCGAGTTCAAGAATCTCTAAAAGATAGGTTTTTATCATTTCCTATTATATGAGAAAGGTTCCTTCGGGGAGTAACATCCCCGTCGGGACCTTTTTTTATGCATGCATTCCCCAACTTTTTGGGGAATATTTCCACAGAGTTTCCTCACATTCCACACCATTCACTTTTGGCACAAAACGCATAAACACTTGATTATCAACACAAAGTCATTTTTCTCATCTTTTTGGCACGCAGATTGTGACTATGATTAGCGGGTTCGACAATGAATCCACAAACAAATAAGTAACATCAATTAGTAACAATTTTAAAAAGATAAGATTATGAAGAAGTTTATGTTTGCAGCTATCGCAGCTTTGGTTATGGTTTCAGTAAGCAACGTTTTTGCATCAAGCAAAATGGTTAGTAACGCTCAGGTTGCTCCTGTTGATACAGTAGCTCCAAATGCACCTTCAGATTCATTGGCAGTAGATGCTCCTGTTCAGCCACAGGCTGCAGCAGAGGATTCTACCCAGCAAGAGAATGCAACAGAGGAGACTCCAGCAACAACAGAGGATTCTACCCAGCAGGAAACTACTGAGCAGAAGGAGACTACAGAACAGCAGCCAGCAGAGCAGACTGCTACAGAGCAGCAGACTATTGCTGAATAATAAAATAGGAAAAGAAAATTCATTTTGCAGGCGTTATACAAGAAAGAATAGATTAGGTTAGTTTTTTAAAGGTAATAAGACTTATTCAGGTTTCCATAGAATTTACATGATTTTCAAATATAAGATAGAATTTTAGGTTCGGTTTAGTGAAAAGTGAAGTCTGTTGGCAGTGATGCCAGCAGACTTCTTGCGTTTCACCCTTCTTCTTTTCCTTGCTGAAACAAAGCAGGGATACAGATAAGTTTATCGCCCTTCCTTGATGATCCAGTCGCAGAACAGTTTTTACACACACGTAATGTTTTTCCTCGAAAAAGTATCATAGTCTCATTCTTGACCGAAAACACTAGGCTATATTACTGATATATAGATATTTATAATCAATGATACTTCTCAAAAAAAGCAGAAAGAAGTATCATGGAAGTATCATTAAAGACTATAGAAGTATCATTAAAGATAGTCGAAATAAGAGAAAAGACAGTTAAAACATTAAGAAAAGACAGTTTAAACATTAAGAAAAGACAGTTTAAACTTTTATAAAAAGCCAGTTTAAACATCGCAAAGAGGCAAAAGAATATTGCCCAAAAACATGCCCAACGTTTGGGCACTCATTGCCCACTCTATGGGCAACAGTTGCCCAGCGCACGGGCTACCAATGCCCACGTGGTGGGCTGCGGATGCCCGTGTGACGGGCACAAGCAGACCAACCGGAGGGCATAGAGAGACCAACTGATGAACTAAAAAAGCCAATGAGACTTCAATGAGACTTCAATGAGACTTCTCGGCTCAAAAACCGAGAAGTCTCATTTTTATTATTTTCTTATATATCAAGTATTTAAAGCCTATTTTTCAAGCAAAAATGAGACTTTGATACTTTTTTCGAGAAAAAAAACTTTTTCACGTAGGCAACCGAAGCCTAAAACATGAAGATTATTCGATGATGATACCGCCATTAGGCTGAATTACCACCTTTGCCTTACCATTCTTTCCAACCTTCAAGGTCTTCTTGACAGAAGTGAAGAACTTCTCGCCCTTCTTCTTTGGCTGGTCGGTGATATAAGTAACGGTCTTACCCGCAAACATCGGCAAATCCAGGGTCAGAGCAAGAGGCTTGGCGGTTGCATTCAGACCACCCACAAACCATCTGCCGGCTGTAAGCGCAGCACCGGAACCATTCTCTACACTCGACTTGCGAGCCACTACTGCATACTTAGTTGGATAACCGGCAATAAACTTGGTATCCTCCCATGCAGTTGGTACATTCTTGAGCCAATCCAACTCCCACTGTGGTACATCCTGCAAATTGTTAGGATAGAGACAGATGCAGTTTACGCTGCTCTGGTTGGTGATGGCAGTAGCCATCTCGAACACATCGCTGGTATAACGCTGGTGGCGGCTCTTGTTATCCTTGGAGAAATACTTATTCATCATCACACCACCCCAGTCGAAGCTGGCTACGGCATTTCTTGAGAACGGATGCATCGTCATCTCGAAGGCCTCTTTCTTGGCATGATAATCCGTGAAATATACATTCTCTGAAGCCAGAGCTGCCTCGCTCGATACATAGTTAGGATACATACGCTCCCAGCCACGTGGCATGGTGCAACCATGGAAGATGACCTCCAAGCCATAATCGTTGGCATCGCTGAGGATATCCTCATAGAGCTTCATCGTCTCCTGCTTGTCGCCACCGAAGAAATCCACCTTGATACCTACCACGCCAATCTTCTTCATCCAAGCCATCTCCTTCTTGCGGGCGATGGAATTGTTCATAATCTGACGAGGAGTCTGAGGAGCATCATTCTCGAAACCGTTGGAATTGTACCAGAGCATCAGGCTTACCTTCTTGCTCTTGGCATACTTGCTCAACTCTTCGATGCGCTTTCTACCTATCTGCTTGTCCCACCAGCCATCTACCAAGATGGCTTCATAACCCTGGGCAGCAGCAACATCCACCATCTTCACCTGGTCGTCATAGTTAACGGAATTGTCCTGCCAGATGAGCCAGCTCCAGGTATAGCGCGATGGCTTGTAAGTCTGACTTGCCTCATACAATGGCTTCACCACATCGTAAGGGATGGTGGTCTCTACGATAGGAGCCAGCGAAGAACCCACGGTGATGGTACGCCAAGGAGTCTCGCCCGGCAATGGGATACCGGCATATTCAGAACCGATACCATTGTTCTCACCCTTCTGAGGGAAAGCCACAGTATAGCCCTTGCCCGGCTCGTAGTCAGAAAGACGGCAGCCTGGATAAGCGCTCGACACACCGGTTTCGCTGACCAATACCCATCCGTCGCTGCCCACCTTGAAGAGACATGGGAAGGTATAGCCCACACCAAACTGTGACTTCACATTCATCGGAGCATCCGGAGTGTATTCCTCCTCGTAAGATGGCTTGGTGCGCTCCCAACCGGTCATCGGAGTAATCTGAGGACAGAGGAAGGTGGTGGTCTTCTCCGGGAAATTGAATCCGCTCACCTCATTATATATAATCACCGACTTAGGATTATCCTTCTTAGGACGGATCATCTCATACTTGTAGGCGATGTCGTTGTTGCTTACATGAAGATGAAGGGTCATGGAATCCTTCTTACTGTTGAGGAAACCGATGGTAGCATCCACCACATCCTTCTGGATATCACTCTTCTTGATGCGGGTCATCTTGTAGGCAAGCGGCTTCACTTCCCCACCCTTCAGGATGCCCATGGTGAGATCCTTTGAGAAATCACCATAATTGGCAACCAGACCGAGCGCCGAAGTTCCCAGCATCTGCTTGCCATTGTAATCTACCGTGTAGGAAGCCTTGCCTCCCTCACAAGCAACATTCACCACCAATTTACCGTCTGGCGACTTCACTGTATAGTTGTTAGCCTGCATACCCAAAGCAGCAAGCAACAAAATACCAGCGATACTCATTTTTTGCTTCATATTATTTTCTTCTTAGGTTTGATTTATTTTAATGTCTGCAAAGATAAGCAAAATCTTGAAGAAAGAGGAGAAATAATCATTTAAAAATAGATATTTTCCGCTAATTTAAAGGGATTTAATGCCAAAAAGCCCCGACATCACGTCGAGGCTTTTGAGTTTTTGAATGTTTCAGCAGTTTGTGTTTTTATGTAGTTATGATTTGTATCTTTGAAAATCAGTTTTCTTTTCTGGTTGCAAAAGTACGCAAAAAACTGAAATGATTCAAAATTCAACGCATCTTTTTGCCGAAAAAAGACGTAAACGTTTTCAGATTTCAGCGCCTGAGTTTTCAGGTTTCAGCATTCAGACATGTCGATTCCTGCGTTCGAAAATACCGATTTCCGCCCCGTAGCCTTGCAGCCGCTTTCATAAAAAAAACATAATTTTCACCTTATATATATAATAAGAGCATTTTTTTTATTATCTTTGCACCTATAATAATACGTACGTAAAGAATGAAAGAATTTGTAATATCAGAAGTCAAGGCGGAAACCGCTGTGCTGGTGGGTCTTATTACCAAGACACAGGACGAAGCCAAGACCAAGGAATATCTCGACGAGTTGGAATTTCTTGCAGATACCGCAGGCGCCGTCACCGTGAAGCGATTCACGCAGAAGGTGGTGTCGCCAAACCAGACCACCTATGTGGGAAAGGGTAAGCTGGAGGAAATCAAGCAATACATCAAGGACGAGGAAGAAGAAGACAGAGAAGTAGGTATGGTGATCTTCGACGATGAACTCTCTGCCAAGCAAATCCGAAATATCGAGCAGGAATTGCAGGTGAAGATTCTCGACCGTACTTCGCTCATCCTCGACATCTTCGCCATGCGTGCCCAGACTGCTGCTGCCAAGACGCAGGTAGAGCTGGCACAATACCGATACATGCTGCCAAGACTGCAGCGACTTTGGACTCACCTGGAGCGCCAGGGTGGTGGTTCAGGTTCCGGTGGCGGAAAGGGATCGGTAGGTCTGCGTGGACCAGGTGAGACCCAGCTCGAGATGGACCGCCGTATCATCCTCGGCAGAATGAGCCTGCTCAAGGAGCGACTCGCAGAAATAGACAAGCAGAAGACTACCCAGCGCAAGAACCGCGGAAGAATGATCCGAGTGGCTCTCGTGGGCTATACCAACGTGGGAAAATCCACCATCATGAACCTGCTCAGCAAGAGCGAGGTGTTTGCAGAGAACAAACTCTTTGCTACCCTCGATACCACCGTGAGAAAGGTGGTGGTAGATAACCTGCCATTCCTCCTTGCCGACACCGTAGGATTCATCCGCAAGCTGCCTACCGACCTGGTGGACTCCTTCAAGAGCACCCTGGATGAGACCCGTGAGGCAGACCTCCTGCTGCACGTGGTAGATATCTCCCACCCAGACTTCGAGGAGCAGATTCAGGTAGTGGAAAAGACCCTGGAGGAGATAGGATGCTCCGACAAGCCTTCGATGATCATCTTCAACAAGATAGACAACTACTCCTGGGTGGAGAAGGAGGAAGACGACCTCACTCCGATGGAGAAGGAGAACATCCCGCTGGAAGATCTCAAGAAAACCTGGATGGCAAAGCTCAACGACGACTGTCTCTTCATCTCCGCCAAGAACAAGGAGAACATCGACGAGTTCCGAGAGGTGCTATATAAAAAGGTAAGAGAACTGCACGTACAGAAGTATCCATACAACGACTTCCTGTACCAGGATTATGAATAATTCCCTAAAAACATATCAACAATGAATGACTACAGACCTCTGACCTCCGAGGAAATCGAGGTACTCAAGAGCAACGACTGCTGGGCTGAAGACTGGACTTCAATCAATGTTTCAGAAGACTTCAAGCCCAACTACATGCATCGCGTGATGCTCTATGGCGAAGTAAACATCGGTGCCTTCAACAAGAATGTGGAGGTGAGCCAAGGCTTCGTAAAGCATTCCGGCATCAACAATGCCACCCTGAGAAACGTAACCATCGGAGACGACTGTCTCATCGAGAACGTGGGCAACTTCATCAATAACTACACCATTGGTGATGACTGCTACATCTCCAACATCTCTACGATGGAAACCACCGAGGGCGCTACCTTCGGCGAGGGGAATCTGGTGAGCGTGCTCAACGAGGTGGGCGAAGGAAACGTGATTCTCTTCTCCGACCTCAACAGCCAGCTGGCTGCCTTCATGGTGAAGCATTTCTCCGACAAGGAACTGAAGGAGAACATCCGACAGCTCATCAAGACCGACATCGAAAACAAGGCGCCGGAAAGGGGACAGATTGGCAGCAACGTGAAGATTGTGAACACCAAGGAGATTACCAACTGCGTAATCAACGACCTCTGCGAGGTAAACGGTGCTTCACGACTCAGCGACTGTACGCTGCTCGGTTCGGTTCACGGCAACGTATATATCGGCACGGGAGTCATCATCGAGAACTCCATCATCGCCGAGGGTTCCAGCGTTATCAACAGCGTGAAGATACAGGACTGCTTCGTGGGCGAAGCCTGCCAGCTGAGCAACGGTTTCACAGCCTCAGCCTCCGTATTCTTTGCCAACAGCTATATGAGCAACGGTGAGGCGTGCGCCGCCTTCTGTGGTCCATTCACAGCATCGCATCACAAGAGCAGTCTGCTTATCGGCGGAATGTTCTCATTCTATAATGCCGGTTCAGCCACCAACTTCAGCAACCATGCCTACAAAATGGGTCCTATGCACTGGGGCATCCTGGAGCGTGGTTCGAAGACAGCCAGCGGTGCCTACCTGCTGATGCCAGCCACCCTGGGTTCGTTCTCAGTATGCTTCGGCAAGCTGATGCACCACCCTAACACCCGCAACCTGCCATTCGCCTATCTGATAGCCGATGGCGACAAGATGTTCCTCATCCCAGGCAGAAACATCACCACCGTGGGTCTGTACCGCGACATCAAGAAGTGGCCGAAGCGAGATCTCCGTGCTCCTGAAAACCGCAAGAGCATCGTGAACTTCGACTGGCTCTCTCCTTTCTCCGTAGGCGAAATCCTGAAGGGCAAGAAGATCCTGGAGAGTCTCCGCGAGGTAACGGGCGACAACGTATCGCAGTATCTCTATCACGAGTACATCATCCCTGCCACATCGCTCCACAAGGGCATCAAATACTACGACATCGCCCTGAGAATCTATATGGGTGCCGTGCTGAAGCGAGTACTGAAACGGGATCCAGCCATTACCCCTCCTTCTACCCAGACAGGCGTAGGCGACTGGGATGACCTCTCAGGACTCCTGCTGCCGGTAAGCGAGGAAGACCGCATCATCGCCGACCTGAAGGATGGCACCATAGAAACCATCCAGGAGCTCATCAGCCGCTTCGAGAAGATTGATGCCAACTATCGCGAATATCAGTGGGCATGGACCTACAAGATGATCTGCGACTACTACCACATCTCCGAGATTACCCTGGAGGATGCCAACCGCATCCACGAGGACTACATCAAGGCACGCCGTTCCTGGATTGCGGAAATCAAGAAGGATGCCGAGAAGGAGTATGCCATGGGCGATGTGGAGGAAGAGGTTTACAGAAACTTCGTCAACAGTCTGGACCAGGAAGTGGATTACGAGAATTAATTCATAATGAAGAATTAACAATTTATAATTAGAAATGAAGATTAAGCATGTTTTGCTGGCAGCTGTCCTGATGGGCAGCATCAGCGCCACAGCTAAGGATTATCATTACACCACCGTACCAGGTGATGCCATGAAAACCCGCATCTACACCCTCGACAACGGTCTGACGGTGTACATGTCAGTTAACAAGGAAAAACCTCGTCTGCAGGCTAATATCGCCGTCAAGACAGGTTCCAGAAACGACCCTGCCGAGACAACCGGTCTTGCCCACTATCTGGAGCACCTGATGTTCAAGGGAACCCAGAAGTTCGGCACCATCGACCACGCCAAGGAGAAGCCTTATCTCGACGAAATCACACGCCGATATGAGAGCTACCGCAAGCTGACCGACCCTGCACAGCGCAAGCAGGCTTACCACGAAATCGATTCGGTTTCGCAGCTGGCAGCCAAGTACAACATCCCGAACGAGTACGACAAGCTGATGGCGAGCATCGGAAGCCAGGGCACCAACGCCTATACTTCCAACGACGTGACCTGCTATGTGGAGAACATCCCGAACAACGAGATTGAGAACTGGGCAAAGGTACAGAGCGACCGATTCCAAAACATGGTGATCCGCGGTTTCCATACCGAGCTGGAGGCTGTATACGAGGAGAAGAACATCTCTATGGCTAGCGACAACGACAAGGAGTTTGCTGCCCTCTGGAAGCTTCTCACCCCTACCCATCCTTACGGTACCCAGACCACCATCGGTGAGCAGGAACATCTCAAGAACCCTAGCATCATCAACATCCAGAACTACTTCCACCGCTACTATGTACCTAACAATGTGGCTATCTGTCTGGCAGGTGATTTCGACCCAGACCAGACCATTGCCATCATCGACAAATACTTCGGTTCATGGAAGAAGAGCGACAACCTCACCCGTCCTGAGTTCAGCCTGCAGCCGGACATTACTGCCGTCAAGGATACTGCCGTAGTGGGCAAAGAAGCTGAAAACGTGATGCTCGCCTGGAAATTCAAGGGTGCCAACGACAAGGAGAGCGATATCCTCGATGTCATCGAAGACATGCTTTCTAACGGTAAGGCTGGACTGATGGAGGTTGACCTGGAGCAGCAGATGAAGCTGGCTTCTGCCGGAGCCTTCGTCTACGGTCTGCACGACTATTCAGCCTTCATCCTTGCCGGTAATCCTAACAAGGGTCAGAAGCTGGAAGAGGTACGCAGCCTCATGCTCCAGGAGATGGCGAAGCTGCGCCGTGGAGAATTCGACAACGACCTCCTGCCTTCTGTCATCGCCAACAAGAAGCTGAACTTCTACAGAGGTCTCGACAGCAACGATAACCGTGCCAGCATCATGGTAGATGCCTTCATCAACGACGAGAAATGGGAAGACGTAGCCGGCAAGCTGGAGCGTCAGAGCAAGCTGACCAAGCAGGACATCGTGGATTTCGCCAACAAATACCTGCGCGACGACAACTTCATCTGCGTCTACAAGCAAATGGGCGAGGATACTACCCTGAAGAAGATTGAGAAGCCTGCCATCACTCCTATTCCGGCAAACCGCGAGTATGAGAGTGCTTTCGTCAAGGAAATCAAGAACGCCCAGGTGCCTGAAATCCAGCCTCAGTTCCTCGATTTCAAGAAGGATCTTACCATAGGCAAGACCAGCAGGAAGCTGCCTCTCGTATACAAGCAGAACACCCAGGACGACCTCTTCAACCTCGTATTCCGCTACGAGTTCGGCGATGAGGATGATATCCGCTACAGCTATGCAGCCCAGTATCTCGACTATATCGGAACCGACAAGAAGAGCGTTTCTGCCATCAAGCAGGCTTTCTACAAGCTGGCTTGCAACTTCAGCATCGCCCAGGGTTCCAAGACCCTGCAGATCAGCCTCAACGGTCTGAACGAGAACCTTCCTGCAGCTCTCCAGCTGACGGAGGAAATCCTGCACCATGCCAAGGCAGACAAGACCTCATGGAACCAGTTCATCGACCTCATCGAGAAGCAACAGCAGGATGCCAAGACCAACCAGATGTCAAACTTCAGCTATCTCTGGGACTACAGCACCTACGGTGTCTATAACCCAACCCGCAACGCCATCAAGACCGCTGACCTGCGCAAGATGGATCCTCAGGAGCTGGTCAACCTTCTGGGCGGACTGAACAACATCGAGCATACCGTGGCTTACTACGGTCCTTACAGCGAGAAGCAGCTCAACGCCCTGCTCGCCAAGGAGCACAAGACAGCCAAGAAGCTTGCTGCCGTTCCTGAGGGCAAGGAGTACAAGATGGAAGAAATCAAGCAGAACGAGATTTATATCGCTCCTTACGATGCCAAGAACATCTATCTGCGTTCTTACCAGAACACCGGAAAGAAGAGCGATGTGAAGGACGGTGCTCTGATTTCTCTCTTCAATGAGTATTATGGTGGCGGCATGAATACCATCGTCTTCCAGGAGCTTCGTGAGACCCGCGGTCTGGCTTACAATGCCGGTGCTGCCTACTACACTCCAGTTCGCAAGGACGAGAAGGATTACTTCATGCGTCACATCATCACCCAGAACGACAAGATGATGGACTGCATCCACGTATTTGACGAGATTACCGACAATCTCCCACAGAACGAGGCTTCCTTCAATCTTGCCAAGCAGAACCTGATGAAGTCTATCCAGAGCCGTCGCGTTACCAAGGCTGGCGTCATCAACGCATACTTCAATGCCAAGCTGATGGGCATCGACTATGATGTAACCAAGCTCTATTACGAGCAGCTCCCTTCACTCACCCTGCAGGACATCACGAACTTCGAGAAGCAGAATATCGTAGACAAGCCATACCGCATGGTGATCCTCGGTGATGAGAAGAATCTCGATATGAAGAGCCTGGAGAAGATTGCGCCAATCAAGCGTCTCTCTCAAGAGGAAATCTTCGGCTATTAAATAGGAAAAAGAATATATTGAATATTTCAACAGTTTAAAATAACAAAAAAACATTATGGCAAAAACTCCAGATTTTAAGTATGCTCCAATGTTTCAGATTGGAGAGGACAAGACAGAGTATCGCCTTATCTCTAAGGAAGGCGTAAGCACAGCAGAGTTCGAGGGTAAGACTATCCTCAAGGTTTCTAAGGAAGCTTTGACTTTGCTGGCACAGCAGGGTTTCCACGACGTAGAGTTCAAGCTCCGTCGTGAGCACAATCTCCAGGTAGCTAAGATTCTCAGCGACCCAGAGGCTTCAGAGAACGACAAGTACGTAGCTCTCCAGTTCCTCCGCAATGCAGAGACTGCCGTTAAGGGCATCCTCCCATTCTGCCAGGATACAGGTACTGCTATCATCCACGGCGAGAAGGGTCAGCGCGTATGGACTGACTTCGAGGACGAAGAGGCTTTGAGCCTGGGTGTTTACAACACCTTTACACAGGACAACCTCCGCTATTCCCAGAACGCTCCTCTCAACATGTATGATGAGGTGAACACCCGTTGCAACCTTCCTGCCCAGATTGACATCGAGGCTACAGAGGGCGACGAGTACCGCTTCGTAATGGTAGCCAAGGGTGGTGGCTCTGCCAACAAGACTTACTTCTACCCTATGACCAAGGCTACTATCCAGAATGAGGGTACACTGCTCCCATTCCTCGTAGAGAAGATGAAGAGCCTGGGTACAGCTGCATGTCCTCCTTACCATATCGCATTCGTTATCGGCGGTACTTCTGCAGAGAAGAACCTCCTTACCGTGAAGCTGGCTTCTATCAAGTACTATGATGAGTTGCCTACAACAGGTGATGAGACTGGCCGTGCCTTCCGTGACATCGACTTGGAGAACAAGCTCCTCGAAGAGGCTCACAAGATTGGCTTGGGTGCACAGTTCGGCGGTAAGTATCTGGCTCACGATATCCGTGTCATCCGTCTGCCTCGTCACGGCGCAAGCTGCCCTATTGGTATGGGTGTAAGCTGCTCTGCCGACCGTAACATCAAGGCTAAGATCAACAAGGACGGTATCTGGTTGGAGAAGATGGATGAGAACCCAACAGAGCTGATTCCAGAGGAGCTCCGCAACCCAGGTGAGGGTACCAAGGGTATCGAGATTGACCTCGACAAGGGTATCGACGCAGTTCGTGCTGAGTTGAGCAAGTATCCAGTAAGCACCCGTGTCAACCTGAAGGGTACCATCATCGTGGCTCGTGACATCGCTCACGCCAAGCTCAAGGCTCGCTTGGATGCTGGTGAGGAGATGCCAGAGTACTTCAAGAACCACCCTATCCTCTATGCAGGACCAGCCAAGACTCCAGAGGGCTATCCATGTGGATCTATGGGACCTACCACAGCCAACCGTATGGACCCATACGTAGATGAGTTCCAGGATCACGGTGCCAGCCTGGTAATGATTGCCAAGGGTAACCGTGGTGATGTTGTTACAGAGGCCTGCAAGAAGCATGGTGGTTTCTACCTCGGAACTATCGGTGGTGTAGCTGCCGTTCTCTCTAAGAGTTCTATCAAGAGCATCGAGTGCGTAGAGTACCCTGAGCTCGGTATGGAGGCTATCTGGAAGATTACCGTAGAGGACTTCCCTGCATTCATCCTCGTAGATGACAAGGGCAACGACTTCTTCAAGCAGTTGAAGCCTTGGACTCCTTGCAAGGAATGCCAGAAGTAATGATACAGACATCATAATATAAAAAAAGCTCAGGGCCATCTGCCTTGAGCTTTTTTCTTTATCTGTATTTCTTTTAAAGATCCTTTTACCTTTTTACTTTTTTACCTTTAAATTATTTTTCACTGATAAACTGCTTTTTCATAATCCCATGTTTTTCCTAAAAAAAATAGAGCTGCTATCTACTCTTTACAAGCAGATAGCAGCTAATCAATCAACATTAAACCTATATATCAACTATTCACTAAAAACCAACAATTCAAAACTAATACTTACTGACCAAATGGGGAGCCTTACAATGTATATTCCTCAGGAATCTGAGGCATTGCACCATTCTGGGTACAAACGTATGCACTTACCTTAACGGCAAGCTCGTGTGCCTCCTGGATGCTCTTACCCTTCAGAATGCTGGCACAGAAAGTACCGGTGAAGCTATCGCCTGCACCTACGGTATCAGCCACCTCAACCTTTGGAGTTTCCTGGAATGACTTCACACCCGGAGCAAAGACATAGCTGCCGTTTACACCGCAGGTCAATACGAGCATATCGAGATTGTACTTGCCGAGAATCAACCAGCACTTGTTCTCGATGTCCAAACCTGGATAACCGAAGAGGCGGCCGATGGTAATCAACTCCTCATCGTTGATCTTCAAAACATTGCAGCGCTTCAAGCTCTCGGTAATTACCTCTGGAGTATAGAAGTTCTGACGGAGATTGATGTCGAAAATCTTCAGACAATCCTCTGGAGTATGATCGAGGAACGTATAGATGGTCTTGCGGCTAACCTCACTGCGCTGAGCCAGAGAGCCCCAGCAAACAGCACCGGCATTGGCAGCAATCTCCTTGATATCATCGGTGAATGGGATATTGTCCCAAGCCACATTCTGCTTGATATCGTATGTAGGAACACCCTCCTTGTCGAGCTGCACCTGAACGGTACCTGTAGGGAATTCTACCTCAGGCATCACATACTTGAGCTTCTTCTCATCGAGCAGGCGGAGAGCTGTCTCGCCCAAAACATCCTTGCCCACAGCACTGACTGCTACAGAATGCAGACCATGCTGACCAGCGTGGTAAGCGAAGTTGGCAGGAGCACCGCCGAGTTGAGAACCAGTAGGGAGAACGTCAAAAAGAATCTCACCTAAACCTACACAATATTTTGTATCCAAATTCTTTGTTTCCATAATTACACCTTATTTATATATAATATAAACGATTGCGAATGAAGATTATTATAACCTTCTGATATAAGTGAAGAGATAAACAACTCCCACAGCCATGACAGCCACGGCACCTACCTGCCCGAAGGTATCGCTGGCGAATCCCATGAACAATGGGAAGATGGTACCACCAAAGAGTCCCATAATCATCAATCCGCTCACCTCATTCTTCTTATCAGGCAAAGCAAGCAGCGCCTGAGAGAAAATCATGGAAAAGACGTTAGAGTTGCCGTATCCCACGAGGGCAATAGCGATGTAGAGCACTATATGGCTTGTTCCTACCCACATGCCTATCATACTCAAAGCCATCATCACAACGCTGATGATGAAGAAAGTGCGGGTCTTCATCATACGGAGGAAGGCAGTACCAGTGAAACATCCGATGGTACGGAAGATGAAATAGAGCGATGTGGCGAAAGCAGCATCATTAAGACTCCATCCCAAGCGCTCCATCAGAATCTTAGGAGCTGTGGTATTGGTACCCACATCAATACCCACATGGCACATGATTCCTATGAAAGAAAGTAATACGATTGGCTTACCAAGCAATTTCAAACAATCCATAAAGCCCGAAGCTCCTCCATCCTGCTTCTCCTCGGTAATAGGTGTGCCAGCCAGAAAGAAGGTGGCAGCAATACCGATAACCAAATAGATTGGGAAGAGGATTCTCCAGCCCAGACCGAAGGTTGGAATGCTTGCCATGGCGCCCCACATAGCGATGTATGGAGCCAGGAAGGAAGCTATCGCCTTGACAAACTGACCGAAGGTCAATGTGGATGCCAGGTTCTGACCTGATGTCACCACCGAAACCAGAGGGTTCAGGGATGTCTGCATCAAGGCATTTCCGATGCCGAGCAATGAGAACGACACGAGCATCAGCTCAAAGTTTTCGCCAAAGATGGGCAAAAGGAGTGAGATAACGGTAACGAGCAAAGACAGGAGTACTGTCTTCTTTCTACCTATCTTATTCATCAGGATTCCTGTTGGAACCGAGAAGATGAGAAACCAGAAGAATACCAGCGATGGGAACAGATTGGCTGTTGCATCATTGAGGTTGAGATCTTCCTTTACGTAGTTGGAGGCGATGCCTACCAAATCTACAAATCCCATGGCGAAGAAACAGAGCATCACCGGGATGATTGTCAATTTTGATGATTTATTCATAATTGTTAGCGTTATTGTTTTATGCAGCAAAGGTAGCGATAAACGGTATCATACTGCATAATTTATCGTTCATCAACTACCTTTTTTGTTGCATTGTAACAATTCTACTATTCTATGATTCAATAATTATATTCTTACAAACCAAGTTTATGAACCTTCAGGTTCTTGAACTCAGCCTTGCCACCCTGGGTATAGAGCTTCACATTCTCGTATGGAGCTACTGGGAACACGAGGTTGGTCATGGCGATGCGACCGCCATCTACGAAGAGCTCAACAGATGACTTATCTACGAAGATATCAACATGATAGGTCTTCTTGCCATCCTCACAAAGACTCAATGGAGCCCAGGTAGCAAGAGCGAAATCGTTCTTGTAGTTGATAGAATTGGTGATGCGGGCAGGCTGCTTGCCTTCTGCTGCCAGCTGCTTGTCCCAAGCCAACTCGATATCGTGAGGAACCGACTGCTTGCCAAAATCACTCAGACCACTCTCTGTTCTATCCATCACTACCTTGCCCTGCTTCATATCGAAATAAATCATAGTGCGCTCACGCTTGTTGTTTGAAATCTCGATACCTGCAATACCGTTGGCATCTGGAGCTACATCAGCCTCAATCTCGAAAGCTCCCTCCATATTGGCAGCAACACCAGCAAGCATCTTTTCGTCTGAAACAGAAGCATCTGCCACATTCTTGGTGTCCTTACGCAATGCATAAACCTCTGGAGCTACATCTTCTGAAATATAATACTTGCCGTTCTTTTCGTAGAGTTTCAACTCACGTGGCAATCCGTTGGCACCACGGTTCTGCTTGAACGGAGTAAGGTTGGCATACTGCCAGTTGCTCATCCAGGTGATACCCAATACTCGGTCGCCTGTGTTTGAGAAGGTAACGGTAGCATAGTGATCCTTACCCCAGTCGAGCCACTTTACTTCGTTGGCATCAGGACAAGTAAACTTCTTGCCATCGAAATCGCCTACGAAATACTCGGTTGCACTGCCACCAAACCAGCAACCTGGATTGATATTCATCGTCATCACCCACTTCATCTTCTTCTTATCACCATTTACAGGCAACTGGAAGAAGTCTGGGCACTCATACTGACATGGCTGCTGTCCCAAGCCCTTACCGAAGGCACTCACGTAATCCCATTTCTTGAGATTCTTTGACTTGTAGAAGCGGGTCTCTTTATCAGCAGAAACAATCATATACCAGCATTTTCCCTTCTCATACCAGAACACCTTAGGGTCACGGAAGTCCTTCAAGCCATCGAATGGAGTCAACACTGGGTTGCCCTCGTACTTGGTAAAGGTACGACCATTGTCATTGCTATAAGCGATGCACTGCACCTCATCATGGTTTACACTACTGTTGTTGGTATAGATGGCGATGATGGCATTCTTGCCGAAACCTGCCGTATTCTTCTTATCCACAACCGAACTACCAGAGAAGATATGACCTACAGGGTCGCGGGCGATGGCTGGATCGAGATGCTCCCAATGAATCAGATCCTTGCTTACGGCATGTCCCCAGTGCATATTGCCCCACTTACTTCCGTATGGGTTATACTGGAAATAGAGATGATACTCTCCATCCTTATATACCATACCATTAGGGTCGTTCATCCAACCATAGAGCGGAGTGAAGTGATAAGATGGACGATAGTAATCGGTGTTGGTGGTGTCGAATGTATCACTGAGCTTGAGCAAGTTGAGTGCCAAAGCATCCTTCTTCAGACCAAGAATCTTGACTGTAGCAGTCTTACCCTTTCCCAAAGCGAAAGGCACATAGTAATCAGAACCATTCTGAGCCAGGCGAACGTCCATCCAGGTATCATCCTTAGAACCTGTATCGAGCAAAACCTGGGCCTCATCCTTCTCTTCCTGGATAGGGAGAAGAAGATACTTGGTAGGATTCTCCACCTTGATGATAGTAGTATCACCCTTGTGTTCGATATTCATCTTCTGTGCAAAAGCAGAAGTGGTAGCTGATGCCATCAACATGAGGCAGGCAGCCTTCATCATTTTGTTTGTTTCCATTGTAAAACTATTGTTAATTGTTATTGTTTATATCAATTGATGTGTAGTATTGTTTTCGTTATTATCGACAGCCCTATACCTTATTATATATAGGAGCTGTCGATTATATGTATTGGAATTAAAACGCTTAGAATTTAAGCGAAGCTGTGAATTCAACCGTGAATGGACGGAGATAACTACCCGTCATTATCTGGTTCTTGATTCCCTTAGCCTCATCCTTGGTAATCAGCTCGGCACCTGCGATACTACCCTTGGCACCAGTCTGGTTGAGGAAGTTGACTACGGTACAGCCGAGAGCCAGGCGCTTGGTTGCCTGCCAGTTCAAACCTCCGAAAGTCTCCCAGTGACCATTGAAATAATATGCCTCGTTGATGTTGGCGTAAGTCTTGCTGAAGTAACGGAAGCTGGTCCAGAGCTTGATATCCTTGGTAATCATGTAGCTTGGGTCCAACTCGATGAGAATCTGAGGAATCTCTGCTACGATATTGCCTGTGGCATTGATGTTGCCAACATAGCCATCGCTGAAGGTGATGCTGGTTTCATACTTCTTGTAAGTTGGCTTCTGATAAGTGAAGAGGAAGTGGAAATCGAATCCCTTGAATGGATGAGCCACAGCGTCGGTTGTCCATCCCCATGTCTGGATATCGTAAGTCAAAGGAGCTGCCTTGATCTCACTGCCATGCTGCAAGTTCAGAGTTGAGTTGTTGTTGGTCTTTGAGATGTAAGAGAACAACGATGTCAAACTCAACCATGAGTTATTGTAGTAGATACCTGCACGACCGAGTGGCACAGAAATCTTATCCGTATTTGGCAATGTAGCTGGGGCAAAAGCCTCGAACTTAGGATGCTGAACGATGTAAGTGAAATCGCCAGTGAAGCCGAAGTTATCGGTCAACTTATAAGTTGCTGCTACAGAGAAATCGTAGTTCAACCAGTTGTAACTCAAATCTGCCGGAGCAATCTTAGTAGTCTTATCTGGTGCCGGAGCACCGAGATAGTAATCGGCAAAACGGCCTACGAATTCACCCTTTGCATTCTTCACTGCTGCGTTTTCACCCTTCAGCTTCTGCCACTCCAGACGGGCACCATAGTAGAGATTCAACTTGTTGGTGACATCCCAATCGTGAGTGAAGTAGAGAGCCAGCTTGTTTTCGCTTCCCTTATAATACTCAGAGGCGTTCTTGTTGAAATCGTAGAAATAGCCATTGCGCTGGTTGGCATCCCAAACTCGCACGGCATAATTGCCATCTGCAGGTACGCTCTGATCATACATGGTTGTATTTGAGCAATAATCGATATGGTAGAACCACTCATTCACACCAAGACGGAAGGTGGAAGTACTGAATTTCTTGCTGAGCTCGGTGGTGAAAAGAGCCTCATCAATCTTACCGGCATTGAGACATGACATACGGGTCTGGATGTACTGACCGTTGTAATCCTTGGTCTGTCCGTCGATATCGCGATACTTATAATTATATTCGCCCTGATTGGCAGCGCTTTTCAAATCGATGATAGACATTGGAGTCTGGTAAACCATCGCACCACGGGAATGATCGTACTTCAAGGTAGCCTTCCAGTTCAAACCGTTGTCAAAACGGTAGCTGTTCATGAGGGTTACCTCACTTGCCTTATTCAGACAAGCATCGTAGAGAGAAGTCTGCTTCAACTCACCAGTACGCATATCGCGATAGGTCATGTCATTATCTACAGGAAGATAAGAGGTGGTTCCGAGCTTGAAGTTGCCATACTCCTTCACGCTTCCATCACCTACATAAATGAATGGAGCACTCTGGGTGGCATAGTTATATACATTATGACTGTTGGCATACTTATACATAGCGGTAAATTCACCACGATTGCCGTTATACTTCTTGGTGAGGAGCGCCTTGTAAATCTGAGTACGGTCCTGATAAGGAGTTGACTTAATCTTAAAGGTTCCCGGGTCGAAATCCTGATACATGTTAAAGCTGTAATACCAGTCGCTTCCCAAATCGCCATTCATATTCAAAGAGAATTCCTGCAATCCGAAGTGATTGCTTTTATAGTTCAGCGTACCATTGAATCCTTTCTGACCCTTCTGGGTGAAAGAGTTCACGGCATAACCGATATTACCGGTAGTGATAGCTGTCTCTGCAATCTTGAGCAAGCCCTGATGGCTCAAACTTGCATCACCACGCCAGATGGTATTCACAGAATGAGGATTGGTTGCGTAAGTAACAGGCAAACCATTCTCCAAAACGTTGACATCGGCAGAAGGCAAGCCTATCTGAATCTCACGAGGACCATTCGCACTGGCTGCATTGAGCATCACATTACGATTACCCTCTTCCTTAGCACTTGAATTATCATCCTGTGCAAAAGCTGCTGTAACATTTACCAATGAAAGTGCAAGCATCATAGCTGCGCTCTTTCCATTTAAAAAGTTGTTCATACTTTAAATGTTTAATTTGTTAGCGTTAATGTTTTGATTTCTGCTGCAAAAATACATAAAGGTCTGAACAGCGGCTTAAAAAATCATTTCATAAGATACAAAAATTCGTTCAATGAAACATAATTACCTGCAGATGAACGAATATTAATAAGAATAAAAGAAAAGATTTGCATAAAAAAGAAATAATTCGTAATTTTGCAGATACATAAAACAAACTTTTAATAATAAGAGCATAATATATCAGACAATGGAAGAGCGAAAGATCATACATATCGACATGGATGCCTTCTTTGCAGCTGTTGAGCAGAGAGACAATCCGGAACTTCGGGGCAAACCGGTAGCGGTGGGCTTCGACGGACCTCGCGGTGTGGTTTCTACAGCCAGCTATGAAGCCCGAAAATGGGGCGTTCACTCGGCGCAATCCATCGCTCAAGCCAAGCAGCGCTGTCCGGATCTCATCATCGTGCCGTGCCGGCATTCTTATTATGCAGAAATATCTCATCAGATACATCAGATATTCCAGGAATACACCGATCTCATTGAACCCATCTCCATTGATGAAGCCTTTCTGGATGTCACTCACAACAAGAAAGGGATAGAACTGGCGGTGGATATCGCCAAGGAAATCAAGGTCCGTATCAAGGAGGCAACAGGTCTCACAGCCTCGGCAGGTATCAGCTACTGCAAGTTTCTCGCCAAGGTGGCATCCGATTACCGGAAGCCAGACGGCATCTGCACCATCCATCCCGATAAGGCTCTCGGTTTCATCGCCCAGCTCCCTGTAGAGGATTTCTGGGGCGTAGGCAAGAAGACCCTACAGAAGATGCACTTCATGGGCATCTACAATGGTGCCGACCTACGGAAAGTATCCGAAGAACATCTTGTAGAAGTTTTCGGGAAAGCCGGACACATCTTCTATCATTTCGCTAGAGGAATAGACAAACGCCCCGTCATCACTTATCGGGAACGCAAATCCGTGGGATGTGAACAGACTTTTCTGGAGGACATCTATTCCAAGTCGGCAGTGATAATCGAACTCTACCATACAGTGCTTGAACTGCTGGAGCGAATCGCCAAGAGCGGTTTCGAAGGAAGGACCTTAACGCTGAAGGTGAAGTTCTCGGATTTCACCCAGATTACCCGCAGCATCTCTCAGGAGAAGATTCTGACGAAAAAGGACGATATCCTTCCCCTTGCCAAGCGACTGCTTCAACCGGTAAATTACTCTTCGAGCCGTCCCATCCGTCTGTTGGGCCTATCCGTAAGCAATGCCACCTCAGAAGAAGCCCGGAAGGAAGACAAGGAGAACAGTACCCTGAAACCTAAGTACCGGGAGTTGGAACTCGAGTTTGAGGAATGGAAAGAATGAGAAAGGTGATGAGAAGGAGATGAAATGAAAGAAGAAAAGGAGATAAGCCCCGAATAGAAAGTGAAAAGCAGCTGACAGGCATATTCCTGCAGCTGCTTTTTCATTTTTACTGTTTTTTCCCAAAACTAACTATTCATTTTCCCAAAACTAACATAAACCTATCTTAAACAACTAACTAACATTTTCCCAAAACAATCTTTTACCTAAAAGAAACTAATTACCTCTAAAAAACAATCCTATAAACCTAAATAACTAAAACCTATATACTTACTAAACCTATGAACTTACTAAAACTAAAACTTTTAAACCATTAAAACCTAAACTTAAAAACTTGCAAATATTACTACCTCAAATACTTGAAACAATTTATTAACTTCAAATTTCTGGTGCAAAAGTATGAAGATTTAGCGAAAGTCATGGATAATTATCGTTCAAAAAATAGCAAAAAATAGTACATTGCACTTTTTTTGCTAAAAATGAACGATTTTTGCACATTTTTCGAACGATATTTTGATTCAATGACATTTATTTTCTTGAAAAAGAATAAGGTACATCATCCTCTTGAGTACCTCGCTGCAAGTTTGGTTGCTCAGAAAGTCGATAGGTAATCTGTGTTCCCTGCATCAAAGAACGCATATCAAGATAGTTATGCTGGTAAGATTTGCCATTCAGCAACATTTCATCCACATAGCATCCCTTGCCTTCCGACTGGATATCTACTTCCTTGCCGTTCTCCAAATGAAGTTTCATCGACTTGAAATAAGGAGTTCCCAACACATACTGACCACTTCCAGGACAAACAGGATAGAATCCCATCGCCGAGAAAACATACCAGGCTGAAGTCTGACCATTATCTTCATCACCACAATAACCATCTGGAGCTGGCGTATAGAGCTTGTCCATCACCTGGCGAATCCAGTACTGAGTCTTCCAAGGCTGACCGCTATAGCCATAGAGATAGATAGCGTGCTGAACAGGCTGGTTGCCATGTGCATAATTTCCCATATCCATCACCTGCATCTCACGGATTTCATGAATCGTATATCCATAGTAACTGTTGTCGAAGACAGGAGGCAGCATAAAGACTGAGTCGAGCATCTGATTGAAAGCATCCTTACCACCCATCAGCTGGATCAATCCCTGAGGATCATGGAATACCGACCAGGTATAATGCCATGCATTACCCTCTGTAAAGGCATCACCCCACTTCAGAGGATTGAAAGGAGACATAAACTTGCCATCCTTCAATCTGCCACGCATCAGCTTCGTTTCCTTATCAAACACCTTCTGATAATTCATCGCACGCTTGGCAAAAGGCTTCAGCTCCTTAGCCGACTTACCCAAAGCCTTACCCAACTGATAGATACACCAGTCATCGTAAGCATATTCCAAGGTACGGGCTACACTCTCATTGATCTTCACATCGTATGGCACGTACCCCAACTTATTGTAATACTCATATCCCAAACGTCCTGTAGAGTTTACCTGAGGATGAACAGCCTGGGTACCATGAACCACAGCCTGCCAAAGAGTCTCCATATCATAGCCGCACAAACCGGAAAGATAAGCATCGGCTACCACAGAGGCTGAATTATTACCTACCATACAACCACGATGCCCCGGACTCGCCCACTCTGGCAGGAAACCACTCTCCTTATAAGTATTGGCAAGACCATCCTGAATCTTCACGTTTTCAGATGGATACATCAGGTTGAGAAGAGGGAAAAGACAGCGGAAAGTATCCCAGAAACCAGTATCCGTGAACATATAGCCCTTCTGAACCATACCATTGTAAGGACTGTAATGCACGATTTCGCCAGCAGCATTCTTCTCGTAGAAAGCACGAGGGAAGAGTACCGAACGATAGAGACAGCTATAGAAAGTACGGAGATGATCGATATTCTCGTCCTCCACCTCTATCTTTCCCAGAACTTCGTTCCAGCGCTGACGTCCCTGCTGTTTGAGCTGATCCATATCCGCTTGTCCCAGTTCCTTGAGATTCTGCATAGCCTGGGCGCTGCTGATAAACGAAGAAGCTACACGTGCCTGAATCTTTTCGCCACGCTGACTGGTTTTGAAAGTGATGATAGCACCCACGTGGTTTCCCTTCTGTTCGTTAGCTGAAATCAGTTGACCATCCTTCACACAGACAAATGCATCAAAGTCGTGATCGAACTCGATGATAAAGTAATTGCAGAAATTATCAGGTACTCCCCCACTGTTGCGGGTAGAAAAACCGATTACTTTCCGTTCGGCAGGAATCACCTGGATGAAACTTCCCTTGTCGAAGGCATCAATCACCACATTTGCCTGATCAGTCTTCGGGAAGGTGAAAGCCATCAAGGCAGCGCGCTCCGTAGGGCACAACTCTGCCGTTACATCATAGTCTGCCAGATAGACACTATAATAATAAGGTGTAGCCTTCTCTGCCTTGTGAGAGAACCAGCTGGCTCGCTTCGCCTCATCAAAGACCGGTTTACCCACGGTAGGCAAGAGAGAGAACTGCCCGTAATCATTGATCCAAGGACTTGGCTGATGAGTCTGCTTCAATCCTCTGATCTTCTTAGCTGAATAGGTGTATTGCCATCCATCACCCATCTTTCCGGTCTGAGGAACCCAGAAGTTCATACCCCAAGGCATTGCTATGGCTGGATAAGTATTTCCTGTAGAAAGCTCGGGGTTGGAATCTGAACCCACAAGTGGATTGACGAAATCTACGGCATTCTTTACGCTCACCTTGACAGCATGTGCCAACAAGGTGAGACATACAAATAGTAATAAAAGTGATTTTCTTTTCATTTTCTTCAGAAAATTAGTTATTATTAGAAACTACGTTAATTATATGATGTCATATTATACATTTCCCACTTCTCCCGGCAACATACCATACTCATCTTTAAAACACTTGGTGAAATAAGAAGGAGCAGAGAAGCCCACATCATAGGCAACCTCGGAGACACTCATACTGCGGGATTCCAGCAAACGCTTTGCTTTCGCCAAGCGAGCCTTGCGGAGCAGATCAACGACAGAAGAACCCGTCATCGCCTTCACCTTGCGATAAAGCTGGACGCGGCTCAAGCCTATCTGCTTACCGATATCCTCGACGCCAAACTCGCTATTCGAGAGATTCTTCTGAATGATGGCGTGAAGCTGTTTCATAAACTGCTTATCACGATCTTCCAGATGAGAATCGGCGATTTCCTGCTCTGCCTCCAGAGTGCCCTGGAAAAGATGCTTCAGAAGTTTGCGCTGCTTCAACAGATTCTCTATACGTGCCAGGAGCACCTTGCTGTGGAATGGCTTGGTGATATAGGAATCGGCACCATGTTCATAACCTTCGGCACGATGCTCTTCCAGATTCTTCGCCGTAAGCATGATGACAGGGATATGAGAGGTTGCCGTATGGGTCTTCAGATTCTGCGTAAACTCCAGACCATCCATCACCGGCATCATCACATCACAGATCACCAGGTCAGGAACTTCCTTCTTGGCAACATCCAGACCTTCCTTACCATCGGCAGCTTCCAAAACAATATAATCATCCTGCAGGAGGGTATGTTCGTACTGACGGATATCATTATTGTCGTCAATTACCAAGACGGTTGGCTTATTCGTGTTATCGCTAAGCAACTGCTGTACTTTTCCACTTTTTCTCTCTCCATCATCGATATATTGCAGATTAGCCTCATCTACCAACGTTTTACCATCTGACAAAGAGAGGTTTACAGAGTTATCCACATTATCCACATCAGTGTGGATAACTATCGACTTATCCTCCTGCTCACGAGGAATCACCACGAAGAAGTCAGATCCCTTACCCAACTCACTTTCTACACGAGCCTCGCCATGATGCAATTCTACAAACGACTTCACCAAAGCCAAGCCGATGCCCGTACCGCTTGCCGCTCCCTTAGCCTGGAAGAAACGCTCGAAAATCTTGCCAGCCTCTTCCTGCGAGATACCCTTGCCGGTATCTCGCACATCCAGGCGGAACTTTCCATCCTCATCTTTCAGAGATACGAATATATCGCCACCGGCAGGTGTATATTTCAAGGCATTACTCAGAAGATTGAAGACAACACGAGCTATCTTCTCCTTATCTGCAACCACCTCCTGAGAACCAACAGAGTCAGCTATATCCAAATGGAGCTTGATTTGCTTGCGCTCAGCAGTAAGCTGGAAATCGCCTACCCACATTTTCAATGCTTTCACCAGATCGAAGCGATAGAGAATCAACTCCATCTTTCCGTTCTGAATCTTTCGGAAATCGAGGATACTGCTCACCAGTTGCTGCAGAGCTACCGCATTACGCTTCACCATCTTTAAGAGTTCACGACTCTTTCCCTTGATACCACTGTCCTCCAGCAGCATTTCCACAGGATCGGCAATCAATGTCAATGGAGTACGGAGCTCATGACTGATATTCGTAAAGAACACCAGGCGGGAATGGGTGAGTTCCAACACCTCCTCGTTCAGTCGTTTCAACTCCGCATTCTTGCTTTCCAATTCCCCATTCACTCTTTTCAATTCTCCATTGGTTCTCGCCAGTTCCTCATTCAGTTTAGCCTTCACCACATAACTGCGGAAAATCATAGCAGCAGCGACAATACAAACCAGCAAGAACAGGCACAAGCCTATCAACATCACTTTCTGGGAATTATAATCAGAAAGATACCGATCCACCTGTTTATGCAAAGTCTTAAGATTATGAGCCTGTCGCTCAGCGTCTCTGGCTTCCATCAACGTAAGTTCCGCATTTTCCTGGGTAATGATAGATGTACTGAGATAGTTTTTCCGCTCAAAAGGCTGATGCTTCAGAATCTTCATCGCCAAGGCAATTACCTCATCACCCTTGGTAGGATAAAGATAGGAAGCCTCGAAGATGCCATCGCGCACCAGCTCCAGGCCACCACCCTGGGTAGCCATTCCATCAACACCCGTAAATTTATAACGATGCTGCAGCCCCATCTGCTTGGCAGCCTCGTAGGCGCCCCATGCCAGACGATCGTTGTGAGCAAAGACATAATCAAAATCCTGTGTCTTCTTCAGGATGCGCTTCATTGCCTGAACGCCTCCTTCCTCCTTCCAGTTGCCTCCTTCAGAAGCAATCATCTGGATACCCGGATATGGTTTGATGGCATCCATGAAACCAAGATGGCGCTCCATGGCAGGCGAAGATCCATCCAATCCACAGATTTCAACAATGCGTCCCTTACCCTGAAGCTTTTGAGCTATAAAGGTACCCATCGACTTACCGATATGATAGTTGTCGCAGCCGATGAATGCAGTATATTTATCGGTATTGGAGATACGATCATACAGAATCACCGGGATTCCCTTCTCGTAGGCACGCTCAACCGCCTTGGAAATCGCACTCAACTGATTAGGAGAGATGACCAGCAAGTCCACGCCCTCATCCACGAACTGATTAACCTGTTTGTTCTGCAACACATTGTCATCATTCGAGGAAGCAAGCTTCACGATAATCGAATCATTGAGATATTCTCCCATCTTCAGCTCATCATTGAGCTTGTTGCGCCAGATATCCTCGGAGCATTGGGATACACCAATGACAAACTTCTTAGGCTGCTGCTTGCATGCCGCCAACGAAAGTACCAAACCTATATATATAATAAGGTATAAATATCGTTTCATATATATTGTACTGTTTAAAATTATAGATTGATAGGCTCTAAAAGAGTTGCCTCTACAAGAGTTTCGGTGCAAATTTACTATTTTTTTTTTGGATTTTAGCGCATTTGGTGCGTTTTTTACAAATTAAGGTTCATTTTTTATAAAGAGAATCTACAGAAATCATCGTATCTTTGCAGCGGATAAAGGAAACAACTCCTTCTTCCGAAAACAGAGAATCAATAAAAATAATACAATAACTAGAGAATAGATAACATTAGTATAAACAACAAAACTAACTATATTATGGCTGAAGTTAAAAATTTTAGAGTAGAGTCAGACCTTTTAGGTGAGCTCAAAGTTCCTGCTGAAGCACTTTACGGTGTACAGACACTGCGCGGTATCAACAACTATCACATTTCCCGTAAGACTATGAGCGCTTACCCTGATTTCATCATCGCTATCGCTTACGTGAAGTTGGCAGCTATCGAGACCAACCATACCCTCGGTGTGATCAACGATGAAATTTCGGGTTCTATCTCTCAGGCTTGCCGCGAGATCATCGAAGGCAAATGGCATGAGAACTTCCCTATCGACATGGTACAGGGTGGTGCTGGTACTTCTGTTAACATGAATGCCAACGAGGTGATTGCTAACCGTGCACTCGAAATCATGGGTCACGAGAAGGGTGACTATCAGTTCTGCTCTCCTAACGACCATTGCAACTGTGGACAGAGCACCAACGACGTTTACCCAACCTCAATCCGTTTGGCTTTGATCCGTATGAACACCCATTTGGTAGGTGCTTTGACTGGTTTGATCAGCGCATTCCGCTACAAGGCAGACGAATATGCAGATGTCATCAAGATGGGCCGTACCCAGTTGCAGGATGCAGTTCCAATGTCTTTCGGTCAGGAATTCAATGCATACGCCAACAACCTGGAAGAGGAAATCCTCAATCTGGAGCGCAACGTGAAGCTCTTGCATGAGATCAATATGGGTGGTACTGCTATCGGTACAGGTTTGAACGCTGTTCCAGGCTTTGCTAAGCTTTGTGCTGCCAACCTCAGCAAGTTGACTGGCGAAAACTTCGAAACAGCTACCGACCTGGTAGAGGCTACCCCTGATACCGGTGCTTACGTAAGCTACTCTTCAGCTCTGAAGCGCTTGGCAATCAAGCTATCTAAAATCTGTAACGACCTCCGCTTGATGGCTTCTGGTCCTCGCTGCGGTCTGAACGAAATCAATCTCCCTGCCAAGGCACCAGGTTCTTCTATCATGCCAGGTAAGGTGAACCCTGTTATCCCTGAGGTAACCAACCAGGTTTGCTTCAAGGTAATCGGTAACGATGCTACTGTAAGCTTCGCAGCAGAGGCTGGTCAGTTGGAGTTGAACGTAATGGAGCCTATCATCACCGAGAGCCTCTTCGAGAGCTTGACATGGATGAAGAACGCTATCGAGACTTTGACTTCTGAGTGTATCCTCGGCATCACCGTCAACAAGGAGCGCTGCTACGAGATGGTAAAGAACAGTATCGGTATCGTTACTGCCCTCAATCCTATCATCGGCTACAAGAAAAGTACGAAGGTTGCCAAGGAAGCTCACGCCACAGGCCGTTCCGTTTATGATATCGTCATCGAACAGGGCATTCTGAGCAAGGAAGAGCTTGACAAGGCACTCGACCCTAAGGAGATGTTGCAGTCACACAAATTTACCCTGAAATAAATTTTTCCATAACCAGTCAGCTGATTAGCTGACAAACAAAAAACCTGTAAGCGTATTCTCACCAAAAGAATATAGCTTACAGGTTATTTGTTATACATAAAGCTTAAATGCCGTGTAAGGGCAAAAGCCTTCAACATCAGACTTGGTTCCGATATGCTAGCGGCGTCATTCCCGCTCTCATCTTAAAGAAATTTGTCATAGCACTCTGATCACTGAAATGCAGATGGTCTGCTATTTCTCCCATCGTCATGTCCGATTGCTTCAGGAGATTACAGATTTCCTTATAGAGCAGGGAGGTGATGTGATCATTCACGGTGGTTCCCGAAATATCCTTGATCATCCTGGATAGATAAGGTGCTGAGACATTCAACTTGTCGGCATAGAACCTGATTTGTCGCTCGGTCTTGAAATGACGATACAGAAGATGAAGGAAAATCTCATAAACTTCCTTCTTGTGGCGCAAATCGCGAGTCACCGATACATTCTCGTAAGGAAGTTCCGAAACCAGAAGCTTCAAAACATTCACCATCGACTGGATCATCTCTACCTTGTAGATGTGCTGATGACGCACGATATCACGAATCATGTGAAAGATATCGATGGCAGCTTTCTGCTTGTCAGCCGATAACTGATACACCACATCGGCCGTAATCTCCTCATCCACCAGGATGCACTCTGCCTCAAAATCCGCCGACATCTCGGAAAAAGCAATGACATGCTTGGGCGAGACGACCAGCAATTCACCTGCAGAAAGCGGCCTGTCGGAATTATTGGCTTCAGTACTTTGCTGAAGTACCCCCATTTTGATTTTTCCCCTGGTCACCAACACGAGTTTCGTGAACAAGGTGCGCTCTAGAGCCATCTCTATAAAATCCTTTTCGCATAGATCGTCTATATAAATATGTGCGGCATAAGCCCCAAAGATACTTTCAAGATGGTGTCGAGCGGCAAACTCTTTTAAATTGTAAACTTGTTGCTGCTTCATAAAGACTCAAATTCTTAGTTGGGGACAAATTTACTATTTATTTTTGAAAAATACAAGAAATGTATGGATAAAAAATGTGAAGAACTTCTAGCAGATTCGGTTATCAACAATCGTTATCCGAACAAGGCTAAACTGATTATCAGGTACTTATATTTCTTTTCCACAGTTATCAACACCCCTGTGGAAAACTTTATCAAGACTTTTGTGGAAAAATGTGGAAAAGTTTGGCGCACAAAAAAGACACTAACTAAAAAGTTAGTGTCTCAATGTAGCGGGAGGGGGCCACGATCCCTCGACCTCCGGATTATGAATCCGACGCTCTAACCAGCTGAGCTATCCCGCCATCCTTTACAAGTCATTTCTGATTTGCGGGTGCAAAGGTACAACAATTATTTGATTCCACCAAATTTTTTCGGAGAAATTTTCGAAAAAAGTTTGTTTTTTCTTTTTTTGCCCAAATCTCAACCTATTTACACCTATTATATATATAAAAAAAGCGAAAAAGAAAGGATTTCTAATTTTTTTGTGTAACTTTGCAGGCTGAAACGATAGCTGTTCACCTCGAAATGATGAGAAAACAGCTTACTAGAAAAAAAGAAATGCTTAGAATTAAGAAATTAGACATATTTATAGCCAAGCAATTTGGACTTCTCTTTATGGGAACTTTCTTCATCTGCCAGTTTGTGCTGATGATGCAGTTCCTGTGGCGATATATCGACGATCTCATCGGAAAGGGAATCTCGATGGACGTGATGGCGCAGTTCTTCTGGTACATGGGTCTGATGCTCGTACCTCAGGCATTGCCGCTTGCCATCCTCCTCTCCTCACTGATGACTTTCGGTAATCTCGGCGAAAGTTCAGAGCTCACTGCCATCAAGGCTGCCGGCATCTCTCTGATGCAGGCTTTCCGCTCGCTCATCGTCATCACCGTCATCATTATGTTCGGTTCCTTCTACTTCCAGAACAATGTAGGTCCGCACTCCAACCAGAAGCTGGCACAACTCCTCATATCCATGAAGCAGAAGAGTCCGGAACTGGAAATCCCGGAAGGCATCTTCTACGATGGAATCCCGAACTGCAACCTCTATGTGCAGAAGAAGGATATGAATACAGGAAAGCTCTACGGCATCATGATCTATCGCATGACAGACAGCTACGAAGATGCCGCCATCATCCTTGCCGACTCGGGAATGCTGCAAAGTACTGCCGAGAAGAAGCACCTCGTGTTGAGTCTCTACAGCGGAGAATGGTTTGAGAACATGAAGAGCAGCGAATTCGGCAACAGCGCTGCCGTACCATACAGAAGAGAGACCTTCGTTTCCAAGAAGATCGTGCTCGACTTTGATGCCGACTTCAACCTTACCGATGCCTCGTCGCTTGCCAACAATGCCAAGGGAAAAAGTCTGTCGGAGATCTTCCACTCCATCGACTCCATCAACGGACTGTATGATTCCATAGGAAAGAACTATCTTTCGGAGGCCAATGCCCGATTCTACCGCACGACACAGGTAAACAAGGTAGATTCGCTGAAAGAAATCAAGAAGGGACAAACGGAGAATTTTGACACCTTATATAATAAGCTCTCGAACGACAAGAAACTTCGGGCACTCAATGATGCACAGATGACAGCACAGCAGGAACTCACCGACCTCAACTTCAAGGCAATGGTTACGAGCGATGCCGACTATATCATCAGGCAACACAAGATAGAAGCTATCAAGAAGTTCACGCTGGCACTCTCCTGCCTGATCTTCTTCTTCATCGGAGCCCCACTAGGTGCCATTATCCGAAAGGGTGGATTGGGATTCCCGGTCATCATCTCCGTATTCGTGTTCATCATCTTCTACATCCTCGACAATACGGGCTACCGAATGTCGAGACTGGGAACCTGGACCATCTGGTTCGGTCAAGGACTGGCTCCAGCCGTACTGGCACCAGTCGCCGTATTCGTCACCTATAAGGCAACCAACGACTCAACGGTGTTCAATATGGAAATGTACAAGATGTTCTTCATGAAACTGCTCGGTCTCCGTATCAAACGCCATGTCTTCGGCAAGGAGGTCATCATCGAAGAGCCGAAATATGCAGAAGATGCACAGCGATTGGAAAAGCTCAACAGCGATATCTATATATATAATAAGGTACACGAGCTGAAGAAACTTCCAAACTTCATCAATGTGTTCTTCAAATACCAGCCCGACAACGAGATTGAACGCATCAGCGATGAGCTTGAAAACGTGATAGAGGATCTGACCAATACCCGGAACAAGATCATCCTTCACAATCTCAACCTCTACCCTATCCTCGCTACGAAGGCTCATACCCGCCCATTCGAACGCCAGTGGCTCAACATCCTCGCAGCCATCATCGTGCCTGTGGGCATCGTACTCTACCTGAGAATGTGGCGATTCAGAATCCGGCTCTACCGTGATCTGAACACCATCAAGCAGAGTAATGCAAACATCATCAGTCAGATAAAAGAAATGTAACTATAAAAAGTATCAAAAAAATGGCAGATATCAAACTCAATAGCATCGAAGATGCAGTAAAGGACTTCCAGGAAGGTAAGTTTGTCATCGTTGTAGATGACGAAGATCGCGAAAACGAGGGCGACCTCATCATCGCCGCAGAGAAAATCGACGCAGAGAAGGTAAACTTCATGCTCAAGAACGCAAGAGGTGTGCTCTGCGCCCCTATCACCCTGAGCCGATGCGAGGAACTCGACTTGCCTCATCAGGTATCAGACAACACATCCATGCTCGGCACCCCATTCACCATCACCGTGGACAAGCTAGAGGGATGTACTACCGGTGTTTCAGCCCACGACCGTGCTGAGACCATCAAGGCACTCGCTGATCCGGCATCTACGCCACAGACATTCGGTCGCCCTGGCCACATCAATCCTCTCTATGCTCAGGACAACGGCGTATTGAGAAGAAGCGGACATACCGAGGCTGCCATCGACCTCTGCAGAATGGCAGGACTCTATCCTGCAGGCGCCCTCATGGAGATCATGAACGAAGACGGAACCATGGCACGCCTTCCACAGTTGATGGAGATGGCAAAGGAATGGAACCTCAAGATCATCTCTATCAAGGACATGATAGAATACCGTCTCAAGAAGGAATCGCTCATCGAGGTGGGCGAAGAGGTAGATATGCCTACAGAATACGGACACTTCCGTCTGATTCCTTTCCGCCAGGCAAGCAACGGACTTGAGCACATGGCACTCATCAAGGGCGAATGGAAGGAAGATGAGCCTATCATGGTCCGCGTACACTCATCTTGCGCCACAGGCGACATTCTCGGAAGCAAGCGATGCGACTGCGGACAGCAGCTGCACAAGGCGATGCAGATGATCGAGAAAGCCGGAAAGGGTGTAGTCATCTACATGCAGCAGGAAGGCCGAGGCATCGGATTGATGAACAAGATTGCAGCCTACAAGCTGCAGGAAGAAGGATACGATACCGTAGATGCCAACGTACACCTCGGTTTCAAGCCAGATGAACGTGACTACGGATGCGGCGCACAGATGCTCCGCCACCTTGGCGTGCACAAGATGCGCCTGCTCACCAACAACCCTGTAAAGCGTGTTGGCCTGGAGGCTTATGGACTCGAAATCACAGAGAATGTGCCTATCGAAGTAGTACCAAATGAGTACAACGAGCGCTATCTCAAGACCAAGAGAGACCGTATGGGGCACACTTTGCACCTCGGATAATGTAAATTATGTTATTATTTTGCATCAAATCGCGAAATAACGGATGATTTTCTTCCGAAAAAGAAATAAAATGCTTAATTTTGCACACGATTAATTAACAATAAAATAAAATTATGGCACAATTATCTGATCGTCTTAACAGATTGGCACCATCAGCAACGCTGGCGATGTCACAGAAGAGTAGTGAAATGAAAGCTCAGGGTATCGATGTAATTAATATGAGTGTAGGTGAACCAGACTTCAACACTCCTGACAATATCAAGGAGGCTGCGAAGAAAGCTATTGATGAGAACTTCTCACGTTACTCACCAGTTCCTGGTTATCCTGACTTGCGAAAAGCTATTGTTGCCAAATTGAAAAAAGAAAACGGACTTGACTACACAGTCAACGAGGTAATCGTGGGCACCGGTGGCAAGCAGTGCGTATGCAACGCCGTACTGGCTCTCGTAAACCCTGGCGACGAGGTAATCATCCCAGCACCATATTGGGTAAGCTACCCACAGATGGTGAAATTGGCAGGCGGTACTCCAGTCATCGTAAACGCAGGTTTCGACCAGGACTTCAAGATGACAGCCGAGCAGCTTGAGAACGCAATCACCGAAAAGACCAAGATGCTCATTCTCTGCTCACCAAGCAACCCTACCGGAAGTGTATATTCCAAGGAGGAGCTGGCAGCATTGGCAGAGGTTCTGAAGAAGCACCCAGAGGTATTTGTGTTGGCAGACGAGATCTACGAGCACATCAACTATATCGGCAAGCATCACAGCATTGCACAGGAGCCAAGCATGAAGGAGCAGGTGATCATCGCCAATGGTGTATCCAAGGCATACGCCATGACAGGATGGAGAATCGGTTTCCTCGCTGGTCCAGAGTGGATCATCAAGGGATGCAACAAGTTGCAGGGTCAATATACCAGCGGTACCTGCTCAGTAAGCCAGAAGGCTGCTGAGGCAGCCTACACACTCGACCAGGGTGCTGTAGAGGAGATGCGCGTAGCTTTCGAGCGTCGCCGCAACCTCATCGTGAAGCTCGCCAAGGAGGTTCCAGGACTTGAGGTCAACATGCCACAGGGTGCCTTTTATCTCTTCCCTAAGTGCAACAGCTACTTCGGCAAGAGCAATGGTGAGAAGACCATCAACAACTCTACAGATTTCGCAATGTACCTCCTGGAGGAGGCTCATGTAGCCACAGTAGGTGGAGATGCCTTCGGTGATCCAGACTGCTTCCGCATGAGCTATGCTACAAGCGATGAAAACATCGTAGAGGCAATTCGCCGCATCAAGGAAGCTCTGAGCAAATTGAAATAAAAATAGGAAAAAGAGTCCTAAAAAGGTCAACTTTGTAAGAAAAAAGCGAGATATTGGTAAAAAATGAGCCAATATCTCGTTAAAACTTCTTAATTAGGACGATAGTTTCTCAATATTTATTATCTTTGCCAAAGGAATTTGGATAACCTAAGCGTGTTTATACAAGACAACACAAACTAGGCATACAAAACAACTAAAATAGAGCGAGAAATAAATAAGAAATATTAATAATTTATTAACTAATAATTTAAAAAAGTAAAAATTATGGCAACTACAAAACAAGCAGCCCCAGCTAAGAAGTCTGCGGGCTTTCAGGGAGTAAGAGGCGCATTCTGGATCATCGTGGTATGTGCTATCATCGCATTCACATTGTTCTTCACATGGTTCGGTAACGACATGCACTTCCAGGATCCAGGTATCCAGGATCACCCAGCAGACATTTGGGGTACAATTTACAAGGGTGGTGTAATCGTACCAGTTATCCACACATTGTTGCTCACAGTGTTGGCTATGACTATCGAGCGTTGGTTGGCTCTTAAGACCGCTACAGGTACAGGTGCTCTTCCTAAGTTCGTAGCAAACATCAAGTCTGCATTGAACGCTAACGATTTCGCTAAGGCTGAGCAGCTCTGCAACAAGCAGCGCGGTACAGTTGCTAACGTAGTATTGGCTTCTTTGAACGCTTACAAGTCTATGGAGTCTGGTGCTAATGCATCTTTGAAGAAGGCTCAGAAGGTAGCTAAGATCCAGCAGGCTCACGAGGAGGCAACTCAGTTGGAGATGCCAACTTTGACAATGAACTTGCCTATCATCGCTACAATCGTAACTCTCGGTACATTGACAGGTCTTCTTGGTACTGTAACCGGTATGATCAAGTCATTCCAGGCCATGGGTGAAGGTGGTGGCGCTGACTCAGCAGCACTTTCTGTAGGTATTTCTGAGGCGTTGATCAACACCGCATTCGGTATTTTGACATCTTGGTGTGCTGTAGTATCTTACAACACATTTACAAACAAGGTTGATAAGTTGACATACGCACTCGACGAGGTAGGTTACTCAATTGCTCAGACATACGAAGCTAACCACGCAGAAGAGGCTTAATTTTTGCTAACCCTTTAAAATTTTATCGCTATGGGTAAAGTAAAAATTAAGAAGAGTGACATCTGGATCGATATGACGCCTATGTCAGACGTTATGACCCTGTTGCTTACCTTCTTCATGCTCACCTCTACATTCGTAAAGAATGAGCCAGTGAAGGTAAACACACCAGGTTCTGTGTCTGAGATTAAGGTGCCTGAGAATGGTGTCTTGACCATCTTGGTAAGTCCTGAAAAGGACAAGGCCGGAAAACCAACCGGCGAGGGCCAAGTATTTATGAGTATTGATAATACCGATCAGTTGGGAGCAGCACTGAGCACAATGACAAGCAACTTCGGCGTGTCTTTGACCCCTAAGCAGATTGAGACATTCAAGAGCGAGGGTACATTCGGTGTTTCTATGAGTGACATGAGCACTTATCTGTCTATGAACGCAGCAAAGCGTCCACAGTATCTCCAGACTAAGGGTATTCCTCTCGACAGTATCAAGGGTGGCATGAGCGAGTTCCAGCAGTGGGTTGACGCTGCTCGTAACGCTAACGAAGAAATCAAGATTGCCCTCAAGGCAGATGCTTCTACACCTTACAAGACAGTGAAGAGAGTGATGAACGAACTCCAGGACATGGATGAGAGTCATTACTATATGATTACACAGTTAAAACAACAGGGGGACGAATAAATGGCAAAGAAAGAAAGCAAACAAAAGAAAATGAATGTCCGCGTAGACTTTACGCCTATGGTGGATATGCTCATGCTTCTTATCACGTTCTTCATGCTGTGTACATCTTTGAGCAAACCTCAGACTATGGAGCTGACTATGCCAAGTAATGACGAGAATACTCAAGATGACCAGAAGAACGAGGCGAAAGCATCTGAGACTATTACCCTCTACGTAGCAGCTGATAACAAGATTTATTATGGTGCTGGTATCCCTAACTACAACGATCCTACATGGATCAAGGAGACAACATGGGGTAGCCAGGGTATCCGTAAGGTCTTGAGAGAGCACGCTACAGAGAATGGTACACGTCCAGTAGAAAGAATTGCGCTCGCTGTTAAGGAGTTGAACATGGATCGTCAGAAGAATCCTAAGCAGTATCCTGATAGCATCTATCAGAAGAAGCTCAGCGATTTGAAGGCTGGTAACTTGAAGGATGGAAAGATCCCTACTCTGACCATCGTCATCAAGCCAACCGACAACGCTTCTTACAAGAATATGGTTGACGCTCTCGACGAAATGCAGATTTCAAACATTGGTACTTACGTCATCGATAAGATTAACGCAGACGATGAGAAGCTTCTCGAGTCTAGACACGTTAAGATGTAAGATGAGTAACAAACAATTTTAAACAAGAAAGAAATGGCAAAAATAGATCTTTACGATCCTAAATGGGTCGAAATGGTTTTCGCCGGAAAGAACAAGGAGTATGGTGCATACCAGCTCCGTAAGGGTACTTCCGGTCGAAACATCAAGTCTCTTCTGATCTTGGTCATTGCTGCAGCTCTCGTGGGTGGATTCTTGGCTTGGAAAGTTATCGAACAGAAACAAGCTGAAGAACAGCAGGCATATATGGAAGCTATGGAGTTGGCTAAACTCCAGCAGCAGGCTAAGAAGGAAGAAAAGAAGAAGGAGCCAGTGAAGCCAAAGATTGAACCTAAGAAGGAGATACCTGTGGCTCGCGAAACTCAGAAGTTTACTGCACCTGTCATCAAGAAGGATGAACTCGTAAAAGAGGAAAACCAGGTTAAGCAGATGGATAAACTGGACGAAAAGGTTGCTGTCGGTACAGAAAACAAGGAAGGTGTGAAGGACCGTACAGTGGAAGCAGTGAGAAGTGAGATTGCGGTAGCAGCTCCACCTCCACCACCAGCTCCAAAACCTGAGGTTGCAACTAAGGTCTTCGATGTTGTAGAGGAGATGCCTTCATTCCCTGGTGGACAAGGCGCTTTGATGCAGTATCTGGCTAGCAACATCAAGTATCCTGTCGTAGCACAGGAGAACGGCGTACAGGGTCGTGTTATCGTTTCATTCGTGGTAGAGCGTGATGGTTCTATCTCTGATGTGAAGGTAGCTCGTTCTGTTGACCCTTCACTTGACCGTGAGGCACAGCGTGTCGTTAAGAGCATGCCTAGATGGTCTCCAGGTAAGCAGAATGGTTCTACTGTACGTGTTAAGTATACTGTACCAGTTGTATTTAGATTGCAGTAATAGAATGAAAAGAATATCTTATATTTATATAGGATTAACAGTACTATCAATGGCTTTCTTCTCGTCTTGTGGCGAGAAGAAAGCCAAAGATGGTAGAACTGATACTCCTACTTCAGGCACAATTGAGTTTGTGGCTGACGAGAGTTTGAGTCCTATCATTGACGAAGAAAGAAGTCAGTTTGAGTTCGAGTACCCAAAGGCCAAGCTCAAACCAAAATACACAGATGAAGTCACAGGACTTCAGATGATCAAGGATTTCAAGACAGCGCTCCTCTTTACTACCCGTAATCTGAAGGATAGTGAGATTGCATACTTGAAATCGAAGAGCAATGTGATTCCTTCCGTTTTCCCTATCGGATACGATGGTTTGGCATTCATTGTCAACAAGAATAACAGTGATACTTGCATCACTGTGAATGACATTAAGCGTGTCCTTACCGGAAAGGCGACCAAATGGAGTGATATTGTTCCTGGATCAAAGAGAGGTGATATCGAGGTCATCTTCGACAACACCCGCTCTGCAACCACCAACTTCGTGGTAGATTCCGTTCTCCACGGCGAAAAGATGGGTGCGAAGATCATGGCTGCAAAAACAAGTAAGCAGGTTATCGACTTCGTTGACCAGAATCCAGGTTCTATCGGTGTTATCGGATCAAATTGGTTGAACGACCGACGCGATTCCACCAACACAACCTTTAAGAAGAATATTCATGTAATGCAGGTATCCATCAAGGAGAAAGCTACCCCTATGAACAGCTGGAAACCTTACCAGGCATACCTGTTGGATGGAAGATATCCATTCGTAAGAACTATATACGCTATCGTGGTTGACCCTCATAAGGCATTGCCTTGGAGCTTTGCCAACTACATTTCCAATCCTAAGGGACAGCTTATCCTCTTCAAGACAGGCTTACTTCCTTACAGAGGTGATATTACGATTAAGACAGTTAATGTTAAACGTTAAAAGTTTAGATAGAAAGTAGAATTATGAAAGCAGTTAAATATTTAGTAGCAGGTTTGCTCGTCATGGGTTTGGCGGCTCCTGCAATGGCTCAGGACGTTAACTACAAGGATGCTCTGAAGCCAATAGAAGCAACTTTGAAGGCTGGTAACGTAGATGCCAAGGCTTTTGCCAAAGTTCTCAAGGAGTATCAGAAGGAGTACAAGAAGGATCCAAAGGCACTCGTTGCTTTGGGTAATGCCCTCGTCATCAACAAGGACTACACCAATGCCCTGGCTGTAGCTGATGCTGTCATCGCTAAGTACAAGACCTGTGGTGATGCTTATATCCTCAAGGGCGATATCTACGCTATGCAGGACAATGGTGGTGAGGCTGCTTCTTGGTATAAGAATTGTATGACTATGGACCCTAAGAATCCTCAGGGTTACATCAGCTACGCTAACGTTTACCGCAAGATTGATCCACAGGCTTCTGCAGAGGCTTTGAACAAGTTGAGAACTGTAGATCCGAACTACCCTATCGAGGCAGAAACTGGTCACAACTACTACTCTATCGGTAGCTACGACAAGGCTTACGAGAACTTCTCTAAGGCTAATCTGAATACAATGGAAGAGTACATCTTCTACGAGTACTGCTTCACTACATACGTATTGAACAAGAAGGATGAAACTCTCAACCTTTGCAAGAAGGGTATGCAGAAGTATCCTAAGGATACAGCTTTCTTGATTCTGGCTATGCGTGCATCTGTTGATACACAGAATTTTACTGAGGCTCTCCAGTATGCTAACAGCATCATGGCTAACAACGATATCAAGAAGAACTCTAGTATCTACTCTTACTATGGTCTGGCACTCGCTGGCAACAAGCAGTTCGACCAGGCTTTGGAGCAGTACAACAAGGCTCTGGAGGTAAACAAGGAAGACTTCAAGCCATATCAGTACATCTCTGAGGCATATAAGGGTATGGGCAACGAGGATAAGGCTATCGAATTTGCACAGGCATATATGGATAAGAACCCTAACGTATCACCATCAGACTATGTAAAGATGGCTGAGATCTACAATGCAAAGGCTCAGAAGGGTGGCGATCAGAAGGAGGCTAACGTTGATAAGGCTATCAACGTATATAACAGCTTCGCTGAGAAGTATCCACAGCTGAAGGCATACGCTCACCTCCAGGCTGCCAACATCGCATTCCAGAACGAGTTGGACGACAAGGCTCTTGCTAACTATGAATTGGTTATCAAGGAACTTGAGAGCAAGCAGTATGATGAGGATGAGAAGGGCTACCTGATGCAGGCTTACAAGAACGCTGGTTACATCTACTGGGGTTCTAAGAAGGACCTGACAACAGCTCAGCCATACTTCGAGAAGCTGATCAAGCTTGATCCAAACAACTCTCTCGCAAAGAAGGCCTTAGGTCTTGACGAGGAGCAGCAGGCACAGTAAATTACGAAACAAGAACATAATTAAAGGGGTGATAGCTATGTGATATGGCTTTCACCCCTTTTTTTGTGATATGAATCAGACCATAAACGAAAAGAGCGATTCCAAAGGAACCGCTCTCAATGTTTTATTGTAACTAAAAGTATCTTTCCATAATAAATTATGGAAGACTGATTGCCTCATTAGGACAAACATCAGCACAAGTACCGCACTCTGTGCAGAGATCTGGGTTGATTGAATACTTCTCGCCCTCAGAGATTGCACCTGATGGACACTCGTCAATACATGTACCGCAAGCGATACAATCGTCACCAATTACGTATGCCATAATTATAAATATTTAAAATGTTAATAATGTTTCTGTATCTATGCTAATCTAGAGATAGGTTATTACCTACTTTTGATGGTGCAAAGATAACAATTATTTTCGATATACCTACAAATAGGTATGACTTTTTTCTTGATTTTACTCAATTTATACTTTATCGAAATAAATTAGTACAATAAGAAGCCAACCTTGCCGTTTATTAATAATAACGAAGAACAAATAGCAAATATGAAGAGAATCATACTGATGGCTCTAATAGCCTTCTATACAGGTATCAATGGCATGGCACAGCTTAGGACGGTAGAGAATCGCCCTTATACCGATCTGCGCCCATTCCATTTCGGTGTACTCATCGGAACACATGCACAAGATATGGAATTCCAGAATACCGGAATCACCCAATACATCGATGCCAACGGTATCGAGCAGCCTTCTCATGTCACTGTAGATCAAGACCGTTGGGATATGGGATTCACCGTTGGCGTACTAGGAGAATTCCGTCTCAACAGAAGCTTCCAGTTCCGCATAGCCCCTGCCATGTACTTCGGTACTCGCCACCTCACCTTTTATAACCTCTTGGAGAAAGATGGTGCCGGAAATGCCATCGTGCAGCATCAGGAGATGAAGACTGCCTATATTTCTTCCGCTATGGACCTGATTTTCGCAGCCGAGCGGTTCAATAATCACCGACCTTACGTGATGGCGGGCATCAATCCGATGATGAACCTCAACAGCAGCAAGTCAGACTACATCAAGCTCAAGAAATCGGAAATATTTCTCGAACTGGGCGTAGGCTGCGATTTCTACATGCCATTTTTCAAGCTCCGTCCGGAACTCAAGTTTATGTATGGATTGACAGATTCCTTCGACAAGAAACATCCCGAGCACATCAAAAACAAGAATGAGCTCCCTTATGCCTTGGCAGCTAAAGGAGCTCATAGTAAGATAATTGCATTGACATTCTATTTCGAGTAGCCTACTCTACCACTTCCCAAGAGAAGACACAACCATTCTTCATACCAGCATCAGCGCCCTGGAAATCAGCAGAATAAGGACTGCCGTCGGTAGGATGCTTGCCCACATACCGCTGGGTCTTCAGCGATAGAAGCATACAGCGGTTGTAAAGCATATCCTGCCATACAAACTCCTCAGCATGAGAGGCATCAGAAGTAAGACGCACATCGCCTGACAAGCCAGCACCTGCGATATATACATATCGTCCATCTGCAGTTTTCAGTGCAATCTTGCCCTGCCCACGGTCTTCGATGATGAATTTCACGCCATCGCTCATCTCCTTTATGTTCGAGGAGCTATGCATGAGACCATGACCGGTAGCATTCATCAGGTTACCATCAGCAAGATTAAAGAGTCGGATGGTCTTTCCTATAGGCAGATTAGCAGTTCTGTCAGCCATCGGTTCCTCTACCTTGAAGTCATCAAAATCAGCCACGCCGCCATTCACTCCCGTCTTGTTAAAGGCATACAGCGCTACACGCACACCCTGGAAGGTCTTCAACTGATAAGGAGAAAGCATCTGCTCTCCGATATTCTCCCAAGTCTTTCCATCAAGAGAGTAGGAATATTGCAGCAGACTCTTATCATAATCACCCCAAAGGCGCAACCATATCACCTTGTTCTTGGCAATCGGTTTCAGCACCTCCTTGTTGGTATTCTGGTCGTAGCATCTCAGACTTAATCCCTTTTCCGTCTTCATCACGCCCAATGAAGCATATGGCGTATTCATAGCACCGAGTCCAGCCTCATCCCCCATCTTCAGTCGGGATACATCCAGCTTGACAGATGTATAAGATACAGGACCGATGGCACGTTGCGTCAACGAATTCTTTGCCCAGAGCAGCTGCTTGGCAGGCATAGAATGCAAACGGAGCCATCCTTTTCGCTCCTTGTTCAGCGACCACATCTTGTCGTTCGGATTATGATTCCACTGCCAAACCGGCTTGAAAGTCTTTCCCGAGAAATCATCACATCTGTCGTATGGAGCCTGTGGTGTCTTCACCGCATCATTCGGTTTGAACCAGGTTCGAGGTGAGCGACCCAGGTTCTTCTCCAATCCGAAGTAAGGCCAGCCATCCACCCATGTGACAGGCGAAAGGCATACCGTTCTACCCACGGCATTGAAATCCTGCATCGATATGCCCCACCATTTGCCATCAGGAGCCTGGACGATGCCCCCCTGATGAATGGTAGCACACCCCAGGTTCACGCCATTCGGTCTGTTGTTATTAAATTGATATCCATCTTTAGGAAGCGGCCTACCGATACCCATGTTACCTACGCTCCATCCAGCAGCATAACCATACGATTCGCGTTCGCTAATCACACAGGTTTCGTAAGGTCCCCAGATACTCTTGCTTCGGGCACACTGCATGCGCCCCATCGGTGAATAATCTGCAGAGAGGATATAGTACATACCATTGATTTTATACACATGATGTCCCTCACCCATCGCATTGCCTTCCGGAATCACCACCTTGCTGCTGCCCTCTACCGGACCACTCAAATCGGGCTTCAACTCCGTAACGGTCACGTTGCCATACTTGTGCACGGCATAAATCTTGCCATCATCATCAAAGAGCACAGAGAGGTCGTAGATATCGCCATTAATCTTGTGATGCGTCCAAGGACCCTTGGCACTGTCCGAGATATACACCTGCAATCCATGCCCGTTGATATTGGAGAAGATATAGAACTTGCCGTTATGATATCGGATGGCAGGCGCCCAGATGCCCTGTCCGTAAGCCTCCTTGCCATTGCGGAGATTGAAATCATCTGAATCATCGAATCGGTCAAAGCAATAGGAAGAGAACTCCCAATTTACGAGATCCTTGGAATGGAGCACTACCAATCCCGGAACACTGTGCATCGTGGTACCCGCCAGATAGTAATCCTCCCCCACTCTGATAATATCAGGGTCAGAAAACTCATCATAAAACAAAGGGTTGGTAAAGGTACCATTACCATTATCAGCAGACCAAGACTTCCCTTTCAAAGTCTGTGTCAGAACATTCTTGGCTGCAGATTTTTTCTGCGCCGCTGCTCCCAAAGAACCGCTCAAAAAAGCGATACAACAGGTTGCAAATAATAATTTCTTCATTCTCATTTATAGGTCTAAAAGATTATTATAAAAAATATTGCCACAAAAGTACGAATAATTATCCAACCAGAGGTGGACAAAATGATACTTTTATGGCAACAAATGTAATTTTAGGACATTATTTAATCAGATAAGTCTTTCCTGGTTCTGTTTCCAAGTCATATTCATATACGTCAGGAATAGTGACCTTCACTCCTTCTGCTATCCGATGCTGTTCCATTACAGGCTTCACTTCTGCAGATGCAAAAAGGATATTGGAACATATTCCTTCAGCCTTCTTCAGATTCTTCGCCTTCAGCGGAACGTAAGAGCGGAGACGCAGCACGCCTCCGATGGTGGAGCGAATCTTCGCCTTCATCAGTCTGCCATTCTTCCAGTCCATATCCACCACAAAGCCGCCACGGGCACGAAGTCCCTTTACGCTTCCCTTGTTCCAGGCATCAGGCAAGGCAGGCAAGAGATGCACGGCTCCATCATGACTCTGCAGGAGCATCTCTGCGATGCCGGCTGTTACTCCGAAGTTACCGTCAATCTGGAATGGTGGATGGGCATCGAAGAGATTCGGATAGGTTCTGCCATCAGGATATTCCTTTGCCTGCGCATCAGACGGCAACAGACGAAGCATATTACTGATGATTCTGAAAGCATGATTGCCATCGAGCATACGTGCCCAGAAGTTCGTTTTCCAACCCAGACTCCAGCCCGTAGCCTGGTCGCCACGATGCTTCAGAGTGGTGGCTGCGGCATGGAACAGTTCCGGATGAGAGAAAGGAGAAATCTGATTGGATGGATACAATCCATAGAGATGCGAGATATGGCGATGCTCATTCTTCGGATTATCCGCATCCACAAGCCACTCCTGCAACTGTCCGTACTTTCCTATCTGCATCGGCGGAATCTGGGAAATCAGTTGCTGCATCTCCTTGCGCTCAGCCTCATCAACCCCCAATATTTCAGAAGCCTTCACGGCACTGGTCAGGGCATCGAAGGCTATCTGGTTATCCATCGTGCAACCTGCCGTTACGGCAGTTCTCTTACCCATAGGTCCCTGTTCCGGACTCACCGACGGCACGGTTACCTTCCATTCGGTGCCCGGCAACTTCTGCATATAGTCAAGATAGAACTCAGCGGCACCTTTTATTACCGGATACCACTGCTTGAGGAAAGCCTTGTCGCCCGTATAGAGATAATGCTGCCAGAGATGGGTGGTGAGCCAGGCTCCGCCGTTGGGGAACATGCCCCACTGCGCACCGTCCACCGGACCTGCTATGCGCCAGATATCAGTGTTATGATGTGCCATCCAGCCACGGCAACCATACATTTCCTTAGCCGTCTGTGCTCCCGTTACACTCAAATCCTTAATCAGCGAATACAGAGGCTCCGTGGTGTTACCGAGATTCGTTACCTCGGCAGGCCAGTAGTTCATCTCCGTATTGATGTTGATGGTATATTTACTGTCCCAAGGCGCATTTTTGCTGTTGTTCCAAACACCCTGCAAGTTTGCCGCCTGTCCACCAGGCTGGGAAGAGGAAATGAGTAGATAACGACCGTAATTATACATCAGTGCCACCATCGCCATATCCTTGCTGCCCGCAAATTTCTCCAGGCGCTGATTGGTAGGCAACGAAGCATTGATATCGGTTGGCAAAATCAGAGAAGAAGTAGCGAACTGCTTCCGGTAAGCCTCCACATGGCGTTTCTCCAACTGTGCATAGCTCATCAGTTTCACCTTATTTATATAGTCGGCATTGCGTTGGGCTGCATTGCCCGACACATCATGATAGTTCACAAAATTGGTGGCAGCGCTCACGATGATGGTTGCCTCGGTGCCATCCGTCCTTACATCTGCCACACATTCGGCAGCGAGAGCCGCCTTGATGCCTTCCTGGTCTTGTCCCTTCACCTTCAGCATAACCCCCGTAGGCGTTTTCTGAACTTGATGTTCAAAAGGCGAATCCAGGGTAACATCGATATTCAGGGCCCCCTTTCTACTCGCCTTGATGTGACAGACGATAACGCCATCAGCCAGGGAAGCAAAGGTGGTGCGGATATATCTTACGCCATCCATCACGAAAGAAGTCGTGGCAATCGCCCTCTTCAAATCGAGGTTACGCACAAACTGCTCAGTCTTTACCCGGTTCTTCATGCTGATATGCAGATTTGCCATCGGCAGGAAGCGCATGCCATGAGGTCCCGGGATGAAAGTCTGGTTGATGAGAGCCGCTGCCTCCTCTTCCCTGCCATTGAAGATGAGTTCCCTCACCTTTGGCAGAGTCTCCAAAGATTTCGTACTATTGTTGTTATGGGGACCACCACTCCAGAATGTTTCCTCATTCAACTGGATATTCTCATCCGTGGTTCCGCCATATACCATACCTCCCAAATGAGAATTTCCTATAGGTAAAGCCTCCAACCAATGTTGGGCAGGAGCGTTATACCAAAGCAGAGTACTATTATCAAAACTGCTAGCCTTAGCCATCATCTTTACCGGAAGAAGGAACGCCAAAGCCATAGTTCCCACTATTATTCTATTTCTCACTACTATTCTGTTTTTGATACTCAAAACTATCTACATCCACATATCCGCCAGCAGCCTTTGTAGCATAGTTGTAGATGGCGATGCGGGTTCCCATAAAGAGGCGGCGATAATCATACTGCATCTTGAAATCCTTGATGGCAGGAATCCAGGTCTTTCCGTCTATACTATATAATAAGGTGGCGAGATCCTGATGAAGACGGAAATCGCAACTCATCTTCAGATAGATGATGCTTGATTTCGTTGCCCTATCCTGCTTCAGATTCAAAGGCTGGCGATACACCTCCTCACGCTTCACATCGGTCACAGCCTTTTCCTTTTCAGTCAAAGCTACACTCTCCTTGGTACCCACCACAAAGAGTTTCTTGCCTTCCTTCACGATAGAGAGCAGAGCCGCATCACCCTGGAAAGCTGACAGACCAGCCACATCGCCATCCTTCATCCGGCTTACATCCATCTTGATGATTCCCTCGCAGGTTGGTCCTTCGGTACGGGTACTGATGGTATTGGGAGCCAGGAAGATGTTAGGAACAATACGGGATGTCTTCAGGCGGAGCCAGCCCTTGCGCTCTGTGAGCGACCAGGCATTATCCACAGGATTGTGGTTCCACTGCCACTGCAATTCCAGTTTATCCTTCGAGAAATCGTCGCTATACACGAGTCCCTTACCGTCATATCCCAATACAGGCTTCTGCATCTCGGCAGGAATATTGCCCTTCTCATCGGTCAGCATAGGCCATCCGTCCTTCCAGGTACATGGCTCCAGCGTGAGCACTCTGCCCACACCACCACGGTCTTGGAATACGATGCCATACCAGTTGCCATCCTTATCATCTACAATCGTACCTTGTCCCACGCCGTTGAATCCAGCAAACTCCGTTTCCAGAATCACCTTCTTTTCGTAAGGACCCTGAATGTGATCTGCACGATAACAAACCTCACGACGAGGATGTCCCTGTGGCCACGAAATCATCAGGAGATAATACTTGCCGTTGTGCTTGATCATGCGGGAGCCTTCGAGCAAACCCGTTTCATCAGCATCACGCTCAAAGAGTTTACGATGGCTGCCCGGCACCACATCCGTCAGGTCGGCATTCAGCTGCACCATCTCTCCCGTTCCATAAACCACGTATGCCTTATCGTCGTCATCGAAGAAGAGAGCGGCATCATGGAAATGCTGCAAACGGCTGTGGATAGTCCATTTGCCCTCGATATCATCGGCGGTGCAGATATAAGTCTCTCCACCAGGATTATCGTTTGGAGCAAAGAGCGCATAGAACTTGCCACGATGATACTGCAGCGAAGTGGCCCACTGACCACGACCATACACCGTACCCTCCTTCATGTCATACTTAGGCGAATCGGTAAGTTTAGGGAAGATATAGTTCACTGTTTCCCAGTTCACCAGATCCTTCGATTTCATGATAGGCGCACCCGGCATCAGATGCATGGTGGTGCTTACCATATAGAAGCTGTCACCCACACGGATTACATCCACATCAGGCACATCAGCCCAAACCACCGGGTTCACGAAATTCTTCTCAAACTTCCACCAGTCGAAATTGAAGAGTTTGCTTCCCTTCAATCCCTTGAACACGAAGTATATATCATGCTTTCCTGTCACTTTCTTTAGCATTTGTGCCGAGAAAGTCTTCCACTTTTCCCAGCCACCAGTCTTGGTAACATCAAGTTTAGCTATCAGTTCGCCATCTTCCTTATCGAGATGAACCTCCAGCGAACCGCCGAGCGATGAGCACGCCGCTGAGATGGCAAATGCATCCGGACTCTCATTTCCGAAATCCACCTCGCGTACCTTGATATAATCACCTGTATGAATTTCAGAGATATAAACACCCGTATCATCGGTCTGCTCCGACTTCACTCCCTTAGAGAAAGCGATGGTTTCAGCCTCCTGACGCTTGTAAGGATTGAGGGTTGCGATAGGAGCCACTCCTTCCTGGGTATGATGGATGATTGGGAATGTGCCATCGGCATTATATTTGAATTCTTCCACAGCCACACTGCGTCCGAATCCGCCACCCAGTTTACCCGTATGATAGAAGAAATAAGACTTGCCCTTGAAGTCGGTCACACCGCAATGGTTAGTAAAGGAACCCGTATCTTCCAGTGGCATGATTTCGCCCATATATTTCCATGGACCGAAAGGCTTCTTGCTCATGGAATAAGCGATATGCTCAGGCACTCCACCTGCAGCATAAAGCATATAATAGTTCTTGCCACGCTTCATGAACCAAGGTCCCTCTGTGTAGCAATCTTTATATTTTCGGGTAGAATCACGCTTCTCCACATCAGGCGAACCGAATCCCTCCTCAGTCATCACGATTCTGCCCACTTCACGCTTTTCATCAACAGCTGCCTTAGCATCTATACCACCCTTGAAGCTGATCATATCTTTATTCAGTTTGGCATAGTAAAGATGCGGATTACCCCAATAGAGATAAGCCTGACCATCCTCGTCCATCCAGACGGTAGGGTCGATATTGTCCCAACTTCCATTATCGAAAAGCGGTTTGCCCAGCGCATCCTTGAACGGACCGGTAGGAGAATCAGCCACAGCTACGCCGATAGCCATTCCGCCCGTCAGTTTAGAGTGCGCACAGATATACCAGTAATACTTACCATTACGTTCGATAGTCTGTGCTGCCCAGGCACGGTCGTCTGCCCAGGAAAAAGAACTGAGGTCGAGCGGAGAACCATGGTCTGTCCAGTTCACCATATCCTTGGTGGAATATACACGCCATTCGTTCATCCAGAAGAAGTCAGCCTTATCTTCATCATGACCGGTATATACATAGAGACGGTCTCCGACAACCAGAGGTGCCGGGTCGGTAGTTAACTGTGTTTGTACGATTGGGTTCTGTGCATAGGCAGCTCCCTGCATGGCAAGCAGCCATGCGCTTATCAGTAACGGCTTTCTGAGAGCCAAGATTTTCGTTGTATTCATCATTATGATTGTTTTTTCGTTTAATGCTGCAAAATTACGAAAAAATAATCATAATGACTTTATCGAATGTTTCAAAAACCTTATTAAGTTTATCTTACTACACAAACTCTATTGGTGATTGATGCACTTGGGCTCATTCTTGAGTTGAATATATGCTAACATATAGTTTTATGAAATTGATAGTGTCTACCTTTCTAGTTTATAAAGTAAAAAAGTGTCTACTGAAATCAGGAAAATTCAGTTCATCAGATGGTCCCTCTATGCCCTTCGGTTGGTCTGCCTGTGCCCGTTACACGGGCATCCGTAGCCCACCAAGTGGGCATCGACAGCCCCTGTGCTGGGCAACCACTGCCCATAACGCGGGCAACGAGTGCCCAAATATCGGACTCATTTTTGGGCAATATTCTTTTGATTCTTTGCGATATTTAGCATGTCCACGGCGACCGAGAAGGGTGTGTCATGGACTTATGACACACCCTCTTTTCATATTTACTCAGCTCCTTGATGATTTTCTCAAGTTACTTAATATTCAATAGAAACATCCAGTTTCTTCAAATCCTTATCAGCCGAACTGCTGCCGTAATAAACCTCATACTTTCCTGCCTTGGCACGGACGGTATTGGTTGCAGCATCGAAGAGTTCGAAGTTTCTGCTATCCAGCGTGATGACAGCCTCAGCAGTCTTTCCTGCCTTCACCTCCACTCTCTCGAAAGCCTTCAAGCTCTTCAATGGTCCATCAGCATCAGTTGGATCCTTCACATACACCTGCACCACCTCGGTTCCATCCTTCTTTCCTACATTGCTTACCGGTACCTTCAAGGTAATCTTCTCACCCTTCTTCAAGATAGAGTTGGAAAGTGTAGCATCACCCATACGGAAAGAAGTGTAGCTTAAACCATATCCGAATGGGAAGAGTGCATCGTTCATATAACGATAGGTTCTGCCCTTCATGCTGTAATCCTTGAAATCAGGCAACTGCTCTGAATTCTTATAGAACGTAATAGGCAACTTGCCGGCAGGATTGTACTCTCCGAAGAGTACACGAGCCACTGCCTCTCCACCTTCCTGACCAGGATACCAAGCCTGGAGAATGGCATCGCAACTCTCTGTCTCTGGAGTCAAGGCGATAGCCGAACCCGAACAGTTGACAAAGACAACCTTTTTGCCCGCCTCCTTCAAAGCCTTCAGGAAATTGCGCTGAACCTTAGGCAATTCGATGTTGGTGCGGTCACCACCCTTGAAACCAGAAATCTCGATAGGCATTTCCTCACCTTCCAACTGTGGAGAGATGCCACCTACGAAGACTACTGTCTCGCAATCCTTCAACTGCTTGAGCGAAGCCTGATAGTCGATAGGATTCTCATGACCGATATTGATCTTCATATCGGCATTATAGTTTGGCATTTCCGCATATCGTATTTCTATCTTATACTCCTTACCTTTCTCGCCATCAAACTCGATGCGGGATTCTGCAGTACGCCAATCGCTCTTCTCTGACTTTTTCTCACCATTCAGATAAACCTCATAATGACCGCAGGCAGCCACATCGAGCAATACCTTGGCGTTCTGCTTAGGACGGAATACGGTTTCATACTTGGCAGAAAAGCCTGTTAACTTCACATTGGGTGCAAACGAATGCTGACCATAGGTAGTTACCTGCACAGGATTCTTTTCCTGTGTGATGGTAACAGGCTTACCTTCCATTTCACGATTGTTCCAGAAAGTGCCCTTAAAGCCCATCTTGCCATCCATGCTACACTGGTCAAAGTAAGAATCCAAAGTCTGGTCGTTCACCAGGTCGCACCCTTTAAAGGTAACGACCTGGTTTTTCTTCAAACGACTCTTGATACCATCCAGGATGGTAATTGTCTGTCGTGGAGTACCATTATAGTTTCCCCACATCATCGGTTCGTTATCCACATTTGGTCCGATGAAAGCAATCTTCTTTACCTTTTTATCGAGAGGCAACACCTCATTCTTGTTTTGGAGCAGCGTCATGGTCTGCAGAGCCATATCGAGCGAGAGCTGGCGATGCGCCTTGCTGCAAAGCACAGATACAGGAATCTTCGACCATGATACTATCTTGTTGTCATCCATCTCACCCAAGTCGAAACGACCTTCGAGCAGACGAATCACATGCTTATCAACTTCTTCTTCAGTCAGGGCACCATACTTCACAGCCTCAGGCACCGATTTATATACATAGTTAAATCCACATTCTACATCGGTTCCAGCCAATACACCCTTAGCTGCCGCATTTCTGGCATTGCTCGAAACCTTATGATTCTCCCAGAAATCAGTAACAGCACCACAGTCGGAAACTACCAGGTACTTGAATCCCCACTCATCCCTGAGAATCTGCTGCAAAAGGCGGGTGTTGCCGCAGCATGGTTCATCATCCCAACGCTGATAGGCACACATCACCTCACGTACCTTTGCATCCTGCACCAGTGATTTGAAGGCAGGCATATAAGTTTCCCAAAGGTCGCGCGGTGTAACATCGGTAATATTGTCTGTATGGCGAGCCCATTCTGGTCCGCTATGAATTGCATAGTGCTTGGCACAAGCCCAGAGTTTGCGGTATTTCGTATCTTCAGGTCCCTGCAATCCGCGCACCACGGCACATCCCATCCTACTGGTAAGATAAGGATCCTCACCATAGGTTTCCTGTCCACGTCCCCAGCGAGGATCACGGAAGATATTCACGTTTGGAGTCCAGACAGAGAGGGCATGGAAACGGGTTACCTCTCCTCCCTTCTGCTGCAGTTCATTCCATTTGGCACGCATCTCATCAGATGTTGCATCAAAGACTCTATACACCATTCTGTCGTTAAACGAAGCTGCCATTCCGATAGGTTCCGGAAAGACGGTTACATCTCCCATGTTCGCCACACCATGCAGTGCTTCGCTCCACCACTGGAATCTCTTGATTCCCAATCGCGGAATAGCCGGCGAATCATCCAGCATCAGAGAAGCTTTCTCTTCCAAAGTGAGACGACCACATAAATCTACCGCTCTCTCATGAGCCGAGAGGGCTGGATTCTGATAAGGAAACTGCTGTGCAGAAGCATTGCCGGATGACATAGTCAGCACAAACATCAAAGCTGCGTATATAACTTTCTTGTTCATTGTAATTACTATTAAGCTATTAGTATATTAAATTGGGATTCATCATGAATTTATTGTTGCCTAAAATTCCATTTAGAATTATCGCTGTTGAAATCGAAGGGAGCCAGACCTGGGGTACAATCGCCGAGTGAAACCAAAGCCAGTTTCTCTTCTGTGCCTGGTACAGCCTTCGGCATGATGCGATAGGTGCCATCGGTAAGCTGTTCGATGCGCCAAAGCTGGGCATCTTCACCCGTAAACTCAGGTTTGGCAATGACATCATGCTGAGCGGTTGCGGTAAGATAGCGGGTAGTACCTTCTATGCAGATTTTATAATAAGGACCACCCAGATAACCACCCTTTCCGGCAGGCATGATACTCCACTTCTGATGAGGACGGAACATGTAATCGTTCATTCTTACCTTTACTTCTCCCTTAGGCCATTCTGCCTCTACCTCCTTCAAGGTCTGAGGTTCAATATTCTTCAGAGGCTTGGTTGGCTTGATCCAGAAAGGTTCGATATCCCGCTGCATTCTCACGAAATCTACGGCAATCTCCAGGGCATAGCCTCTTCGTTCCGATTCTATCTCGTAGGTTCCGGCATGAAATTCATCACCAGCCACAGGCCAGTCGTTCTTCCACAACAAAGGACGGATAGCCAACACGCTTCGTCCTCCCTGTCTGAAATCAGACTCATAGTGGAACGACATCTTTTCCACACCTTCTTCCTCAATATAGCGTCCGAAGTGACCGGGACCCGTCTTCAGATTATTGGCAGCAATCACCATCTTTCCACCGCCCTGCAACATCTCTCTGCCCACATTATCTACGTATGGACCGGTTATCTTTCGCGAACGTCCCACCACGATATTGTAGGTAGAATTAGGACCATCGCAACAGGTGCCATGAGTGCCGAGAAGATAATACCAGCCGTTGCGGTAAATCAAATCAGTAGCTTCGCAGTCGATGGCGATATTGACGGGTTCGTTGCCTTCCATCCGCTTACCCGTCTTCGGGTCGAGTTCTACCAGACGGATAAATCCGAAATAGGTACCATAGCTGAGCCAGAGTCTGCCGGTAGTAGGGTCGAGCAACAAGCCCGCATCAATGGCATCACAGTCTTCATCATCCAATGAAGAAGCTACCACCACCGGTTCAGTATATTTGAAATCAGGCGATTTCGGATTGAGCGTTTTGTTCCACATCGTCAGGACATCACCGCGATGACTGCCTCCCAATCCACCACCCGTAGCACTGTAGGCTACAAGATAACGGTCGCCAATCTTCAACACATCAGGAGCCGCTCCTCTTCCCGGACGAACAGCACCACCCTGCCAGGTCCAGCCATCCTCCGACCAGATTCCACCTTCACCCGTTCCAAAGGTATAATACTTTCCATCACACTGGGCAATGGTAGAAGGATCATGAATGAAAGGTTCGCCAACCTGGGCTTCTGCCTCGTAAGCAGATGAAGACAACAAGGCAACCAAAGCAGCGGCATAAAGTTTCTGCTGAACAGCAATCGGGCTAAAATATCTGAAAAATATATTGTTCTGTTTCATAACTTTCTTTATTGATTGCACTACTTCACTTGAATAGACAGGTTTCTGACAGGCTTGCCCTGTCCATCGATGATTCGGACACAGAAGTCACTCATGCCAGGGCCATTGATTACCGCACCACGAAGGATATTTCTACCTTTCTTCAAGGTAAGCTTCTTAGAAACCACATCATCGCGAACCATCCTTCGGTCGCCTTCGAGCATCACCGCCTCCTCACCATTGAGCCACCACATGGAAGCTCCATTCGAGCCAACAGACAAGCGGACGTCTTTCATCTCCTCAGGGCAATCGATAATAGTAACCGCCCAGAACAAGACACCATACTTGGGCTTCTTAAACGAAGTAGCGAAACGGAAGAGCTTCACATTAAAGAGTTTACTATCCAGCGCATGCCATTTCAGCTTTTCCTTTCCCACCTTCACGATGGCTCCATCCTTAGGAACTATTTCCATCTGTTTAGGGAAATACTGCGTATGGAATATCTCCTTCAGATAAGAATCAGTAAAAACGACATTGCTCTTGACCGGCACAGAGATTGGCTCCAAGAGCAACCATCTCTGAATAAAGCCAGCCGCATTAGGCATGACTGCCAGCTTTCCGACTGGTCCGAAATAAGGATTGATGTCTGCAGGTAAATTCCTATTTTGGGCATCCGCAGAGGAATGCCCAAAAAGGAATACACATAAACAAAACAATCTAACTATTTTATTAAAAAAGTTGTACATAGACAATTCATTATTATTGAGGTTCGATAATCAGATAACGGCCACTCGGCTGCATGAAGGCGAAGAGACAATTCCCTTAAAGAAGAAAAAAGGGGGGTGCTTCTTTTCAAAACACCCCCTAATTATCAAACTAACCTATAGTTCTTTAAACTAAAATCTATATTTACAAAACAACTTCATGATTACCAACCAGGGTTCTGCTCCAGGTTAGGATTCATGTTCTTCACTGTTTGTGGATAAGGGAAGTAATCATGTTTTCCCTCTTGGTAACCAACTGTGAAACCTGCATCCTTTGCTGCATGAGAAGAAACTGTATAGAAGCGGCTATTTGCCTCTGTACCATGCTCCCAGTGCAACTTCTCGTCAGAAGGCTGAGGTGCGCGGAACAACTTGTCAAAGAGGTGAGGTACATCAGAACCCGCATTCTTGATGCGATTGATGGCAGTGGCATCCCTCCATCTCTTGATGTCGAACCAACGACAACCTTCCATCCACAACTCGTATGATTTCTCCTTCTTCAGCACATCCATATCTACGGTTTGGCTGATGGTCTGGGAACCTGCACGCTCCTGAATCATATTAATATACTTCTTGGCCTCACCCTGATCGCCAGTCTGGAGACAAGCCTCAGCATAGTTCAAAAGAACCTCGGCATAACGCATCACGAGATAGTTGTTCAAACGGATGTTGTCACCATATTTCTTACCATCAGAGTCAGCTGCACGCATCACAGTCTTGAATGCCAACCAAGTAGAGTTACCATAAAGTCCCTGAACCTGGTCCTTGATACCAACAGCCGTGCTTACCTTCTTCTGCTCAACCGTCATATTGTTTAGCTTAGCATTAGCATACTTCATTTTATAAACAGCATCATCAATGTGCTTCAAGGTAGCCTTGAAACGGTAAGAGTCGCCATCGTTCTCATGGAACTCATCACCAAACCACTGAGGTACACCTAAGCCACCCCAACCATCGATGCCACTATATACAGACTGAGGAGAAACTACGAAGTTACCAGCACGCCAGTTCATTGCATTAGACTCCATCCAGCTAGAACGCTGAATCATACCGCTCCATGCACCCTTACCCGCATTGTACTCGAAGTTGATTTCGAAGACCTTCTCCTCGTCGCCATCACCCTCAATATGGAAGTTGTCCATGTACTTGTCGCCTGGAACAAGGGCATACTTGCCTGAGGCGATAACCTTCTTGAGGGCAGTCTTAGCCTGTTCATACTTGCCAGCAAAGAGGTATGCCTTACCCGCCAATGCATTAGCAAAGCCCTTGGTTACCTTTACAGCTCCATCCTTGTCTTCCTTGCTCTTGCGCTCATCGAGATCGGCCGCTGCTGCCTCACATTCAGTAGCAACCCACTCTATCAACTGTTCGTGGGTCATAGGATGCTCAGGATCCTTATCGCTGTTGTATGGAAGCGCATCAGCTGTCAACTGGTTTAAGACGAATGGAGGAGTGCCCCATAAGTTTGCCAACAAGAAGTAGTCGTAAGCACGAAGCACACGAGCCTCAGCCACACAACGCTTCTTGACTGGTGTATCTGGATTAGCAAACTTGTTAATAACCAAGTTGCAAGTATACACTGAAGAATAGAGGCCTGAGTACATCAACTTTGGAACCAAGGCATCAGTATCATAGCGGAACTCATTGAGGCAACCTGCGTCCTCATGGTCTCCATAGTTACCACTGGCATAGTAAACATCATCACCACACATGTTCAGAATCAACTTGTGAGGAGTATAGATACCCATACTTCCCTGGAAGTCTGGCTGGCGTCCTACTACATTACACATAAAGCCTTCGTATGCTGCCACCAAAGCAGCCTCTGCATCGGCATCAGTCTTATAGAACTGTTCCTCATAAGTAGTACCCTTCTGCTCAATATCGAGCTGACTCTCACAGGAAGTAAAAGATACTGTTCCTGTCAACGCAAGGGCTAATATACTAGAATATAATAAATACTTTTTCATTGCTGTATCATTTAATAATTAGAATGTTACATTGATACCAAATACCATCTTCTTAGAAGTAGGATAAGTACCATTATCAAAACCACGCGACTGAGCGCTGTTCATAGAAGCTGTCTCAGGATCGGCTCCAGGATACTTGGTGATTGTGAAGAAGTCATCCAAAGAGCAGTACACACGCACACCATTCAGACCAATCTTGCCCGTAATGAGACGTGGCAATGTGTAACCCAACTGAATCTGCTTGATTTTGAAGTAAGAACCGCTGAAGACAGCTGCGCTAGAACTGAAGAATGTCCAGTCAGTTGCCACCTTCTTCATATCAGGATACTTGGCGTTGGTATTACTCTCTGTCCAAGAATTCTTCCAATATTCATCGATACCATTCAAGAGTGGTCGGTCGGCCGATACCATCAAGTTGTAAATCTTGTTGCCAGCAGAGCCTGTTCCAAATACGGTGAGGTCAAAGCCCTTGTACTCAGCATTGAGGGTGATACCGTAAGTAAACTTAGGAATACCCACACCCAAATCCTGCTTATCATTATCTGTAGGCGCATTGGTGGTATTACCATTCTTGTCATAATACAACGCACTTCCATCCTCAGCTACACCTGCATACTTGTAACCACGGAAGTACCAGATAGAGTGCCCCACCTCGAATGTTGGCTTCAAACGGCTGTTGAAGCCATCGATACCTATACCCTCGATACGGCTGATGGATGAAGAAAGATCCTTTACCTCATTCTTCAAGGTAGAACCGTTGACTGAAACAGAGTACTTGAAATCACGGATATGATCTCTCCAACCCAACTCGAAGTCGAAACCTGTGTTAAGCACCTTACCAGAGTTGATGATATACTTGCTTACACCAATTTCCGGAAGAAGATTTATCTCTACCAAGAGGTCCCTGGTGTTCTTGCGATACCAGTCGAGAGAGAATGTCAAACGGTCGTTCAAGAAACGGGCATCAAGACCCAAGTCTACCTGTTCTGAAGTCTCCCAAGTCAAACCTGGGTTAGCAAGACCAGTTGGCTTAGAACCATAAGACAACTTACCATCACCGACAGATGGATTGTACTGATAGAAGCTCTGGTTCATGGCAATAGGAGAAGCATACTGGTAGTTGCTCAATACATTGACATTACCATTCTTACCCCAAGATCCACGAAGCTTCAAGAAAGAGATGGCATCACGACTGATGTTGTTTGTGAAGAACTTCTCATTGCTGATAGTCCAACCCGCAGATACAGATGGGAAGTTACCCCAACGTGCATCCTTTGAAAGCTTAGATGAATCGAATGCATCACGACGGAAGTTGAACTGCAAGAAATAACGATTATCGTAGCTATAAGACAAACGACCGAAGTATGAAAGTTCCGTAGCGTCGTTAGGAGCATTGCCTACACTCTTGGTTGCATCAGCGAGCAAATAGTCGATGTAACGATAGTTAGGAGCGTAGTTTGAAAGAATATCCGTACCCTCAGAACCAATAGTAGCATTGTCCCAATGATTCTTGGTGAACGACATACCCACCATGGCTCCTACTGTATGCTTGCCAAATGTATTCAAATAGTTTGCAAAGTTCTCCCACTGATAGTAAAGACCATTGTTGGTATGAGCCTCTATCTTGTACTGTGAGGAGTTAGAGAGGGTATTGATGTAATATGGCTGCTCATAGTTGTGGTAGTTGCTCTGCGTGATGCGGTAACCCAAACGAGATGTATAGGTGAAGCCCTTGAATGGCTTGATGTTGGCAGCAACGGTACCACGTACATTGATACCCTGGTTGTAAGAGCCCACGCGGTCGCGCTGTGCCAATGGGTTACCAGTAGCATCCTCTACATAGTGAGATGTACCATAGAAATCATTATTATGGTCTGCATCTCTCATCACAGGGGCGCCATTCTGATAAGCGTTATAAACATTGGTTGGCAACTTAGAAGGGTCGCTTACATAGCAAGGGGTCAATGGATCTACAGAAACAACAGAGTTCAACACAGAACCATAACCTTTGTTCACACCCTTGGTCTTCCACTTCTCGAAAGAGGTGTTTGTCGAAATGTTCAACCACTTATATACATCGTAGTCTGCATTAATCTGACCTGTAAAACGCTTGTAAACATCCTTATCTCCCTTGACGATACCATTGTTATTGAGAATATTCAAGTTGGCAAGGAAACGACCCTTACCATTGCTAGCCTGGATGGTAAGGCTGTGCTGATGAGCCAAACTATTTTCAAAAGCTTCATCATACCAGTTGGTGTTCTCTCCATTGTATCCCTCAGCCTTCAACTTATCATCCGTCAAGTCGCCCAAGTACTTATGGTATGAAATATACTCTGGAGCGTCGAAGAGCTTAGCCTTTCTACCAATAGACTGGATGGTAAACTTGCTGCTATAAGAAATCTCAGCCTTACCGCCATTGGCAGCACCCGTCTTGGTAGTAATGATAACGACGCCATTACCCGCCTGCGCACCATAGATGGCAGCAGAAGCGGCATCCTTCAATACCTCAATGCTCTCGATCATAGATGGATCAAGATACTGGATATTGTCAACCTTCAAACCATCAACAATGAGCAATGGACTGATATTTCCACTGTTAGAAGAATAACCACGCACACGGATATCGGCAGCCTCACCCGGACCACCCGAGTTGATGATTTGTATACCGGCAGCCTTGCCCTGGAGGGCAGCACCAGCATCTGTTGTAGACAAGCCCTTGATGTCATCACCCTTGATAGATGCAACGGCACCAGTCAAGTCGCTTTTTTTTCTGAACACCATAACCGATAACCACAACGTCATCAATTACCTTGGCATCATCTTTCAGTGAGATGGTAAGCGTCTTGCCAGCCTCAGCCTTGACGGTCTTTGGCTCCATACCTAGATAAGTAATGGTTAATGTTGCGTTTGGCGCAGCATCAATGCTAAACTTACCATCCATATCGGTTACTACACCCTTTTTGCTACCATTTACCTTTACGGTTGCACCAATAACAGGTTCGCCACTTGGATCGGTTACTACTCCTTTTACAATACTCTGAGCCGACATTCCCGCTGGGAATAAACAGAGAAAGGATAGTAAAGCTAACGGCTTTTGAATCTTTCTAAAGTTCCTCATAAGAGAATAGATTAAAATTGTTTATTTTATTAGTTTATGATTGTGTACGTGTTCAGTAAAAACATTCTTTTGCAAAGCACGCTGCAAAATTAATAATTATTTCGTAAAATGACTTTCTTTTATGTTACAATTACTTTGCGAAACATAAAAAAACACAAAAAGAAACATAAGATATTAGAAATATAACAAAAAGAAATCCCGAAGCTGCCAGACAGTTTCGGGATTTCTTTTATATTATCTTATTGATTTCCAGTCTTGTTACTTGAACAGATGTGGTACAAATTCCTTCAGGCAGCGGCGCCAGGTGAGCCACTCATGATGAGTACCAGGAGAAACATAGACATCAAGCTTGATGCCCAGGTCCTTCAATTCCTTCGCCATCTTCTCCGTGCCGAAGTTCTCTTCTGAACCGCAGCCCATGAACATATAGTTTATCTGACTGTTGAACTTCTCTGCATCGGCAAAGACGCCGTTGAAGCAGGTCTTGACATCCACACCGAAAAGTGCACCGCTGAAGGTTCCCAGGGCAGAGAACTTATCCAAGTTCGGCAACACGGTGTTGAAAGTCTGGCAACCGCCCCATGACAAGCCAGCCATCGCACGATGCTCTCTGTCGGTATAGGTGCGGAACTTCTTATCTACCATCGGAATCAGATCCTTGATAATCACATCGTAGAAAGATGCGCCATAGAGCTTGCGCTCCTCATCCACATCCTTGCCCGGACGTGGCACGAAAGGCTGCTTCACATCGCCGCTCTCCATCACCACAATCATAGGCTCAGCCTTGCCTTCGGCAATAAGGTTGTCCATGATGTGCTGCATATAGCCCTGATGGCTCCAGCCCGTCTCATCCTCGCCCATTCCGTGCTGCAGATAGAGCACTGGATAGCGCTTGCTCAGATTGGTTTCATATTCTGCAGGCGTATAAACCATGGCTCTGCGGAACTTGCCCTGAGATGCAGCATAGTAAGATACCGAACGAACCTGCCCCTGTGCTACTCCCTGCTGAGGACGATAGTAGTTGCCTTCGGCTCCCTCAGGAACCTCCAGCCCACTCGCCTCTCGGCAGCAACCGAAATAAGTTTCGCTGGCAGGATCTACTACCTGTACACCATCCACATTCAGGAAATAATAGTGGAAGCCTACTACCAATGGGTCTGAAACACCATACCAGTCGCCGTCCAAATCCTTCTTCATAGGATACTTCTTTCCGCAGATGTCGAAGATAACCTGCTTTGCTTCCGGTGCATGTAGCTTGACATAGGCACGATGGTCTTTGTCTACACGCGGATAGTTGGCATCCGGAATGATGCCGAGCAGCGAGAGCATCATGTTGGCATAACGCTTACCCATGGTGCGATAGCTTTCGGCAATGAAATGCAGGCCATCGCCACGCTGCGGACATCCCTTGGAAGAGATAACGTGGGCAGTAGGGATGGTCTTGGCGATATCATCCACAATGGCGATATGCTGCCAGCAGCTGCCGCCCTGGTCTTTCTGAACGGTTTCGCCCACGAGCAAAGGTACATCTTCTGCCTTCAGGTGCAACTCTTTCAGAATATCGTTATACACGGTCTTCACACGGTTAGGCCAGTTGACATCACCATTGTTGGTTTCTCCCTGATGCAGCAGGATACCCTTGATGACACCCTGCTTCTGAGCTATCTTGGCAAGCTCGATGAGTCGGGCGTATGGATTGCCGTTATACTGGGAAGCGAAGTTCTTCATCCAGTCGGGCTGCTTCTTCAGATACGCCTTATAGGTACGCTTGTCGAAGAGGTCGATGCTGGCGCCACCCACAGCCACGGTGATGGTTCCCACCTTGATGCTGTCTGGCAGGTTATCCACCATCTTTCTTCCGAAATAATCTACAGGAGTGAGGCCAGTGTCTGGTCGTGCCTGAGGAGGAACGGCAGTATGCCACTGTCCTTTTTTCCATCCAGCTTTTTCATCATCCACGGCATACATAGCCATGAATCTTGGATTTACTCCTGTCCGGTCGATGTCTTCAATGGCGGCATTACCCTCCATGTTCGACTGTCCGAAACAGAGATAAATCTGAAAATTAGGATCGGGGCTTACATTGCCCCCATTACTTGCCTGTGTCCCCATAGGAAGGCACAGATTCATGAAAAGAGATGCGATAATTATTAAACGTCTCATTTGTTATATGTTAAATATCAATTATAAAGATGCTTTTGGATAAAAAAATTGGTCATGTCATCACGACACGACCAACCTTAACGACTAACATTTTTTTTCGGTTAATCTATGTATGATAAAACCTAAAACTAATGTCTTTTAGAGTAATTACTTGGCTTCCTTCCAATATTCTGGAGCCCCAAGTCCAACAGCGAAACCTGCATAGGTGTGCTTGCGATAATAATCCAAATCCCAGAGGCCTACTGGCAAACCAGCACGCCAACCACTATTGGCAGGACTGTCGGTAGCACACCACTGGCAGATACCCCACTGCTGAGCCTCAGGAACAATCTCAAGATACTTCTTGACGATAAACTCGTAGTAAGCACGCATTGCCTTGTGCTGTTCCTCGGTCATATCAGTAGTATTTACTAGGTTGCCGTCCTTATCCGCCAAGCCCATATCCAACTCAGAGATACGAACCAACTTATGTGAATCAACCATCAGGTTGAGCATGTTCACGTAAGCTTCCTCATTTTCCTTCTGCTTAGCAGAATCCATGCTGCAAGTAACGTGCATCTGACTGCCAATACCATCAATCTTGGTAACGCCGTCCTTCTCCCACTCGCCGATCCAATGAATCAGACTCTTGAGTTTCTGGTCGTTAGCAGTTTCGAGGTTATAATCATTGATGAAGAGCTTCAACTCCTCAGGATTTCCACCAGCATCAGCAAAGCCCTTGCGAGCTGCAGCTACAGCAGTGCGAACATACTCAAGGTCACCCAGGTAATCCTGCCAGTAGAAATTATTCTTGGCATCATCGGCAGAAACTGTACCACGTGTGGCAGACTGGAGATCATAGAAACCATCGCCATCCTTATCTGTACCAGAGATAGCCTCGTTTACAACATCCCAAGCCTTCACCTTGCCCTCGGTAGCTTCCATCATGCCGTAAATCCACTTCTGCAAAACAGGAGTAAGTACTTCCTTCTTTTCCTCATCAGTCAAAGGTTTAGTATTGGATTTTTTGACCTGACAAACCTTAACAGAATGTACATCCAAAGTAGCATCTGCTGTCTGTGGTTTCAAGATAATATCATAATCACCTCCAACAATATTAGGCATCGGAAGTTTTACGGTTTGACGACCAGCAGAAACAGGTACACTTACAGTAATAGCCTGGGCACTGCCACCCCAACCATTCTGCATAGTCAATTCTACTCCACTAGCAGCCTTGGAAGAAGTCATATCCAAATAAACCACATAATTACCCTCAGAAAGCCTATTTTCGCTACCTGACATAACAAAGAACTGAGACCAATCTCCTGTTGGAACAAAATGGATAGCACCATTCACAACAGGTGGTTCGCATCCCATAGCAAAGAATGGGAAAGATCCATCAGTATAGGTTCGCTTATGAACTTCATTTTCTATATCTACAGCAGCTGCACCAGCAACATTACCGATTTTATATGAAATGGGTACCCAAGACACTTTTGTCCAATGCGAAATATCATCTTCATCAAAGGTAGAGTTGACTACAATATTATGGTCAGAGCCCTTTTCTTTCAATACAAAATTATCAAAATAAAGTGTTCCGCCAACCTTTCCGAAACAGAAACGCATACGGTCAATATCTGCATTTGGCGTGAAAGAGAATTCATTGTCAACTGCACTTTCTGCTACAGTAAATGAACCTGCTCCATACTGTGTAGCAGAACCATCTTTCTTACCAGGCCAGAAATCAATCGTTCCAGGATTAGTTCCCCTTACATTAAGTGAAATCTCGTAAGTTTTACCTGCTTTAAGAGGCTCATCCAAATCATAGTAGATTTCATAATCCCAGGTATTGGCCTTAGGATCGCCACTTGTAATGATAAGACCAGGATTATCCCCAGCAGGAGGTAACTCCTTATCTGCAATCAGCCCATTCAGATACTTGTTAGGCTGCTGAGCATGCCAAGCCAAGGTATGGCCATAAACAGAAAGGCCTGCATCGGTAGCATTCTTAACATATTCACTTACTTTATCAAAATTCATGCTACCATCATCAGCAACACAAGAAGACATCTTCATGGCGTTGCCGGCTACAGTCTCGTTAAAGTTGCTGTTGGTCAAAGCATACACCAGTTCCTTCTTGTTATATTCATCTACAGCAGTTCCGATTCCGAGGTGGAAGTTTGGACGGTCCTTGATGTATTCCTTCAAGGCATCATACTGCTCCAGATAACCATACTGCGCTTCCTTTCCAGGGCGTACGGTCTCGAAATTCTGGTCGAAGTGGTCTGCACAAGAGGCCAAAAGCATGGCCCCGAGTGCAGATACTAATATTTGTTTATTCATAACTTATGCGATCATTAATTATTATAGGTATAAGAGAACTCCTCCTTGGTTACTCCACTACGCCACCAAACGAGTTTCTCATTGAGATTCTTCTTAACGCCGCCAGCGAAAGTAATCTCAGCATTGAGTTCCATCAAGTCACGATACTTGTTGTTCCAAGACAGCAAGGCATCGTCAGCCCAAGAACCAGTACCTGTTGCAGTAACACCATCGGTGAGAGAAGTGATGGTACACTTCTCATTGGCATCAAATGTAAGCAAGAGGTCTGCCTTCAAGATATTGCTTCCCTCCTGAAACTCTACAGTATAAACAGAGCTGTTCAGGGTGCGGGTAGTAATCTGAACCTGTGAAGCCTTCTCGATATTATCGGTACTTGTATTGTGATTGGTCAGCCACCAGCCACTATACTTGTTCTGATACTTCACGCAATACATCACATAATCCTGTGGAGCCGTCTCCCAAATAGAAGCATTGGTTCGAGAGCCTGTTTTACCCTCTTTTAATGTTCCAGTGGCGATTCTGTCAAAACCAGTCTGATTCTGCATGACCAAAGGAATCACGTATGTATTCTTTACAGCATCAGGGTCATTGAAGAAAGCATCAGTAAGCTGCACCTCTGTACCTCCCTTCATACCTCCATTGAAATTGAAGGCTGTAGTAGATAGCTGATAATACTCTGCAGGCATAGCCTTTACTGGCGTGCCATCAGCGAATGTAAGGTTGTCGCACAAGCTATTGTCAACAGCCACATTCACGGTAGCATTTCTGCCATTATAGGAACCACCAAAGGTTGCCAGGATCTTACACTTATGTGCCTTGTCCAATGTTGTATCATACTCATCATCGCCCAGCACAATAGTACGAACTGGTGATTGATAAGCAAAGTAAGCAGTAGTTCCCCCCTCGTAATCATCGAAATCCTGGTCTCCATTCTCACATGCCGTGAAAGAAGCCATCAGTGTCAGAAGGGCTGCCACCATTTTGATATATCGTTTCATAATCATTAGTCTTTATTATAATATTAGCCGTTTATTATTTCCAACCATCGTTCTGCTTGAGGTTGCTGTATTTCAGAATCTCAGAGTATGGGATAGGACCATAGTACATATAGTCTGAATAGTTGCGTTCCTCAGCGTCGAAAGTCTTGTAGATGTATTTGCCTGTTGTGGCATCTGTCGTGATATTGATACCCTTGGCAGCCTCATTGAGATCAGCGAGTTCAACCTTCCAGCGGCGCAAATCCCAGAAACGATGGTTCTCGAAGCAAAGCTCCAGGCGGCGCTCGTTGCGGATCAGTTCACGCATCTTGTCCTTGTTCTGTGCGCACTCCTCCAAGTATGGATCCTCGCCAAACTCGCCAAGTCCGGCACGCTTACGGATTGCCTTGATTACATCGTAGGCAGAATAGTTGGCACCGCCCACATTTGCCTTAGGACCCTGAGCCTCATTGGCAGCCTCAGCATAGTCGAGCAAGATTTCCGTAGTACGGATACGTGCTGACAGATGCTTCTGCTTGGTTGCAGAGCTTGGGTTGAGGTTCACATCAGGACGGAGCAACTTGCGGAGATAATAACCAGTCTTGGTTGATTTTCCGTTCTCCTTGTTCAAGCCATCCAGAGTTTTGGAATCGGCAGCTGTATTTACCACTCCATCAGTAGCACCGATTTTATCGCCATTTACAAGAATGTAGGCAGCGAGACGTGGGTCACGGTTCTGATAAGGATTCTTGGCATCGTATTCTGCATTGGCATCAGTAATAGGATAACCGTTTGCCATAGGGAACGCATCCACCAGGTTCTGGGTCGGATTGATCTTACCGCTACCATAGAGCGAAGGAGGATAGTAATCTGTCTCCAGAGAGTTGCTTTCTTCAACATTTCCACGCCAGATAATCTCCTTAGGATTCTCGGATGTAGCACCCAATCCGTCTATGAGCGACTTATTGCAGAACCACTTCCATCCGTCAGGATCCACTGCATCCAAACCGCCAAACTCGCTCAGGCAGTTGGCAGCATATTTGGCAGCATCCTCATAAGAGGCTACACCGGCAGATGCATAAGCAGGAGAAGCGGCGAGGATGGCGAGCTGAGCCTTGAAAGCCGAGATGATGCGACCATCAATCTTGCCACGATGGTTGGTACCGAAGGCACGATTGTACTCTGCATTGGTAGCACCCTTCTGGGCATACTTGGCAGGAACCTGATCCTCATTCACATCGGCATACTGCTCAGGCAAATACTTCAGAGCCTCATCGAAATCAGACATAATCTGGTCGTAGCACTCCTTGAAGGTGTTGCGTGGAAGATTGAAATCAGACTTTGAATCTTCTGAAGAAAGATGGATAGGCACACCCATCAACTGACCATCTACCATTCCGGCATGAGCACGGAGCAAGTACATCAGGTGTAAGCCACGCAAAGCATAGGCATTACCCTTGTAGTTGTCGCAATACATCTGATTGAGAATCTCACTGGAGTAAGACCACTCTACCTTATCGCAGTTTTCCAACATCAGGTTACAGTACTGGATGGCGTGATAACGACCATCCCACTGTGAAACCGGATTCATATTTGCAGCCCAAGAACCTGTTGCCATCTTCTTGTAATCATCACCGTTCTGGTTGATAACGGCATCGTCGGTGGCAGCATCAGTAGATGGCGAATTGCTATATGGCAGAGCCAGGTAAGCATTGTCAAGAATACCACGGGCAAACGTAGGATCCTTATACATCTCGCTGATATCTTGGTTATTTTCCAAGGCAGGCTCAAACAGGTCGTCACAAGAAGTGAGCGATACTAAGACTGCACTTATCAATAATAATCTTGATAATTTCATAATTTTAATTCTTTAATTAATTCTAGAATGAAACCTTAGCACCGATGCTATAGAAGCGGTTCAATGGTGCCGAACCTGAATTGTTAACATCCATCTCCATGAGCTTGCGCTCCTTAGCTATGGTGAGCAGACTGTTGCCGTTGACAAAGAGCTGAAGTCCGCGTACGAAACTCTTCTTGAACATCGCCTTAGGGAAGTCGTAACTCAACTGCACCTTCTGAAGGTCGATGCGGTCGGTAGAGTACATCCAGAAGTCTGATGTCTGATAGTTGTTCGTACCTGCCTCTGTGGTCAGACGTGGGAAGGTGGCTGTAGCTGCAGTCTCCTTGGTCCATCTGCCGCGCATCTCTGCTGTATATTTGGCACTACCGCCCACCCAGAAGTAGGTGGAGTTCTTCACGGCGTGAGCACCGAAGTTTCCTGTGCCGAGCATGAAGAGGGTAAAGCCCTTATATTTCAGAGTGAGGTTCATACCGATAGTGGTAGGAGTTCCATACCAGCCGCCCTTGCCCAGATAAACCTGGTCCTTGCTGTCGATGACGTTGTCGCCGTTCTGGTCCTTGTACTTCAGGTCACCCGGACGGATGGTTCCACCGATAATCTGGGTTGGAGAGTTCTTGATATCATTCTCATCCTGGAAGAAGCCCAGACACTCATAACCCCAGATAGCATCGAGTGGCTGACCCTGGCGATACTGATAGGTATCAGCATACTGCGAATCATCTCGCTTGGTTGCCTCAGTGGTGTAGTAAGTTACGTTGGCTCCTACGCCGAAACCGAAATCACCCAACTGCTTCTTGTAGTTCACAGCAAAGTCGAAACCGCTGCGCTTGTCCTCATTAAAATTAATGTAAGGAACGAAAGAAGACTCAGGATAGTAGCTGAACAGATAGCTAGGCACCTGATTGCGAGCCTCCAGAATTCCGTTGGTCCACTTAGAAAGGAAGTAAGATGCATCGAAACTCAAAGCCTTGTTGAGCACCTCTGCATGAACCGTAGCAGAAATTTCCTTGCGGTGCAGGTAGCTGAGTTCATTGTTGCTACCACGCTTAGACTGCATAGCTGGGTGACCGGAACCACCATTCCAATCCCACCAGCCACCGCTCTGATAGGTTCCGAGATACATGTAGTAATCGTCGATACCCAGATCGGTCTTCATATCGGTGTAGCTTGCGCTGAGGGTCAGATCATCGAAGAATGAATTCTCCATAAACTTCTCCTTAGAGAGGCGCCAGCCCAGAGTAGCAGATGGAGATACACCCAATCGCTTGGCTGATGGCAACTTGGCAGACCAAGGTGTAGCCAGAGCAAAATCGGCATAATACTTATGATCATAGTTATAAGAGAGTTGCAAGCCCAGGTTGGCGTTGCTCACCTTATGATACTCTGCAGACTTACTCTGCTGATAACCGTTGGCCACCAACATGGCACTTACGTTATGCACATCGTTGAAGGTGCGGTTGTAATCGAAGTGCGCATTGAATGCGATGGTCTGGTTATCGGTAGAACCAGAGATATTCTGAGCACCCGATTTCTTGTCCACCGTACCGTTGTTGTTCAAACCTACGATAACATCCTTGCCGTTGTAGTTAGCCCATGTAGGCTGGAAGGTGGCGTAGGAATTGTTGAACGATGTTGAGTATGCCGTAGCATAGTCGATGGCTACCATAGTGTGGAAGCTCAACCCCTTGAGTACAGAAGAGAGGTCGAAGTTCAAACCTGCATCAAACTGGAACTGACGGCTGTGATAGACATTGGTACCCGAAGCATAGATGTCGCCGAACACGTTGGTGAGGTCGGCAGAAGAACCACCCAGGAAGTACTTGCCATCGATGATGTTGCTGGTAGCCCCAATCATAGTCAGCGCCGACTTGGCATTAGGGTCAATCATTTCCACAGGAATCAGCGGAGCCACGCGGTTAGGACGGAAGGTGCGGGCCTGCTCCCAGTAGCTGCTATTGTTAGTATTAGCCGACTTAGCCCCGTAGAAGGTGGCATTCGCATTTACGTAGGCATTGATGGTGCTGCTCAAGACGAAATCCACATTACCTCTTACATTGAATCGGTCGGTATAGTTCTTCTTAGCCTCGCCGAAGTTCAAGTTGTCACCGTTGCGATAGTAACTCACGTTGGCATAGAAGCGCGCCTTCTGGTTGCCGCCTTCTATTTCGGCAGAAACCTCCGAGCGGTTGAACGCCTTCTTGATGTAATCAGAAGAATAGAAGTCTACGCTAGGATAGCGATATGGATTCTTGCCGGATGCATAGTTGTAGATGGTCTCTGCAGAATATGGCAGGTTATTTACGGCACCGCCATCATTGAGGAAAGCCTCGTTGTAGAGAGTCATGTACTCAGCCGAACCGAGATACTCAGGAAAAGCCTTGGCTACATTCCAACCCGTATTGGCATTCACCTTTACCGACAAGCCATCATTAACCTTGCCACGCTTGGTGGTAATGAGAACCACGCCATTGGCAGCCTTGCTGCCATAGAGTACTGTGGCCTGGGCACCCTTCAGGAAAGAGATATCCTCAATCTCGTCGGGGCGAACATTACTGGCTTCACGTGGCACACCGTCGATGAGGACGAGTGCATTGGAATAACCCCACATACCACTGCCATTATAACCGGATACATAACCCTGCATGTTGTCAAGGCTGTAGGTATTATAGTTTTTCTCTGTCAATTCTCTGACATTGACGGTGCTCACACCACCGAGCACATCGCTTTGGTACGCCTTCTTGAACGCCACGTTAACCATTGCGCTATCAGCAGATTCCTGAGCCGAAGCAGGCAACTGTGCCAGAAGTGCCGTAACCACTGTCAGAGCAGAGTATATTGTTTTCTTATTATTTTTCATATATAATATGATTATTTCTAAGTTTATGCTTTTTATATATCACATCTCCGGGTGATTACCATCCTGGATTCTGTCCAAACTCAGGATACAGATAAACATCGCTTTCCTTGAGTGGCAAGAGATAGTGTTTCTCTGAGAAGTCGCGGGTCACGATGGTCTTCTCGCTCCATCCTGTCACCTCGGCATCACGTGGATCGTTCTTGGTATAATCGAAATTACCTACACGCTTGAATTCCTGTGAAGTCTTGATGTTATAAGGATATTCTGTGAGAAGCAACCAGCGCTGCAGGTCGTTCCAGCGGAAGCCCTCAAAGGCAAGCTCTACGGCACGCTCGCGGCGAACCTCGTCCATAAACTTCTTCTGGTCGTTCATAAACTTATCTGCCACATGACCAGCTTTTACTCTATCACGAAGCACATTGATTGCTTCAGCAGCGGTGAGGTTGAGCTTTGAGCTCTTGTAGTTGGCTCCCTGAACGGCAGCACCAGCCTCAGCATACATCAGATAGAGGTCGGCAAGACGCATGTAAGGAAGGTCGCACTGCAAGGCACCACCCCATTCGTACATGCCATCATACTTGTTTGCCTGATGAGGAACCAGCTTCTGAGTATAGTAACCAGTGCGGCATCCCTGACTTGAAGAATTTCGCAATACACTACCAGAATACATTGGTATATACTGCAATGCAGCAACCTTTGGTTCCTTTACTGCATCAATGGTTGTATTGATATACTTAAAACCATCGAAGACGATGTCATGGTAGAAACGTGGATCACGATTCTTGAATGGATGCTTTGGATCGAATCCGGAATCAGGATCATCCAAAGGCAGACCATTAGCCATACCATAATAGTTTACATAGTTGGCTGTCGGCTGGTGAATCACAGCATCGTGTTGTACGATATCTTCCATCTTAGGTCCCCAAAGTTTGGTGAAGTTCCAGTTTGATGAATTCTCGCCAATATATGGACCGCGCATGATTGCCTCTGTAGAACCTGGTTGTTTCCAATTCTTACCTGTAGTACGGAAGATATCAGAAAAGTTGTTTGTAGAACCAGACTTTGCTACATGATTATAAATATCAGAGTAGTCATAGGTACACAATGCATATGGAGTTTTGCCTGAATTTACCTGAGCAATAGCCTCTGCCAAAGCATCAGCAGCCTTTGCGGCAAGCTCTGTATTATACTTATAGGTATCGCCATTCTTGGAAGCTCCCGTCTCTGCACCGATATTATTCAATGGAGAAGAAGCCCAAAGCAACACTTTACCTAAGTAGCCCAAAGCGCAAACTTTTGTAATACGAAGTTCATTCTTGCCCAAAGTTTTCTTACCTATAGTTGTCTTGTCCCAATCATTAGGAAGTAACTCTGCAGCAGCCTTAAAATCTTCGGCACATTTCAATGCGCACTCCTGATAAGAAAGACGAGGCAAAGTCAAAACTGATGCACCATCCAATACGGTGTCTACGTATGGCATACCGCCAAAGAAAGCTATCAACTCCTCGTGCCACCATGCACGGAAGAACAACAACTGTCCCTTGATGAAGTTCTTCTCTTCCTGGGTACAGTCGGTCATCAGGTCAAGGTTAGCAAGACCCAAATTACACTTGCGGATGCAATACCAGGCATGCTCCAAAGAATGAGCAAATTTATTGGTTGAAGTCGGATCAAGGAACTCACCAGGATTTCCATAAGTTGGTCTGTGCAAGAAACTTTGATTATTGCTATACCAGTTACGGTAGTCGCCTAAATCAAAATGAGCAGTCACATGATCATCTCCCAAGCCAGTATTCATGATTTCATCTTCACCCCAGTTGAATGAGGTACAATACATATTCGACTCCTTACTTGGAATACAGTTGTAAATTTGCTCCACATATCCCTGGAAATTGGTGAAGTTCTTGAACGCTTGTTCTGCACTCACATCTGTATCAGGGCTCTTATCTAAGTAATCTGTACAAGAAGCAAATCCGCAAGTGAGGCTCAGTGCACAAAATATTTTTACTAAATTATTTTTCATTTGTTATGCATGTTTAAAGATTAAACTTGACACCGAAGTTCACACGCTTCATTGTAGGGTAAGCACCTACGGCTCCACCGTTACTAGAGAAGTTTGACTCTCGGTCGTCTGGCATTCGGGTCCAGAGCCAGAGGTTGTTACCACTTACGTAAACCTTGAGGTTGTTCAAACCGAGTTTCTTGATCCAACCGCCGTTCCAGGTATAGGCTATCTCTACGTTCTTCAAACGAATGTAAGAACCATCGCAAAGATATTGAGTGCCATAGTAAGCCGCATTCGACATTGGCTTAGAGTTGAAACGTGGAGTGATGACATCGCAGTTGTTGTGATTGTCGCTCCACCAGGTTCCCTGGTCATAAACATTGGCAAGCATTGGGTCAACCAAACTAATCATGGTTACGTCACGGGTTACGTTGGTTACACCATAGAACTGAGCGAAGCAGCTGAAGCCCTTGTACTCATAACCGATTGTTGCATTGTAGGAGTTCTGTGGAGTACCGGTATAACCGTAAGGAACTCTATCGTTCACATTATCCACCTTACCGTCGCCATTGAAATCGACGATGTAGTAGTCACCAGGAAGACGCTGGCCATCGTTGGAATCCATCTTCGGAGAACCATAGACATCATCATAGTTCTGAAGAATGCCCTTATCTAAATAGGTGTAGGTCTGGTTAATGGCATGACCTGCTGCCTTGCGATAAGATGGGAGCAACGCTGCATCATCCTTGATCTTCACCTCGTTCACGGCGTGGGTCATACTGAAGTTTGCCCAGAGACGCATCTTGTTGGCAAAAACCTTGTTGAACTTCACTTCCAACTCATAACCGCTGGTAGTTACTTTACCCAAGTTGGCTGTAGGAGCAGTCTGACCGAAGTAAGAAGGAATGGAACGATCGGAACCACTAACCAGAATGTCTGAACGAGTATCATGGAAGAAATCCACAGCACCAGTAATCAAACCACCCAAAAATCCATAGTCAATACCGAAGTTTACCTTCTTCACTTTCTCCCAATGTACGTTAGGGTTACCTACTGCTGACTCACGATACCATGTATAAATAGACTCCTTATCACTGGAAGTCGTACCCAACTGAGTCTTGCCGCCATATGCCCACTGAGTCATATAGAGGAAGCGGTCTCCTACGTTATCATCACCGATTTCACCATAAGATGCACGGAGTTTCATCATATCCACAATCTTGTGCTCACGAAGATACTTCATGAATGGCTCTTCGGAGATCATCCAGCCAAGGGCACCAGAGCTGAAGAAGGCGAAACGGTTATCTGAAGAGAACTTCTCTGAACCGTTGTAAGCACCATTATACTCGAAGAAGTAACGGGAATTCCAATCATAAGTGGTACGGAATACCCAGTCTTCACGATAAGAAGGAATCATGTAACCTGTTGCATATTCCTGGCGACCGAAAAGTCCCATGGCACTTACGCTGTGCTTGCCAAAACTGCGAGCCCAGTTGAGCTGAGCCTGATAGTTCAGGTTGCGCTGTGTAAGTTTATTGTCAACCTCACCACCATTCACGGTCCACTGGTTTCCCATAGCATAATCGAACTTATCGTATGCCTCGTATGGCTTCTTGTAAGAAACGGCTCCTGTATGAGGATCAATCCACTTCAGCTGAGGATCATGGTTCATATCATTAATACCACGATTCTTCTCTACAAAAGTATTGTCCCACGAAATCATACCTCGTGCAGAAAGTCCCTTGGTAATGAAATCAAGTTTCTGTTCCAACACGAAATCAGTAGTGATGCGAGTAGTGGTAGAAGTCATGGTACCACCCAAAGAAACCTGCTGGGCAGAGTTGGTTACATTAGTAGATCCTGGCAAATATCCCCAAGAGCCATCGCTATACTTAGGCAAGAAAGCATCTGGAGAAATATTATATGCACCAGCCCATTGCTGGCTGACCTGCCAATCGCTATAACCATCAGAACTATTTACCCAAGGAGCCTTGCGCTGACCGTTGGATCCGGCAAGGTTCATCTTGAACACGGTGGTCTTTGTGATGTTGAAGTCGAGATTAGAACGAACATTCACACGATTGTAGTCATAACCTGAACTATAGTTACGACCATTGCCGAAATCCTTATAAAGGTCACCCTCGCTCACGAAATCCACACCTGCAAAGTACTTCACAAACTTGGTACCACCCGATACATTCACATTGGCATTGTAAGACATGGTGTAATCCTTGAAGAGTACATCCTGCCAATCTACGTTCGGATAACGCTCACGCTGCTCCAGTGTAGTCTGGTTGCGATAGTTCTCGATGAAATTCATCGGTTCCATCTTGTCGAAACTGCCTGGAGAGATGTTCAATTCATGTTCGATAGCCTTGTTGCGGGCAATAAGCGCATCGTAAGAATCATATTTATCAGGCAACTTTGAAGGAATCTTCATTACTGCATTGGCAGTAACGCTAATCTGAGCCTTGCCTTCAGAACCACGCTTGGTGGTAATCAGGATGACACCATTCGCACCCTTCACACCATAAACGGCGGTGGCAGAAGCATCCTTCAATACAGAGATGGTAGCCACAGACTGCATATCAACGCTTGACATTGGTCGCTCAATACCATCCACCAACACGAGAGGAGAAGAGTTGTTCCAGGAAGAAGCACCACGAATCTGAATCTGAGGTTCCTCTTCACCCGGCATACCACTGGATGCAGTGGTAACAACACCCGGAAGGTTACCAGTCAGAGCTGCTCCGATATCACTGATACCCGCAGCACGCTCCAGCGTTTTTCCTGTGGTCTGGGTGATGGCACCTACGACAGAAGCCTTCTTCTGCTGACCATAACCAACGACTACAACTTCGCCGATGGCGTTGTCGTCTTCGAGGGTAAGTTTGAACTCTCTCTTCGTACCAATCTTTACTTCCTTGGTTTTCATACCTACGTATGTAAATACGAGGGTAGAATTCTCTGAAGGAACACTGATACTGAAATTACCATCTAAGTCGGTGACAGCACCGACACCGGGATTTCCCTTTACTTTTACAGTGGCACCTATCAGAGGCTCACCTGTACCGTCAACAAGATTACCCTTGACCTGGATCTTCTGTGCCTGAGCATTCAGGCTGCAGAAAGCTCCCACCAAGCATAAGGCTGCTGTCCGTTTCATTGTTAACACTTGTTCAATCATGTTCTATTCATTTTTGATTTATGTTTTATAGTTTATGCATTCACATATTTATATGATTGTCTATTCACGGGTGCAAAGATACTTGTTTCATTTCAGATACACTTTGTCTCTTGTAACAGATACTTTGCCGTTAATAACAAACTTTGTAAGAACGAGTCTTTCCGCCCTTTAACAATTGTTTTGCTACATAAAGACCTTTTTCAGGTTTATTCACTTTTACACCAGCTATATTATAATAATAGGTGGCGATAACTTCTTCATCGTTCACATTCTGCTCAATTCCCGTATCCGTCTGTTTCATGTACCATTCCTTGTACCAGTTCATGCAGGCATAGCCGCAGCACTCTTCAAAGAGTTTGTGCTTCTTGGCATTCTGGAAGCCCGGTATTACCTTGCCGGTCTTCAGATACTCGTCTATGTCGTAATACTCCTGAGGATGGGTGATAGTCATACCGATGTTGCCGTAATGGTCGTGCACCGCCTTCCATGCCAAGCCCCATTTCGAGGTGGATGCCGTTGCCCAGCTGCCCAGGTTTGGCTGAGTCCACTGACCCCATTCGTTGTAGTGACCTTCGCTCGCCTTGTCAGGATCTTCCGGACTCCAGTCTATCTCCGTTACCATGATAGGCTTCGTCTCTACCATCGGCACCTGACTCTTGAAGTTGCGGATAAAGGTATCGTGATTGCAGTTCTTGTCGGTCATGTTGCCATACCAGCCGGAATATACATGTACGGCATACGAGAAATTATCCTCACTGTCGGTGATAGGATACTTGGCGTAATTCTGATACTGGCTCTGATAGCCCGCACCCGGCACCCAGATGATGCCCTTGAAGCCCTGTGCGCGAATCTCGTCAACCACCGGCTGGAAGTAATCATGCAGTGCTTTATCCGAATTAGAGCCATCACTCAGATGAACCCTCACCGGCTCGTTGGCTAGTTCGATAGAGATAATACCCGAATTCTGCCGGATATACTCATCGGCAGCAAAGGCCTTCCATATCGCCTTGAGATAGCGGTTGTACTTATCGCCTACGCTGATGTCTCCAGGACATACACCCGGTGGACGAACGATGACGTAGAGTCCGTGGGCGATGGCATCCTTAATTAATGGGATATAGAGTTTCTGGAGATAGAGGCGATAGCGCGCCATGTTGAATGCCGAGATATCGACCTCGTTCTCTGCCTTCTTCGATGGATCGTTGGTCCAGCAGGGATCCATGTGCAGACGGAACACGGTGCAGTAAGCACCCTGCTCCTTGTCGGTGATGGCAGCAAACTGCTTGGAGAAATATTCCAGGCAAGGCTGGATGTCGGCTTCCGAATAGTCAGCCTTCCACAGTTGCCATCGCCAGCCGTTGAAGTAGCGGTTGGGCGTATCCATCACACCATGCAGCACCACGGTCTTGCCGTTGGCATCAACCAGATTCTTGCCTTCTACACGCAGAGCCGGCAAATTTCCGTCAGCTTGCGGGTCAGCCTGACTGGCAGCCGCATTCCCCACCATTGCAAACATCGCAAGAGCCAGGGATATGAAAATATTCGTTCTGTTCATGTTATTTTATTTTTAGATTTTATCACTTTTCCAAATTGTCAATTAATTATTAAGCCCGAAAAACAATCTTAGTTACCTTTAAAGAGAATGGCGCGTATCCCTACGCACCATTCCTAGAAAACCAATTAATCATGATCTTTTCAATCATAAATATGTTCATTTTTAAATTGAACTCAAATGCTATCAACCTAATTTTCTTTAAAAAACATCAAACTAACTAAAACCATTCTAACTAAAATCATTCAAAAAACTGCTGTTTCGCATATTTCACAATAAACATAACCTAATGTCAATGCAAAATTGACTCTTTTTGATGGTGCAAAGGTATCAGAAAATCGGGAAACAGGCTTTATCCTGCGTAACCGATAGTTTATGAAGAGTTTAGTCGTGTAACATATACTTTCCGTCATGTAACATCACCTGATAATAAACACTCAAAGGCATATTATTTGTTTCCTGCAATCAAAAAAAGAAAGAATTATTGGGATATTCCAACTAAAAATCGTACTTTTGCAAGCAGAAAATAACACTATATAAATATAAACAAGAAACATGAAAACTATAAGCCAATTAATCATCACGATGATGATTTGCCTCTTCTCCATCCAGGCATGGGCACAGAGCGGCAAACTCTTCAACACGGACAATCAGCTCTCGAGCAACCTCGCCACGCAGGTATTCCAGGACAAGAGCGGATTCATCTGGATAGCCACCCGCAACGGCTTGAACAACTACGATGGTTACCACATCAACGTAATAAAGAAGGATATGTCAAATTTTTTAGGCCTTAACAGCAACTACATCAATAGCATTGCTCAAGACGAGAAGGAACATATCCTGCTAGGTACCAACAACTCTCTATTGGAATTTACGGGAAGCGAATTCCTAAAAATCCCTATGCTCGATTCCAAAGGCGAAGAACTCGCCACCTACGTAAAGCAGGTATATCCCCTAAAGAATAAAGACGTAGCCGTGGCTACATCCGGTTATGGCATCATGCTCAAAAAGCAGGATGAACAAAAATGCCATGCCATGAAGGGAGAGGTGGAAAAACTGAAATATATCCACAAACTCCTGGAAGATAAACGGGGCAGACTCTGGATTATCACCGAAGACGGAAAACTCTACCGCAAGGAAACAAACGGTAGAGTCACCTCCCACTTTGCCGGTACCGAAGGCGTGGACGCACAGGATATCCAGCAGGACGCCCTGGGCAACATCTATCTCGCCAGCAAGAACCAGGGCGTACATCTGCTCAGGGCAGGAAGCAACGTCTTTACCCGAATCAGCAGCATCGGAAACCTGCCCATCGACAACATCTATATCAGCCGCAACAACAAGCTCTATATCGGCTGCGACGGACTGGGCATCTATGTATATGACCCTCAGACCGGATTCCTGCAGGATAACCCTCTCTTCAGCCGACTGGTGAACCTGGCCAAGAGCAAGGTAACCAGCATCATAGAAGACTATCAGGGCAACATCTGGGTGAGCATGCTGCAGAAAGGAGTGTTCATGCAGAGCAACATACAGAACGACTTCAACTATATGGGCTTCCGCCTGGGCAACCGCAACGTGATTGGCGAAAACTGCGTTACCAGCCTCAGCATCAACCAGGGCAACCAGGTGTGGGTGGGTACCGACAAGGATGGCCTATACCTATTTAATATAGCAACCCGCAGCGTAGAGGGGCATTTCCTGAACCAAAGCACCGTGCTCACCCTCTGTAAGGACCAGCAGGGCAGAACCTGGGTGGGAACCTATACCGACGGTCTGGGCTATTTGGATGCAGCCGGAAGCTTCCACCCCGTTGATTTGGGCATCAGCAAGTCGGTGGGCATCTTAGATATCAAGCAAGACCCACAGGGCAACATCTGGATAGCCACCATGGGCGAAGGTCTCTTCTGCCTGCAGAAAGACGGAAGCCGAAGGAACTACAAGGCTAAATATGGTGCAGATAACAACCTCAAGGTCAACAGCCTGCCCAACGATTACCTCATCAAGATGGCCTTATCAAAGGATGGCAACCACGTGTATATAGCCACCTCTGTGGGACTGGCGTGCCTCGACCGCAAGCGAAACAGCTGGGTATCCACCTTCAAGGGCATCAACTGCCTGAACAAGAACAGTTTTTCGCACTGCGTGTTTGTAGATAGCAAAGACCACGTATGGTATGGCACCGAGGATGGAGCCTTCTGCTTCGACTTCAGAAAAGGAATAGAGCCTAAACATTATTCCACAGCCCAGGGACTCACCGACAACGGTGTGGCGAGTATCACAGAAGACAACAAGGGCAAAATATGGCTGGGTACAAACAGCGGACTCAACATGCTGAACCCCAAGGATGGCAGCATCATCAGGTTTTATACCGAAAGCGGACTGCAGAGCAACGAGTTCAGCGATGCTTCCGTATGCACCACCCAGGATAAGAAGGTGATTCTGATGGGTGGCTCTGGCGGACTCAACTGGTTCCAGGCCGACCGGGTAAAGCAGCACCCATGGCAGGCAAAGGTGGTTATCTCGGGCTTCGTGGTCAACAACAAGGCAGTGACCCCAGGCATGGAGTCGGGCAGCTATACCATCACAGACAGCTGGGTAACGGTGGCACGGGAGTTCAATCTCTCGCACGATGACAACACCTTCTCCCTGCAGCTCTCTACCCTCACCTATAATAATGTGGAGCAGATAAGATACGCCTACAGCATCAACGGCGATGCCTGGCGCACCGTGCCAGCCGGACAGAACGAACTTGCCTTCTCGCACATGGCTCCCGGCAGCTACAAATACCGCATCAAGGCCATCTGCAACGGCTACGAAACACCGGTGAAGGAGTTCACCATCATCGTTCACCCAGCCTGGTATGCCAGCATCTGGGCAAAACTCTTCTATCTGCTGCTCCTCATAGCAGCCATCATGCTCTACCTGCGCCACCGCAAGCGCCAGATGGAAGACCAGCTCATCCTGCAGCAGCACATCCACGCCGAAGAGATGGGCGAGGCGAAGATCAAGTTCTTCATGAACATCAGTCACGAAATCCGTACGCCATTGACACTGATTATCACCCCATTGCTCTCCCTGATTAAGGAAGACAAGGAACCGCACCGACAGGGTATCTACGAGATTATCCGAAAGAACTCGGAACGAATCCTCCATCTCATCAACCAGATGATGGACCTCAGAAAGATTGACAAGGGACAGATGGTAATGCGCATGTGCAAGACCGATATGGTTTCGTTCATCAATGAAGAATACGACCTTTTCAAGCAGCAAGCCATTGCCAAGAGCATCGACTTCGAATACCAGCATGACTGCGAAGAGCTGCCTGTATGGATAGACCGCAACAACTTCGACAAGGTGATAATTAACACCCTCTCGAATGCCTTCAAGTTTACCCCTACGGCAGGTCACATCCTCCTCTCGCTCACCCACACCGACCACCATGCCTACATCAGCATCAAGGACAGCGGCATCGGTATCCCGAAGGATAAGTTGGAAACTATCTTCCAGCGCTTCTACCAGACCCCTGACGACCCTAACGACCGCAACGTCGGTACGGGCATCGGTCTCGATCTCACCCGCTCGCTCGTGGAACTGCACTACGGAACCATCTCAGCCCGCAACAATGAGGGCGAGAAGGGAAGCAAGTTTGAACACGGAAGCGAGTTCATCATCCGCATTCCATTGGGCAAGGATCATCTCAAACCAGAAGAGATCATCGAGGAAGAAGAGATGAAGAAAGATCAGAATAATGAACTTGCTGAAGCAGAACAGGAAGAACAGCTGGCAGAAAACAATGACCAACCAGCCGAAACCTTGAACAATTCCGATACTACCCCAACCTCTGCCAAGGGAGCCAAGGCAGAAATCGTGATTGTGGAAGACGAAGAGGATATTCAGGAATACCTGAAAGCACAGCTCTCCAGCGACTTCAAGATTCGCACATATCCTAACGGAAAGGTGGCACTGAACGAGATTCTGAAGAATAAGCCAGACCTTGTCATCAGCGACATCATGATGCCAGAAATGGATGGAACCACCCTCTGCACCAAGTTGAAGACGAACATTAACACCAATGATGTGCCTATCATCCTGCTCACCGCCAAGAGCCGAGAGGAAGACCAGCTGGAAGGATTGCAGACCGGTGCCGATGCCTACATTCTGAAGCCGTTCAACATGGACATTCTGCACCGCAACATTATCAACCTGCTCACCGTGCGCCGCACTTTGCGCAATAAGTTTACGGGCAATGAAAGCCAGAATCACCAGGTAGAACAGATAGAAATGCAGACACCTGACAATTCCCTGATGCAACGGATAATGGAGGTTATCAACGAAAACATCAACGATTCCGACCTGAGTGTGGACATGATAGCACAGAAGGTGGGCATCAGTCGTGTACACCTGCACCGCAAGATGAAGGAACTGACCAATCAGACGCCACACAGCTTCATCCGCAACATCCGACTGCAGCAGGCAGCCAAATTGCTCAAGGATGGCAAGCAAAGCATCACTGAAGTGATGTACGCATGCGGCTTCTCCAATTCCGCAAGTTTCAGCACCATGTTCAAGAACCTCTATGGCTGTTCTCCTAGAGAATACATGCAGAATGCCATGAAGAAATAAAGATGATACACAATAGAAAAAAGAATATGTAACAAAAACAAAGCTTTATGAAACTTTGAAAAAAGTCTTGGTTACATTTCACAATGAAAGATTGCAAATAAAGCCGTAACTTTGCAGCGGAAAAACCTGTATGGATTCTCCTCCCAGGTTTTCCGCTGCATTTTTATCTTATTGTATAATCTTTAAAATCAACGAACATAATGAAGAAATTAGCAATCTTATCGCTTTCGATGATGCTTGCTGCCGGAGCACAGGCTCAGAATGCCCAGTTCGACTACTTCAAGTATGCCGGCAACGATGCACGATTCAATGTGCCAATCGACAAGAGTCATCAGTATTACAACCCTGTATTGGCAGGATTCTATCCCGACCCATCCCTCTGTCGTGCGGGTGACACCTATTATCTGGTGAATTCATCCTTCACCTTCTTTCCTGGTGTGCCGCTCTCTACCAGCAAGGATTTGGTAAACTGGACTCCAGCCGGGCATGTGCTCACCCGCCAATCGCAGGTGCCTCTGAAGGGTCAGCATGTATCAGGCGGTATCTTCGCACCAGCCATCAGCTATAACAAGAAGAACAAGACCTTCTATATGATTACCACCAATGTGGGTGCCGGCAACTTCTTCGTCAAGTCCAAGGACCCATCCAAGGGCTGGAGCGAACCTATCTATCTGAAGAAGATTGATGGCATCGACCCTAGCTTCTTCTTCGATGACAACGGCAAGGGATATATCGTTCATAACGGTCCGGTAGTTGGCGGTGCCGATTACGAGGGACAGCGTGCTATCCGCTGCTTCGAATTCGACGTAAAGGGCGATAGTATCAAGGGCGACTTCAAGGAGATTCTCCGTGGCGGAACCCATGTAGAGGCTCGTCCTATCTGGATTGAGGGTCCTCACCTCTTCAAGAAGGGCAAGTTCTATTATCTGATGTGTGCTGAAGGCGGTACAGGCGGTTGGCATAGCGAGGTGATTCTTCGCGCCAAGAACCCGATGGGTCCTTGGGAGGAATGCCCAAACAATCCTATCCTTACCCAGCGTACCGGACTCGATCCAAACCGCAAGGACCCTGTATCCAGCGCTGGTCATGCAGACATAGTAGAAGATGGAAAGGGTAACTGGTGGGCTGTATTCCTGGCTTGCCGCCCATACGAGGAGGATATGTACAACACAGGTCGCGACACCTATCTTCTGCCGGTAACATGGAAGAATGGCTGGCCAGAGATCCTTGCCAAGAATACTCCTATCTCTACCGTTGGAGAGAAGGCTGGTCTGAAACCAGCTGAAAAGAATGAGTTCTCAGGAAACTTCTCTTACGTGGATAATTTTGATGCAGCAGACAATAGAGCAGGCTTGAAGGATCTGAATCCTCGGTGGATGTTCCTCCGCGACTTTACAGATTGCTATAAGGTAGAAAACGGCAAGCTGAACCTGAATCTGCTGCCAGGCAATATCTACAAGCGTGAACCGATGTCTGCCATCTGGGCACGTCAGCAGCACGGCACCTTCTCTGCCGAGACAGAAATCAACTTCACTCCTCGCAACGACAAGGAGATAGCAGGTTTGGCACTTCTCCAGAAGGAAGACCACAACTTCGTGTTGGGTAAGACCATGAAGAATGGCAAGCTGATGATTACCCTGACCCGTACCGAGAAGAACAACGTCACCATCGCCTCAGCCCCTATCAAGGCAGGCAAGCTGAAGCTGAAGGTAGAAGGTCACGACAGATATTATGATTTCTATTATGCCGAGGAAGGCGGCAGCTGGCAGCTGCTCGCCAAAGGTGTTGATGCCAGCAACCTGAGCACCCAGAAGAGCGGTGGTTTCATCGGAGCCTGCATCGGTCTCTATGCTTCTTCCAACAAGGAATAACAGATATCATGATATGATATAAAAAATACAAAAAGACTCCCCGAAAAGATCGGGGAGTCTTTTTGTATTTTGTCTTTGTATAAGTTTTATTTATTCTTCACAATATCCAATGTCATTTTGCCAACCCAGATGGCGCCCTTGCCATTCTGATCTACAGGCACCTGCTTGCCATCAAGATCTGTTCTGTACTTCAGCGTCTGGAAGAGGCTGTGACTGTGACCTCCCAATACCAGGTCGATATTGCGGGATGCGGCAATCACCTCGGTATCATCCGTGCCGTCTATATTCCAGCCCAGATGAGAGATGCAGATGATGACATCACACTTCTCCTTCTTCTTCAGGATCTCTGTCATCTCGTTCGCCTTCTGGATAGGATCCAGGTACTGGATGCAACCGTAGTTCTTCTCAATCACCAAGCCGGCAAGCTGCGGAGCCAGTCCGAAGACGCCAATCTTGAGTCCCTTGCGATGCAATATCACGTATGGCTTCACAATATCCGCCAGCTCAGTGCCGGTGAAATCGTAGTTGGCACAAACGATCGGGAACTTTGCCATCTTGAAGAGACGCACCATATTGTCCATGCCGTAATCGAACTCATGGTTGCCGATGGTGGCTGCATCATACTTCATCTCGTTCATCAATCCCACTTCTACATCCCCCTTGAAGAGCGAATAGTAAGGAGATCCCTGAGAGAAGTCGCCACTGTCGAAGAGCAGAAGATCAGGATTCAGACTGCGTTCCTGCTTGATCATTGCCACACGGCGGAGGTAGCCTCCACGGTTTGCTATGGCTGTATCTGCGAGATTCGGATTGTAAGGCATCACGCAGGAGTGAGTATCGTTGGTATGGAGCACCACGAGCTGCTTCACTACCTTTGGAGTCTTCTGCACCTTTGCCTCCTTCTTGCCCTTTGAATCCTTCAGGACTTTAGCCTGTACTGTTGCCGGCTGCAGCGTGAATGATGCCAGCGCCAGCGCTATATATAATAATGTATGTTTCATTTCTGTACTTATTTAGTTAGTCTATCTGCATTCCAGGGATTGCAAATCCCCGGAAACCTTCGTTCCCCCTATTCTACTACGCAGCGGCCTTCTACTCTTGATTCCACTACCTTGCCCTGCGCCTTCATCTCACGGAAATAGTCCATGATGATGTAGCGCACATTGTTCTCCTTCGACTTAGGAGCCACCACATCGGTACCGCTCTTGAAGGCTACAAGCTGGTCGTTGCCCTCGGCAAGATAATCAAGGGTGGCTATGCGATAGCTCTTAGCTGGATCGACAGGTTCTCCGTTCAGGGTTACGCCCTTCAGCTTTCCGTCGCGGGTGATAACCATTCTTACGGCATGGCTCACACCCTCACCGCCACGGTGGGCTATCTGCTGGAAGAGTTCAAGCACCTTCTCGCCGGTAAGCGTGAGGAAACAGATCTTGTTCTCGAAAGGAGCCACCTCACTCACATCGCCTACGTTGATATCGCCCTTGGCAAAGTCAGCACGGATGCCACCCATGTTATACACCGAGAAGACAGGCTGCTCATTAAACTGTCTGCCACCCCATACCAGGATGTCAGAAAGCAGGTTACTCAACTCGCTCTCAGGGCGATGGCGGGTCATATCATGAGCCACGGATCCCACTACAGGTCCCATAATGCTATCCACCTTGTGCTGATAAGGGGCAATGAACTTCGCAGCCTCAGCATCAGGCTGGGCATCCCATTTCCGGTCTATCAAAATACGGGTTCTCTCCACCTTTGCCACCTTGAATTTCTGGGCAAAGGCTGGACTTGCCATCAGCATCAGAGCCATGGAGGCAAGCACCATCTGCATACTATTCTTTTTCTTCATACCTTTTACAATATTCTAATTTCGGGATGCAAAGATACAAAATAAATCGGCGAAAAAGACGAAAAAGGCGAGAAAAAAACGTTTCATTAGTAAAGAAAACAAAAAAAGAAGGGGAAAAAGAGAAGAAACCCACTGAAAATTTGCGAGATACGAGAAAAAGTCGTAACTTTGCACCCGCTTTTCGGCGTAACCGCTGTTGTCTGGGCAGAAGTGTTGCTCGTCCATGTTGCGTTGGAACGACAAACAATTTTTAATTTTATACAAAAAAATGGATTTGATTAAAGTTGCTGAAGAAGCATTTGCAACCGGCAAGAAGTTCCCTGAGTTCAAGGCAGGTGACACTATCACAGTCGCTTACAAAATCGTCGAGGGTACTAAGGAGCGTATCCAGCTCTATCGTGGTGTAGTTATCAAGATCTCTGGTCATGGTGACAAGAAGCGTTTCACTGTTCGTAAGATGTCAGGTACTGTAGGTGTAGAGCGTATCTTCCCTATCGAGTCACCAGCTATCGATTCTATCGAGGTGAACAAGCGCGGTAAGGTACGTCGCGCTAAGTTGTACTACTTGCGTAAGCTCACAGGTAAGAAGGCTCGTATCGCTGAGAAGAAGACCATCGCTAAGAGCGCTGAGTAATTTTCTTAGTTACCTATTAAAAATTAGAATCAGAAAAAGGGCATCCGATCTCACGATTGGATGCCCTTTCTGCATTTCCTTATTCTCCGGCGCTGTAGTTTGTCAGCCCGTCATCGGTGCCGTGCAATGCGCCCTGCAGATCAGCCCAGCTCTGGAATCCGGCAAGCAATGCCAGACGGTTGAGTGTCTGCTGTGAAGGTTTCTCCTTTCCTTTCATTATTTCCCACACCTTGTGCAGCAACTTGTTGTTTCTATGCTTCTCTTCGTGCTGCAGGTGTTCCCTGCCTAGCTTCTTCTCCAAAGCTACAGCGAGGATTTTCAAATCATTTTTCATTGTGATTATCCTTCCTCAAATTCTCAATTCCTTTAATTTCTCAAATTTTCATTTTTCATTCCTAACTGTGGGCAAAAGTACACAATATTTTTGAAACGGAGTCATGTTTGGGAGATTATTTTTGAATTTCGCACGAAAAAAATGGTTTTCTCATATTTTTTTTGTAATTTTGCAACCAAATTCTAAATACATTTCTTAATTAAGATGAAAGAATTAGCACTTAAGTACGGATGCAATCCGAATCAGAAGCCTTCTCGCATCTATATGGATGACGGAAGGGAACTGCCTATCGAAGTTATCAACGGCCGTCCTGGCTACATCAACTTCCTGGATGCTTTCAACTCTTGGCAATTGGTCAAGGAACTGAAGGCAGCTACAGGAATGCCTGCTGCCGCTAGTTTCAAACATGTTTCTCCTGCTGGTGCTGCCATCGGCTTGCCACTGAGCGACACATTGAAGAAGATTTACTTCTGCGATGACGTAGATTTTGAACTTTCTCCTTTGGCTTGCGCTTATGTTCGTGCTCGTGGTGCAGACCGCATGTGCTCTTACGGTGACTTTGTTGCCCTGAGCGATGTATGCGATGAGGCTACTGCCCTCCTCATCAAGCGTGAGGTAAGCGATGGCGTGATTGCTCCAGGCTTTACCCCAGAGGCTATCAAGGTGTTGAAGGAGAAGCGCAAGGGTACCTACTGCGTCATCCAGATTGATCCTGACTACGTGCCAGCTCCTATCGAGCACAAGCAGGTATTCGGTGTTACCTTCGAGCAGGGACGCAACGAGGTGAAGCTCGATGATCCAGCTCTCTTCGAGGATATCCCTACCAAGAACAAGAACTTCACAGCAGAGGCTAAGCGCGACCTGATTATCTCGCTCATCACCCTGAAATATACTCAGAGTAACTCTGTATGCTACGTGAAGGATGGTCAGGCTATCGGTATCGGTGCCGGTCAGCAGAGCCGTATCCACTGTACCCGTCTGGCTGGTTCCAAGGCTGATGAGTGGTGGTTGCGCCAGTGTCCTAAGGTGATGAACCTGCCTTTCAAGGAGAAGATTCGCCGTGCCGACCGCGACAATACCATCAATGTCTATATCTCTGACGAGTGGGAGGATGTATTGCAGGATGGCGTATGGGAGCAGTTCTTCACAGAGAAGCCTGAGCCACTGACCCGCGAGGAGAAGAAGGCTTGGATTGCCCAGAACAAGGGTGTATCTTTAGGTAGCGATGCTTTCTTCCCATTCGGCGACAACATCGAGCGTGCTCACAAGAGTGGTGTAGAATACATTGCAGAAGCAGGCGGTAGCATCCGTGACGATAATGTTATCGATACATGCGATAAGTACGGCATCGCCATGGCGTTTACTCACGTTCGCCTCTTCCATCATTAATTTATATAATATAAAAGGTATATGAGCGATATTGACGATATTATCATGGGTGGCATGGTTTTCAAGGGCGGCGGTGGTCCGAAGAAGGACGACGACGACAAGGTGAAGACCAAGGCCAAGAAGAAGAAGTACATCACGGGTGCTCACGGAAGCGGCTCTGCCCGTCAGAAGGCAAAGTATCGCCAACAGAGAGCCAACCGTAAATCGCAGAAGAAGAAGTAATTCTTTTCTCCAGAGAATAAAAAATAAATCCCCATCGACAGGAGCAGTCCAGTCGATGGGGATTTTTTCGTATTTCAGACATCAGTCTTCATTGAGCCTGATGCCCTGCCAGGTGGAAACCAGGTCGCCCGATACGGCTATGGTTGGCGTCTGACTCTTCTCATTCACCACTACCGACTTCTGCGCCACATTCGTCTTCACATAGTCGAAGAGATCGCCATAGGTAACCTTGCCCTTACTCTCCTGCAGTTTCTTCAGGAGAAAATAGGTAAAGAGTCCGTGCTTCTTCTCCTTGTAGGGATAAGCCGTCTCGCTACCCTGGGCAGCCGTCATCACGAGCATGTTGCCCTTCGGAGCCTCAGCCTTTGCCTTGAGCGCTACTCCTCGGGCAGAAGCCAGCATACCCTCGCCTCGTTTGCTGCCACTGAAGCAGGCATCCATCAGCACCGTTACGCAGGCTGCGTTCAGACCGTTGAGTTCAGCATACAGCCTGCTCATACAGTAACCCGTTGCCAGAATATTGCTCTTGCCATCTACGGGCAGGAGATAGGAGGTGCCGTTACTCTCATCGGGCATTCCATGTCCGGCATAATAGAAGATGAATCTAGCCTCAGCTCCATAAGCCTTGGCGATGTTCTGCATCCAGTTGATTTCCGCCAGCATATTGTTGAGGGTGGCATCCTTGCGGATATGCAGGTTGCTTTCCGGAATGCCGAGCAGCTTGATGCAGTATTCCCTGAAAGCCATACCGTCGTTGAGGGCAAACTCCACGTTCACTTCCTCCTGGTAATTCTCGTTGGCGATGATTACGGCAAAGGTCTTCTCCTGCTTCACCTTCGAAACGGGAATGTTCAGATCCACGTCCGATTTCAGATAGCTTGCCAGCGTGTTCACGCCTTCAGCGGCTCCCGCTGCCTTCGCCGTCTTCCGGGTAGCAACAGACTGATGTTCATCCCTTACAAATTCCTGGGCACAGGTGGAGTCGGTTCTCATTACCTTCACCAGTCCTTTCTTGCCCACAGAGATTCTCTGAGAGTGGACAGGTAGCGAGAACCAACATCCTGCTGCCATCATCACCATCATCATGATATTCTTCCATTTCATACACTAGCGGTTTTGATGTTTACACCTTATTATATATATAGAGTTTGATAGATTTCCCTTAACTTCTCTCTAACTTCCTTTAACTTCTCTCTAACTTCCCATTTACCAGTCGTCCGAGAATCAGCAAGAAGCGCCTCTTTCAGAATGTCGATAATGGAGTTCTGGAAAGCCGAAGCCATCACGAAAGCCTTGCTCGACGCCAGCTTATGTTTGTCCTTTTCTACATAAGGATAGCAGGAACTGATGTTCCACACCTCATCCTTGCTCACCACCTCGTCATCATCCACCTCGCCGGTAGCAGCCGCGGCGAGCACACTGGCGATGGCACTTGTCCATCCGCCGCCCGATTTTACGGTCACTTCGTAGCTGTCCATATAGACGCTCACCCTTGCCTTCTCCTCCTTCACGTCCACACGGATATACGGCATCATATCCACCTGATAATGGTTGACTCCAGCATTCTGTCGGGCGATGTTCTCGATATAAGCCTGGGTGATGATCAGTCCCTGTTCAGCATTCTGCTCTCTAATCACGCCGTGGGTATCCTTACTTTTAAATGCGCGGTTGAACCATTCGAGGGCTTTCTTGAAGATTTCTGCCTTCGACTGACCAGCGCAGGCGATGACCTCCTGATAGTTCAGGCGGTTCTTGTTGTCCAGTGCAACTTCCTTGCTCAGGTTTCCGGCAGCCTCCGTCCAGTTGTCGCCATACTTGTCCTTGGCATATTTCTCTATCTGATCGGCTGTAAAGACCTGGGCACTTGCCGTAAGGGCAAGCACGCAGAGTGCAAGTGTGATAAGATATTTCTTCATATTATCATTTATATTTTAAGTGATGCTGCAAAGATAGCATTTTTTTAAATACAAACCCGTTCAGATGATAAAAACCCATGGTGCAATTCGTAAAAACTTGCAGTTACCGTCTTTTGATCATCCAAACGGGTGGAATTTTTCGATTAACAGGAGTAATTTTCGCTATTTCTAGTTCTTCACGCTCTTTACGCCCTTGCCCTTAGTAAGATGCAGGGTGGCAGCCTTGAGCTTGTGATTGCTGTGGTCGAAGATGATGGCTGGATCCAGGCGCTTGCCGCCGAAAGACACCTCGAAATGGAGATGCTCTGTGGTGGCCCTGCCAGTGCGGCCCGTAAGACCGATTACCTGACCTGCCTTCACCTTATCACCCTTCTTCACCATGTTCTTACTCTGATGGCTATAGAGCGTTTCCAAGCCGTAGGCATGCTTGATGCGGATGCAGTTGCCATAACCGTAGTAAGGTCCCGAGGCAACCACCACGCCATCGAAGGCGGCATAAATCTCGTCGTTAGGCTTGGTCTTCAAATCCACACCCGAGTGACGGCGGGCACCTCCGTATGGACTGATGACACGGGCATCAGGCAATGGATATGCCCATGCCTTCTCCTCTATCTTCTCCAAATCGAGACGGAAGGTGTTGGTGATGGTAAACGGGTCGTACACCTCGTCGGGGTCGAGGGTCATGGCGTGATCGCTACGGCTGCTTCCCGATTTCTTATTTGTTTCCTTATTGTTTCTATCATTCTTATCGTTCTTGGAAACGGAGGAATCCTTACCACCAATCACCTTGATGCCGATGCGGTTGCCCTCCTTGCGGAACTGCACGGTCTGTCGGCGGAGCTTATGGCTCTTCAGTTCGATGATGGTCTCCGGATTGATGCGCGCACCGTTCACCATGATGGAGAAATCGCAATAGGTCTCTCCGTCTCGGGAGCCCACGATGGCGATGGTCTGTCCGGCATCTATCGACTGTCCCACCTTCACCAGGTTCTCGGCATTGTTGGCATACACGGTTTCCAGACCGTTGTCGTGGCGGATCACGATCACGTTGCCCATCGATTCGGTCTTGCGCGAGAGACGCACATAACCATCAAACATCGCCTTCACTGCATCGCCCTTGGCAGTAGAGATGCGCATCACGCTGTTGCCATTGATAAGGCTAGCCTTGCCCACAGGAAGCGGGAAGGAATATTCCTTGGCACGAAATATCTCAAAGTCAACATTGAAGGCTTGACTCTGGGCAAAGAGACCTGGCGTTGCGATGCTCACCTGCTGTTGCTCGGCGGCAGTAAACTCATTCTTGGCGGGCATGAAACTGCTCAGCGAAAGCATCAGCATTCCCGAGACGGCTGCCAGCCCGATTCTTCTTCTTAATCTTCTGTTTACAATCATTCTCTATTCTTTTTGATACATTTTTTAAATTTAACCATTAAATCTTAAAACATAAAAACATCCATTTTTCCCTCTTCGTTCATAGAAAAGAGAAAAATGGATGTTATCTTGAAAACTTACTTCATCAGAATGCCGGTATAGATTCTGCCACTCTCGATGCCCAGCTTCCTAGCCGAGAAGAACTCGCCGCTATGGGCAAAGGTACAGATGCCGCAATCCTGGATATTCTCCTCAGCCACACCGCAATGCAGCAGGATCTGCTTGTTGCAGAGCGACAGGTTGATGTGCCACTTCAGCGGCTGCACGATGTTTCCTTCTGCAGCCAGGCGCTCACGCTCGGCAATATCTACCGAGAAGGCGGCATTGGGGCGCTGCTCGGCAATCTCTTCCATCGGGAAGGCTGCCTGCTCGAAAGCCTCATACACCTCATCACCTACCTCGAAATGCTCCAGCGAGATACCCGGACCAATCACTGCCTTCAGCTTCTTTGGCTCCGTATGATAGGCGAAAGCCATTTCCTGGATGGTCTTGTGGACGATGCGTGCCAGCGTGCCTCGCCATCCGGCATGGATGGCTGCCACTGCATGGTGCTCCTCGTCATAGAGCAGGATTGGGATGCAGTCGGCGGTGGAAACGCCTATGCATACGCCCTTCTCATTGGTCATCACGGCATCTACGCCCTCAAGAATCATCTTGCGGATGTTCTCAGGCATTGAGAAATAATCTCCTGCCACCTGACGGACCTCTACTCCATGCACCTGATGCGGCAGGATGATATGGTCGATGCTTATGCCCAGCTCATCCGCCAGCTTCCTGCGGTTCTCTGCCACGTGTTCGGCGCAGTCGCCGCAATAGTCATTGATATTGAATTCGCTGTAGTTGCCCTGGCTCACTCCTCCCTTTCGGGTGGTAGAGAAAGCTGTGACGCCCTCAGCGATATGATATTCCTTATTCATATTCGAAATCATCTAAGTCATCTACATCCTCGATTTCATCCTCGTCGATATACTCCACGATGTCCTCGCCCTCAGCCTCGAGTTCCTGCTGGAAGCGGCTCATATCCTTGTCACGGTGAACGAGGGTATCTTCTGAAGTAATCTCCTGCAGCTTGTTGCTCTCTGAATTCAACTCCTTCCAGAGCACATCCTTGAGTTCCTGGATGCCCTGTCCGGTAACTGATGAGATGAATACCACCGGAAGATCGGTTGGCAGGGTCTCCTTCAGCATCTCGATGAGCTCCTCGTCCAGCAGGTCACACTTGGTGATGGCGAGCACGCGATGCTTGTCGAGCATCTCTGGGTTGAAGTTCTTTAACTCGCCCAGCAGCACCTCGTATTCCTTCTTGATGTCGTCGGTATCGCCCGGAACCATGAAGAGGAGCAGCGAGTTACGCTCGATGTGTCGCAGGAATCGCAGTCCCAAGCCCTTTCCTTCGCTCGCTCCCTCGATGATACCCGGGATATCTGCCATCACGAAACTCTGATGGTCGCGGTAATCCACGATACCCAGCGATGGCTCAAGGGTGGTAAACGGATAGTTGGCAATCTTTGGACGGGCACTGGATACGGCAGAGAGCAGGGTTGACTTTCCGGCATTAGGGAAACCCACAAGACCCACATCGGCAAGGAGCTTCAGCTCCATGATGATGGTCATCTCCTGCATCGGCTCACCTGGCTGCGCATAGCGTGGAGCCTGGTTGGTAGAGGTACGGAACTGGAAGTTGCCCAGTCCGCCGCGTCCGCCCTTCAGGAGCAGTACTTCCTGACCGTCGTAAGCCACGTCGCAGACGAACTTACCGGTTTCGGCATTATACACCACGGTACCGCAAGGCACATCGATATAGATGTCCTTACCATCAGTGCCGTGGCACTTGTCACGTCCTCCATTGCCACCATGCTCGGCGAAGAAGTGGCGCTGATACTTCAGATGCAGCAAGGTCCAGTAGTTGTGGTTGCCGCGAAGATAGATGCTTCCTCCACGTCCGCCATCGCCACCGTCAGGTCCACCATTCGGTTGGTACTTCACGTGGCGCAGGTGCATGGAGCCTTTACCACCCTTACCAGAGCGGCAGTTGATCTTTACATAATCTACGAAATTGGATTCAGCCATTGATTTTTCTTTTTAATTTGAACGTTGAATCTTCTCTTTTTGAACGGAAGATTCTTCTTTTTTTAATGAATAAATCTTCCCCGCAGCCTTGCGGGGAAGATTATTATATCTTGATTACAAGTTGTCGATCACATTGCAAACACGAGCGAAGATCTCATCTACAGTTCCGAGACCCTCGATGTGGTGGTGGATACCCTCCTTCTCATACCAGTCGATGAGAGGAGCAGTCTGTGTATGATATACGTTGAGACGCTTCTTGATAGTCTCCTCGTTGTCATCAGAACGGCCACTCAACTTACCGCGGTTGAGCAGACGAGCCATCAACTCATCCTCTGGAACGGCAAGCTCAATCATGGCAGCGATCTTGTGACCACGCTCAGAGAGCATCTTCTTCAAAGCCTCAGCCTGTGGAGTGGTACGTGGGAAACCGTCGAAGATCACACCTGCGTGATCCTTGCCGAAGCTGTCATATACGCTTGCGAGGATGTCGATCATCAACTCGTCTGGAATCAACTGACCATTGTCAATATAGCCCTTGGCAGTCTTGCCGAGCTCTGTACCATTCTTGATTTCGTTACGAAGAACGTCACCTGTTGAAATGTGACCGAGACCATACTTCTCGATCATCTTGTCGCTCTGTGTACCCTTACCAGCACCTGGAGCACCGAAAATTACGATATTTTTCATTTTTACCTTAATATATATAAATTGTTTTATGTTGTGTCAGAAACTTAACTATATTTATTAACCCATTTCTGCCCCTTTGGAGACAAAAGAACAGCAAAAACAATTCCAAAGAGAACTGTTACAACGCCTAAGAAAAATAATGCATCCATTTTATGTCCTCCTATTTTTATTGTTATACTTTCGAGTTGTTTTATACTTCCTTTCTTTCTCATCCTTACTTTTGGATATGAAGAACAAACCTGCACAAAAGAAGATTGTTGCCAAAACGCCACTAATTGCATAAAGCAACCACCGCATTTCACCCAAATCCACCATTAAAGATGCGACAAATACAGCAGTCAAGAAGTACTTGGAGACATCCAAGCAATAATCACTAATTTTCTCCCATATGCTTCACCCCCTATTCTTCTACAATCGTGTAGATGTCGCGGAGGTTTCTGCCTTCTTGGTCATAATCTAATCCATATCCCACGATGAAATCGTTAGGGATTTCCATTACGGCATAGTTGATGTCCAGATCCACCTTCAGATTGCCCGGCTTCACGAGGAGTGAGCAGATCTCGATGCTGGCTGGATTCTTCTTCTTCAGATCCTCGATCATGTGAGACATGGTAAAGCCGGAATCCACGATGTCCTCCACGATCACCACGTGGCGACCGGTAAGATCCTGGTTCAGCCCCATCAGGGTCTTCATGCTGCCAGTAGAACTGGTGCCCTCGTAGGAAGCATACTTCACAAAAGAAATCTCGCTTGGTACCGTAATCATTCGCATCAGATCGGCAGCGAAGATAAACGAACCATTCAACACAGCCAGGAACACCGGAGTCTTGTCCGCATAATCCTGGTTCAATCGGTCGGCAACGACCTGTACCTTCTTCAGAATATCTGCCTCTGGAATGGAGGTCTTGAAGGTCTTATCCTTGATTTTTACTATGCCCATAGTCTTGATGATATAATATTTTCTGCAAAATTACGAAAAAATCGTGAAACTTCATCCATTCATCGACTTTTTTTAGTACTTTTGCATTAAAATAATCAGATAATCGGACATAACATACATTAATATATGAAAATATTCACTAGTGCTCAGATACATGAGCTGGATAAATACACCATTGAGCATGAGCCGATCACATCGCTCAACCTGATGGAAAGGGCGGCAAAGGCGCTCACCCGTGCCATCGAGCAGGAATGGTCTAACAGAACGCCGGTCGTGGTTTTCGCCGGTCCGGGAAATAATGGGGGTGATGCACTTGCCGTGGCACGCCTCCTCAGCGAAGACGGCTATGGAGTGAGTGTATTCCTGTTCAATGTGCACAACAAGCTTTCTGCCGACTGTGCCACCAACAAGAAACGACTCATTGAGGGTAAGCGCGTCAAGCAGTTTACAGAGGTCACCGTCAACTTCGACCCTCCTCAGCTCGAAGCGGAAATGCTCGTGGTGGATGGTCTCTTCGGCAGCGGACTCAACAAGCCGCTGGCGGGCGGCTTCGCTGCCATGGTGAAATACATCAACCAGAGTGCGGCAAAGATCGTGAGCATCGACCTGCCTTCCGGTCTGATGAGCGAGGACAATTCCTACAACATCAGCGCCAACATCATCCGTGCCGACCTCACCCTCACCCTGCAGCAGAAGAAGCTGTCGATGATGATGGCAGACAACCAGCAGTACCTGGGCAGAATCAAGGTGCTTGATATCCGACTCTCCCCAGAGTTCATCCAGCGCACCGAGAGCCGTTGCAGCATCCTTGAGGAGAAGGACATCCGCCAGCTCCTGAAGCCTCGCGGCGACTTCGCCCACAAGGGCAGCATGGGCACGGCACTCCTCATCGCAGGCAGCTACGGCATGTCGGGCGCTTCGGTCCTTGCCACCAGAGCCTGCCTCAGAACGGGTGTGGGAAAGGTGATTACCCATACGCCTAAGAGAAACTACGAAATCATGCAGATTTCCGTGCCCGAGGCGGTACTGCAGATGGATACAGAGGAAACCATCTTCAGCGAACCGGTAGATACGGAAGATTACCACGCCATGGGCATCGGTCCGGGACTGGGAACCAGCGAGGCTACAGCCATCGCCCTGATTGCCCAGCTCAGAAGATGCACCTGTCCGGTAGTGGTGGATGCCGATGCACTCAACATCCTTGCCAGTCACCGTGCCTGGATGCAGCAGTTGCCTAAGAACCTCATCTTCACTCCACATCCCAGGGAGCTTGACCGTCTGGCTGGCATCACCAGCAGCAACTGCACCGAGCGCCTCTACAAGGCATGCGAGCTTGCCGACCGTCTGCACGGCTACATCCTGCTGAAGGGACATTTCTCAGCCCTCTGTCATCCGGATGGTAAGGTTGAGTTCTGCTCTACGGGCAACAGCGGTATGGCTACGGCGGGCAGTGGCGATGTGCTTACAGGCATCATTACCGCTCTTCTGGCTCGCGGCTACAAGCAGGCAGATGCTGCCCGCATCGGTATGTACCTCCATGGTCTTGCCGGCGACCTCGCCGTCAAGGACCTGGGCAAGGAAAGCCTCATCGCCAGCGATCTCATCGATTACCTGCCGAAGGCTTTCCTCAGAATGGAAGAATAATATATTATAAGGAGTTAAGGAGTCTCCTTTAACTCCTTAACTCCTTTAACTCCTTAACTCCTTTAACTCCTTAACTCCTTTAACTCCTCCATAACTCCTAAACTACTATCCCGCTTCCACAGCCTTTCTGGCTTCATAGAAGCGCTTTTCCAGTTCGCGTCGCAGGTCGTCCTTGCGGTCCATATTCAGTTTCTTGCGGATATGGCTACGCTGGCTGGTGATGTTCGATTCACTCTTGTTCAGTTCGATGCAGATTTCCTTCAGCATCTTGCCTTCCAGTACCATCTGGCAGATCACTCGCTCACTGTTGGTGAGGTCGGCACATACCAGATCCCATGCCTTCTTGCTCAGTTCGCTGGTCTTCAACTGTTCTGCGGCACGGTCCAGGATTTTCTGCTGCTGTTCCGGGCTCAGTCGGCTCAACAGGTTCACCGCCATATCCTTCTCTTTATCCTTCAGGTCGGCAAGCATGTGCAGTGCCTTCTTCTCTTCTTCCCTCATCTGCTTGGGCTGTCTGAGTTTCTTGACCATAACTGGTTCCGAATTATAGAGCCATACATAAAGAATCATCAGGAAACCTACCAGAACAGCCTTGATGCTGAAGAGCAGCACGGAGATCTGCGTATGCGAGAGGGCTACCGCTACCACTGGCTGCAGAGCGATGGTAAAGCCGAGAGTAGTACGATTGAGCTGCTGGCTCTGGGCAGTAATGGCGAGTATAAACATGATGAAGATATTGCTCATCACGCTCAGGTTGTCCCGATCGCCCTGATAGTGCAGACAGAGCATACTGTCAATCGCCAGCTTCACGAATACGAGGATATAGAGCAGGGAGATGCCGGTCTTGAATACCACCTTGCGCTTCAGCACCACATACATCAGCAGCGCCAGTGCGAGGGTATGGACTACATTATAGAGCATGCCTCCCCATGCATCCATTATGTAAAACAAAAGGAAGTGGTAGGGAATAATGAGTATCCCTACCAGAGTCAAAAGGACGAAGGCGATCACCCTTCGGCGATCCACCACTCCACAGTAATCAGGGCATAAATGATGTTCCAAGCGCAAACACCAATTCCAAAGTTTGTTCTTAGCTTTCATTATTTGCTTTCAATTTACTTATAATTTAAACTGTCGTTTATATTTATTATAATCAAAGTCTTGCCCGCTTGGGGCACTTTGCATATCTTTCAGGACCTCTGAGTCCTGAATTCATTGATGGTTTACCAACTTATTCTTCTCAGTTGCAAAATTACTACTAAAAATCGAAAAATTCTAAGAAAACAGATAAAAAAGTGGATAAAAAAGCAAAAAACATATGAGAAAAAGCATTTTTCAAGTGTTTCATTTATGCGGTTTTTATTCGGTATCAGCATTTTTAGGCGCATTTTTCTTGGCTGCAATCGAAAAAGACACTATCTTTGCAACCGTAAAAACAAAGTCCGCGGTTTCAAGCCCGAATTTCCAATCAAACCCCAAGGTTGCCAACAGGCATCTAAGAGCTGAGGAGTAGATGATAAAGATGTTGATGAGTAGAAGAAAAGTAAATGATAGACTAACTATTCTTTAATTAATAAAGTCTAGGAGCAAGCCTATTGAAAGGAAAGAAGGAACCAGAAAAAGAAAAAAGTATAAGTATAAGTAAAAGATGATGATGCGTTTCTCTAGAGAGGCCATTTGTCATTCTTAAATCATTAAAAGATTTTAAGTATGAACAGAAGGATTTTAATTGCGCTACTGGCTGTTGGTAGCTTCATCTGCCCAGCCGTCGCTCAGAAGGTGGCCTTGAAGACGAACCTCCTTTATGATGCAACAAGCACCATGAACCTCGGCTTCGAATTTGGCCTTTCCCCAAAATGAACCTTGGATGTATCCAGCAACTACAACCCGTGGACATTTTCCAAGAACAAGAAGTGGCAACACTGGCTTGTTCAACCAGAAGCTAGATACTGGTTCTGCAATAAGATGATGGGCTCCTTCATCGGCTTCCACGCCCTGGGAGGTTCTCATAACATAGGTAACGTAGATCTTGACTTCAAGTTCCTCGGTACCGACTTCTCCAAATTGAAAGATTACAGATACGAAGGTTGGTTCGTAGGTGCAGGTGTTGCATACGGTTATACCTGGGCTCTCTCCAAGCATTGGAACTTCGAGGCTGAACTCGGAGTGGGATACGTTTATTCGAAATCGGATAAATATGAATGCCCACAGTGTGGTGAGAAACTAGAGAAAGACAAGGCGCATCACTACGTAGGACCTACCAAGGCGGCACTCAATCTGGTGTATGTCTTCTAATTCATGATACATTATTATATTAATAAGTAAAAACTGAAGATTATGAATACATATAAGATTTTAAACAAGACACTTGGAGCCGTCGCCCTCAGCATTCTGTTTAGCACTAACGCTATCGCTCAGGAACAGGCTGCCAAGGATATGAAAGTCCTCAACAAGGAAATCAAGAAGAAAGGCAATAAGGTGAACGTCTATATGGACCTCAATCTCGATGACGTGAAACTGGCAAGCAACAAGGGTCTCATCCTTACACCTATTTTATATAAGGGTGAGGATACGCTCAAACTCCCGGCTGTGGAGGTGATGGGTAACAAGAGATACATCTACTACCAGCGTACCAAGAAGACCGCTACCCAGAACCCGCTCATCGTTGCCAAGCGTGAAAACAAGGAGCCACAGACGCTCCGTTACGCTTACTCTACTCCTTACCAGGACTGGATGAAGAACTCCAACTTCGCCATCAGCAATGATGCATGCGGATGTAACCAGAAACTGCTGGCAGAAAACCTGCTCACCAACAATGGCGAGGCGCTCGTTACTCCTCAGCAGCTCTATCAGGCTTATCAGCAGCCAAAGGCGGAGGCAGTGAAGATCAGACAGGAAAACGGTTCGGCTAGACTCAACTTCCGCATCAACAAGTGGGATATCGTGAAGGATCTCGGTAACAATACCAATGAGTTGGCTACCATCAAGCAGACGCTCGACCTCGTGAAGAACGACCCTGATGTAACCATCACTTCCATTACCCTCCACGGATATGCTTCTCCTGACGGCAGCTATGCCAACAACAACAAGCTTTCCCGCAACCGTACCCAGGCTCTCTACAACTACCTGTTGAAGACCTACCCTATCGACAAGGAGCTCTTCAAGGTAGAATCTACAGCTGAGGATTGGGAAGGAACACTGGAGTACATCAAGAGTCACAACATACCTCAGAAGGAAGCTGCTCTCAAGATCATCAACAGCGATATGACTCCTGACCAGAAGGAACAGACGCTCGCAGCCAAGGCTGGTGAGGCATTCCGATTCCTCGTTAACAAGGTTTGGCCAGGCTTGCGCCGCACAGATTACACCATCGAGTACGACGTGAAGGCATTCAACCTCGAAGAGGCTCGCAGAGTGATCAACACCCGTCCGCAGAAGCTCTCTCTACAGGAGATGTACATGGTAGCTAACAGTTATCCAAAGGGAAGCGAAGAGTACAACAATGTATTCGACACAGCCGTGAAGATGTTCCCAGAAGATAAGCTCGCCAATCTGAATGCTGCTCTTGCTGCCATCGACAGAGGTGACAAGGTAAGCGCAGAGAAGTATCTGAAGAAGGCTGGCACCGGTGCCGAAGTAGATAATGCCCGTGGTTGCCTCGCTGTTCTCAATGAGGATTACGAAGCTGCCAAGCAGTACTTCCAGAAGGCTGTAGCCGGAGGCTTGAAGGGTGCTCAGGAGAATCTCAACAAGCTGAACAAGATTGTGGAGTAAGCTAAGCGCCCTGAAAGGGCAAAAGCTTCATAAACGCTTGATGTAATTTATATATAAGTAAAAGAATAAACATAAACAATAATATAAACTAAAAAATTTAATTTAAGAACAAGAAAAGAAAGAATAGTATTTGATTACCCCCGGGCGAAGCCAGTGATGAGGTCAGAGAGACCCGTCCATTTCGCAACTCAAACTAAAAAATTTGTATAACACTTAATAAGTAAAAGATTATGAAGAAAATGAATTTGCTCGTTATGAGCTTGGTATCAGCAGCAGCGTTATCTTTCTCAAGCTGCAGTAACAATGATGATTTAGGTGGTGGTTCTGGCAACCAGTCACAGGTGAAAGGTTTCTATATGACATTGGCTGTACAGACTCCTACTAGTAATGGTACAAGAACTGCACAGAGTAACGAGACCTCTGCAACTGCAGCAGAATCTGATGTAACTAGCGGTACTCTTTATCTTGTAGATGCTAATGGTGAGGTAGCATTCTCAAAGAATATTTCTGCAGCCGAGTGGGAAGCAAGCAAGATTCCTACACAGGGACAGGCTGGTAAGACCCAGATACAGATTCAAGTAGAGAAGGTAGCTGCAGGTGCAAAATACAAGGTATATTTCTTGGCTAACACAACAGATGCAAAGCCATGGGAGAACATATTAACTGCGAAAGAAAAATTTGCACAGCCATACGTAACAGCCAACAATTTCGTTATGTTCAACCAGAATGATGCTACTAGAGACGGAAATGGATATACAGTTGTATTCACAGATGCAAACAAGGATAGCAATGTCCCTGCTCAGGTGACTTACAACAAAGAGACAAGTCCTATCAAGATTGAGCGTATTGCTGCTCGTATCGATGAGCCAAATCCTGCATCAAACAAGATTACTGGCTATGTAGGAGAAAACGCAACAGAAGCAGAGAAAAGAGCAATGGCTAATGCTCTCGACAAAGTTAAAGAATTGAAGCAGACTCGCTATGCTATTTCCAACTTAGCAAACCAGAGCTACATCATGCAAAAATGGGCAGATGCGACTACACTGACTATTCCTTCTGGTACAGGCTTTACTTATTATAACCCTGCAGCAGAATTCGGTTCAGAGAAAAAGTTCGAGAATGCTGATCGCTTCACAGCTGCAACTGCAGCATTCGCTCATAAGGACTATGTCTTCGAGAACAATTCTTCAACATCTCCTTCAACAATGTACTTCGAGTACAAGGTTACCCTTAAGGATATGACAAATGCTGATTTCCCTAAGGATGGCACATTCTATCGTTACAACAACGTTATCTATAAGAGTTTTGCAGATATTCTCAAAGCTTACAAGGATGTTGCAGGTCTCTTCAAGGGTCAGACAGCTGACCAGTTGAAGGCAGAATTGGAAAATGCAAAGAAACCTGAAACAGGTGAAGGTGCAAAGGATGTAGAGACCAAGTTGGCTGATTTCCGTACAAAGTATGACATCGAGGTGTTCAACGAGGGTAAGACATACTACAAGCAGGTTATCCAGGATCAGTATCTTAAGAAAGGCGAGGAGTCGATTCCTAATGTTATCCAGCGTAACAGCATTTACCAGTTGACAGTAAACAATATCTTCAACATTGGAGCACAGGTTCCTAACGGAAAGATTGACGAGAACGCTTTGTTCTACCTCGACGTAACAGTTTCTGTTAACCCTTGGGTTCTCAATTCACAGAATGTAAACTTGGGTGAGTAATCATTCTTCAAGTTAATCAAGCAGAAACAGAAAAAAAATGAATGCTCCGGGGATGCACCCCCATCCCCCGCTCTCAAGATAATTCTTGAAACAAAACAATACTCTCAATCTCCCGGGGGCAACCCCGCCTCCGGGAGATTCAAAAAGAAAAAGATGACATTTGCCGCCAACAGATGGCGGGAACCCCTATCGTGCTGAATCAGCACCACTCAACAAGAAAAAAAGGATGCCGAAGGCTACCCCACTTCTTACGCCCTACGGCACACTAGATATAAGTATAAGTAAAAGAATTAATAAAACACAAACGATATGAAACATTTCATCATCAAAAACGGTTGCAAAGTGGTTTGTATCTCAGCCATCGCACTCTCTTCGCTTTCATCATGCATGAAAGACGATCTGACGAATTGTCCTGCACCTAAGGTGTCGCTCAAGTTCGATTATACATATAATGTTGAGAACGCTGATGCCTTCTCCCAGGAAGTGAAAAACCTCAACGTCTATGTTTTCGATAAAAACGGTAAATACTTCGATACCTATACGCAGTCAGCCGACAAATTCGAAACGGGTCACAGCATGGACATCACAGACTTACAGGAAGGCAAATACACCTTCGTCTGCCTGGCACGTGACAAGAAACCTACAGGTAGCAGAGCCGACGGTGACGACGAGATGGAGTTCAGCTTCACCCAACTCACACCAGGTGTTTCTACCATCAACGACCTGCAGGAGGAAATGGGAAAGAAAGACGGAGAGGCTTCTGTCAACAACAAGAAGTTCACCGCTCTCTACACCGCCCAGACATCTCTCGACTTCAAGGGCAAAAAGGACACATCCGGCGAACTGAGCTTGATGAAATGTACCAAGACCTACCGCATCGTGATGCTTCCTTACGATAACGACCAGCAGGGATTCGTGGCAGAAAACTTCGACGTAAGAATCAAGGGTTCGGCTGCCCTCCTCGACTACAAGGGCGACAAGGTAAAGGATGCCAACGGAGTAGAACAGAACAAGCCGATTACCTACGTGCCTTACAACGAGAAACTGGTGGTGAACTCCAGCGGCAATACCCAGGTAGAAGGTGAAGAAATCGACAAGGCTCTGGTTTACGATCTGTCTTCTTCCAGAATGTTCGAGCGCAAGGACGATGTAAGCACCCGCAACACCGACAGTAAGGAGTACGACGACAAGCGAATCGTAATCACCGACAAGCGCACAGGCAAGGTAATCTTCAACCACTCACTGCCATGGTTCCTCGCTCTCTGCGGCGAGCGCACCGACAAGGGCTGGGAGGATCAGGAATACCTCGACCGCCAGGATCACTACACCCTCGTATTCTACGTTCCAAGTCCAGGTTCCGACTACCACATGGATGCTAGAATCAAGGTGAACGGATGGGTTCTCAATCTTAGAGATATAGAACTATAAAACAGTAAGACTGCTAAAGGCAGACGATAAGTATAAGAAAAAGTATAAGTAAAAGATAGGAGAAACAAGTTATGTTCGATTTCGCAAAAAGAAAAATCTGTGCGAATCAACTGACTAGCATTATGAAGGGAATAGCAGCATTGGCACCCACCTTGCTGCTTACCCTGATACTAACATCATGTATGTCGGACGGTTACACAGATACAGTTGCTGGAAAGAGTGATACCTACATCAACCTGAATGTATCAACTCCTACAGCTCAGGCCAGAGCCAAAGCTCCTGCTGGTTCAACAGCAGGTACCAGCGGAACGCTCGGGCAAGACGAAACTTCCCCAAGTCCAACAGAAGAGGAGAAAATATACAGTATCAGAGTTTGGGCTTTCAAAAGCGGCAGCGCTGAAACTGCAGCACCAATAGGATTCAAGGCAGAAACCGGCCTCAACGAAACCGGTTCACATCAGGTAAGTATGAAATTGTTGCGCAAAGCAGCAGGTGATTTGGATAATATCGACCTTTTCATCCTGCTCAATGCAGAAAGCATTGGAGTTCTGAACGATAACAATTGCAATAGAATGACGCGCAAGGATTTGAAAGCTGTAACTTTTAACTCAAACTTCGGTATCAATACAGATGGCAGCCCTCAGGCTAAAGCAGTTCCTGCTACAGGTTTACCAATCTCACGTGTCATTACAAACATCAATGTAAAAAACAACATTGCAGACAATGCAGCCAAAGCTGCTGCCAAACCTGTAAGTGTTCCATTGGCAAGAGCCGTTTCCAAGCTCCACTTCTTTTTTGCCCGTAAGACTGGCAAGGATACAGAAAGTGTAACCGTCACCAAGATTGAAGTAAACGGAGAGACCCTGACAGCAGCAAGCCCGGTATTCCCAGAAGCTGCAACAAATGCCGAAAAGGATACTAAAGGATTGACAGGAAGTTTCAATGGTCTCAGTTACCTCACCAAGAATTTGATATTCGGAGCTATTGCAACAAATAAAATCAACCCTGTTGCCGATCCTAAGGTATATATTCGAAATACCGGAGAAAAAGCCCAGGATTATATGACTCGTCTCAGCACTGGTGTACAGGAAGGTTGCAGAAGCTATCTTCGTGAGACAGACAAGACCATAACTGGTAAGATTTATTTCAAGTCAAATGCTTCGCTTGCAGAAAGATCGGTTGATTTTAAGATTCCAGAAGCCTATCGCAATCATGAATTGGTTGTATATGGCTACTTCTCTGGAGAAGCATTTCTGGATAATCTCAAGTTACAGTACTACGTAGCAAACTGGAATGAGAAGGCTGCTACAGATATCACATTTAATTAAACTATTGGAGGAATCATAATATGAAGAAAGTAATGAAATTAGCATACCTGCTCATGGGAGTAGCACTCTTACTCAGCAGTTGCTCGGAAGACATCTTCCCGGGCGGCAGCGAGAGCAACGAGGATGTTACCATTTCGTTGACCTATTCTGATGTTTCCCCAAGAGACATCGTGGTCAACTCCCGAGCAACAGATGCAGAGGAGCGTCATCTCGACAATCTCTACATCTATATATTTGATGGCAATGGTAATTTGAAGGGCTATAAAGGTATTGAAGGTGCAGATAATCTGAATCAATATACCAGCAGCACCAGCAAAGCAGAAATAACTGGCATCAAGACAAGAAGTGGCGAATCATACATCTATGCAGTAGCCAACATTTCTACGGGTCTATACCCTATTGAGACCAGCAATGGTACAGTTGCAGCAAACAAGTTACCAATTAACTTGAATGAAGAAACTGCCCGTGCCGGCGGATATGACTTCACTCTCGACCAGTTGAAAGCTTTGACATTCAAGCGTAACAATACTTCCATTGATATTACAAGTGCATTCTTAATGAGTGGTGCGGTACAAGATGGAAATCTGGTGAATATCACAACCGCTGGTACAATCGCCAATGACGACAATGCCATTCGATTGAGCCGCATCGTATCAAAAGTAAAGTTTACGATTAAAGCTGCCAATACTACAGGAGTTACCCGTTCATTTAAGCTGGATACTTACGACATCATGAATATTGCTGTAGATGGATCGCTGGTAGGAAAGATTGATGGAAACAACAGGAATAAGACGACAAACGTAAACAACAACATCGGCAACACAGTTCGACCAAACGATGTGGAAAACGATGCTCAGTTTTTCGAAGTCTATCTGCCTGAAAATCTTCAGGATGCAGTTCACAACGTAACCACCCAAGCAGCACGTGAGGATGACAGTCAGAGTATTCCGAAAGAATTTACCAATGCACCTGCTAATGGTACATACGTAGTATTAAAAGGTAAGTATGAAGAAACAACAAGTAGTTCTACTAAGAGTGCCGATGTTACCTACTATGTTCATCTGGGCGACTGTACTAGAGATAAAAACAACTATGATGTAGAGCGTAACTGCAAATACACCTACAACATCACAGTAGAAGGTGTAAAAAAAATCATCGTTGAAGCCAAGAAAGAATCAGGAGCAGACCAGCCAGGTGCCGAAGGCGTGGTTTTGGAATATGGTGCTACTGGTAAGAATATGACACTCGACAGTCACTACGAGTACATGGTAATGCGCTTCTATCAGAATGATATCCAAGAGTTGAAAAGAGCTGGTAAAGGCTATTTCTATCAGGTTTATGCCCTGGGTAATCATACCGACGTAATCAACGTGGGCGCAACAACTGTTGGTAAAGATAACGGTGTAGATACAAGTTGGATTCAGTTTGCGATCAAATGCAGCAGAGACCGTTCTAGCAGTACATATAGCGCAGATAAAACGGACAGAGGTACTGCATGCAGCTATCCTGGCACCCAATCCAGCGATCTCTACACTGTAGATAAATTCTTGAAATATCTCTATGATAATGCAAATTCAACTAGTATCTGGACTGGAGGATATGACTATAATAAACGATCATATTATGTCGATGCAACATGCTTTATCAGTGAGAACTATTACAAGAATCTCACATGGAATAAATATGTGAATGATGTTGATAAGCGTGCCTTCTATGTTGCTAATGAGGTTGAAACCAGTAATGATGGCAGAAGCGTTTACGCCAAGACTCAATATGGTTTGACCCAGTATAACATTCAGACCTTCTACGACAGAAGCAAAGCTGGAAGCATCACTGCTTACGGTTGCGAGACCATCAATGACGAGGAGGGTAAAGATTTTTCTGTCAATGGTGGTGGAAGCAAGTATAATTCTTCTGGTACCGATACATGGAATGGACGTACCAATATGGTTGCGGACATAAATAAGAGTACAGACACCTGGGAAACTCTCAAAACCAATAAGTCTCTGATTAAAGCTTGTATGTCGAGAAACCGAGACCTGAATGGAGATGGCAAAATCAGTGATGATGAAATTCGCTGGTATGCCCCTACTATTTCTCAGTATATTGGAATCTGGATTGGTGAGGAGATTATGAGTGGTGAGTCTAAGCTCTTCAATAAAGCCACATCCACGCTCAAAGGAGAAAGTGATCGTATGTTGTATTATAGTTCAACAAATGGTCAGAACACTTACTTCTCTGAAGAAGGTTTGGCTACCAATCACTATAATTATAATAATACTGCCTATCCTCCAAAATTGGTACGCTGCCTTCGCAATTTGAAATCAAACGATGTGGGATACAACCGACCTCCTGCCAAGTACTACACGTACGAAAGTTCTGTGGTAACACTGAACAATGTTGATGAAAAAGCATTGAACACATCAGGAGAACAAGGTGAATTGAATGCGCACACAGAACGTTCTGCACTCAATAAACCTGCCAAAAAGTTCAAGATTTCAAAAGAGAAATATTATGGTGAAAGATACAAAGACTGGCGGGGCAACTGGCAATGGACAGAAGTTACGCCAACTCAGGAGCATGTAGTAGATGGTACATTTAAATGTTACAACAAGTATGAGGAAGGTGACAAAAAATGGAGAGTTCCAAACCAAAGAGAATTATCAGTAATGTTTCTTGTTGATAAAGACAAGATTACAAACACCTACTGTAGAACAATATTCTCTAACACGAACTTTAGAAAGTCATGGACTTATAGTTCTAACATCTTCACAATGGATGTTAACAAGTGGAATGCTACCGGCTCTGTCCGCTGTATCAAGGTACAAAAATAGTTAGCAAAATACAAAAGTTAAGAATCATATATCTGTAAGAGAGGAGGGAAGGAAGTTGAGAATACTTCCTCCCCCCTTGTTTAGTTATTATAAGACATTATTATCATTTACTATTATACAAATTTGCGAAGACTAGACTAGACTGGTCGTTGGAATTTTAGTTGCCGAGGTGACTCACCTTCTAAGATTCCACGACTTTTTTTTGTGCCCCAACATCGCCCACCAGCTGATATCCGCTTGCACAACAGGTGTTGGGCGAGCGCATATCAGCTGTTATGCAAGCGCACAACAGCTGTTGTGCGACCGAAAACATAGGCATCCCCGGCTTATATCATTAATTCTTCCGGCAACAAGTAAAGGTTACTCCGAAGACTATTAACGTAAAAACGATACAACAATAATAATACTTTCAAGAAACGACGAAAGTACTTACAAGATACAAAGATGATTGCAATCAATTTGTGGGACAATGTCCCACATTTTGGAACTAGTATAATTTTCATTAAAAAAGCAACCTAAAAGTTGCAACTAATCGATATTGTTTATATCTTTGCATTATAAAAGCATTAAAGATATGAAGTTTGCTAGAATCATCCCTGGTTATGATCATCTCTGGGCTGTTAGAGATGAAAGTCAAAAAGCAGATGAGCTTACTCGTTTGTTTCAAAGGTGGAATAATGCCAATTATCTACTGGACTTCTTTCTAGCTAATCTTGAAGACTTACAAGGATTCTTCCATATTGAAAAAATAAGCGACGCTATTAAAGATACAATGGAAGATGCAGATGAGTTGGAAAGACTGATTCTGGAATTTCCATATACAGAACATCTAGACGAACTATTTCATCCATTAAGTCTTTCAGACAATAGAATGAGAGAATTAACTAGGGAAAAAGCAAGAAACTGGGATAGAAAGAAACATGCTAGCTGGCTTAGAATATACGCTATCAGAATAGAGCCTAATGTATATATTATCACAGGAGGTACTATTAAGCTAACAGCTAAGATGCAAGATAGAAAACATACCCAAATAGAACTTGACAAACTGAATATTTGCCGAGAATATTTAATACAGAACGGGGTGTTCGATCAAGATAGTTTTGTTGATTACATAAAGGAGGAATAAAATATGAAAGAGAAAACATTAAGATTCTTAGAGGCACATGAAAGCCATGAAGCCTCTTCATTTGTAGATGAAGCCAAGTGGAGACAGGAAAACAATGCCTGGATAAGATGGTCTCAGAGCATTGCTCTAAAAATTGTTGATTTCATGCAAGAGAACAATTTATCAAGGGCTGATATTGCTGAGCGATTGGGATGCACTCCACAATACGTAAGCAAAATATTGTCTGGAAAGACTAACTTCTCGTTCAAAACCATTGCAGAAATTGAACGCCGACTTGGTATTTCCTGTATGGAAAAAGCTTTTGCGTAAAGCTGGCTTGTAGCGCTTATTGCCTCACTATGGCATAACATTGCCCCTTACCAGGGCAATAATCTGCCATTGCCAGGCACAAAACGATACGTCGGGAGCTTTTTTTATAAAAGCACCACTCTTCTTTTTACTCTTCACTCTTCACCAAATCGGCTGAAACCCCGATAAACACTGGAGTTGCGAGTGGTGAAGAGTGGTGAAGAGTGGCGCACCACTCTTCACCCGTGCAAGTTACTTAGCTACAGATATTTATGTCATTCTGGCGAAGAGTGAAGAGTGTTTTTGAAGCAGTACGGTCAAAGTTTTTCGGGAAAAGTTTTGGAGATTAGGAGATAAAGTATTATCTTTGCCATCAGATTCAAAAACGAATAATCAAACTGAGTTATGATAGTAAGACCAAAGCGCATTTATCGCAAGCGCATACCATACGGCATGCAGAATTTTGAGGATGTCATAAAAGAGGATTGCTACTATGTGGACAAGACTCCTTTCATCGAGCAGATAGAAGAATCCAACAAGTATTTCTTCTTCATTCGCCCTCGCCGTTTCGGCAAGACACTTACCCTCTCCATGCTTGAGAATTACTATGACATCAACAAGAAAGACAAGTTTGAGGAAATCTTTGGCAAGCTTTACATCGGGCAGAATCCTACACCCGAGCATAATACATATCTCATCATCCACCTCAATTTTGCCGAGGTGGCAGCAGGATTGGATGATTATAAGGATGGACTGGACAACCATTGTCGCCTTGTATTCAATTTCTTCTGCGACATCTATGCACATATTCTTCCTGCTGGTACCAAGGAAGGATTGCAACAGGAGCCTGATGCGGTATCCAAGTTGAGATTTCTTTGCCAGAAGTGCCAGGAGGTGGGAAAGAAGATTTATCTCTTCATCGATGAGTACGACAACTTCACCAACATGATTCTCGCCCATGAGGAGCATCTTATGAGGTATCGCAACCAGACCCACGGAGAGGGATACTTGCGCCAGTTCTTCAACACCATCAAGGGTGCGGCTGGCAATACCCTGGGCAGAGTGTTCGTCACGGGAGTAAGCCCTGTGACCATGGATGACCTGACCAGCGGATTCAACATCGGAACCAACTACTCGCTCTCACCTGACTTCAATGAGATGACGGGATTTACCGAGGAAGAAGTGAGAGAGATGCTGGATTATTACGGCAGCGTCCTGCCGTTCAATCACACCACCGATGAGCTGATCAAGGTGATGAAGCCTTGGTACGACAACTATTGCTTTGCCGAGGAGAGATATGGTGAGACCACTATGTACAACTCGGTAATGGTGCTCAACTTCGTAGATAATTACATCCGAAGCGAATACCAAATCCCTAAGAAGATGGTGGAGACAAACATCCGCATCGACTATGACAAGATGCGCATGCTCATCCGACACGACAAGGAGTTCGCCCACGATGCCAGCATCATCCAGCAGTTGGTGACCCAGGGATTCGTGATAGGCACGCTCAACGAAAACTTCCCTGCCGAGCGAATCAACGACCCAGACAACTTCCTCAGCCTGCTGTTCTATTTCGGCATGGTAACGATAGACGGAACATACAAGGGTGAGACCAAGTTCATCATCCCGAATGAGGTGGTGCGTGACCAGATGTACACCTACCTGCTCGACACCTACAAGGAGAATGACTTGGTATATGATAGATATAGCAAGGGTAAACTGGAGAGCAAACTGGCATACGATGGACAATTCAAGCCATACTTTGAGTATATTGCCGACTGCCTGAAGAAGTACTCCTCACAGCGAGACAAGCAGAAGGGAGAGGCTTTCGTGCATGGCTTCACCTTGGCGATGACGAGCCAGAACAAGTTCTATCGCCCTATCTCTGAGCTGGACAATGACGGCGGCTATGCCGACATCTTCCTCTCTCCGCTCTGTGACATCTACAAGGACATGGTGGATTCATATATCATCGAGTTGAAATATTGCAAGAGCCAAACCACCGATGAGCAAGTGAAAAAGCTCTTCGAGGAGGCTTCTGCTCAAATCTCCCGCTATGCGGAAAGTGATATGGTCAGAGAGGCGGTAAAGACCACAAAGCTCCACAAGCTGGTGGTCATCTACCGCGGAGCGGAAATGGTGGCTTGCGAGGAGATATAATTACCGGAGAAGAATAACAGATTCAACAAATAATAAAATGATGAAATGATGAAAGCAAGACATATCTCTTATCTTATCGCATGCATGCTTATGTTATGCTGCCTGAATACTCAGGCACAGAATGCATTCCCCTACCCTGCGCTGCCTGATACGCTGCGCAGCGTAGAACAGCGCGCTACCTACCTCAGCGAGCACTACTGGGACAACTATCAGTTTGCTGATACTACCCAACTGAAAAACGAGGAGATTACAGAACAGGGATTCGTCAACTTCATCGATATCCTCGCCCGTTTCAACGACGAGATCGCCCAGAAAGGCATCAGCGCCTTCACTGCCAAGGCTTACGCACAGAAGCCTGCCAAGGAGAAATTCGAGAGCCTGATAGAGCATTATTTCGACGACCCACAGTCGCCGATGAGAAACGACAGGGTATATAGCTTCTTCCTGGCGGAAATGAAGAAGTCGCCTTACTTCGATGAAGCGGAAAAGGAACGCATCGACTTCAAGTGGAAGGCGGCACGGAAAAACCTGCCAGGCACCAAGGCTACCAACCTCTCCTTCAAGCTGGAAGATGGAAAAATGCATCAGTTGACTGACTATCAGAATGAAAAGGTGATACTCTACTTCCATGATCCGGAATGCGAGAATTGCCACAAGGTTACGGCGTGGCTGAAAAAACAGACCATTCCTGCTGAATACAGAATGCTCAGAATCATTGCGGACGATCAGATAAGTGCTACTTACAGCATCAAGGCGATGCCTACGATCTACTTATTAGACAAAGGCAACATCGTGGTTTTAAAGGACTGTACGCCGGAACTGCTCATCAGCGTCATCAATAACAATTAATAAAAAAAGAACTAGACTGGTCGTCTAAGCGACGGTATTGACGCGTGTAGTAGTATCGCCGATCAAATCATCGTCAGCCGCACTGCAGCTTACTAAACCCAATGCCATCATACGAAAGAAAGATGAAAGAAAAGGGCATAAAAAAAGCGGGAACCCCGAAGGATTCCCGCTATTATTTTGGGTTGATAAATCTCGAAAATTAGTCGAGGTTAGCCAACTTGTTGTCAGAATGAAGAACATCCTTGATCTTGTGGCTATAGAGGTCAACCATGTACTCACGAGCCTTACCGCAGTACTGACGTGGGTCGAAGTACTCTGGGTGAAGAGCCAATGTCTCACGAACACCTGCTGTGAAAGCAAGACGAGAGTCAGAGTCGATATTGATCTTGCAAACAGCGCTCTCAGAAGCCTTAGTCAACTGCTCCTCTGGGATACCAACTGCATCTGGCAACTTACCACCGAACTTGTTGATGATATCAACATACTCCTGAGGAACTGAAGAAGAACCGTGGAGAACGATAGGGAAACCAGGAAGCTGCTTCTCAACTGCTGCCAATACGTCGAATGCCAATGGAGGAGGAACGAGGTGACCAGTCTTAGGGTCACGTGTGCACTGCTCTGGCTTGAACTTGTAAGCACCGTGAGAAGTACCGATAGAGATAGCCAATGAATCAACACCTGTACGTGTAGCGAAATCAACAACCTCCTCAGGCTTTGTATAGTGAGACTCCTCAGCTACTACGTCATCCTCAACACCAGCGAGGACACCGAGCTCACCCTCTACAGTTACACCGAACTGATGAGCGTAGTCAACAACCTTCTTTGTCAATGCAATGTTCTCCTCGTATGGAAGAGCAGAACCGTCGATCATTACAGAAGAGAAACCGAAGTCTACACAGCTCTTACATGTCTCGAAGCTATCACCGTGATCGAGGTGAAGAACGATCTCAGGATGGTTGCAACCCAACTCCTTAGCATACTCTACAGCACCCTCTGCCAAGTAACGGAGCAAAGTAGGGTTAGCATACTTACGAGCACCCTTAGATACCTGGAGGATAACTGGTGACTTCAAGTTTGAAGAAGCCTGGATGATAGCCTGGAGCTGCTCCAAGTTGTTGAAGTTGAAAGCAGGAACGGCCCAACCGCCCTTGATAGCTCTTGCGAACATTTCCTTAGTGTTCACAAGACCGATTTTCTTGTAATCTACTGCCATAATTGTTATTAATTTTATTGTTTAATGAAACATTCTATTCATTTTTATCTGGTGGATTCTAAACGCCCCCACCATAACCGAGTGCAAATTTAACTTTTTCTTTTGAGACAGCAAAAAATATGCTTACTTTTTCGTGTTACAAGCGAGTTAAAAAAGTTAATTCCCCCTTTTTAGCCGTCTAAAACCCTTTATTTGCTAATTACACTTTGCAATTTGTACTCCCGAACGGCATAAGCCAAGACGATGAGGAAACCGATAAACGGTACCACGAAAGGCAGGGTGACATGGGTGGTATCGGCTATCATTCCCATCAGCAGGAAGCCGCATCCGCCTATCGGAGTCATCATCAGGAGCGAGGATGCCGACTTGGTGAGATTGCCCAATCCCGTGAGGGCGATGCTGAAGATGGTAGGGAACATGATTGCCTCGAAAAGATAGTTGCCCACCAGGGCTACCAGCGACACGATGCCCAGATCGCAAAGCACCAGACCGATGCAGACCACGCTGCCCACGGCACAGATGAGGAGCATGGTGGTAGCCTGGATATGGCGCATGATCCAGCTGCCCAGGAATCTGCCTACCATGAAGAACGCCAGGGCAAGGGTGAGGACGAGAGAGGCGGTGCGGTCGCTCATCCAATGCATGCCGGTGACGAAATTGATGAAGTAGGAATTGATGGAGATCTCGGCTACCTCGTAGCTCAGAAGGGCGAAGAGGCCGAAGACGAACATCCTGTGGTTGGCAAAGAGCTTGGCGATATTGCTGCCCTTCGCCTTGTCTTCCGTCGTCTGCTGGTGCTGGATTTCCGGCAGATCGACACGGGAGAACACCACGGCGATGGCAAGCACCAGAACGCCCAGGATGGCATAAGGTATGACCACATTGCCGCCCTGCTGCGTATCATTGAAGAGGAACTGACCGATGCAGAAGGTGGCAAAGATGCTGCCCAGACCATTGAACGACTGCGAGAGGTTCAATCGGCTGGTAGCGGTCTCCCTGGCACCCAGTTCGGTAACGTATGGATTGGCGGCTGTTTCGAGGAACACCAGTCCGCATCCGATGACGAAGAGGCAGAAGAGGAAGGCAGAGAAGCTGCCTATCGATGCCCCCGGAATAAAGAAGATGGCACCCAGACCGAAGAGCAGGAGGCCGAACACCACGCCCCGGCGATAACCATACTTATTGATGAAGATGCCCGCCGGTATAGCCATGAGGAAATAACCCAGATAGGTGGTTACCTGGATCAGGGCAGACTGGGTGATACTGATGTGCAGGGCATTCTGGAAGTGCTTGTTGAGCACATCGAGAATGGCACGCGCGAAGCCCCACAAGAAGAAGAGCGACGTGATGAGAATGAACGGGACAAGATATTTCTTGTCGCTCACTGAATGGTTTTCTGTTTCTTGGTTCAACATTTTTTTATTCTATTTCTTTTTTACTGAACACTTTTTTATTCTTGATGCCGGCAGTGCCGGGAGCCTATTCCTGCGGATGCAGGACAGCTCCCTCCTGCTTCTTGCCATCCATCAGGATTCTGAGCGGACGGTCGAAGCGTACATGGCGCACATACTGCGTCTCCTCTACGGCCGGCATCGCATCGAGCATATCCTTGTTTACGAAGCCTCCCTCTTCGGTATTGGTATCTACCGTGAAATAGCCCACGCCGAAAGAGGTGAGGTTCTGGAAGAAGTGGGTGCCCTGACTCGGATCGATGTTGTAATTCTTCAATGCCACCTCTACGATGACGCGGGCGGCACTGATATGCGGCCACTTGACCGGTACGCCCAGGTAATGATCACTCGATCCCCAGCGGCCCGGACCTATCAGCACATAATTCTTGCCATCTGCCAGGAACTTGCGGTTGATGCGCTCGATATCATCGGCTACATAGAAGTTATTCATCGCCGAGAAGTGGTCATCGTACTTCACATACAACACATCGGTGACATCCTCGCTGATGCCATGGCCCAGGGAGTTGTGGGAACGGAGCAGACAGTCGGCATCCGGTATCGCCCTGACATCCTCGTCGAGCATTTCCTTGGCATCCACGATCGGACGGATCTGGAGGAGATAGAAATCGCAGGTCTTGTCGGCATGGATATTGCAGGCAAACTCAATCTCCACCGGTCGGCGCATCGCCTCGGAACCGCACTTCATCGACATCTGCATGAGTTCCGGCAGAGGCACCACATCGTGCTGGAGCACTCCGGCAAAGGTGATGAGCTTGCGGCCGGTTTCATACACACCGTCGTTGATGACCTGATCGTAAGGGTCGAAGGTAGAGGCGATGTAGTTGAGACTCTGGTCTTCTACCGCATCCTTCACACGGAGCTTGAGGATATTGAATCCGTCATCCACCTTGAAGTCATCGCCCACATGCTTCATGTCGAGGGCGTAGAACTGGGTCTGGGTATCGCGCAGCGCCATCTCCGTCTCGGAAGTCTGCAGCACCTGATGCGGATGATACGGACAGACGCGGAGGGTCTGACCGCCATCCACGATATACTTACCCAATCCGAGGGCAAGACTGGCTATACCCTCCTCTGCCTCCTCATCGCCGATAGGATAATAGTTGAGCGAACGGAGCACGCCACTCATCGTAGGATAATAGCGGGTGCCGTAGTCCTTGCCCACCACCTCCTGCAGGATTACCGCCATCTTCTCCTGGTCGATGACGTTGCGGGTGGCTGTCATGTATGCCTTGGAATCGCGATAGAACACCGAGGCATACACGCCCTTGATGGCGCAGGCGAGCATCTGGAGCATCTGATACTTATCAGCGAGATAAGGTATCATATAGGTGGAATAGATGCCGGCGAAAGGCTGATAGTGGGCATCCTCGAGCAGCGAACTGGAACGGATGGCGATAGGACTCTTCGTTGCCTCGAAGAAGGTGAAGAAATCGGCTATCAGCGAATCGGGCAGCTGCGCATGGAGGAAGTGCTTCAGGATTTCATCATCGCTGGCATCGCTCAAAGCTATCGGATAGAGATTGTTGCTCATCATGAACTCGTCGAAGATATCGGTACAGAGCACCACGGTCTTCGGAATCTGCACGGTGGCATTCTCATACTGGTTGAACTCAGGATGGCGCTTGATGATGTTGTCGAGGAAGGCAAGTCCCCTGCCCTTTCCGCCCAGCGATCCTTCGCCGATGCGGGCAAAGTGGGCATACTTGTCGAACTTCATACGGTCGAACACGGCAACCACGCCCAGGTTCTTCATGTGACGGTACTGCACGATGGCATCGAAGATGATCTGCCGGTGGGCATCCACATCCTGCAGCTTCTCCCAGGTGACGTGCTTCAGGAAGGCGGAAACCGGGAAGATGGCACGGGCACAGAGCCAGCGGCTCATGTGGTTGCGGCTGATATGATAGAGCATCGAATCGTTGGGGATGTTGAAGATGTTATCCTGCAACTCCTTCAGACTGCGGATGCGCATGATTTCCTCGTGGGTTTTCGGATCGCGGAAGATGAAATCGCCGAAGCCCATGTGCTCCTCCATCAGGCGACGGAGATCCACACTCATCTTCTTGGAGTTCTTATCTACAAAGCGGAATCCCTCGGCTTCTGCCTTGGCACGGTTGTCGCTCTCGGAACTCTCGATGATGAGCGGCACGAACGGATCGGTCTTGCGGATGTAACGGAAGAGACGCAATCCGGCATCAGGACATTTCTCACGTCCGAAGGTATCGGTGCCGTGCTCGGGATTCGCCTCCTGCTCCACCTCGTTGCCAAAAGCCTTGGCGGCACTCTTCAACGGGAATCGGGCATCGCTGATGACACCCAGGGTATTGTTGGAATACTTATCGTAGAGTTTCTGCGCCTCTTCGTAGGTACGGGCGAGCACCACCTTTGGACGGCCACGCATTCGCATCGTGGCAGCATGGCGGTTGAGGGCTTCCTTGGAGAAGTTCTTGCTCTGCTCGAGGATATAGTTGTAGAGGTTGGGCAGGATGGAACTGTAGAAGCGCACGGAGTCTTCTACCAGGAGTATCATCTGCACGCCTGCCTCCCGGATATCGTGCTCCAGGTTCATCTTATCCTCAATGAGCTTGATGATGGAGAGGATGAGGTTGGTGTTGCCCAACCAGCAGAATACGTAATCGAAGATGCTGAGGTCTTCGTTCTCCATTCGCTTGGTGATGCCGTGGGAGAACGGGGTGAGTACGACGCAGTGGATACTCGGGAACTTGCCCTTGATATCGCGCGCCACATCGAAGGCATCGTTGTCGGCATTGCCCGGCATACAGATGACGAGGTCGATGACGGTGGAGCGCAGCACCTGGGCAGCCTCTTCGGTGGTGGACACCTGGGTAAAGGTTGGGGGATAACGGAGTCCCAGCTCCATATACTCATTATATATCTTCTCCTCGATGCGTCCATCATCTTCTAGCATGAACGCATCGTAAGGGTTGGCTACAATCAAGACATTGTAGATACGTCGCATCATGAGATTCACAAATGATACGTCTTTCAAATAGAACTTATTCCACTCTTGGGGTACATTATTTTCCATATGTGTAGCGAATTATAGTGCAAAGATACTGATTTTCTGAGATTTTCTTGCATTTTTCATCATTTTTTTATATATTTGCAAGCAAAATATCGAGAAGTTATGAAAAGAAGATTATTTATCATAGCATTATTGAGTACATTTCTGAGTACATTATCATGCATCCCATGCTGTGGCCAGAAGCATCAGCGTGGCAAGGCATCCTATTACTCTAAACGTGCCACGGGTGCCAGGTCGGCAAGTGGACAGAGAATCCACCATGACAGTCTGACGTGTGCACACCGTTATTATCCCTTCGGCACGATGCTGAAGGTTACAAATCTGAGAAATGACAAGAGTGTAATCGTTGAAGTGATCGACCGTGGTCCGTTTGGAAGGGGAAGAATCATTGACCTTTCCTGGGCAGCCGCGAAAGAAATCGACATGATTTCGCAGGGTGTGGCTACGGTGAAGGTAGAAAGACTGGATAACCCTGTTCCTTTCAAGCCTGAGGACAGCAAGCTCCCGAAGATAGATTTCGAAATGGCTGAGTTTGAACCAAAACATTATTTCGAAAAGAAGGAAAAGGCAAGGGAGAAGGCTGAAGCCAAGATCGAGGCAAAGGAAAAAGTTAAAGCCAAGGTCGAAGCAAAGGAAAAAGCCCCTCATCACCGCCATACGCCCTGAACCTAGGGTCACCGGCCGAAAGTAAAGGGCAGAAGCTCCTAGCACCAATACGCCCTGAAAGGGCAGAAGCCCCTAGCCCAGGGTAACACCCTGGGTAAACCAGCAATGATCCATGCGCCCTGTAAGGGCAAAAGCTTTATCCCCCCAATAAGAAAAAAGCAAGAACCAGCAATCAAGCTGTTTCTTGCTTTTTTGATTTTATGTTGCAACTACTAGGGGATTATTATCTCTTGGTAGGGATATTGAATTCATTGACCTTGGAAATGGATTTGCCCTCATGAATCACACTCACACAGAACCGTGCCATTCCATCCTTTAACTTTCTATCCGCTTTTACCATTGCAGTGTACCGAACACCCGATCCTGGGAAAATCTTCTCGACATGGATACTCGGCGAGATGAAGATATGTTTGTTGCCGGTTGTTTCAACCACGGTTGGAACAACATCGTAAACCGGCTCATGACCTCGGTTGGCAATCTCGAATATCACCTTGCAGGTTTCATTGCGATTCAAACAATTATCTTCGTTGTCATCAACAAACCGGGCATTCACAATCTCCAAAGTAGGAGAATAGGAGAATCGGGCACCAAGCTCCTCTACGGTAGCAGTAGGCATAGAAGTAGTAGGCTGCTGGGCACTGTAATCGCCGGTATAGTCCTTGCCCTTGAAATCATAGAGACGGTCATCACCCCCATTGTTGGAATCAAAAATCTCCGGATTATCGGTTACGGGAGTATTGCTGTAATCACTTCCTGATCTGCCATAGTCTGTAGAAGAAGTACTATAGTCGTAAACCTCATTCTCTCCATAATTGGAAGAGCGGTTGTTTCGAGGATTCGTTGGATAGCGACGTGTGTTTCCAGGATAACCAGAGCGTCGCTCTGCTCTATCCTGCTGGTAGGCAGCTTCACGGTCAGCCTGCGCCTTATCTGCCTGACTTCCGATGACAGCACCTACAACAGCTCCACCAGCCATGCCGATGATGGTTCCCATATCAGAGCCTCTAGGACCACCGGACAATCCACCAATGGCAGAACCCAGAATGGAGCCGATGGAACCTCCAGCGTAGGCTCCACTGCCAGTATATGTATCGCAACTGCCCATCACCAGGGAAGAGCAGAGCATCAAAAGTATCACCTTTTTCATAACCCTATCATTTAATTCTGCTGCAAAAGTACAACTATTTATTGAAAACATAAAGAAAGAATCCCTAAATAAAGTTAGGGAATCCCCTAAATCCGGAAAGATATCATCAGCTATCCTAGGGAATAGCAGAGCTAGTCAAACAAAAAAAAGCGCCTCTGTCTAACGACAGAAGCGCTTATATATAGTGAGATCAGTTGTAACTTATTCAGCTGCAGCCTCTTCAGTTGCAGGTGCCTCAGTTGCAGGAGCCTCCTCAGCCTTTGTTGCCTTGCGACTACGACGAGTCTTCTTAGCAGCAGCCTTAGGAGTCTTAGCCATGTTCTCATCAAAGTCAACGAGCTCGATGAAAGCGATCTCAGCTGCGTCACCCTGACGGGTACCCAACTTGATAACGCGAGTGTAACCACCAGGACGGTTAGCTACCTTCTCAGCTACCTCACCGAAGAGAGCCTTCACAGCGTACTTGTTCTGAAGATAACGGAAAACAACACGACGTGATGTAGTAGTATCATTCTTTGAACGTGTAATCAGTGGCTCAACATACTTCTTAAGAGCCTTTGCCTTTGCGAGGGTCGTAGTGATTCTTTTGTGCTCACTCAAGATAAGTGATGCAGCCATGTTAGCCAACATCGCGTTACGATGAGAAGCAGTACGACCTAAATGGTTGAATTTCTTATTGTGTCTCATTTTAATTTTTGTTCTTTTTGGACAAAGGATGCATTACGCATCCTTGTCTAATTTATACTTTGAAATATCAGTTCCAAAAGACAGATTCAGACTCTCGAGCAAATCATCAAGCTCTGAGAGCGATTTCTTACCGAAGTTGCGGAACTTCAAGAGGTCAGTCTTGTTAAACTGAACCAAATCACCCAAGGTATCTACATCAGCTGCCTTCAAGCAGTTGAGCGCACGAACACTGAGGTTCATATCTACGAGACGAGTCTTGAGCAACTGGCGCATATGAAGAACCTCCTCATCAAACTCCTGGTTGGTATCCTGATCAGGACTCTCCAGGGTAATCTTCTCATCAGAGAAGAGCATGAAGTGATAGATAAGGATCTTCGCAGCCTCTTTCAGCGCATCCTTAGGACTAATGGAACCATCTGTTGTAACTTCGAGTACGAGCTTGTCATAGTCGGTCTTCTGTTCAACACGATATGGCTCAACCGCATACTTTACGTTACGGATAGGGGTGTAGATGGAATCGATTGGGAGAACGTTAACGTCTGTGCAGAATTGACGATTCTCATCAGCAGGGACGTATCCACGACCCTTATTAATTGTCAGATCAATCTGCATCGAAGCTTTGGAGTCTAAATGACAAATCACCAAATCAGGGTTTAACACTTCAAATCCAGTCAGATACTTGCCTATATCACCAGCCTTGAATTCTGTAGAATTCTCAACGGTGATACTAACTTTCTCATTCTCGAATTCTTCTACTACTTGCTTGAATCGAACTTGCTTGAGATTCAAGATAATGTTGGTAACATCTTCCTTTACACCAGGAACTGAAGAGAACTCGTGCTCAACACCCGCAATACGGATGGTGTTCACAGCGTAACCCTCCAATGATGAAAGGAGAATGCGGCGCAAGGCGTTACCGATGGTAACACCAAAGCCAGGCTCCAACGGACGGAACTCGAACTTTCCGAACTGGTTGTCAGCCTCCAGCATTACTACTTTATCAGGTTTTTGAAATGCTAATATCGCCATTAATTTAATGATTTATTTAGAGTACAACTCAACGATTAACTGCTCCTTAATATTCTCTGGAATGTCAGCACGCTCTGGCTTGTGCAAGAACTTGCCACTCTTAGAATTGTCGTCCCACTCAATCCATGGGTACTTGCTATGATTGAAACCAGCAAGTGCTGCCTCGATTACCTCGAGAGACTTAGACTTCTCACGAACGGCAACTACCATACCTGGCTTAACTGCAAATGAAGGGATATTAACTACCTTGCCATCAACAGTGATGTGCTTGTGACCCACCAACTGACGTGCAGCAGCACGAGTAGGAGCGATACCAAGACGGAATACCACGTTGTCGAGACGGCACTCGAGATTCTGGAGAAGAACCTCACCAGTAATACCCTCAGCCTTAGCAGCCTTCTCAAACATATTACGGAACTGACGCTCTAATACACCGTAAGTGTACTTAGCCTTCTGCTTCTCTGCCAACATGACACCGTACTCAGACATCTTGCGACGACGGTTGTTGCCATGCTGTCCAGGAGGGAAGTTTCTCTTGGACAAAACTTTGTCTGCGCCGAAGATTGGCTCACCAAAACGACGCGCAATTTTAGATTTCGGACCTATATATCTAGCCATAATATTTATAAAATGCTATAATGTTTGTATCAATGAATGCTATTATACACGACGACGCTTTGGAGGGCGACATCCGTTGTGTGGTAATGGAGTTACGTCAACGATCTCAGTTACCTCGATACCTGCACCGTGTACGGCACGGATAGCAGACTCACGACCGTTACCTGGACCCTTTACGTATGCCTTAACCTTGCGAAGACCAAGGTCAAAAGCTACCTTTGCACAATCCTCTGCAGCCATCTGAGCAGCATAAGGAGTGTTCTTCTTAGAACCACGGAAACCCATCTTACCAGCTGAAGACCAAGAGATAACCTGACCCTCGTTGTTAGCAAGAGATACAATGATGTTGTTGAATGAGCTGTGTACGTGGAGCTGACCGATTGCGTCAACGCGTACGTTTCTCTTCTTAGATGTTGCTTTTTGCTTTGCCATAATTAATTTCCTCCTTAGAATTACTTAGTAGCCTTCTTCTTATTAGCAACAGTCTTCTTCTTACCCTTGCGAGTACGAGCATTATTCTTTGTGCTCTGACCGCGAACTGGAAGACCATTACGATGTCTAACTCCACGATAGCAACCAATATCCATCAGTCGCTTAATGTTCATCTGGATCTCAGAACGGAGATCACCTTCAACCTTGAACTCAGCGCCGATAATTTCACGGATCTTGGCTGCCTGATCGTCAGTCCACTCGCTGACTTTCAGGTCACGGCTTACACCTGCCTTATCCAATATCTTTGCTGAACTACTTCGACCGATACCATAGATATAGGTCAATGCGATTTCGCCACGCTTATTCTGGGGCAAATCTACTCCAACAATTCTTATTGCCATTGTTTAATAAAAAATTAAAAAATTAATACTTTGCGTTAAAAGCGGTGCAAAAGTACAACTTTTTTTTGAAACAGCCATACTTTTACAGAACTTTAACATTAGCCCTGACGCAATTTCATCTTAGGGTTCTTCTTGTTGATAACGAAGAGACGACCCTTACGACGTACGATCTTGCAATCAGCTGAACGCTTCTTCAATGATGCTCTTGTCTTCATAACCTTATATGTGATAATTATTTGTATCTAAAAACAATTCTACCCTTAGTCAAGTCGTATGGACTCATTTCCACCTTCACCTTATCACCAGGTAAAATCTTGATGTAATGCATTCTCATCTTACCAGAGATGTGGGCAGTAATGTCAACACCATTCTCCAATTCAACGCGGAACATAGCATTTGATAATGCCTCTACAATTGTTCCATCTTGCTCAATAGCGGCCTGTTTTGCCATAATTAAATTTTTTGTCCTTCTAAATGTTCAACTTCTACGAATGAAGATAAAATTTCAGCTTTACCTTTTCGAACAACGATTGTATGCTCAAAATGAGCTGCTGGTTGACGATCTCGAGTAACTATGCTCCACTTGTCGGGGAGCAAGCCAATCTGACGGTCGCCCATTGTTATCATCGGCTCAATAGCCAAGCACATTCCTTCCTTTAACAGAATGCCGGAACCACGACTGCCGTAATTACGGACCGGAGGATCCTCGTGCATAGCTCTGCCAATGCCATGACCTGTTAGCTCTCGTACTACTCCATAACCATATTGCTGGCAATGGGTCTGTACAGCGTAACCAATATCACCCAAATGCTTTCCTGCCACAGCCTGTTCGATACCCAGGTACAAAGATTCTTTAGTTACCTTAAGGAGTTGTTGAACATCGGAAGTTATCTCTCCAACAGCGAAAGTATAGCAACTGTCACCGTTGAAACCTTCTAAAAGGGTGCCGCAGTCGATGGAGATAATATCACCATCCTTCAGCACGTCCTTCTCACTAGGAATACCATGTACTACTACATCATTGATGGAAGTACATATACTAGCGGGAAAAGGCTCTCCATAAGGATTAGGAAAATTCTTAAACGTTGGAATCGCACCGTGATCACGGATGAACTCCTCAGCTACCCTATCCAAATGGAGAGTCGTTACACCTGGTTTTATATGTTTACCTAATTCCGCAAGCGTTGCACCAACGAGTTGGTTAGCCTTGCGCATCAGGTTAATTTCATCCTCTGTCTTCAGAAATATCTGCATTTCAAAAGATAAAGATTAATATGCAGCAACACCACCCTGACGAGTATGGCCTGAATTGAGAAGACCATCATAGTGGCGCATAAGCAAATGACTCTCGATCTGCTGCAATGTGTCAATCACAACACCTACCAAAATCAACAGAGAAGTACCTCCGAAGAATTGTGAGAAGGCCTGCTGCACATCAAGAAGTCCTGCAAGAGCTGGCATAATCGCAATAAATGCAATAAATAATGAACCTGGTAAAGTAATACGAGACATTACGGTATCAATGTACTCAGCGGTATCCTTACCTGGCTTAACACCTGGAATGAAACCATTGTTACGCTTCATATCCTCCGCCATCTGAGTTGGGTTCAATGTAATAGCAGTGTAGAAATATGTAAACGCAATCACGAGGATTACATAGATTACATTATAAAGTAAACTGCGGTTATCCATCAGCTGCTGAACAACGCTACTTGCATTTTCAGACTGGTAGCGAACTACTGCCAATGGAATGAACATCAAAGCCTGCGCAAAGATGATAGGCATTACGTTGGCTGCGAAAAGCTTCAATGGGATGTACTGACGTGCACCACCATACTGCTTGTTACCAACCAAGCGCTTAGCGTACTGAACCGGGATCTTGCGTGTACCCTGTACCAGAAGAATTGAGGCACAAACTACAGCGTAGAGAATAAGGATCTCTACAATGAACATGATCAAACCACCACCAGAGATAGCCTGCAAACGAGAGGTCATCTCCTGTACGAATGCCTGAGGCAAACGAGCGATGATACCGATCATAATGATGAGAGAGATACCATTACCAACTCCCTTATCCGTGATACGCTCACCAAGCCAGAGAATAAACATACTTCCTGCTGCAAGGATGATAGTAGCTGGAATCATAAAGACAGTCCAGCTAATACCCGTTGCCAAAGCGTTAGCAGCCTGCATCTTCAAATTCAGAAGGTAACTAGGAGCCTGAAAGACCAGGATGGCTACAGTCAGGACTCTAGTGTACCATTGTATTTTCTTGCGGCCGCTCTCGCCCTCGCGCTGCATCTTCTGGAAGTAAGGTACAGCGACAGCAAGAAGCTGCATAACAATTGAAGCTGAGATATAAGGCATAATTCCCAATGCGAAGATAGACGCATTAGAAAATGCACCACCAGAGAACATGTCCAAAAGCGACATAAGACCGCCTGAGGTCTGCGACTGCAATTTTTCCAACATGCTCGGATTGATACCCGGAAGTACCACAAACGAGCCAAAACGGTAAATAGCCGTAAACAGAAGAGTAATGAGGAGTCTCTGACGGAGGTCCTCAATCTTCCAACAGTTCTTTAGTGTCTCAATAAACTTTTTCATTACTTAGATTATAGTTGCGTTACCACCTACTGCCTTGATTGCTTCTTCGGCAGTCTTTGAGAAAGCATTAGCTTCAACTTCCAATTTTGCTGTAAGTTCACCGTTACCGAGAACCTTAACGAGCTCCTTACCATTGGTAAGACCAGCTGCCTTGAGTTCCTCAATACCGATCTTTGTAAGGTTCTTTGCTTCTGCAAGAGCCTGAAGAGTTGAAAGGTTTACTGCGAAGTACTCCTTATGGTTGATATTCTTGAAACCAGCCTTTGGAACACGACGCTGCAATGGCATCTGACCACCTTCGAAACCAATCTTTCTCTTATAACCAGAACGAGCCTTGGCACCCTTGTGACCACGTGTAGAAGTACCACCGAGACCAGAACCTGGACCACGACCAATACGACGACGTGAATGGGTAGAACCTGCAGCAGGTTTCAAATTATTTAATTTCATAATCGTTCCTAATTTTTTGAGATTAATTAATCAACTACACTTACGAGGTGATGAACCTTACGGATCATACCACGGTTGCTAGGAGTATCCTCTACCTCAACAACCTGAGAAATCTTGCGGAGACCCAGACAAGCGAGTGTACGCTTCTGATCAACTGGAGCACCGATCTTACTCTTAATCTGCTTGACTTTAATTGTTGCCATATTCGATAAATCCTAATTAACCGTTAAATACTTTATCCATACTGATACCACGCTCACCTGCTACAGTGTAAGCATCACGCATCTCTGCGAGAGCAGCGATAGTAGCCTTTACCAGGTTGTGGGCATTAGATGAACCCTTAGACTTTGCAATAACGTCCTTGATACCTACGCTCTCAAGAACAGCACGCATAGCACCACCAGCCTTCAAACCAGTACCGGCAGCAGCTGGCTTGATGAGAACCTTAGCACCACCGAAAGCTGTCTCAACCTCGTGAGGAACTGTACCCTTGAGTACAGGAACCTTAACCAGGTTCTTCTTAGCAGCCTCAGTACCCTTAGCAATAGCAGCTGTAACCTCACCTGCCTTACCAAGACCGTAACCGATAACACCGTTACCGTCACCTACAACGACGATAGCAGCGAATGTGAAAGTACGACCACCCTTGGTAACCTTAGTTACACGGTTGATTGCAACCAAGCGATCCTTAAGTACTTCTTCGTTATTTACCTTTACTTTATCCATTGCCATAATCGTTTAAAATTTAAGACCACCATTACGAGCACCGTCAGCCAACTGCTTTACGCGACCGTGGTAGAGATAACCGTTACGGTCGAAAACTACTGACTCAACGCCAGCAGCCTTTGCCTTCTCTGCGATGAGCTCGCCAACCTTGGTTGCCTGCTCCTGCTTAGGCATCTTCTCCAAACCGAGTGAAGAAGCTGATGCAAGTGTAGTGCCTGTCAAATCATTAATAACCTGAGCGTAAATCTGCTTGTTAGAGCGGAATACACTGAGACGTGGACGCTCAGCTGTTCCGTTAACATTCTTGCGAATGCGGAACTTTATCTTAATTCGTCTTTCTACTTTCTTTGTTGTCATAATCGTAAATAATTAAAATTACTTAGCTGAAGCACTCTTACCAGACTTTCTGCGAATAACTTCACCCTTGAAGAGAATACCCTTACCCTTATAAGGCTCAGGCTTGCGGAAAGAACGAATTTTTGCACAAACGAGTCCCAACAACTGCTTGTCGCATGACTCCAATGTCAAGATTGGGTTCTGGTTTCTTTCAGACTTAGTCTCAACCTTAATCTCCTTAGGCAACTGGATGAAAATAGGGTGAGTGTAACCCAAAGCGAACTCGATCAAGTTGCCCTGGTTAGAAACACGATAACCAACACCTACCAATTCCAAAACCTTTGTATAACCAGCGCTAACGCCAACAACCATGTTGTGAACGAGAGAGCGATACAAACCGTGGAAAGCCTGCTTCTGCTTAACATTTACAGGACTATTTTCATCGATTTCAAAGCTAATCTGACCATCTGCGTTGATAAACTTGATAGATGGATCAATCCACTGAGAAAGTTCACCCTTAGGGCCCTTTACTGTACAAACGTGTGAATCGTTGTCATAGTTTACAGTAACACCTGCAGGGATACTAATTGGCAATTTTCCTATTCTAGACATATAAAAGCCTCCAATTAATAAATATAGCAAAGAACCTCGCCACCGATCTTAAGATCAGAAGCCTCTTTGTCTGTCATTACACCTTTGGATGTAGATAAGATAGCAATACCTAATCCGTTAATAACTCTTGGCATGTCCTTGTAACCAGTGTACTTACGCAAACCTGGAGTTGACACGCGCTTCAAACACTTGATAGCGTTTTGCTTTGTAGTTGGGTTGTACTTCAAGGCAACCTTGATTGAGCCCTGAGGACCATCCTCTACAAACTTGTAGTTGAGGATGTAACCTTTCTCGAAGAGGATCTTTGTAATCTCTTTCTTCAAGTTAGACGCAGGAACTTCTACAACACGGTGATGAGCCATGATTGCGTTTCTGAGTCTTGTCAGATAATCTGCTATTGGATCTGTCATAAAATATAAATGTTTAATTAATCGGGACTACCCCGACAATATTAAATAATAAAAAATTCCTTGCCTGTAAAGATTACCAGCTTGCCTTCTTAACACCTGGAATCAAACCTGCAGAAGCCATCTCACGGAACTGGATACGTGAAAGACCGAACTGGCGGATATAACCCTTTGGACGACCAGTGATCTTGCAACGGTTGTGAAGACGGATAGGGTTTGCATTCTTAGGGATAGCCTGAAGCTTACGAGCTGCCTCGTATGCTTCGGCTGGATCATTAGAAGTTGCAATAATCTTTTTCAGAGCTTCGCGCTTCTCAGCGTAACGAGCTACAAGCTTTGCACGCTTAATCTCGCGAGCTTTCATTGATTCTTTTGCCATATCTCTTAATCTTTATTTGCGTTCTTGAATGGAAGACCGAATGCCTTCAGAAGAGCAAAACCTTCCTCGTCTGTCTTGGCAGTTGTTACGAAGGTGATGTTCATACCCTGAATACGGTCAATCTCATCGATGTTGATCTCTGGGAAGATGATCTGCTCTGTGATACCCAATGTGTAGTTACCACGGCCATCGAACTTGCTCTCAATACCCTTGAAGTCGCGGATACGAGGAAGAGAAACACGAACGAGCTTCTCCAAGAACTCGTACATACGCTCACGACGCAATGTTACCATAACACCGATAGGCATCTTCTTACGAAGCTTGAAGTTTGCGATATCCTTCTTAGAATATGTAGCAACAGCCTTCTGACCGGTGATAGCAGTAATCTCGTTGATAGCTACGTCAACAATCTTCTTGTCCTGTGTAGCGTCACCGAGACCCTGGTTGATGACAATCTTCTTCAAAACTGGAATCTCCATTGCTGAAGAATAGTTGAACTGCTTCTGAAGAGCAGGAGCGATTGTCTCCTTATATACTTTCTTTAACTGTGCTGTATCCATTACTTGATTTCCTCCCCTGACTTTTTAGCGATGCGAACAACGTTTTTACCCTCATGCTTGATAGCAACGCGAGTAGCCTTGCCACTCTTAGGATCGATCAAACTCAAATTTGAGATATGAATAGGAGCCTCCTGCTTTACGATGCCACCCTGAGGATTCTGTGCAGATGGCTTAGTGCTCTTAGATACCATGTGCACACCCTCTACGATGGCACGGTTCTCGTCAACGAGGACCTTGAGCACCTTACCAGTCTTGCCCTTATCAGCACCGGCAATAACGATAACGGTATCGTCTTTCTTAATATGTAACTTACTCATTACTTTATACTTTTAAAATATTAAAGAACCTCAGGTGCCAAAGAAACGACTTTCATATTAACTGCACGAAGCTCACGAGCAACAGGGCCGAAGATACGGCTACCACGAAGCTCACCTGCATTGTTGAGCAATACACAAGCGTTATCGTCGAAACGGATATATGAACCGTCTGCACGACGAATCTCCTTCTTTGTGCGAACAATCAAAGCCTTTGATACTGCACCCTTCTTCAAATCACTTGATGGGATAACGTTCTTGACAGCAACGACAATCACGTCACCAACGCTAGCGTAACGACGGCCTGTACCACCGAGAACTCGAATGCAAAGAGCCTCGCGAGCACCGCTGTTATCACATACTGTAAGTCTTGATTCTGCCTGTATCATAATTACTTAGCTTTTTCTACAATTTGTACTAATCTCCATCTCTTTGTCTTAGACAGAGGACGAGTCTCCATGATCATAACTGTATCACCTACGTTAGCCTCATTGTTCTCGTCATGTGCATGGTACTTCTTTGTCTTCTGGACAAACTTACCATAAATAGGGTGCATCTCCTTGAACTTAGCTGCAATAACAATGGTTTTATCCATCTTGTTGCTGATAACAACACCCTGTCTTACTTTTCTTAAATTTCTTGTTTCCATCTGGACCATTATTATTTGTTAAGTTCTCTCTGACGAAGTTCAGTTTTCATACGTGCGATATCACGACGAGCAACCTTAATCTCTGATGGATTCTCAAGTGGAGTTACGTTGTGGTTGATCTTCTTCTTGTTCAAAGCGTCAACTGCTGCCTCCAACTTCTCAACCAATTCCTTGGTCTCGATATTTTTAATTTCTGCAATCTTCATAATTAAGCGTTTTTATCGTAATCACGTCTAACAATAAACTTAGTCTTCACAGGAAGCTTCTGAGCGCAAAGACGGAGTCCCTCCTTTGCAATGTCGAAGCTTACACCCTCTACTTCGAAGAGAATACGACCTGGTGTAACAGGTGCAACCCATCCTGCTGGATCACCCTTACCTTTACCCATTCGGACATCGGCTGGCTTACGAGTGATTGGCTTATCAGGGAAAATGCGAATCCAGACCTGGCCCTGACGGTTCATATAGCGGTTCAATGCCACACGAGCTGCCTCAATCTGACGGCTATCGATCCACTTTGACTCAAGAGTCTTGATGCCGAAAGAACCGAATGCCAATTGTGTACCTCTGTGAGCGTTGCCCTTATTGCCACGACCATCTTGAGGTCTTCTATATTTTACTCTTTTTGGCTGTAACATGATAGCTTTCTAAATTTTAACGGTTATTGTTTCTTTTACGATTACCACCACGGTTGTTAGAGCGGCCGTTACCACGGTTGTTGCTCTTGTTGTCCTGTGAGAAGTTTGGAGTAAGATCAGCCTTACCATAAACCTCACCACGGCAAATCCATACCTTGATGCCAAGCAAACCTACCTTGGTAAGTGCCTCGCACTGGCAGTAGTCGATGTCTGCACGGAATGTATGGAGAGGTGTACGACCTTCCTTGTACATTTCCTTACGTGCCATTTCAGCACCGTTCAGACGACCTGTAATCTGAATCTTGATACCCTCAGCACCAGCACGCATAGTGTTAGCAACTGCCATCTTGATAGCGCGACGATAAGCAATCATGTGCTCAATCTGGCTCGCGATGTTCTTACCTACGATGGTAGCATCAAGCTCAGGCTTCTTAACCTCGAAGATGTTGATCTGAATATCTTTCTTATAAAGCTTCTTCAACTCTTCCTTCAACTTATCTACATCCTGACCACCTTTACCAATGACAATACCTGGACGGGCTGTGCAAATAGTAATGGTAACAAGCTTCAATGTACGTTCGATAACGATACGAGAAACACTTGCCTTAGCAAGACGCTCGTTAAGATACTTACGGATTTTCTGATCCTCTACGAGGTTGTCACCGAAGTTCTTACCACCGAACCAATTTGAATCCCAACCACGGATTACACCAAGTCGGTTACTAATCGGATTAACTTTCTGTCCCATTCTACTTAATTATTTTTCGTCATTAGTTTTTGCATCAACAAAGAGAGTAACATGGTTAGAACGCTTACGGATTCTATAACCACGACCCTGTGGTGCAGGTCTCATACGTTTCATTGTAACGCCTTCGTCAACGAAGACCTTACTGATATAAAGCTCACCGTCTTCAGCCTTGCGATTATTCTTTGCCTCCCAGTTAGCGATAGCTGAACGAAGTAATTTCTCAACGTCAGCAGATGCCTGCTTCTTAGAGAAGCGAAGTACTCCGAGTGCACGGTTAACCTCCATACCACGAATCATGTCTACTACATAGCGCATCTTACGTGGAGAAGAAGGAACGCCTACCAACTTAGCGAAGTACAAGTTTTTACGGGCTTCTTTCAATTTCTCAGCCGCAATATGTTTTCTTGCTCCCATTATTTACTTAAATTTTTAAATGGTTTAACCCTTAGCTTACTTTCTGTTACCAGAGTGACCGCCAAAGCGACGTGTTGGAGCGAACTCTCCAAGCTTGTGGCCAACCATATTCTCTGTAACATAAACAGGGATAAATTTATTACCGTTATGAACTGCAACAGTATGTCCTACGAAATCAGGAGATATCATTGAAGCTCTAGCCCATGTCTTAACAACATTCTTCTTGCCACTCTCGTTCATAGCGAGAATCTTCTTCTCGAGAGAAACGTTGATGTATGGACCCTTTTTAAGTGAACGACTCATAATTTACTCTTTATTTTTTGTTAGCTCTTTCGATAATATACTTGTTAGAAAGCTTCTTAGGTGCGCGAGTCTTAAGACCCTTAGCGTACAAGCCCTTACGTGAACGTGGGTGACCACCACTCTGGCGACCTTCACCACCACCCATTGGGTGATCAACAGGGTTCATAACAACACCACGGTTGTGTGGACGACGACCCAACCAGCGAGAGCGACCAGCCTTACCAGACTGCTCAAGTGCGTGGTCTGAGTTACCAACACTACCAACTGTAGCCTTACAAGCACTCAAAATCTGGCGTGTTTCACCAGAAGGGAGCTTAATTACACAATAACTGCCCTCACGAGAAGTCAACTGAGCAAAATTACCAGCCGAACGAACCAACAAAGCACCCTGACCAGGACGCAACTCGATGTTGTGGATCACTGTACCTACAGGGATGTTTGCCAAAGGAAGACAGTTACCAATCTCAGGAGCAGCTTCTGCACCTGACATCAAAGTAGCGCCTACCTGAAGTCCGTTAGGAGCAATAATGTAACGTTTTTCACCATCAGCGTAGTAAAGCAACGCGATACGAGCCGAACGGTTTGGATCGTACTCGATTGTCTTAACAACTGCTGGAACACCATCTTTCTCACGTTTGAAGTCGATTAAACGATACTTCTGCTTGTGACCACCGCCAATGTAGCGAACGGTCATCTTACCGGTGTTGTTTCGACCGCCGGTAGAACGCTTACCGTAAACGAGAGACTTCTCTGGCACGGATGCAGTAATATCCTCGAACGTGCCAATAACCTTGTGTCTTTGACCCGGAGTAACCGGTTTTAATTTACGTACTGCCATTTTTTATTTTAAATATTGCTGTAAAAATCAATTGTATCGCCCTCCTTCAGAGTAACGATTGCCTTCTTGAACGCATTCTTCTGACCCTTAACAAGACCTGCCTTAGTGTAACGAGCAGAGCGCTTGCCAGCGTAACGAATTGTGTTCACGTCAACTACTGTAACATTATACAGACTCTCAACTTCCTTCTTAATCTCGAGCTTATTAGCCTCAGGACGAACAACGAAGCCATAGCGGTTAGGCTGCTTGTCTGTAATCTTGGTCATCTTCTCAGTAACCAATGGTTTGATAATAAATGCCATATTCTAATATCTCCTTTTTACTTTGTTAAGATCTGGTCGATAGTCTCAAGCGACTTCTCAGTAATCACTACTACATCAGCGTTCAAAACTTTGTACGAATTGACGTTAGATGCGAGGATAACCTCAGCGCGCTGTAAGTTACGTGCAGACAAATATACGTTTTTATTTGATTCTGGCAAAACAAAGAGTACCTTTTTGCCCTCGATTTTAAGATTCTTAAGAACACTTAAGAATTCTTTAGTCTTTGGAGCCTCAAAAGTGAAATCTTCCAACATCACGATTGCGCTCTCCTGAGCCTTATAAGACAAAGCAGACTTACGAGCAAGAATCTTTACCTTCTTGTTGAGCTTGAAGCGGTAATCACGTGGCTTAGGACCAAATACGCGAGCACCACCTACGAGTACAGGTGAGTTAATATCACCACGGCGAGCACCGCCGCCGCCCTTCTGACGACCAAGCTTACGAGTAGAACCGCTCATCTCGCTTCTCTCCTTAGACTTAGCTGTACCCTGACGCTGGTTAGCGAGATACTGCTTTACGTCGAGGTAGAGAACGTGATCGTTAGGCTCAATGCCGAAGACTGCATCATTAAGAGCTACCTTGCGGCCGGTCTCCTGACCTTTGATATCTAATACGCTAACTTCCATTATTTCTCAATTAAAACAGTTGAACCTTTGCATCCAGCGAAAGAACCCTTAACGATAAGGAGATTCTGCTCTGGAATTACCTTTAACACCTGAAGGTTCTGAGTTGTTACTCTATCACCTCCCATTTGGCCGCCCATGCGCATACCCTTGAATACCTTTGCAGGGTAAGAACATGCACCAATAGATCCCGGCTTGCGAGCGCGGTCATCCTGACCATGAGTAGACTGACCTACACCACCGAATCCGTGACGCTTAACAACGCCCTGGAAGCCTTTACCCTTTGATGTACCAATTACGTCAACGAACTTGCAGCCGTTGAAGATATCAACTGTAATGGTGTCACCGAGGTTGTACTCCTCATCAAACTTGAACTCGGCCAAGTGCTTCTTAGGTGTTGTGCCTGCCTTCTTGAAGATTCCCATCATAGGCTGAGAAGTGCGATTCTCCTTAGCCTCGCCGAAACCTAACTGATAAGCCTTGTAACCATCCTTCTCTACGGTCTTAACCTGGGTTACAACACAAGGACCTACTTCGATAACAGTGCACGGAATATTCTTACCGTCGGCACTGAAAACGGATGTCATTCCGATTTTTCTTCCAATTAATCCTGGCATTTCAATTTAATTTTTAATAATTAGACTTTGATTTCTACTTCTACACCACTTGGCAATTCAAGCTTCATCAAGGCATCAACGGTCTTAGCTGTTGAGCTGTAGATGTCGATGAGACGCTTGAAATCTGAGAGCTGGAACTGCTCGCGAGACTTCTTGTTAACGAAAGTACTGCGGTTTACAGTAAAAATACGCTTGTGTGTTGGCAATGGAATAGGACCGCTAACGATAGCGCCTGTTGCCTTAACAGCCTTCACAATCTTCTCAGCTGACTTGTCAACCAACTGGTGGTCGTAAGACTTCAGCTTAATTCTGATTTTCTGACTCATTTTTAAAATTAAGTTATTATTAATATGAATTATTTTAGTCTAATGGAAGAAGAGGTACGCTGCTTAAGAGTCATTCGCTAAGCAGCGCCTCATCTTACCGTTATTCTTTTTTATTAAAGGAGTTCTGCGTGACCCTTAACCTCCTCCAACACTGCCTTAGCGATTGCTGAAGAAAGAGGTGCGTGGTGATCATACTCCATAGAGCTTGTTGCACGACCTGAAGTGATAGTACGCAAAGCTGTTACATAACCGAACATCTCGGCCAATGGAACCATAGCCTTTACGATACGAGCACCGCTACGGCCTTCCTCCATACCCTGAACGAGACCACGGCGCTTGTTCAAGTCACCGATTACATCACCCATATTCTCTTCTGGAGTAACAACCTCTACCTTCATGATAGGCTCCATCAAAACAGGACCTGCCTTAGGGCAAAGTACCTTGAATGCCTGATGTGCTACCAACTCGAATGACAACTGGTCAGAGTCAACTGGGTGGAAGCTACCATCGGTCAAAGTTACCTTCAAACCTGTCATTGGGAAGCCACCGAGCACACCATTTGACAAGCAGTCAGCGAAGCCCTTCTGTACTGATGGGATGAATTCCTTAGGAACGTTACCACCCTTAACCTCGTTGATGAACTGCAAGTCGCCCTCCTTGTAATCCTCGTCCTTAGGACCGATGGTTACATCGATACAAGCGAACTTACCACGACCACCAGACTGCTTCTTGTAAGTCTCACGGCTCTGAGCTGTCTTAGTGATAGCCTCCTTATAGTTAACCTGAGGCTTACCCTGGTTACACTCAACCTTGAACTCACGCTTCAAACGGTCGATGATGATATCCAAGTGGAGCTCACCCATACCAGAGATGATAGTCTGACCGCTCTGCTCATCTGTACGAACTGTGAAGGTTGGGTCCTCCTCAGCCAACTTTGCGAGACCGTTATCCATCTTAGCGATGTCTGCCTGGCTCTTTGGCTCAACTGCGATAGAAATCACAGTATCAGGGAATGTCATAGACTCCAATACGATTGGGTGATCCTCATCACAGAGTGTATCACCTGTACGGATATCCTTGAAACCTACACCTGCACCGATATCACCAGCGTCGATAGACTCCATTGGAATCTCCTGCTTAGAGTTCATCTGGAACAGACGGCTGATACGCTCGCGCTTGCCAGAACGTGGGTTGTAAACGTAAGAACCAGCAACAACCTTACCTGAGTAAACACGGAAGAACACCAAGCGGCCCATGAATGGGTCGGTAGCAATCTTAAATGCGAGAGCAGATGTTGGCTCATCCTCAGATGGCTTACGATCCTCTTCCTCCTCAGTATCAGGGTTAGTACCGATGATATTTGGAGTATCCATTGGTGAAGGCAAGAATGCACATACATAGTCGAGCAATGGCTGAACACCCTTGTTCTTGTATGAAGAACCGAGCAACATTGGGCAGCACTCCATAGCACAGCAACCCTTGCGGATAGCAGCGAGGAGCTTCTCCTCTGGAATATCCTTACCATCGAGGTAAAGCTCCATAACCTCGTCATCGAAGTTAGCAGCACCCTCGAGGAGCTTATCACGCCACTCAGCAGCCTCATCAGCCAAGTCAGCAGGAATATCCTCTACATCATACTCAGCACCCATAGTCTCATCGTGCCAGAGAATAGCCTTCATCTTGATCAGGTCAACTACACCCTTGAAGTTCTCCTCAGCACCAATAGGAATCTGAATAGCAATAGGATTAGCACCCAAGATATCCTTCATCTGCTGTACTGTCTCAAAGAAGTTAGCACCAGAACGGTCCATCTTGTTTACATAACCGATACGAGGTACATTGTACTTGTCAGCCTGGCGCCATACTGTCTCTGACTGTGGCTGTACACCGTCAGCTGCAGAATATGTAGCAACAGCACCATCGAGTACACGGAGTGAACGCTCAACCTCAGCAGTGAAGTCAACGTGTCCCGGAGTATCGATCAAGTTGATCTTATAAGACTTACCGAGATAGTTCCAGTTACAAGTTGTAGCTGCAGAAGTGATAGTAATACCACGCTCCTGCTCCTGGGCCATCCAGTCCATTGTAGCAGCACCATCGTGTACCTCACCGATCTTATGAGTCTTACCTGTGTAGAACAAGATACGCTCAGATGTTGTTGTCTTACCGGCATCGATGTGCGCCATGATACCGATGTTACGTGTCAAATGTAAATCGCGATTTGCCATTTTCTTTTAAACCTATTTTATAAATTAAATTAGAATCTGAAGTGAGCAAATGCACGGTTAGCCTCAGCCATACGATGCATATCCTCCTTGCGCTTGAATGCGCCACCCTGGTTGTTGTAAGCATCCATAATCTCTGCAGCGAGCTTATCTGCCATAGTCTTACCACCACGCTTGCGAGCGAAGATAATAAGATTCTTCATAGAGATACTCTCCTTGCGATCAGGACGAATTTCTGTAGGAACCTGGAAGGTTGCACCACCAATACGGCGGCTCTTAACCTCAACCTGTGGAGTAATATTGTCGAGAGCCTGCTTCCAAATCTCAAGTGCAGACTTCTCCTCGTTAGCCATCTTAGCCTTTACGGTATCGAGTGCATTGTAGAAAATCTCATAAGATGTATTCTTCTTACCATCATACATCAAATGATTTACGAATTTAGAGACCTTCTGGTCATTGAAGACTGGATCTGGGAGGATCACTCTCTTCTTTGGTTTTGCTTTTCTCATTTTTTAATCGAAAAATTTAAATTCTGCATGGGGCTGTATATCGTTCTTCAACACTCGCACCCGAGTATTTACTCAACCTGTTACTTCTCCAGCAAAACGTTTAATAAAAATAATCTTTTACCTAAACTCTCGACCTTCTCCGACCGTGAGTTTTCGGATTTGTTTTTAATTTTGTCCGGATTAGAATTACTTCTTTGCCTTTGGACGCTTAGCACCGTACTTAGAACGACGCTGTGTGCGGTTTGCAACACCTGCGGTATCAAGAGTACCACGAACGATGTGATAACGTACACCTGGGAGGTCCTTAACACGACCACCGCGAACCAACACGATTGAGTGCTCCTGCAAGTTGTGACCCTCTCCTGGGATGTAAGAGTTAACCTCCTTAGAGTTTGTCAAACGAACACGGGCAACCTTACGCATTGCCGAATTAGGCTTCTTTGGAGTTGTTGTGTAAACACGAACACAAACACCACGACGCTGAGGACATGAATCCAAAGCTGGTGACTTGCTCTTGTCTACCAAAACTCGTCTGCCTTTTCTTACTAACTGTGAAATAGTAGGCATAATTTTACTTTTTAATTTATTATTTTATTTTTATTATTGTCTTATTTCCGTATAAGCCACCACCTTATGGGGCTTTTCGGGGTGCAAAGTTACGACTTTTTCGGCAAACTACCTAAATATTAAGGAGACTTTTAAAAAACGAGGGCTAGTTTTAACTTTATATAACTATTAAAAACAAATATTATAAAGAAAAAGCGGCTTTTAGCAGGAAATTTAGTCTTAGTATGTATGTGGTTATGCATTAAGCCTCACCTTTTGGTGTGCCAAATGGAGCGATAGTACGCTCTGGCTCGTCTGCCAACTTAATCTTACCGAAAGCCTGCTCGTAGTTATAAACATTGCTCTGCAATGCCTGGAGCAAACGCTTGGCATGCTCAGGTGCCATGATGACACGGCTCTTGATCTGAGGTGCTGGCATTCCTGGAAGTGCACATGCGAAATCCAAGATGAAGTCTGAACTAGAATGAGTAATCAGTGCCAAGTTAGAGTATGTACCCTCTGCTACTTCTGGGCTGATGCCCATCTGGAACTGATTCTGCTGCTGTTGATTATTTTTATTTTCTTCCATAATTTTATTAAGTTAATAGGATTAAACTTTAAATGATAGTGCAAATTTACACATAATATCTGAAAAAAAAGAATAATTTGCCAATTATTTCGTGTTAAAAGTCCTTTCACACTAAAATGCTTCTAATACAAAGACATAAGCTTAGCGTGAAAGGACTTTTGAAATACAATTTCTTTTTTATCTGAAGAACCGGTCTATCAGAAACGGCTCTTTTCTGCATTACCAGCACCAGAACCCTTATACTTTCTATGACCAGAATTGAATTTATAGACCACCCTGACACCAATTTCACGGGCACTATTATAACTATCCTTCGTCAAGGTTGCATGGTCGCCATACATGGTCCATTGGTCTTTCTGACTTCTGAAGATATCATCAGCATAGAAATTAACAGTCAAGGCTTCATCAAAGAATGTCTTAACCATTCGCATAGAGGCAAAATAACCAGAGCGATACCGGCGGAAGGCATTATAGGATGTCGTATTGGCATGAAGGGTCACCCATGAAGTCCAAGTAGAGCTCAACTTAAACTGGTTGTTCCATGTAATACCCAAGGCAGGCTTCGACAAACCACGAGGAGCACCATATTTTTCCGCATCAAAAAAAGGCTTCTGAAAGAAGACTTGCCATGTAGGCTGATACCAATCGAACTTGGGAGCAGCTATGACATACGCTGTCATCGTCTGCTTGCTGGAAAAGTTCATATTCCTCAAGAAGGCTATATCCTGATGTTTATAAAGGGTAGCATACCAGATGATGGGATTGTCCTCATAAAGATACTCCACACCAAACGAAATCCAGTCGCACATCACATCCAATGATACATCATGAGCAATGGTAGGACGAAGATAAGGATCGCCACCTTCATACATATAGCGATTATCATACTGCACCTCATTGCGCAAGGAACTATAAGAAGGACGCTTTGTCTTGCAGGTATATGCCAGAGATGCAGCCCATGGTTTCTTATTCCATGACAGGGTCAGGTTGGGAAACCAATTGCTATAATTTCTGCTAGGCTCTTCTTCATACTTTCCGAAAGAATAATACTTGGCAGACACATACTCGTATCTCAATCCTGCATCCATTGAAAACGAGCCTAAAGGATATGAAAAGGCAAGAAATCCCGCCCAATTATTTTCCTTCATATCGGTAGAAGCATCCGCCACAATGCCTTCCGCATTGCTATATTCTCCGCTACTGTGGGTATGGCTCACTTCGCTTCCTAACTCCAACTGCCCCTTGGCTATGGGATAAGAAAGAACCAGTTTGCCTGCAAGCAACTGATTATGGCGGCGACTCGCAGTATGGATTTCCCGATTTTCCAATACGGTAGCCTCTTCTGTTTCCAACATATCCCGCCCAGTTTTTTGCCAGAGATAGGTTCCATTAAAATCTACTCCCAGTTTATTGACCTTTCCCACATAGTAAGCATTTAACTCATGGGTAGGACCACCTATATCATCGGCCAATACTTTCTGTTTGATGATATCCACAGGTTGTCCCTCATTAAATATTTCCTGCTGTCCATCAGCATGCCCTTTCGCATAGGGTTCGCATTCTAAATCATAAGAAGCACCGATAGAGTTTTCATCATTGAGGTCATAATTGAAACCAAAGTTTACTTCTCCCATTGTATTGCGATAGGATAAGGGATCATACTGGTTTACGGTAACATTCTTCGTTCCTTCAATATGCTGAATTAGCGAAGTAGCCTCCTTATGCCCTCTTGTATATCCCCAAAGAGACCCAAACAAGTTGAGCTTTTCACTCTGATAATTGAGACTAAGCTGTTCTGACCCTCCCAGATATCCATTATACCATACCATGGAATTCAAGGATTCACTCACCCCTTCGCCCTGCTTCTTGACGGTTCGGATACGTATGACAGAGCTAACCGTGGCATCATATCTGGCACCAGGCGAAGTAATGATTTCCACATTCTTGATGGCATCAGACTTCAGGCGCTGCAATTCCCTGGAATCTCTCACCTGTTTATTGTTGATATATATAATAGGTGTACCCTTGCCATAAACGCTGATGACATCGGTACTACTTACATTGATGCGAGGTAATTGTCGGAGTACATCAACGGCATCTCCTACTTTTGACAAATCAGAATGCTGTATGTCTATGAGCATTCCTTCACGTCCCATCTTGAAAGAGGGCAACTTCGCCTTCACCGTAACACCATTGATATGCATGGTACTCTCCTTCAACACCACATTTCCGACTTTTCCCACATTATATATATTATATAAGGTGTGATAACCCACGCAACTTACTTTGGCGAGAACCTTCTTCATGCCACAAGGTATCACGAAATTGCCGCTGGCATTGGTCACACCACCTGTGAGAAAGGAAGAATCCCTGGGATTGAGCAAAGCCACATTGGCAAACTCCACTGGTCGATGACGTTCATCAATCACCCGTCCCATCAATTTAGTAGGTTCCTTTTGGGTACATTCCACGAATATCAAGCTATCCTCTATCGTAGCCTTCATCGGATAAAATCCAAAGACCCGCCCCAAAGCTTCCTGCAAATCGAGATTACGGAAAGAGGTAGTGACGGTGAAATCTTCCAGTTCATTATAGATAAAACTGATTTTATATCGACGGGTAGCCTTGTCTAAATCCTTCAGAACTTCAGACATGGAACGGTTGTTATAGCTTCGAGAGATGCGCTGTCCAAACGATGCCTGTACCAACAGACACATCAGGAAAGCGAACATATATTTCTTCATATTTTTTATATTGATTTGATACATATTACAAATAAGCCAACTTGCAAACAGACCTGTCAGCGACAGGATTATTCTACAACAAGTTGCTCATTGTCCAAAGAGAGAATTATCTGTTGTGAATGATTCAATTCATCCACTACACTCTGCAGACAGTTCTCGCTGTTCCATTCATAATAGAAACGAAGCTGCTTGGCTTCCTGGTTCTGGAACACAATCTTCACTCCATAATACTCTGCCATTTCTCCGAGCATCGTTTCTAAGGAAACATTGTCGAAAGTCTTATGCACAATTTCCTTTTTGACATCAGTTGACGTAGCTTTATCACTGACAACAGCAGTATTTGTAAAGGATGCTACTTTTACCTGAGACGTATCCCCTGCCAATGTTTCTTCTACCTGACGATGCGAACTGAATGTATGAATGGCAGCAAAGGCGATACCAGACAGCAAACATACACCAATAAAGGAAGCTGCGAGTTTGTGCCAATCAAAACGGGACTTCACTACCGGATGCTGTTCTGCAAACAATTGCCATTCCTTGTCTACATCCAAATCTTTCTCCGTCGCTTCCTTATCAAAAGCCATACGCATCTCCATCATTGTGAGATAGGTCTGGCGAGATTCCTCATCTTGAAGAATCTCCTTAATCTGAGACTCAGAATAATGCTCTGGGTGCTCAATCATGTCGATTACCTGTGTTAACTTATCCATTGTTCTTGGGATTAAAATGTTCTTTTATTCGTTTGATGCCTTGAGCAAGATGCTTATAGACGGCAGCCTCACTGATGCCTAACTCTTCAGAGATATCACGATAAGTGAGCTTTTGGCAATAATGCATATTGACTACCCGACGTGTTTGGAGCGTCAATTCCCGGTCTATAAAACGAAGCATCTGATCAGCCTTGCTCATCTCATGGTCTATCTCGCGAATGATTCGGTTTTCATCATACACGATATCTACCGCATGATCCACCTTAAGACCAGCCTTGACCTTTTCATGAAGGGTCATCTTTCTGAGAGAATTCAAACATCGGTTCCGAGTAAGAACGACAAAGTAACCTTCCGTACTATTGGGCGGAATCCGCAGCTTTCCACTAAGCATATCTGCAAAAATATCGCTCACCACATCCCTTGCGGTCTCTTCATCCCCTAGAATCATCCTCGAAACGAGAAACATCTTTGAATAATGCTGGCGAAAAAGTTGTTCTATCTTTTCCATTTCTATTTTTATCTGTATTGTTTGTCCCAAGAACACATCAAGGTATCAAATTCCCAACCCCAAAAGAAGAAAAAATATTAAAAAGTTGATTTGATATCATCAACAGGCAGGCAATATAAAGAAAAGAGCCATAGATGATGACTCACCTATGGCTCTTATACCTTATTATATATATGTTACTCTACCCTACAGATTAGTCCACGATTGGAGAATCTGCATAGTCGAGTACATTCTTTCTGTTAGCCTGCATGCGCTCGTACTCTTCCTTAGAACCAACAACAAGCTTCTCCCACTGGCGGAGACCGGTACCTGCTGGAATCAAGTGACCGCAGATAACATTCTCCTTCATTCCCTCAAGGTAATCTACCTTACCACGAATAGCAGCCTCGTTCAAGACCTTAGTGGTCTCCTGGAAGGAAGCGGCACTCATGAAGCTCTTAGTACCAAGAGCGGCACGGGTAATACCCTGGAGAATCTGAGTAGATGTTGCAGCTACGGCATCACGAACCTGAACAAGCTTCATATCGCGACGCTTCAATGCTGAGTTCTCATCACGCAACTTACGGGCTGTGATGATCTGACCAGGCTTGAGCTCAGTGCTATCACCAGCATTGGTAACAACCTTCTTACCCCAGATACGGTCATTCTCCTCAGCGAAGTCGAGCTTATCAACCAACTCCTGCTCCAAGAATGTAGTATCACCTGGATCATCAATACGAACCTTACGCATCATCTGACGAACAACCACCTCGAAGTGCTTATCGTTGATAGCCACACCCTGGAGACGGTAAACGTCCTGAATCTGGTTAACGATGTACTCCTGAACAGCAGTAGGACCCATAATAGCGAGGATATCGCCTGGAGTTACACTACCATCAGAAAGAGGAGTACCAGCACGTACGGCATCATGCTCCTGTACCAGGATCTGCTTAGAGAGTGATACGAGATACTTCTTCTGGTCGCCAGTCTTAGAGGTTACGATGATCTCACGGTTACCACGCTTTACCTTACCCATAGTTACCTCACCATCGATTTCAGATACGACAGCTGGGTTAGATGGGTTACGAGCCTCAAGAAGCTCGGTTACACGTGGAAGACCACCGGTGATATCACCAGCACCACCTACGGCACGAGGAATCTTAACCAAGACCTCACCAGTCTTAATAGTCTGACCATCCTCTACAACGAGGTGACCACCTACAGGGAAGTTATATGTACCTACAATCTCACCGTTTGCATCAATAACATCACAAGAAGGAACCATCGCCTTATTCTTAGAATCGGTGATGATCTTCTCCTCCAAACCAGTAGTCTCATCGACCTCGGCACGGTAGGTCTGATCCTTCTGAACGTCATTGAACTTCAAGGTACCAGCGTACTGGCTAACGATAACGGCGTTGAATGGGTCCCAACGGGCAATCACAGTATCCTTCTCAACAACCTCACCCTCCTTGTGATACAAAGAAGAACCGTAAGGTACATTCAATGTAGCAAGAACGATGTTCGTATTTGGATCTACGAAACGGATTTCAGCCAAGTGGCTTACTACCTTCTCGCACTTGATATCGTTGCCTTCCTCATCTTCCTCTACGAATGGAACAGTGCTCAACTCATCAAACTCGATGCGAGACTTGTTCTTCGCAGCAATCTTAGCATTGGCAGCAGCGTTAGACGCAATACCACCGGCGTGGAAGGTACGGAGAGTAAGCTGAGTACCAGGCTCACCGATAGCCTGTGCAGCGATGACACCCACAGCCTCACCGAGCTGAACCATACGAGCTGTAGCCAAGTTACGTCCGTAACACTTCATGCAGACACCCTTCTTGCTCTCACAAGTGAGTACTGAACGGATCTCAACGCTCTCGATTGGTGACTCATCGATGATCTTAGCCTTAGCCTCTGTGATTTCCTCACCAGACTTAACGATCAACTCACCTGTTGTAGGGTGGATGATATCGTGTACAGATACACGACCCAAGATACGCTCATAGAGAGAAGAGATAATCTCATCACCATTCTTCAAAGCGGTGCAAACCAAGCCACGCAAGGTACCGCAATCCTCCTGAGTAATGATGACATCATGAGATACGTCAACAAGACGACGAGTCAAGTAACCAGCATCGGCAGTCTTCATCGCGGTATCAGCAAGACCCTTACGAGCACCGTGAGAAGCGATAAAGTACTCCAACACAGACATACCCTCCTTAAAGTTAGAAAGGATAGGGTTCTCAATAATCTGCGCACCTTCTGCACCAGCCTTCTGAGGCTTAGCCATCAAACCACGCATACCAGACAACTGCTTAATCTGATCCTTAGAACCACGGGCTCCAGAGTCAAGCATCATGTAAACGGCGTTGAATCCCTGATCAGCCTCAGTCATCTCCTTCATCAGGATATTACCCAAATCGGTATTTACGTGAGTCCACGCATCGATAACCTGGTTGTAACGCTCCTTGTTGGTGATGAAACCCATATTATAGTTGTTGGTGATTTCCTCAACCTCCTTGCGACCACGCTCTACGATCTCTTCCTTCTCTGGTGGGATGATGATATCGCCAAGGTTGAATGACAAACCAGCAACGTATGCCATACGATAACCCAGGTTCTTGATACCATCGAGGAAGGCACAAGCCTCTGCCATACCAACAGCCTTGATTACATTAGAAATCAAGCCGCGGAGTGTCTTTTTAGAGATAACGTCGTTGAAGAAGCCTACCTCATCAGGGATGATACCATTCACGATAACACGACCTACAGAGGTCTCAATCATACGCTTCTGGATCTTACCGTCAACCAAGTCGTCAACGATTACCTTAACCAAAGCATGGAGATCACAACGACCCTCATTACGAGCGATCAAAGCCTCCTCAGGACCATAGAATGTCAAGCCCTCGCCCTTAGCACCTGGACGAATCTTTGTAATATAGTAGAGACCAAGCACCATATCCTGAGAAGGAACGGTGATAGGCGCACCATTAGCAGGGTTCAAAATGTTGTGGCTCTGGAGCATCAGGATCTGAGTCTCCAAGATAGCCTCGTTGCTCAATGGAAGGTGAACAGCCATCTGGTCACCATCGAAGTCGGCATTGAACGCTGTACATGCCAATGGGTGCAACTGGATAGCCTTACCCTCGATCATCTTAGGCTGGAATGCCTGGATACCGAGACGGTGAAGTGTAGGGGCACGGTTCAACATAACCGGATGACCCTTCATCACATTCTCCAGAATATCCCAGATAACTGGCTCACGACGATCAACAATCTTCTTGGCACTCTTGACAGTCTTTACGATACCACGCTCAATCAACTTACGGATGATGAATGGTTTGTAAAGCTCTGCAGCCATCAACTTAGGAAGACCGCACTCGCCCATCTTCAACTCAGGACCTACAACGATTACCGAACGAGCAGAGTAGTCAACACGCTTACCCAACAAGTTCTGACGGAAACGTCCCTGCTTACCCTTCAATGAGTCAGAGAGAGACTTCAAAGGACGATTGCTCTCGCTCTTTACAGCAGAGCTCTTGCGTGAGTTGTCGAACAAGCTGTCAACAGCCTCCTGCAACATACGCTTCTCGTTACGGAGGATCACCTCAGGAGCCTTGATTTCAACCAATCGCTTCAAACGGTTGTTACGGATGATGACACGACGATAGAGATCATTCAAGTCTGATGTGGCAAAACGACCACCATCCAGTGGTACCAAAGGACGAAGCTCTGGAGGAGTAACAGGGATGATCTTCATCACCATCCACTCAGGCTTGTTGATTCCCTTGCTGGCACGGAAGCCCTCTACTACGTTCAAGCGCTTCAATGCCTCAGTCTTGCGCTGCTGGCTAGAGTCATTGTTGGCACGGTCGCGGAGCTCGTATGACAAAGAGTCGAGATCCACATTCTGCAACAACTGATAGATAGCCTCGGCACCCATCTTGGCAACGAACTTATTAGGATCTGTATCTTCCAGACGCTCGTTATCACCATTTGGGTCGTACTGATCAAGAATAGCCATGTACTCGTCCTCTGACAAGAGGTCGAGCTTATGAGAACCATTCAACTCAATGCCGTCAGCATCAGTCTTACCCTCGAGAATACCTGGCTGGATCACTACATACTTCTCGTAGTAGATAACAGCATCAAGCTTCTTGGTTGGCATACCGAGAAGGTAACCAATCTTGTTAGGGAGAGAACGGAAGTACCAAATGTGAGCCACTGGTACAACAAGCTCGATGTGACCAGAACGCTCACGACGAACCTTCTTCTCTGTAACCTCTACACCGCATCGGTCGCAGACGATTCCCTTATAACGGATACGCTTGTACTTTCCGCAGGCGCACTCATAGTCCTTGGTAGGACCAAAAATGCGCTCGCAGAAGAGACCATCACGCTCCGGCTTATATGTTCGATAATTAATGGTTTCAGGCTTAGTAACCTCACCATACGAATTTTCCAGGATCTCCTCTGGTGAAGCGAGACCGATGGTAATCTTCGTAAAATTATTCTTTACCTTTGTATCTTTTTTGAAAGCCATGTTTCTATATCTTAATTAGGGGTTCTCAAAATTAATCAAGTTTGATGCTCAAGCCAAGGCCGCGAAGTTCGTGGAGCAATACGTTGAGTGACTCAGGAATACCTGGTGTAGGCATTGGATCACCCTTCACGATTGCCTCGTATGCCTTGCTACGTCCTACAACATCATCTGACTTGATGGTCAGAATCTCCTGCAATACGTGGCTAGCACCGAATGCCTCGATGGCCCAAACCTCCATCTCTCCGAATCGCTGACCACCAAACTGTGCCTTACCACCAAGTGGCTGCTGAGTAATCAGAGAGTAAGGACCGATAGAACGTGCGTGCATCTTATCCTCAACCATGTGACCCAACTTCAAGAAGTAAGTCATACCAACGGTAGCTGGCTGGTCGAACTGCTCACCGGTCTCACCATCATAAAGGTAAGTAGAGCAGAAACGTGGAAGACCTGCCTTGTCTGTCCATACAGAGAGGTCCTCAAGATGAGCACCATCGAAGATAGGAGTAGCAAACTTAACACCCAACTTCTTACCTGCAGCACCCAGGATACACTCGAAGATCTGACCGAGGTTCATTCGAGAAGGCACACCCAATGGGTTCAATACCATATCTACTGGACGACCATCTGCCATGAATGGCATATCCTCAAGACGTACTACCTTAGAAACGATACCCTTGTTACCATGACGACCAGCAAGTTTATCACCAACCTGGATCTTACGCTTTTTAGCGATATAAACCTTAGCCATCTGGAGAATTCCTGATGGAAGTTCATCACCGATAGTGATAGCAAACTTGCGACGCTTCAACTCAGCATCGAGCTGCTTGTACTTGCGGATATAGTTCATGATCAGGCGCTGAATCAATGTATTGGTATGATCATCCTCTGTCCAACCATTAGACTGTACGCCATCATACTCCAGGTTCTTCAAAGCTGTTGTTGTGAACTTGCTACCCTTGGTGATGATCTCAGCACCAGAGTAATCCTTCACACCCTGAGAAGTCTTGCCCTCAGTCAAGGTGAGCAACTTATCAACCAAGATATCCTTCAAGTCGTCGTCCTTTGCCTCGTACTCCTCATCAATCTTGGCAAGGATAATCTTATCCTGCTTCTTAGACTCACGAGTCTTAACGGCACGGGAGAACAACTTCTTGTCGATAACAACACCACTCAATGATGGGTTAGCCTTCAATGAAGAATCCTTCACATCACCAGCCTTATCACCGAAGATGGCGCGGAGCAGCTTCTCTTCTGGTGAAGGATCGCTCTCACCCTTAGGTGAAATCTTACCAATCATAATATCGCCTGGCTCGATACGAGCACCAACGCGAACAATACCGTTATCATCAAGATCCTTGGTAGCTTCCTCGCTGACATTAGGAATATCAGAAGTGAACTCCTCAACACCACGCTTGGTCTCACGAACATCGAGTGAGTACTCATCAACGTGAACAGATGTCAAAACGTCATCGCGAACCATACGCTCTGAGATAACGACAGCATCCTCATAGTTGTAACCCTTCCAAGGAATGTAAGCTACGAGCAAGTTACGACCCAAAGCCAACTCACCGTTCTCTGTAGCATAACCCTCTGTCAGGATATCACCCTTCGTAACACGCTGACCCTTGTTACAGATAGGACGCAAGTCAATGGTCATATTCTGGTTGGTACGGCGGAACTTAGGAATGCGGTACTCCTTCAAGGCTGGCTCGAAGCTTACGAACTCATCATCCTCAGTACGATCGTAGAGGATACGGATGGTTGTAGCATCTACATACTCTATAACACCCTCACCCTCTGCAGTAATCATGGTACGAGAATCCTCGCACACCTGTTTCTCAAGACCAGTACCTACGATAGGTGCATCATTGTGAAGCAAAGGAACTGCCTGGCGCATCATGTTACATCCCATCAACGCACGGTGACCATCATCGTGCTCCAAGAATGGAATCAAACCTGCTGAAACAGATGCAATCTGCTGTGGGGAAACATCCACATAGTCAACCTCTGAAGGTGGAACAACAGGATAATCAGCATCCTGACGGCACTTAACTACGTCGCGGATAAATGCACCATCTTCTGTCAAAGGAGCATTACCCTGACCGATGATCTTAGCCTCCTCATCCTCAGCTGTCAAGTAAACAACATCATCGTTGTTCATATCAACCTTGCTATCGTTCACCTTACGGTAAGGAGTTACGATAAAGCCGAGGTCATTGATCTTTGCATACATACAGAGTGAAGAAATCAAACCGATGTTTGGACCTTCAGGACTCTCAATAGGACAAAGACGACCATAGTGAGTATAGTGTACGTCTCGAACCTCGAAACCAGCACGCTCACGAGACAAACCTCCAGGACCAAGGGCAGAAAGACGACGCTTATGGGTTACCTCAGCCAATGGGTTAGTCTGGTCCATGAACTGTGACAATGGGTTGGTACCAAAGAATGAGTTGATAACGCTAGAGATGGTCTTGGCATTGATCAAATCTGTTGGAGTGAACACCTCATTGTCGCGTACATTCATACGCTCACGGATAGTGCGGCTCATACGTGCCAAACCGATAGAGAACTGGTTAGCCAGCTGCTCGCCTACGGTACGAACACGACGGTTAGACAAGTGGTCGATATCATCGACAGTTGCACTTGAGTTGATGAGCTGAATCAAATATTTGATAATCTCGATGATGTCATCCTTAGTCAATACGCGGACATCAACATCAGTATCGAGACCTAATTTCTTATTAATACGGTAACGACCAACCTCACCCAAGTCATAACGCTTGTCAGAGAAGAACAAGTTCTGGAAAACTTCACGTGCACTTGCATCATCAGCAGGATCTGCATTACGCAACTGGCGATAGATGTAGTTCACAGCCTCCTTCTCAGAGTTACTTGGGTCCTTGGCCAAAGTATTGAAGATGATTGTGTACTTGCTGGCAGCATCTACATCCTTATGCAACAGCACAGAAGCAGCACCACTCTCTACAATCTCCTCAATATTGTCGGCAGTAAGTTCTGTCTCACGCTCCATGATCACCTCGTTACGCTCGATAGATACAACTTCACCTGTATCCTCATCAACGAAGTCCTCATTCCAGCTCTTCAAGACACGAGCAGCCAACTTGCGACCGATAGCAGCCTTCATATTCTTCTTGTTCACCTTCACCTCTTCAGCGAGATCGAAGATCTGGAGAATATCCTTATCCTGCTCATAACCGATGGCACGGAGCAAGGTAGTAACAGGCAACTTCTTCTTACGGTCAATGTAAGCATACATCACATTGTTGATGTCAGTAGCAAACTCAATCCAGCTACCCTTGAATGGGATGATACGTGCAGAATAAAGCACAGTACCATTGGCATGAACACCCTGTCCGAAGAACACACCAGGTGAACGGTGCAACTGAGAAACAACAACGCGCTCAGCACCATTGATGACGAATGTACCATTATCAGTCATGTAAGGGATTGTACCCAAGAATACATCCTGGATAAAAGTACCGAAGTCCTCATGATCAGGATCAGTACAATACAGTTTCATCTTAGCCTTCAAAGGTACGCTATATGTAAGACCACGCTCCAAGCACTCATCGATGGTGTAACGAGGAGGGTCAATATAGTAATCCAAGAACTCAAGAACGAAATTATTACGAGTATCGGTGATAGGGAAGTTCTCAGAGAACACCTTATACAAACCGTCATTCTTGCGTTCCTCAGGCGGAGTATCCAACTGTAAGAAGTCCTTAAAAGACTTTAACTGCACATCGAGAAAATCCGGATATGGATACGGATTATGCACGCTGGCAAAATTTACTCTGTTATCAACAATTTTTGTAGCCATTAGAAGTTATTAAATGGGGGTTTTATTAACATGATAATAAAAGACACAAAAAGGTTAGGACTCGCCTACTAGGAGAATCCTAACCATTATGTAAGAGATGTAATTAATCTAATTACTTGAGCTCTACCTTAGCACCAGCCTCTTCGATAGCCTTCTTAAGGTTCTCAGCCTCGTCCTTAGATACACCCTCCTTGATTGTAGAAGGAGCACCGTCTACGAGATCCTTAGCCTCTTTCAAACCGAGACCACAAGCCTCCTTAACTGCCTTAACAACCTGGAGCTTAGCGCCACCAACCTCAGCGAGGACTACGTCGAAAGAAGACTTCTCCTCAGCTGCAGCTGCACCACCAGCAGCAGGACCAGCAGCTACAGCTACAGCTGCAGCAGCAGGCTCGATGCCATACTCGTCCTTGAGGACTGTTGCCAACTCATTAACTTCCTTAACAGTAAGATTTACTAACTCTTCTGCAATAGCTTTGATATCTGCCATTTTATTCTAAAAATTTTATTTGTTTATACTATTAATATATGAAATGTTGTATTTACTCAGGACGCTCACCCAAAGTCTTAAGCACACCGTGAATAGTGTTGCCTCCTGACTGAAGAGCAGAAAGAACGTTCTTTGCTGGAGACTGCAGCAAAGCAACAATCTCTGCGATAACCTCGTTCTTGCTCTTGAGAGATGCGAGTTCAGCGAGCTTGTCAGCGCCTACATAGAAGCTTTCCTCAGCGTATGCTGCCTTCAATGATGGAACGCCTTCCTTCTCGTATTCCTTCAACAACTTAGCTGGTACGTTAGCTGTATTTGTGAACAATACTGCAGTAGTACCCTTCAAGCTGCCATAAAGCTCAGAGAAATCGATGTCTGAAGCCTCGAATGCCTTGTGGAGCAAGGTGTTCTTAACAACAACCATCTTAATCTCACTCTTAAAGCACTTGCGACGGAGATTGCTAGTCTTCTCAGCGTCCAATCCTGTAACATCTACAAGATAGAAGTGAGGGAATTCCTGAATCTTCTGTCCAAGTTCGGTGATGATAGTATCTTTAACTTCTTTCTTCATTTTACAAAACTTTTAGAGTTATTCAACTGATTTAGGATCAATCTTGATACCCTTACTCATAGTGCTTGAAATAAAGATACTCTTGATATATGTACCTTTAGCAGCAGCAGGCTTCAACTTGATAACTGTATTGATGAACTCCTTAGCATTTCCGTAGATCTGCTCAGGTGTCATGCTGACCTTACCGATTGATGTGTGGATAATACCAGCCTTATCAACCTTGAAGTCAATCTTACCTTGTTTAACTTCCTTAACTGCCTTAGCAACATCCATAGTTACAGTACCACTCTTAGGGTTAGGCATCAATCCACGAGGACCGAGAACACGACCCAAAGGACCAATCTTACCCATGCAAGATGGCATTGTGATGATGACATCAATATCTGTCCAACCACCCTTAATCTTCTCAACAAACTCGTCGAGACCTACGTAGTCAGCGCCTGCTTCCTTAGCAGCAGCTTCCTGATCAGGAGTACAGAGTGCGAGCACACGAGTAACCTTACCGGTACCGTTTGGCAATGAAACAACGCCACGAACCATCTGGTTAGCCTTACGTGGGTCAACACCTAAACGTACATCGACATCGAGAGATGCGTCAAACTTGGTAGTAGTAATCTCCTTTACCAACTCTGCAGCCTCTTTCAAAGTGTACATCTTCCCTGCTTCAACCTTATCAGCTACTGATTTTTGATTTTTTGTCAGTTTACTCATTTTTCTAATTGAAGTTTTAAATTATTTACCAGGGAAGTCTCCCTTTACAGTAATACCCATACTTCTTGCAGTACCAGCGATGAGCTTCATAGCTGACTCTACAGTGAAGCAGTTCAAGTCCTTCATCTTATCCTCAGCGATTACCTTTACCTGATCCCAAGTAAGAGAAGCAACCTTCTGACGATTAGGCTGAGCAGAACCACTCTTGATCTTAGCAGCCTCTTTCAACTGTACTGCAGCAGGAGGAGTCTTGATTACGAAATCGAACGACTTGTCAGTGTAATATGTAATAACAACTGGCAATACCTTACCTGCCTTGTCCTGGGTACGGGCGTTGAACTCCTTGCAGAATCCCATGATATTAATACCTTTAGAACCCAATGCAGGTCCTACTGGAGGTGAAGGATTTGCAGCGCCACCTTTAATCTGTAATTTGATTAATCCAGCAACTTCTTTAGCCATTTTTTTGTTAATATTTAAAATTGAAACTTATAAAAGGACATCAAGTTCTCGTAACAGAGCCTTATTCCTTTTCTACTTGCATAAAACCTAATTCCAATGGAGTTTTACGTCCAAAGATCTTAACCGTAACTTTCAGCTTGCGCTTCTCCAAGTTAACCTCTTCAATAACGCCGCTAAAGCCACTAAATGGACCTTCCATTACCTTAACAGTATCATTAACCAAGTAAGGACAATCGAGATTCTCCTCAAACTCAGTCTCTTCTACAGTACCCAGCATACGATTGATATCTCGCTGAGGTACAGGAGTTGGTTCATCCAAACCGCCAAGGAAACCTAAAACATTAGGCATGAAACGCAGAGTATGCGCAACATCGCCCTTCAGTCTAGCTTCTACAAAAACATAACCAGGAAGAGAAACCTTTTCTTTAACGACTCTCTTACCGTTACGTACAGATGCATGCTTCTCGAGTGGTATTAACACCTGAGAAACATTTGCTGCAAGTAAATCATTGTGCTTCATCTCAGCTTCGATGTATTCCTTCACCTTAGCTTCCTTGCCGCTTACGGCCTTCAGCACATACCATTTATTTCCTGTGTCTGCCATTTCCTCTAAAAATTAACCTGGATAAACTACACCCATAAAGGCTTTGAATACAGAATCCATCGCGAACACCACCAATGCAATGACTAGGGAAGCAGATAATACAACCATTGCACTATGAGTTAGTTCGGCACGTGATGGCCAAGTAGTCTTATGCGCAAGTTCATCGTAACATGCCTTGCAATAACTTACTATTTTATTCATATTATCTTCTATTTAGCACGGGTTGAAGGGCTCGAACCCTCGACACCTGGTTTTGGAGACCAGTGCTCTACCAACTGAGCTAAACCCGTAAGTTGACTTCCGCCTCCGCAGAAGCGGAAGTCATATATAGTAAATCTAGAAAATTCTAAATTACTTGATATCGTCGAGAATTGATGTAATCTGACCAGAACCTACTGTACGACCACCCTCACGGATAGCGAAACGGAGACCCTCGTTCAAAGCAACCTTGTAGATCAACTCTACCTCAATCTCTACGTTATCACCAGGCATTACCATCTCAACTCCCTCTGGAAGCTTGATCTCACCTGTACAGTCCATAGTACGGAGATAGAACTGAGGACGATACTTGTTACCGAATGGAGTATGACGACCACCCTCTTCCTTCTTCAATACATAGATAGAAGCCTTGAAGTGATCGTGAGGAGTAATAGCACCTGGGTGTACAACTACCATACCACGCTTAACCTCTGCCTTATCAATACCACGGAGAAGCAAACCTACGTTATCACCTGCCTCACCCTCAGCGAGAACCTTACGGAACATCTCAACACCAGTGATGACAGACTTCTTATCCTCACCAAGACCGAGCAACTGAACCTCGTCACCTACCTTGCAACGACCAGTCTCGATACGACCTGTAGCAACAGTACCACGACCTGTGATTGAGAATACATCCTCGATAGGCATCAAGAATGGCTTGTCAACCTCACGCTCAGGCTCCTGAATCCACTCATCAACAACGTCCATCAAGTGCTCAACAGACTTAACCCACTTCTCAACACCATTCAAAGCACCGAGAGCAGAACCGCGTACGATTGGAGTATCCTCCTCATAACCGTACTGCTCGAGGATCTCATGAAGCTCCATCTCAACGAGCTCAAGCATCTCCTCATCGTCAACCATATCGCACTTGTTCAAGAAAACAACCAAGCGAGGAACGTTTACCTGACGTGCAAGAAGTACGTGCTCACGTGTCTGTGGCATAGGACCATCAGTAGCAGCACAAACCAAGATAGCACCATCCATCTGAGCAGCACCAGTAACCATGTTCTTTACATAGTCAGCGTGTCCAGGACAGTCAACGTGTGCATAGTGACGCTTTGCTGTCTCATACTCGATGTGAGCAGAGTTGATAGTGATACCACGCTCTTTCTCCTCAGGAGCATTATCAATCTGATCGAATGACTTAACTGCCTCAGATGTACCGAGCTTCTCATTCAATACCTTAGAGATAGCTGCAGTAAGAGTAGTCTTACCATGGTCAACATGACCAATTGTACCAATGTTTACATGCGGTTTGGTACGCACGAATTCTTCTTTAGCCATAGCTTTTTCTTTTTATTTATATAAATGAATAATCAATTAATTAATATATTGTCTCCACGTTTTCTACTTCTCACTTCCGTTTGAAATAGAGCTGTAACTGAGAGTTGAACTCAGGACCTCTTCCTTACCAAGGAAGTGCTCTACCACTGAGCTATTACAGCATTTCAACATTGAGCGGAAAACGGGGCTCAAACCCGCGACCCCCAGCTTGGAAGGCTAGTGCTCTATCAACTGAGCTATTTCCGCTTATCAAAGAAAGTGGGTAGTGATGGATTCGAACCACCGAAGGCATAGCCAGCAGATTTACAGTCTGCCCCATTTGGCCACTCTGGTAACTACCCATAGTCTTTCTTTTTCTGAGCCTCTTGTCGGATTCGAACCAACGACCCCGAGATTACAAATCACGTGCTCT